>Ga0326727_10019386_pt1 | contig 13685 bp, 15 predicted proteins | sample MB2enrmetagenome_FD_207643 | JGI IMG/M metagenome (GOLD analysis project Ga0326727, IMG submission 207643) | Lab enriched peat soil microbial communities from McLean, Ithaca, NY, United States - MB29MY | ecosystem: Environmental > Terrestrial > Soil > Wetlands > Peat | place: USA: New York... | reverse complement strand
GCCGGAAACCGCTTCGTCGTGACCCGCGAAGGCGACAAGCTCTACGCGAAACTGGGCGAGCAGCCGCGCTTCCGCATCTATCCCTACGCGCCCGACGCGTTCTTCTGGAAGGTCGTGCCCGCGCGCGTCACCTTCACCGTCGTCGAGGGCAAGGCGACGGCGGCCGTCCTGCACCAAAACGGCCGCGACTTCACCGCAGCGCGATCGTCGGATTGACGCCCCCGCAGACCCCTCGGGCCTTTAGGAAGCGCTGGCTGGATATACGTCCGAATTGCGGACGGAACGGGGTTCATTCTCATTGAGGCGTCTCAGAGATAAGCGAAGACGTCGCTCGGCACCGGCGCCGTTTCGGCGCGAACCTCCGACAAACGTAAGCCGCCGGGCGCTGTTGCGATGCGGCCGCGTACCCGCACCCAACTGCCGACCGCAAACGGCAGCGTGCGGTCTAACGGTAAGACGAACACCTGCGCGTCGGCGCGGCAGCAGAGGATCGCGGCTCGGGCGACGGCGCGACCTCCGGGGCGGACCGTGCCGGTGAAATCGACGGCGCGACCCGGGTAGAGGCCGAGGGGGAACGTCGCTGCCGACTCGCGCGGTGGCGGCGAACCGAGCGCGAGGGACGCGAGCAGCGCGAGCGGCAGCACCAGCGGAGCGGCGAGGCGCGTCGGCGCTGCGCCCCGCGCCAGCGCGACGACGGCGGCAAGGGCTCCGGCGGGTGCCAGAGCCAGCAGTCGCGGGTTCAAAAAGCCCTGGCCACCGCAAACGGTCAGCCACGCGCAGGCGATTGCCGTCAGCATCAGGGCGAATGCGGCGCGATGCGGCGACGCCGAACCTTGCGGATGGCCCAAAGCGGGCGGCCGGATCGAGACGATCCCGGCGGCGCTGACCAGCCCTGCAGCGGCCGCAGGCGAGGCGGCGCCGATTCCGACCGCCGCGATCAGCCCCGCGCTCGCACAGGGAAGCAGCGCCCCGACGAGCGCACCGCCGAGGAATGCCACGGGCGTCGCGAGGTGATGAAGCGCCGCGGGCAGCGTCGCGGCGGCGAGCGACCCGGCAAATGCGACGATCCCGATGTCGTTCAAGTCGGCCAAGCCGTCGGTCCGAGTCGCCGTCGGCTCCGCGCAGTCTCGGGCTTCGGGCGAGGGGTTGCGTCCGGCCGCGCGTCCGGGGCCGAGCGCGACCCCGAGCGCCGCAGCCGTCCGCGCCAGCGTGACCGCCGGGCCGAATGCCAGCCAGCATAGCCCGATCGCGGGCAAGCTCAGCGCCCCCGGCAGCCGCCCCCCGCAACCGCAGGCCAGGAGGGGGGCGAACGCCGCGACCCGGGCAGGCAGCAGCGGTGCCGCCAGCACGAAGGGCGCCGCCTCGAAGACGCTCGCCGCCGCCGCGGCCAGGGCGCCCCGGGTCAGATCCGGAGGCAGAGCCAAACAGAGCAGCGCGAGGGCGGCCGCAGCCGCTCGGCCCGCGCGCGCGGATGCGAGTCGAGGCATTTCGCACGTTCGCCGTCAAAGGAGGGATGCGATGAGCAAGATCGCCGCCCCGCGGGGAACGGCAGACGTCTTTCCCCCCGACAGTGCGCGTTGGCAAGCCCTCGAAGCGCGCGTCGGATCGATCGCCCGGCGCTTCGGCTACGGCGAGATCCGCACGCCGATGTTCGAGGCGACCGAGCTATTCGTGCGCGGCGTCGGCGAGACGACGGACATCGTCGAGAAAGAGATGTACACGTTCGTCGACAAGGGCCAGCGCAGCATGACGCTGCGCCCCGAGTGGACGGCGCCGGTCGTGCGCGCGCTGCTCGAACACAACCTCCTCGCGGCGGGCGCGCAGCGGCTCTATTACGCCGGACCGTTCTTCCGGTACGAGCGGCCGCAAGCGGGACGCTACCGCCAGGCCCATCAGTTCGGCGTCGAATGTTTCGGCTTCGCCGGACCCGAGGCCGACGTCGAAGTGATTTCGCTCGCCGCCGAAGTCTTGCGCAGCTACGCCTTGCCGGGGGTCGTGCTGCACGTCAACTCGATCGGCGACGACGTTTGCCGGCCGCGCTACCGCGAGGCGCTCTACGCGCACTTCGCCGCGGCGCGCGAGGCGTTGTCCGACGATTCGCGCAACCGCCTCGAGCGCAATCCGCTGCGCATCCTCGACAGCAAAGCGCCCGAAGACCGCGAACTGGTAGCGTCCGCGCCGACGATGCTCGACCTGTTGTGCGCCGACTGCGCCGCGCACTTCGCGCAAGTCCGCGCCTATCTCGACGCGTTGGGCGTGGCCTATCGCGTCGACCCGCGCATCGTGCGCGGCCTCGACTACTACACGCGCACCGTGTTCGAATTCGTCTCGGGCGACATCGGGGCGCAGTCGACCGTTTGCGGCGGCGGGCGCTACGACGGGCTCGTCGCCTCGCTCGGCGGTCCGCCGACGCCCGCGGTCGGCTTCGGCATGGGCCTCGAACGTCTGCTGATGGTGCTCGAAAAAGCCGGCCTCGCGACGCCGCCCGAACGCGACGGAATCGCCGTCATCGCGCTCGGCGACGCCGCGCGCGTCGCGTCGGTGCCGTTGATCGGTGCGTTGCGCCGCAATCTCGAGGTTCCGGTCACGAGCGATTACGGCGGCGCGAAGGTCGCGAGCCAACTCAAACGCGCCGACCGGGCGAACGCTCGCGGCGCGCTCATCCTCGGCGAGGACGAACTCCGCGACGGGGTGGTCGTCGCGCGCGACCTCGTACTGCGCAGCCAGGAGATGCTGGCCACGGGCGACGGGCTCGACGCGACCGTCGCCCGCGTGCGCGCTTGGTACGCCGGTTTGCCGGCGGCCGTATCGGTTTCGGAGGCCGTATGAACAACGAGCGGGAGGCGCTCGACGAGTTGCTCGGCATCATGCGCGAGCACGACCTCGATGCGCTCACGGTCCGGCACTCGGCGACGACCTACGAACTCGTGCGCCGCGCCGAGCCCGTCGCGACCCTCGCCGCCGTCCCGCCGCCCGCGCCGACGCTTGCCGCCCCGGTGACGCCGTCGCCCTCGGCGAACTACAAGAAAGTCACCGCACCTATCATCGGCGTCTTCTACCGGGCGCCTTCCCCCGGCGCCGAGGAGTTCGTCGAAGTCGGCCAACGCGTCGAAGTGGGTCAGGTGCTCTGCATCCTCGAGGCGATGAAACTGATGAACGAAATAACCAGCGACCACGCCGGCGTCGTGCGCCGCATCCTGCCGGAAAACGGCGCGCTCGTCACGCTCGGCGAAGAGATGTTCTGGATCGAACCGTGAGTTCCGAAACCGACGTCAAACCGAAGCCCACGTTCCGCGCGCTGCTCGACGAACGTCGCGGCCTGCTCGACGCCGACCGCTACGAAGCCGTCGTCGAGCGCATCGCGCGCACGATCATCGCCGCCTTCAGCGCGGGCCGCAAAGTGCTCTGGATGGGCAACGGCGGCAGCGCCGCCGACGCGCAGCACCTCGCCGCCGAGTTCAGCGGGCGCTTCCGCGCCGAGCGCCGCGCGCTGCCCTCCGAGTCGCTCTCGGTCAACCCGTCGGCGGTCACCGCCATCGCCAACGACTACGGTTTCGAGCAGCTCTTCGCGCGCCAGGTCGAGGCGTTCGTGCTGCCGGGCGACGTGGTCGTCGGCCTGACCACGAGCGGCAACTCGCGCAACGTCGTGCTCGGCTTGGAAGAAGCCAAACGCCGCGGCGCGACCACGATCGTCTTTACCGGCAACGGCGGCGGCCGCGTCGCCGAGGTCGCCGACATCGTGTTGAACGGCCCCGACGGACACTCGGCCCTGATTCAAGAAGTGCACATCACGCTCGGGCACATCGTCTGCGAGCTCGTCGAGCACGCGTTTTTGCCCGAAGAAAGGGACTAAAAACGATGCTGCTTCCTCTGCTCGCTTTCGCCGCCGCGGTGCTGCCGGTCGGTCCGGTTTCCGATAACGTCTGCGTCGACCGAGCGGCCCTGACCGACGTGCAGCCGCAGGGCTGGGGGCAAACCTTTGAGTCGCGGCACACGATCTTCGCGCGCGATTACGCCGTCAGTCAATTCTACTATCACGAGAACGGCGGCGGCGAGATCCTCTGGCACCGCAAGGGCGCGCGCTGGTGCGCGATTCCCTTCAAAGGGTATTGGGATCAAGCGGCGTTCGTGAATCACGGCGTGCCGGCGGCCGACGCGCGCGAGTTCCGTCGCGAGTTGGCGGACTATCTGCAGGCGATCGTCATCTTCCGCAAGCGCGAACCGTCGTCGCACGACCCCGAGGAGAAGGATTGACGCCTGCGGCGTTTCTCGACCGCGACGGCACGCTGATGGAAGATAGCGGGTACATCGGCGACCCGCAGCGTATCCGCGTGCTGCCCGGCGTGCCCGAAGCGCTGCGCGTCTTGCACGACGCGGGCTACGCCTGCATCGTGATCACCAACCAGTCCGGCGTCGCGCGCGGCTACTTCGGCGAACCCGACGTCGAGTCGGTGCACCGCATGCTGTCCGAACTGCTCGCGGTCGAGGGCGCGGCCATCGACGCATATTACTATTGCGCGCACCTCGAGGCGTGCTCGTGCCGCAAGCCGCTACCGGGCATGGTCGAACGCGCCGTCGCCGAACGCGGGCTCGACCTCGCGCGCAGCGTCGTCTTCGGCGACCGCGGCGGGGACATCGCGCTGGCCACCGGCCTCGGGCTGCCCGGCATCCTGGTCAATCAGCTCGGCGCGTACGACGGGCCGGAGCCGCTCTACCGCGCCCGCGATTTGCTCGAGGGCGTGCGCTTCTATCTCCGCCACGTCGCGGAGCGCGTCGATGCCTGAGGCTTTGGTCGAAGGCGGCGCGCGGCTGCTCTTCGAGCGGATGCGCGACAAACGCGTGCTGGTCGTCGGCGACGCGATGCTCGACGAATGGGTGTGGGGCTCGGTCTCGCGCATCTCGCCCGAGGCGCCCGTACCGGTCGTCGCGGTCAGCGATCATTCGTTCACGCTCGGCGGCGCGGGCAACGTGGCCAGTAATTTGCGCGCGATCGGCGCGCGCGTGGCCTTCGCCGCGAGCGTCGGCGACGACGCCGAAGGCCGGCGTCTGTTGGGCTTGCTCGACGCGCAAGAAGTCGACCGGAGCGCGGTCGTCGTCTGCGCCGACCGGCCCACGACGCGCAAGACGCGCATCGTCGCGCACAACCAGCAGGTCGTGCGCGCCGACTGGGAGTCGAGCGAAGCCTTGAGTCCCGGCGATTGCGACCGGCTCTGCGAGCGCGTGGCGCGGTTGGCGAGCGAGTGCGACGCGGTCGTGCTGAGCGATTACGCCAAGGGACTGTTCTCGTTACAGCTCGTCGCCGCGGCGCGCGCGGCGCGCGTGGTGACGGCCGATCCCAAGCCGCGCAACATCAACCTCTTTGCCGGGGTGACGCTGGTCGCGCCCAACGCCGCCGAGGCCGCCGCGGCCAGCGGCATCGCGATCAAGGACGACGCCTCGCTCGAACGGGCCGGAGCCGAACTGCTCGCGCGGCTCGGCTGCCGCTACGTGGTGATCACCCGCGGCGAACGCGGCATGGCGCTCTTCGGCGCCGAGGGCGAACGCCTCGTCGTGCCCGCGGTCGCGCGCACGGTCTTCGACGTCAGCGGTGCGGGCGATACGGTGATCGCCGTGTTGACCGCAGCGCTCGCGGGCGGCGCGCCGGTGGAACTCGCATTGCAGTTGGCCAATTTCGCCGCCGGTGCGGTGGTCGAGAAGCTCGGCACCGCCACCGCTTCGCCCGCCGAGATCTTGGCGCTGGTCGGTTCGGCCGGCGATGCCTGATCGGTTTCTTTCCCCGCTGCTCGACGCGGACGAGGCGGCGGCGTGGTGCGCCGCGCACCGCGCGGCGGGACGGCGCGTGGCCTTTACCAACGGCGTCTTCGATTTGCTCCATGCCGGGCACGTCGCCTATCTGGCCTGGGCGCGCGCGCAGGGCGACGCGCTGCTCGTCGGGCTGAACGAAGACGCGTCGGTGCGCGCGCTCAAAGGTCCGGAACGTCCGCTTTCGCCCTTCGCCGATCGGGCGCGCGTGCTCGCCGGGTTGCGCAGCGTCGACGCCGTCGTCGGCTTCGGCGAGCGCACGCCCGAGACGCTGCTCGATCGCGTGCGGCCCGACGTGCACGTCAAGAGCGCGCAGTATCGCCTCGAAGATCTGCCCGAACGCGCGGTCGTCTTCGGCTACGGCGGCGAAATCCGCCTGGCGCCGCATCTGGCCGGTCGCAGCACGACCGACATCGTCGCCGAAGTCCGGCGCCGTTACGCGGAATAGACGCAGTCGGTGCGCATCGCGCTGACCAGCAACGGCCCCGGTGAGTTCGCCGGCTGGGTGCGGCCGCTCGTGAGCGAGTTGTTGCGCCAAGCGCCCGACAGCGAGATCACGCTGTTTTTCGTGCCCGACGATTACGCGACCGGGCGCGAGCCCGACGTCGCGCGCGCGCTCTTCCCCGGCGTACGGGTCGTCGCCGCGCGCGATTACGTGCGTTTCGCGCTCGGCCGCGGCGGCGAGAACATGCCGGCGGGAGCCGATGCGGTGCTCTATCTCGGCGGCGACTTGATGCACGCCGCCCGCGTCCACGCGCTCCTCGGCGGCAAGGCCTTCGCCTACAAATTCTCGCGCAAGCGCTACGGGAAAACCTTTGCGCGCGTCTACGCGGTCGACGCGAAGAACGCCGCGCAGTTGACCGCCTGGGGGACGCCGGCCGCAAACGTCGAGACCGTCGGCAACCTCGCGATCGACGGCGCGCTCGGCGAGGCCGCCGGCGCGTTCGGCGCGGGTGCGGGCGACGCCGAGCGCATCGCGCAGCAGGGCGTGCTGATCATGCCCGGCACGCGTAAGCACGAGGTCGCCAATTTGATCCCGTTCTTTCTCGAGGCCGCGGTGCGGTTGCGGGCGCTCGCGCCCGAGTTGCCCGTCGCCTTCGGCATCTCGCCGTTTACGCCGGTGGACGAAGTTGCGCGCGCGCTCGCGAGCGGCGGACATCCCAACGTGTGGGGCGCGCGCGGCCGGGTGGTCGAGACGGCGGGCGGCATCGCGCTCCAGCCCGAGTCGGGCGGCGAGCCCGTGCCGGTGGTGCGCGACGCGCTGCGCGCGGCCGAGCGCGCGCGGCTGGTCGTCACGATTCCCGGTACCAAGTGCATCGAGTTGGCCGCGCTCGGCGTGCCCGCCATCGTCTGCGTGCCGCTCAACGCGCCCGAGGTGGTGGTCATCAACGGTCCGTTGCAATATCTCGACCGGCTGCCGCTGCTCGGGATCCCGCTCAAACGCGCCGCGGTCGTTGCCGTCGACGCGCGCTTTCCGGTGACCGCGCAACCCAACATGGACGCGGGCGAGATGCTGATGCCGGAGATGCGCGGCGCGTTGACCCCCGGTCACGTCGCCAAGCGCATCGCGGAGTACGCCGCCGACGACGCCGCCCGCGCCGCCGCGTCGGAACGGCTGCGCGCGCTGTACGCCGCGCAGGCCGGTGCGGCGGCGCGCATGGCGCGTTCGCTCCTGGCGGCCGCGTCGTGAAGGTCTCGATCGTCATCGCGACGCGCGACCGCGCTGCGTTTCTCACCCGAGCGCTCGACTCGCTCGGCGCGCAGGTCGGCGCGCCGCCGTTCGAGGTGATCGTGGCCGACAACGGTTCGAGCGACGCGACGCCCGACGTCGTGGCGACGCACGCCGCCCGCGGCGCGCTCGACGTGCGGCGCGTCTTCGTGCCCGAGCCCAATCGCGGCGCGGCGCGGAACGCGGGCGTGGCCGAGGCGCGCGGCGCGATCCTGCTCTTCGTCGACGACGACGTGTGGCTGCCCGAGGGCTTCGTTGCGGCCCACGCCGCCGCGCACCGCGACATCTTTCCGGTCGCGGTCTCCGGTCCGATTCTCAACGTGCCCTCGTACGCGGTGCAGCCGCCGCCGACGCCGCTCAACTACTCGCGCGCGTTCTTCTGCACGTGCAACGTCTCGGTGCCGCGCGCGGCGTTTCTGGCCGCGGGCGGCTTCGACGCGAGCTTCGATCTCTACGGCTGGGAAGACACCGAACTCGGCTTGCGCCTGCGCCGCCGCGACGTGCGCCGCGCCTTCGCCTGGAAGGCGTACCTCTACCACATCAAGCCGCCGCGCGTCGAGACGCTCGATACGGTCTTGAACAAAACGGTCGAACGCGCGCGCATGGCCGCGCGCTTTTTGGCCAAGGACGACGGGCCGCGCACGCGTTTGGCCACCGGCGCCTATCCGCTCAACCTGTGGCGGGCCAAACTGTTCGCGCCCGCATGGTCGCAGGACGCCGCGCGAAAAATAGCCGAGAACGAAAGCGTGCCGGCGCCGGTGCGCGCGCTGGCCCGCGCGCAGTTGCTCGACGCGGCGTACGTCAGCACGCTGCGCGCCGCGCTCGAGGAGAAGGCGCATTAGCCGGGTCCTGCTGGTGCGGCTCGACGGACTGGGCGACGCGCTCGTCTGCGCGCCGCTGGTCGCCGCGCTACGCGACGCGGGCCACGCGCTCGGCGCGCTGCTGACCACGCGCAACCGCGACGCATTTGCCGCGCGCGCGTTCGAGCGAGTCCACGCGGTGGAACGCATTCCCTGGCCGCGGCACGGCTGCGAAGCGCAGTCGCGCGCGCTCGCGCTCGACCAGATCCGCGCTGCGGATTACGACGTCGCGTTGATCGTCTCCGAAGAACCCGACGCGTATTTCATTCCGCACGAGGCCGGCATCGCCCGCCGCATCGGTTTCGTCAACGGTTTCGAGAAGCCGCTCAAGACGCTGCGCTTCGGCAGCCTGTTGACCCGCGCGCTCGTGCGTCCCGCCTCGCGCGAGCGCGTGCGCGAGCACGAAGCGGAGACGGTGTTCCGCCTCGCCGCCGGACTCTGCGAAGAAACGCGACCGACGCGCGACGCCGCGCGTCTGCGCCCGTTGCTGCTCGACGCCGAACCCGAAGCCCACGGCAAACTCGTCGTGCAGTTGTCCGCGAAGTTCGCGCACGCCGGGCTCGACGCGGCCGCGTTCGCGGCCTTGACGCGCGCTTTGGCCCGCGACGGCGACGAGCCGCTCGTGCTCGGCGACGACCCGGAGTTCGCCGCCGACGTCGTCGCGCGCGGCGGTTGCACGGCGCAGACGACCCTCTCGACCGCGCGGTGGAAGGACGCCCTGGCCGGCGCGCGGCTGGTCGTCACGCCCGACTCGGGCGCGGCGCACGTTGCGGGCATGCTCGGCGTACCGTGCGTCGCGTTGCTGCCGTCCGAGGCCGGAGCCGCGCACGACCTCGTGCGCTGGAAACCGTGGTGCGGACCGGCGCGGACGCTGGTGGCGGTCGAACTCGCCGCGCCTTTCGGCGCGTTGCTCGACGAATTCGTCGAACGCGTGCGCGGCGAGGTGGCCGCGCTCGCCGCACCGGCATTGGTGTCGTGAAGGCGCTGGTCGTCTGCACGGGCGGCGGCATCGGCGACGTCCTGCTGGCCACGCCGGTGATGCGCGCGCTCGGCACGCGCTACGAGCACGTCGTCGCGTTGACCGCACCGCGCCATCGCGACGTGCTCGCCAATCAAACGCTGCTGAGCGAGGTGTGGGTCGACGAAGGCGGGTTCGCGGCGCAGGCCGCGCGCATCGCCGCGTACGGCTTCGACGCGGCCGTGGTCACTTGGGCGACGCTGCGTTCGGCAGCGTTGCCGTTCGTCGGACGCATCCCGCTGCGCGCCGGACAGGCGCGGCGCACCTATTCGGCGCTGTTCAACCGGCGCGTCGTCGTGCGCAGCGAACGCGGCGACCGCGACTCCCATTGGACGCAGATCCTGCTCGACTTCGCGCGCGCGCTCGACTGCGATACCGACGACGCGACGCCCGCGTTCCCGCTCGACCCGCGCGCCTACGCCGAAGCCGCCGACGTGCTCGCGGCCGTGCACGTCGACGCCGCTGCGCCCTTCGCGTTGCTGCACCCGACGCGTGGCATCGCGGCCGCACGGGCGCGCTGGCCGACGGCGCGCTTAGGCGAACTCGGCCGCGCGCTGGGCGAAGTCTGCGGCGCGCGCGTGCTGGTCACCGGCGCGGCCGACGACGCCGCAATCGCCGAACGGGTCGCGCGCGACGCCGGCGGCACGTCGATTGCGGGGCGCACGTCGCTCGGGGCGTTCGGCGCGCTCGCGGCACGGGCGCGGGTCGTCGTTGCGATGGACAGCGGTCCGATGCACGTCGCGGCCGCCGTCGGCGCGCCGACCGTCGGCATCTTCGCGCTGGCCTCGGACGAACCGCGGCGTTGGGCGCCGCTCGGCCCGCGCACGGCCGTGGTGACCGGCACGTACCCCTGTCCGCCCGCGCACCGCAAGGAAACCTGTCCCGACTTTGCCTGCATCGCCAACCTCGACGTGGCGCGGGTCATCGACGCCGTGGGCGGGCTCCTTCGCGGCGGGACCGAACTGCCCGCATGATGCGGGCCACGATCCAACTCTGCACGTACAACCGGGCGCATCTGCTGGAGCGCGTGCTCGAAGGCTGTTTCGAGCAGACCGTTCCGGCGGACGCGTACGAGGTCGTGCTGGTCAACGACGGTTCGCGCGACAATACGAGCGAGGTGATCGCGGCGGCGCGCGAGCGCGCGACCTGCGCGTTCACCGCGATCGAGCAAGAGAACGCCGGCCTCGCGCGCGGCCGCAACGTCGGCATCGCCCGCGCCCGCGGCGAGCGCATCATCTTCATCGACGACGACGTGCTGCCGACGCCGTCGTTCGTCGCCGAACATCTGCGCTCGCACGAACGGCGGCCCGAAGCGATCTGGCGCGGCGCGGTGATCAACACCGCGAGCTTCGAACGGTTGCCCGTACCGGTGTGGACGCCGGCCAACTACAGCGGCAACTATTTTTGGACGAGCAACGTCTCGGCGCCGCTGGCCACCATCCGTAATGCCGGCGGCTTCACCGAAGACTTTCGCGAGTACGGTTGGGAAGACATCGAGTTGGGCCTGCGGCTGCGTTTCGCGGGCACGCCGTCGCTTTTCAACCCGCGCGCGCTGGCCTATCACTTCAAGCCGCCGCCGAAGGCGGGCGACGTCGAAGGCATGCTGCGTCAAGCGCGCGCGCAGGCGCGCACCGCGCTGCAACTGGCCGCGCTGCATCCGCACTGGCGCGTGACGCTGGCCACCGGCGACGATCCGCTGCGACGCGCGGCCCACCGCTTGGCGCGCCTGCTCGGCGTGCCGCGGCTGCTCGCGCGCGCGGTCGGGCCGCGCGAGGGCGCGCGTCCGCTCTCGGCGCCGGCCCTGGCCGCGGCGCGCGCGCTCGCCGGCGAAGTCTATTACGAGGAACTCGACGCGGCGCGCCGCGCGTGAACGTCGTGCTCTCGCGGCTCGACCGCGTCGGCGACCTGATCCTCTCCACCCCCGCCATCGCCTCGGTGCGCCGGTCGTGGCCCGAGGCGCGCATCACCATCGTCTGCAGCGCGCACAACGCTCCGGTCGTCGAGCGCAGCCCCGACGTCGACCAAGTGTCGATCCTCCCGCACGGCGTGGCGCCCGCGACGTTCGGGCGCCGTTTCCGCGGTGCGTGCGACCTGGCCATCGCGCTCGCACCGCGCGCCGCCGATTTCGCGCTGGTCGGCGCGACCAAAGCGCCGATCCGCGTCGGCTACACCTACGTACGCCGTTACATCGCGCGTCTGAGCGCGCGCCTCTACCTCAGCCGGATCGCGCTTTCCGACGCCGACCCCGAACTCTCCGATCGCAATCCGGCGCGGCCGGTGCGCCACGAAGTGGATCAGGTGCTCGACCTGGTCGCGCTCGCCGGCGGCAACGTGCGCTACGACGCCTTGGTCTTGCCGGTGGAGGACGCGGACCGCGCCGCGGTCGCGCACGTGCCCGCCGGCGGGATCGCCTTCCACCTCGGCCTGCGCTGGTGCAAGGAGGGCAGCACGCTGGAAAGCGCCTTGCAGTTGATCGAGGAATTGCGCCGCTTCGGCGTGCCGGTGGTGGTGACGTACGGCGACGATGCGCTCGAACCGGCGGCCGTGGTCGCGGCCGCCGGCGTCGCCGATGCGGTGGTCGGCGGCCTTTCGTTCGGGCAGTGGGCCGCAGTCTTCGAGAAGAGCCGGCTCGTGCTCACCGTCGATACCGGTGCGACTCACGTCGCAAGCGCGACGCGCAGGCCCACGGTCGTCCTCTTCGAAAGCCGGTACTTCGAGCTGAGTTCGCGGGAATGGGCGCCTTATCGGGTTCCGGCGGTCTGCCTGCGCAAGCCCGCCTCGGAGCGTCCGGACGCGCTGGCCGCCTCGCGCGCCGAGGCCCTCGCCGCGGTCGAAGTTCTGCTCGCGCAAACGTCTGAAGTACAGCATGGCACAGGACACTGATCTCTCGGTCGTCATTCCGACCTACAACCGCCTCGACACGCTGCGTCACGTCATACCGTCGCTGCTGCGCAATTCGTTGCGCGCCGAGCGCTACGAAGTGATCGTGGCCGACTCCAATTCGAGCGACGGCACGGCCGAGTATTTGGCCGGCGTGGCCGCCGAGTATCCGCGCGTGCGCCACCTACCGGGCCCGTATACCGGTCGCGCCATGGCGCGCAACGCAGGCATCGCCGCGGCCCGCGCGCCGGTCGTACTCTTCACCGATGCCGACATCCTGGCCTCACCCGACTTGCTCGAGCGCCACCTCGAGCACCACGAGCGCGAGCGCAACGTCGCGGTCGTGGGCATGGAACTCCAAGTCGGCTCGCTCGAAGAGTACGAGCGCCTGCGCACGCACCCCGAAGAGCGGCGGCCGCTGCACCCCGCCTCGCGCAAACGCTTGGGCTGGCTCTATTTCTTGACCGGCAACGCGTCGGTGCGCAAGAGCGACCTTCTGCGCGTCGGCTGTTTCGACGAAAACTTCACGGGCTACGGCCACGAGGACCTCGAGTTGGGATACCGTCTGCGCAAGGCGGGCATCACGATCCGGTACGAGCCGCGCGCGATCGACTACCACTGGCACCCCGTGCCGTATGCGGAACAAAAAGAGAAGATGAAGCTCGCGGGCCGTTCCACCGTGCGCTTCTATCGCAAGCACCCCTCCTTCGCAGTGCAGGCGCAACTCGGCATGACGCCGCTCTCGCTCGCGCTCCATACCGTCGTCGACAAGAATCCGGCGCTGCTGCGTTCGCTCGAACGCGCCGGCGCCGCACGCGCGGGCTTGGCGCGCAACATCGTCTACCAATATCACTACCTCACCGGAATCAAGGATGCGATGGGTACCCACCGTGGTTAAACGTTCGTGCGGAGCGCTGCGCCCCTCCGACGTCGGGGCGCAGGTCGAACTCAACGGCTGGATCCACCGCCGCCGCGATCACGGCGGGCTGATCTTCTTGGATCTGCGCGACCGCGACGGGCTGACCCAACTGGTGGTCGACCCCGAACGCGGCGACGCATTCGCGCGCGCCGAGGCCTTGCGCAGCGAGTTCGTCGTGCGCGTCACCGGCACGGTGCGCGAACGTCCGGCGGGCACCGAAAATGCGAAGCTGGCCACCGGCGCGGTCGAGGTCGCGGTCACCGGCATCGACGTGCTCGCGCGTTCGGAGGTGCCGCCGTTCCCCGTCAACTCCGACGACGACGTCGACGAGTCGCTGCGCCTGGAATACCGCTACCTCGACCTGCGCCGTTCCAAGATGCAGCACAACCTCACCGTGCGGCACAAGATCGTGAAGGCGATGCGCGACTTCTTCGACGAGCGCGACTTCCTCGAGATCGAGACGCCGTGCCTGATCAA
>Ga0326727_10019385_pt1 | contig 13686 bp, 5 predicted proteins | sample MB2enrmetagenome_FD_207643 | JGI IMG/M metagenome (GOLD analysis project Ga0326727, IMG submission 207643) | Lab enriched peat soil microbial communities from McLean, Ithaca, NY, United States - MB29MY | ecosystem: Environmental > Terrestrial > Soil > Wetlands > Peat | place: USA: New York... | reverse complement strand
CTCCGTTTCGTCGCGGAGGTTGGCCAGGGCCTTGTCGGGATCGAGCCCCATCGCGGCGCGGGCCTGGTTGATAACGGTGCTGACCTCCATTTGCATCGCTTGCTCGGCGGCGGAGATCCGCTGGCTTTCGCCCGTGACCAGGGCCCCTTCGCCGGACCCAGAGGGTGCCCCAGGGGGTGCCCCGGCGGACCCGGGGGGTGCCCCGCTGCCGACGAGGTTCAGGTCGTTGGCGGCGCCGACGGGCGGCAGATCGGCCGCCGGCCCGGGGCCTGGCGCACCCGCGGCGACGGCCGGAGCCGCCCGCCGCTTGGCCAGGGCCTCGCGGAGCGCCATCGCCTCCGGGTCGCGCGGATCACGGCGGAGGGCCTCGCCGCTGAGCTTGTCGGCGCCGTCCAAGTTGTTGGCGGTCAGAGCTGTGCGGGCCAACCGATCGAAGTTCCGGCCCCCGACCAGCAGGTCTTCCCGCGCCTGCTGCAGGCTCGCCGTATCCACCAGCGGCAGGGTCACGCCGCCGTCGCTCCGCGCCTGCTCCACCACGGGACGCAAGTAGCCGTTAGCACTGTTGGAGTGGACCGCCGGGAGGTCCCAGTCGAGCGTTTCCGGCCCGCGCGGCCCCTCGACGCCCAGCGCCAGTTTCTGCACCCCGGTCGCCTTGCTCGTTCCGACCAGCACGGTGTCACGGTCGCTCCGCAGCGGTGGCAGGATCTTGGGATAGATTTCGGTGCCCTCGGGCCATTTGGCCTGGCCGGTGGACCAATAGACCGGAGCGTGGGCGGCAGATGCCAGCATCCCGCCGACCTGGGCGGCTGTCAGGTGTTGGCTGTCTTCGATCGCCACTCCGCCGGTTCGGCCGGCCAGCGCCCAGAGCATCGGCTGGTCGATCCGCGGACCGATCCCATAGGTGAGCACCGGAGTCCGCTCGGCCACGACGCTCAAGATGAGTTTGTCGAACTGGCCGGCGGCCAGGGCATTGGCGCGGCTGGTGCCTTCGCCCACCAGCACGATTGCGCGGGCGGTCTTGGAATCCCCCCGGTAGCTGCTCACGGCGGCCAGCAGGGCACCTTCCAGGTCAGCGGCCCCCAGCGGCACACGCTGCCGGAGCCCGGCCATCGCTTGGGCCACCGCGGGGCTATTCGGGGCGACGAAATCCTTAGTGATCGGCACCGCATGGAGATCGTACGCCATGATTTTCACGCGATCCTCGGGGTCCAGGCTGGCCAGCGTCGCCTGGACGGTCTCCAGCGCTTTTTCGCGATACCCGCCTGTTTGGCTCGCCGCCGAGCTGAACAGCACGACGATATACCGCGGACCCGGCGCCGACGCCGGCGCCGTCCGCAAACTCAGGGCGAAGTAGTTCGTCCCATCGGGCTGGGAGAACCCTATCATCCGGACTACCGCACCATTCCCGGGGGTCTCCGGTTGAGCGCCGCGCACGAGCGCCACGCCCCCCAGCACGGCCGCGACTGTCCATCCGACTGCCAAAATTCGCCTTCTCATGATCCGATTCTCCGTTCTCCAGGGGAAGGACAGCCGGCCCGCGAGGCTGTCGTTAACCTAAACGTATCGCCCATGCAAGAAAAAAAGCCGACGCGGCGGAACGCCCTGGGGGCGTTCGACCACGCCGGCTTACTCTGCAACAAGCCCCCCGGTAGAGCCGAGGTGCTCTTTACTTAGTCGTCCGACGACTTGATTCGCCAAGCCGCGATCAAGTGGACCGCGACTCTTCCAGCACCATCATTCTATAGCGCCAAGCGGCAAACGCAACATGATTTTTTCCTTTCTGCCGCATTTGGCGCCATGGTTGCCTGTGGCAGCTTAGAGGCAGTCTGGAAAGCAAGTCATTTCCGGGTAACGACTTGCACGCATTACTGGCCAAGTCGCTCCAGCAAAACTTGTCGGAGCAGGCGGTGCTGGTTCTGTCGATGCTCCGAGACGCAAGCGGCCTGGCATGAAGCCCCGAATGCCCTCAAAATCCTCGTTTCAGCACGGCTTCCGAGCTTCCCGGCACACTTTTGGGGACGATGCTACGGAACCGAAGGCTACCCGTTCGAGCCCTGCGGGACTTCAGGGCAGCTCGCCGTCGCGGAGCACAGCATCGCCGGCAGACCCCAGGACCAGATATGGACACAGGGCTTGTTGCTTGCCTTTCAGCCGGCGTTCGGCCAACGGCCGACAGGTGAACAAATCCTTGCAGTGCTGATACGTGGCCGGGCCGATGACCACTTGTCCTGCTTCGGCAACCGAGGATTCAAGCCGGCTGGCGACATTCACTGTGTCGCCGATGACGGTGTAGTCCCTGCGGATGGGCGAGCCGATGTCGCCGGCGACTGCGGTTCCGGAATTGATTCCAATCCGCATGCGCAGCCGCCGGCTTTCCGGGCGGCCGCGGTTGAACTCGTCGAGAAGCCGCTGCATCCTCAACGCGGCAGAGACGGCGCGCTCGGCGTGGTCCGCCTGTGGCAGGGGAGCTCCGAAAATGGCCATGACCGCGTCGCCGAGGTACTTGTCCAACGTGCCGCCGTGGCGGAATACCGCGTCGGTGAGCAACGTGAACACGTCGTTGAGCATCTGCGCAACCTCGACGGGAGGCATTCCTTCGGCCAGCGACGTGAAACCGGTCAGGTCGCCGAACAACACGCTCACGTCGCGCTGCTCGGAGATCATTTCGCCGTCGTTGCTGCTGACCAGGGCGATGATCTGTTTCACGACGCCGGGCGAACTGTAGCGGGCCAGCCTGGCGCCGATCGCCCGCTCGCGCTCGACATCGTCCCGCAGCCGGAACTGTTCAATCCCCACGGCGGTCAACCCGCCCAGGGCGGCCAGCAAGCCGAGGTCTCCGGCAGCGAGCCGGCCGCCCGGCTCGCAGGTGTCCACGTAGATCAGCCCCTGCACCTGTCCCGCATGATACAGCGGAGCGCACATCGCCGACTGGATGTTCATTTGCTTGACACTCTGCGCTCGGGCGAACCGGGCGTCCGCGAGCGCGTCGCTCACCAGCACTGCCTGCTTGGCCTTGACGGCGGCCTGCGCGATGCTGTGGCTGATTGTAATCGGCTCGCCGCTCACCACTCCCTTGGCGCGCACCATTCTCGGGGTGAGCGTTTCGCCGCTGGGATCGCACAAGCAGATCGCCCCCCGTTCCACCGGCAGGTGCGCCAGCGCCAGCCCAACCACTTTTTCCAGAATCTCGTCGAGGCTGGCCGCGGCCAACAGGCTCTCGCTCACCTGCTGGAACAGGCCGATCAATTGCATGGGCGCGCCCAGCACCGCGGCCTCGGCCCCTGCGGCTCCGCGATCCGCCGGCGGCAGTCCCAAGGTTCGTTCGTACTGGTCGACGCGGATCGACAGGCTGATGCCGGCGGCGCCCGTGCCCTCGCCGAACAGCAGCGGGCTTTCCTGCGGGCCGCCCCCGGACAACGCATGAAAGGTGAGCACGATGGGCGTCAGGGCCTCCGGCCCCGGGCTGATCCGGTCGCCGTCGCAAAGCGACTGCTCCACGATGGGCCGCTGGTTGACGTAGGTGCCGTTGCGGCTCCCCTGATCGATAATCGTCCAGCCGTCACCCGTGCGGCGGATCAAACTGTGCCGGCGCGAAACCCCCTGCTCGTTCAAGACCACAGTGCATTCCGCGCTGCGGCCGATGAGCACTTCCGGCTGGCTGCACTCCACGCTCTTCACCACGCCGCGCAGCCAATAGGTCAACCGAAACCGGCCTGCTTCGCCCGCGTTCACGTTCGCCGTCTCCGCACTTGCCGCGCGATCGTCCCTGCTGCATTATGGGCAAGCCGCGGCGCGGTCGTCAAGCCGTTGCTCGGGGCCGGTCAGAAGCGGCGCTCGACCTGCGCCAGGACCTCGGCATCGAAGACGCGCTCGTCGCCGTTTCGCAGCGGAACCGCGCCCGCCACTCGGAACACGGTCTGATGGGCGATCTCCGCGTGCAAGCCGAAAGTCATATTCAACAGGTCCTGGCGATTGGAGAAGTTGCCGAACAGGAAGGGCTCTCCTGCCGCTACCCCGGAGACGATGTCGGCGTTCTGCAGCGTGCTGGTGTAGTGCAGCTCGACGAGGGCGGCCAGGCCGGTCAGCCAGCAGGCATCCTGGTTCCGACGCAGCCAGCAGCCCGTACACAAATCGGCGTACAAGAGGGGCTGGTCCCGCAGGACCCCGAAGCTGCCGTAGCCCGGCGTGATCGGATCCACGTAGTCGATGCGGTTGCCGTTGACGGGCACGTCGCACTGCAGAAAACCCTGGCAGAACAACCTGTCGTTGAAGTTGTGCAGGAAACCTGCAAAGGGCATCAGGTGGAGTGACTGGTTGTGGACCGTGAACTGGACGTCCTGCGCCATTCCAGCGGCGTTGCTGCCCGTCGGGGTACTGAGACCCGTCCCGACGGCGGCGGCGGTCGTGTCGGAGGCGTATAGCAATCCCTTCAAAACGACCACCAGGTTGCCGACCGGGCCGTCGGAGGCGGCAAAGTCGTTGAGGCTGGTGCTGTAGTCGAAGGCGTTGGTAAAGGGCATGCGCAGCTCGACCGAGCAGGACTGGTCCAAGAACGTCTTCTCGATCCCGATCGTGTAGCGGTCCAAGTCAAAGGAGTGTGTTACGGGAGCGCCACCCGTCGTGAAGCTGCTGACATTCAAAGCGTCGTTGAAGTGGTTGTAGAGGAAGAAGACGCGGTCCTGGGGCAGCGCGTTATCGTCGTCCGCGATCTTCATGCGACCGCCGATGCCCACCAGGGGCAGGCTGGCCCCGCTCAGTCCGTAGGTGCCCGCCCTCGCATAGAATCCGGAAAGATCGCCGAACATGTTCGGCGTGCCCGCCAGCCCGTAACCGGGTTCCGCAGCCGCGGCGCTGTCGAACGAGCCGGCGAGGGAATCAGGAGGCGGGGACTTTGCTGCGGCCGGCCCGCCGTCCGCCGTCGCGGCCTCCCCTTCGTCCGCCGCGTTGCCACCGGCCGCCGGCCCTTGGGCGAGCAGCAGGTCCGTGGCGTTGTGCTCTTGCCCGGAAACCACAACGCTGCCCACGGGTGCGGCGGGTGCCGCCGCCCTGCCCGCCGCCACGAAACCGAAGCCGCAGAACGCCACCAGCGCAAGCCATCCGCAAGCATGCAGAACTGTTGTCCGTGACATATCGCGAACCTCTTCCCTTGCCGTCCGCCGGACTGCCGTCTTCTGAAAAAAAGGTGTCACTGTGGCGACATTGAGGGTCCGGCAAGTGCGGCGACCCTGGCAGACTTTGCAGCCGCGCAGCCGCACCCCTCAGCTTGTGTATCGGCATTATCGCTGAGAAGGGTCGAGACAACTCTGCCGGTTTTGCGGGCGATCTTGCGTTTGCGGCTTCTAGCGGTCGTGACGCGTCCGCGCCGCCACCGCCTTCAGATGCTCGATCGCGGCCTGGGTCATCTTGAGCTGTTCGCCGGCGGCGGCATTGGGAGACCGTGCGGAGATCCGCTGCAACTGTTCGCCCATCGCTTCCAAGGCCCGCAGGGCCTCGGCCCGGCGACTGGGCTCGGGGTGCAGCTCGCCCACGGAACGAGCGGCGTTGATGAGGTCCCAGCGATAGCGCGTGTCTTCGGCAAGGTCGGCGATCAGCGGGATCAACAGGCTGGCCGCGCGGTCGAAGGCCGCCAACGAGTTGTCCGCGTGGCCTCGTTCCTTCTCTGTTTGCGCGATGTTCATGAACACTTCGGCCGCCCCGACCTGGTACTCCGTTACCGACGGGTTTTTTTCGGCCAGTTGCTCGAGGACATCGCGGGCTTGGACATACAGGCCCAAGGCTTCGTCGTAGCGTTTCTTGAAGGACAAGAGATCGCCCTGCTTGCGGCAGCAGACGGCCAGCAGATAAGAGGCGTCGAAGTCGGCGCGCGCGGTCTTCACCAGCGCGGCGAACAGGCGTCGCGCCTTTTCCAGGGCCGCCTCGGCGGCGTCGAGGTCGTGGTGGATCTCTGCCAGCCTGAAGAGGTTGAAATAGCCCATGGCAAAGTCGCGCCGCAGCTTAGGGTCGTCGTTGCCCGCGGCCAGCAACCGGCCGCGGATGGCCTGCGCCTCGTCCAGCGCCTTGCGGGCCTTGAGCGGGTCGCCTGCCATTTCCACCAAGCCGATATTCATGTAGGTGTTGGCCAGCAAGCGCTGGAACTCGGTCTTGCCGGGCACCTGTTGGGCCAACCGCTGGCGCAGGTCGATCGCGGCCTGGTACGCCTCCATCGCCTGCCGGAACTGCTGCTGCTTATGCCATACGCGCCCCAGGGCGTTGAGCGTGTCGCCCAGGGCCTTCAGCCGGTCGGCATTGGTCGGTTCGTCAGCCACGAGCCCGGCCTGGATCTGCCGGGCACTTTCGTAGCACGGGATCGCCTTGCCGGGCGACTCAACCTCTTCGCTGATCAGGCCCACCCGGAAATGCGCCATCCCCAGCTCGTCGCGGAGCGACGCGTCTCCCCCGCTCTGGGCGAGGAACTTCTCGTAATAGCCGCGCGCGCGGCGGAGCAGATCACGCCGCAGCGGCTGCATGCCGGGCTGATTCAAGAGAGTGTCTTCGCTGACTCTCGTGAACAGGTCGTCGACGGCTTGCCGCGCTTGCTGCAGGCTTTCTTCCGCGTGGGCCTGCGAGCGGCGGACGTCCTCCAGAGCCAGCGAGGTGCGCACATAACCGATCGTCGCCGCGGCCAGCCCGAACAGCAGACAGGCGATGGCCGCCGCTGTCGAAGCGGCCACGAGCGGGTTACGGCGACACCACCGCCCCAGCCGCTCCACTCTGCTGACCGGCCGTGCGTGGATCGGCATGCCGGCAACGAATCGCCCCAACTCCTCGGCCAGAGCCTGAGCCGTTTCATAGCGGGACGACGATTCCTTCTCCAAGCACTTCAGGCAAATCGTTTCCAGGTCGCGAGGCACGCGGTTGTCGAACTTGCGCGGGCTGGGCGGCTCGTCCTCGATCACCTGCTTCAGCAGCATCGGCACGCTGCCGCGGAACGGTTGTTCGCCCGTCAAGAGCTCGAAAAGAATCGCCCCCAGGGAATAGACGTCGCTGCGCCGGTCGGCGGCGTGGCCTTGCCCTTGGGCCTGTTCCGGCGACATGTAGGCGGGCGTGCCGAGAATCTGCCCTTCCACGGTCATGGTGGCCTCAGCCGATTCCCGCTTGGCCAGCCCGAAGTCCGTGACGTGCGGCTCGTCCGCGCGGTCCATCATGACGTTGCCCGGTTTCAGGTCGCGATGGACGATGCCTTGCTGATGGGCACAGTCGACCGCCGTGCTGACCTTCGCGCACAGCCGGGCCGCGTCGCGGTGCGAGAGCCGTCGTCCCGCCAACCACTTGTCCAGCGAGAGCCCTTCCACGAAGTCGCTGACAATATAGACAAAGGCGTCCGCGAGTCCCACTTCGTGTACGCTGACGATGTTCGGATGGCAAAGCTGCGCCGCGGTGCGGGCCTCACGGAGAAACTTCTCGATTTCCGCCGGGTTCAGCCGGCCCTTGTGCGGGATTTTGATGGCCACGATGCGATCCAATTGCAGATCGCGGGCCTTCCATACCGCGCCGAAGCTGCCGGAGCCCAATTGTTCCAGCAGCTCGAAATGGCCGATGCTCCTCGGCGACGTGGCCGCCTGGCCGCCGCCGCTCGCCCAGGCCTGGGTTTGATCGGCAGCCAGGTTGAGCTGGCTCCCGCAGGCGGAGCACTTCGCTTCGCTGAGTTGGGCATCCGCCGCCACGAAGCTGCGCTGGTGGCAGCTCGTACAATAGATGGCCAGGCAGGGCACCGAGGCGCGGGGAGTCTCCGCGCCACTGCCCGCTCGACTCGCGCCGTTGGTGGTCGGCGCCGGCAAGGCACTGTCAGTGGCCCCTTTCTCGGATCGGGGCAGACCATCGCCCGCCGATGCCTCGGTCATGTCTGACGTCCCAACCAGTGAGCCAGGCTGCGCAGCCATTAAGGTCCGGCCCATGCTGCACGGTCAGCCTGAACGGCGTTCCTTTCAGTTTGACTGGGCCGCCCGGAGGAGTCAAGCCAGCAGCCGGCCTCACACCCGGGAAGGGGAACCGACAGTAGCGGTTTTGCCACAAGTGGCGACCTTACCGGATCGATAGAGATACCCGGAGCGCCCCCTCCCGGAACGCCTTCGGTCGCAAACGCCATCGCCTGTCGCAAGGCGACAGTCCCATTTTCGTCGAACGAAAATTGGGATAGTCCCCCAGTTGTTGATGCGCCGGTCCTAAACCGTTCGATTGGGTCCAGCTTCTGCTTTCGCGGTTCGTTCGGCTTGGCGTCCCTCAACGCCTTTTTTCACCTGGCAGCGGCCGGGACGGATCGAACCACTGTTCCCACGTGGGCGCCAGGCAGCCAGGGACGCCCTTGAGGTCCACGGTGAGCCGGATTTCCTGGTAGCGGCAGTCCGGGCTGGCCTTGGCGACGATGCGCGTCGCGCTTCCTACGTCCGGGCGGAGGTGCCAAATTCTGCCGGCCAGGCCGTCCGGAACCGTCACGAGTTTCTCGCCCGCATTGTCGTAGATCAGTGCCAGCGTGCGGTCCGGCGCGCAGACCTCGAGGTGCATCACGTCGTCCTTGTCGGCAGCGGCGGCGCGGACCGCGAATTCCCGCGTGCCCTCGGGCACAAAGAAGTACCAGTTGCGAGCGGTGCCGGCGGTGAAACGGAAGCGACGCCAACCGCCGCCGGCATCCTTGCCCAACAGCACCAGGGGCGTGGCCGGATAGGTGAACGAGAGCCAGCGCTCCGCCCCGGCCACCGACACGATGCTGACGCCTTTACCCGTCTTCAGCGTGTCCGTGGGCTGCCCGTCGGCCTCATGGACGTGGAGCAGCGGCAGCGCTTTCTCGAAAACGGTCTTGCCCCCCGCTGCCACGATCTTGACCTGCGCCATTTCGGGATCCTGGAGGCCCCTGCGCGGCAGATAGGTCCCGATGCGAAATCGCAGGTCGCGGCCCTGCGGGTTCCACAAGGCGAACTGGGCGTCGCCGAGCACCTCGACGCCGTCGGGATCGCCCAGCGAGGGGCATGGCGAAAAATGCTGGAGGTTGGGCCAGCGCTGCCGCATAACGCCCTCGATGCGGGCGGATTGGATGAACGGCTCGTCGTCGTACACCTTCAGCCGCGGCTTCCGGCCGGTTTCCGGGTCGAACCATTCTTCAGGGCTTGCGGCAAGGTAGGGCGGAACGCCCTCAAAACAGACGTTGGGTTTGGAATAGTTGTGCGAATCGCCGTAACGCATCTCCAGCGACCAGAACCTGCCGCCGGCGCCAGGCTCCACCTCGACCTCGGCCGTCATGTCCTGCAGGTAGTCGGCCGGCGGAGTGCGCGGAGGCTGGCCCCACAAAGCGCGGATCCGCTGGCCGCGCGGCGTGACGATGAAAATGCCCCAGGCCTCGCGCTGCGACATGTACTCGCTGGATCGCTGCGCCTTGCAGGTGAATCGCGTAACGCCTTCCGGCACCCAGAACCACCATTGGCGCGGCACGACCATTTGAAAAGCGGGCGCAAACCGTTCGCGGAAGTTGTGCCGTTTGCTCGGGTCGCCGGTCCAGAGCACGGACTCGTCCAGCGACGAGGAGACCCAGAGCACGCCGTCGACCTGCAGGCGGTAGACGCCCTTGGCGCCGGCCGGCACCTCGACGACGCACTCGCCCTCCCGCACCGCGCGCGGGCCGTCCACAACGGCCTTGCCGTCCGGCCCTGTCAGCAAGACCGGCAGGTTGGGTTTGTTCCAGTCCGCAGGCGGCCAGCCCATCAGGTGAATCGTCGCTGTGAACGCCTTGCCATCGGGATTGTTCAGGAAGACGCGGGGACGGTTGAGGACGAAGTGTCCCCAATCACCGATGGCGGTCTCGGCACTGAGCGTGGCCGGCCCCAACAGCGGCAACAGCAAACAGGGGAAACAGTTCCAAAATGCTCTCATCGTGCCGGTTCTCCTTGATACTGGACCGCCGCGGGGCGGGGTCGGCTCGCGATGATCGTGGCCTCGCCCTGAAGATAGCCCAGGCCGGCCAGGAACCGATCCGTCAGGCACAAGGCTGCGGCGACCTGTTGGTCCGTGCCGTAGCCCGGTATCGCGAAGGCGTGGTCCCAGCCCGCCATGCGTTTGTACTCGATCCGGTTCCCGGCATCCTGCATCAGCTTCACGAAGCGGTCCGCTTGCTCCACCGGCACGCAGCCGTCCCGATCGCCGTGGATCAGGAGCGTCGGCGGCAAGCCCTTGTGGACGTAGCGGATCGGCGAAACGCGCTTGGCCCGATCTTCCCACGTCTCGTCCTTGGGCGAAGCCGGCAACGGCCTCACGCCCGCGTGCCCGGGCATCCACCGGAGCGCCGCCAGATCGACCACCGGGTTGTAGAGGATCATGGCGTTGGGGCGGCCGCCGACGACGCCAGGCTTTCCCTCCTGCGGGTCGGGGAGCAGCCCGAGCGCCGCCGCCAGGTGTCCACCGGCCGAATCGCCGGCGACCGCGATCCGCTCGGGATCGATCCCGAGGCCGGCTGCCTGCTGCCGCACCAGTCGCAAGGCATCCCGGCAATCCGCAACGCAATCCAAGATGCGGACGGCCGAGCCCTGCTTCACCAACCGGTACTCGACGTTTACCGCCACCAAACCGCGCAGCGCAAAATAGCGGCAGTGCGGCGCGGTGTGGACAGGCCCCGGCGATTCCCACCCGCCGCCGTGGATCATAAGGATCGCCGGCCGCTTTTCGCCGGCTGCCCGGCCTGCGGCGGCATACACGTGGACTTGCAGCTTCACGTTGTCCGCGGTCTTGTACACGATCTTCCGCGGCTCCGTGCGCAGGTCCTTGAGCTCGGCGACGCTGATCTCTCCGGCAGACATGACCTGCGCGGTCGTCAGCCCAAGGAAGGCCGTCCAGGCCGCCGCTGGCATGAGCCTGCGCATCAAGGCGCTTGTCTTGGCTGCTGCCGATTCCTTGACCGCCCCCAGGTCAACGGGGGCGGGTGCTAAGAACGGATCTTTCATACAGTCTGTCGAGTTGTCAGCGATGGTCTTTGGAATTGGCCGCGCCCGCAGCGGGCAACCATTCGAAAGTGAATGTGCCGGCGACCGTAGGGACCAAGCTGAGCAAGGCTGCTTCACCGGCTTGCATCGGTATCTCCAGCGACTGCAACTTTTTCTGGTTGGCAGCGGTCCAGGAAACGAAGGTGGCCATCTTGCCGTTCAAGCGACATGCGGGCGGAGGAACCTCAGCGGTGGAGATTCGCAGAATACCGCCGGCCGGCGCCTTGAGCGGAACGTGTACCTGGGATTCCCCCTTGATCTGCGGGGCCTTCTGTTGCGCGGGTGTGATCTTGCAACCTTCCTTGGTTGGGGAGACCGTGTCCACCAGGCAGCCCGGCCGCAAAATGTCCCGGCGGGTGACGGGGTCCACGTCGCGGCAGAGGATCTTGTTGGCGGCGACGGAAACGAATCCGGCGGGCGGTTCCCCGAAGATGGCCGCCACGCACGAATCGCGGTTTACGGCAATCGTCCAACGGCTGCCGCCCGCGGCGGCGGGCTTGACCGCTTTTCCGTCCACCCAAACCGCCGTGGGCGCGCCCGTAGCATTCAGAAAAACGGCCTTGGTCGCAGCCGGGCAACCGGGGACCGGCTGCAACTGGAAATACGCCAGATTCTCGTTGGCAAAGCCGTCCGCGACATAGACGTCGTCGGCAGGCAGCGCGAACCACGCCGGCGGGCGCTGGCCGGCCGGATCCAGGCAGTAGGTGGCCGATTCATCCGGGTTCAGGCCCGCCAGCCCATGCTCATCATAGCAGGGCCAACCCAAAATCGCGCCTTGCACGGCAGCCCGCGTCACGCCGTTGATCCGTCCGTATTGGAGTTGACGCCGGCCGCCCACGTATTGCACGAAGGCCGTGCCCCAGGGCATTTGTTCGTAGCGGAAGTCCTCGCCGTTGGCGCCCCTGAAGTAGCTCAACACGTTCCGCTCCCAATTCTCGGGAAACACCGGCCGCAGGCCGTTGTGTACGAACGCCAGCGCCCGTTGACGGTCCAGCCAAACCTCGTTGGCGCATTGATCGTAGGGGACGCCGCCCATGAAGAACCAGTAACAGCCCAGTGGTATCGCGGGCAAATCGCCGCGGCGTTCCATTTGATCCATGCCGTGGTGGAAGGCGACGGCGCCGCGCTCGCTGTAATTCGATTGGTGCGGGAAGCCGAAGATTGCGCCGTTGGGCGAGTGCAGCGCATTGGAAACCGGCGAGGCCTGCTTGATCCGCTGGCGGTTCATGCTGCCGGCCGGGCCGATGCGCCCCTGGTAACCCGGCGTGCCCCAGATGATGCCGCAGCCCAGGCCCAGCGACGCGCCGACGTTGTTCACCTCCGTCATGTGTTCCGTGCCGTGGATCGAGCCCGGGTTCTCGGTGGCCGCCTTGTAGAAGTAGTCCGCCATTCCCTGGGTTGATGTCATGCCGCCGGGCGCCTTCGCGCCGCGCACGTCGATCGGACAGCAATAGGACTGGTCATGATAGATGCCGTCGGCGCCGTAGCTCTGAATGTACTCCTTCACCCAGTCCAGGAACCAGCGCTGCCATTGCGGACAGCCGAGGTTATGCTGGTCGTGCCTCAAGTCCACCGTATCCAGGTTCGCGCGGAACGGCGAGCGCGTGTTGGCCAGGGCGGAGAACGCCACGGCCTGTCGTTGGCGGTCCGTCTTCGGGTCGGGTCCCCACATGATCATGGGTTGCAGGTAAACCATCAATCTCAGGTGCTTCGCCTTCCAGCCCTGCATGTCCTTCTGGAAGCCCGGGTAGGGGTCGTTGTTCGCGTGGTTCTGGTCGAATCCCGCCCCGCGCACCGCCGGCGCCCAGGTGAGCACGCGGTCCAGGTCCTTTCCCCCGAAGTACTTTTCCAGCATGACGGTCTCATTGGTCGGGCTGGCCTTGTCCATGCCGTACTCCATGAACGCCAGCTTGTTCACCCAGTCCGGGCGCGGCGCGATCTTGACGTTCTTCACCCGCCAGTCGCGGAAACGCGCCGCCGCCTGCGCCCAACTCTTGTCGAAGGCCTGCAATCGCCAGGTCATCGGCCGGGCCGACTTCAGCTCGTTGAACGGCGGCCGGTTCATGGCCTGCACGGACAGGCTCAGCCCCTGGCTGTCGATCAGATAGAACAGCGTCTTGTAGACCTTCAATTCCTTGTCCTGGCACCACAACCCCACGGCCCCGGTCTTTTCGCCGTTGAGCGCCACGAAGGCATAGTCCCAGAAATTGCCCCATTGGTTCACCGACAGGTTCGGGTGCATGTGGCGGTCCAGTCGCATGCCCTCGAAGATGGGCGCCTCCACGGTGACTTCATGCGCCAAGGCCGCCAGCGCGAATCCGCAACCGTAGACCCCGCCGCGCGGGCTTTCCGCCGCGGGGGTCACCAGCAGGTCGCCGGTTTCCGCATCGATTTCCAGCTCCAGCGCGAAGGATTCGTCGGCAAAGCCGCCGGCCGCGCCGCTCAGACCCTTGTAGCTGAGCAGTGCGCTGCGCTGGTCCTTGGCCCGGAAAGCGAAGGTGCTGGTCGGGGTTGGATAGTGTTGGTTCGGCCAACCGGCCTGGGTCGGGTGCTCCCACCACGGCCACTCGAAGAGTTTGCGGGCCGATTCGCGCTCGGCAGCCGTGTTCTGGGTGCCCAGTCCGCTGGGCAGGTGCGGCACGAGCGCGTCCGGCCTGGCGTCCTTGGCGAGGTACTCTTCTTG
>Ga0326727_10019383_pt1 | contig 13687 bp, 10 predicted proteins | sample MB2enrmetagenome_FD_207643 | JGI IMG/M metagenome (GOLD analysis project Ga0326727, IMG submission 207643) | Lab enriched peat soil microbial communities from McLean, Ithaca, NY, United States - MB29MY | ecosystem: Environmental > Terrestrial > Soil > Wetlands > Peat | place: USA: New York... | reverse complement strand
ATTTTGTTGAGTCAACACATTACCGGTTGGGACATCATATCGGCTATAAAAAAAACCGTTTTTATACCAAGCGATAGTAGAAAACTTAACCCATTTCAATGTATCTGGTAACATTTTACCATCTATAGTCATAACATATATTTCGGTCCAATCCGATCCACCGGTAGCCAAAGCATAAGCAAAGTAACGATTGTCATTTGAAACAGACCATGTATTTAATGCAACTGTACCATTTTTCGATAAAAGATTTGGATCAAGAAGAAGAGTTTCTTTTCCTGTTTTGATATTTCTTTTATACAAAACAGATTGATTTTGAATGCCATTATTTTTAAAAATAAGGTAATAGCTGCCAACTTTTGTAGGTACGCCTTGTTTTGGATAATTCCACATCGCTGTCAAATTCTTTTTAATGGATTGACGAAAGGGAATAGTATCTAAATAAGCATTCGTGACTGCATTTTCTTCTTTTTCCCAAGCCAAGGTAGCCGAAGATTTGTCGTCTTCTAACCATCGATATGGATCAGCTACATGTGTGCCAAAATAAATATCCACCGTATCACATTTTGGTGTATCAGGATAATGCAACGTTTGTGATGCAAGTAGGAAAGAAGGTAAAAAACACATCGTAACAAAAAATAAATAGTACAGACGTTTCATGTGATTTTGTGTTAAATAATACGAACGGATGACAACATAAAAAATCATAGATTTACTGTTCAATCACATAATATTTTTAATAAATCATCATTAAAAATAGTTGATCTCTTTTTCATAAATAGCAGATAGCAAATTATTTGCCAAACGGCTTGCTCCCAAACGGAAAAAAGTATTATTGAGCCATTCATCTCCCAATACTTCTTTCACTATGGTATAATAATTGACTGCATCAGCAGACGTAACAATACCTCCTGCAGGTTTAAATCCAACTTTTCGTCCTGTCTTTTTGTAATATTCACTGATAGCATTGCACATCACGTAAGCTGCTTCGGGTGTTGCAGCAGGATTCATTTTTCCGGTTGATGTCTTAATAAAGTCAGCACCTGCTTCCATAGCCAACAACGATGCCTTTTTAATTTCAGAAGCATGTTTTAAAGCTCCTGTTTCTAGAATTACTTTTATATGGGCGTCACGACAAGCAGATTTCAGTTCACTCAATTCCTCAAACACATCCTCGTATTGACCATTTAAAAAGTTTCCGACGGATATAACCACGTCAATCTCCGATGCTCCCTCATGAACTGCTAAGGCCGTCTCTGCCACTTTGACTTCAATAAAGGTTTGTGATGAGGGAAATCCCGCCGACACAGCAGCTATTCCAATGGGAACTGACAAAGCTTTATGCACAACCCCCGAGAAATTAGGATACGCACAAATGGCAGCCACTTGTGGCATTTCCGGAAAATGATCTGAAAACGTATTGATCTTCTCAATCATCGAAAGAATGTTGGTTGTGTTATCCGTCGAATTGAGAGAAGTCAAATCAATAAAGCTAAAGCAACGTTTATAAACTTCCGGGGTTGAATTAGTAACTGTTTTCTCAGCTAAAATATGAGTGGTTTGTTGAGCAACCTCCACATCATCTAATGGAATACTATAACTTTGAAAAAAAGCATTAAAATCTTTCATGCAGATATATTTTATTTTTAACATCAAAGTTGCACAACTTAGCCCTATGCATAAGAGAAACCCATTTGATTGTTTTTTATCAAAAAATTCCTTTGAATATTGGTGAAAAGATATACAAGGCAGCTATTACTTTAGCGAATATTCCTTGTTCTATTTTTTACATAGCTTGCAAAGATATCACTTTTTCATCATTTAATGTAGAATTTCAAGGTTGAAAAAACAGAAAAGAGATTTTTCACATGATAATTCCCCTAAAAAAATAACCACAAAAACACATTCTCCACAAAAAAATAGACGGTAACAACCAAAGTATCGACAAAAAAAGTAATTTTGTGACTTATTTCATTCTGATTTATCACATAAACAAGGTTTATAGTTTTAAATTGAATTCATTTTAAGTATTAACTCCATATTCACTTCCAATGATTAAAGACTTGTTTATTAAGAAAACGATTGCTCAACTCATTGATCAATCAGAACATCATAACACACTGAAACGACATCTTAGCGCCACAAACTTGGTTTTATTGGGAGTTGGAGGAGTTATTGGTGCTGGCATCTTCGTTCTTACAGGTACTGCCGCTGAAATGCATGCAGGCCCGGCATTAGCTTTATCATTTATTTTATCAGCGCTTGGTAGTCTCTTTGCAGGCCTTTGTTATGCCGAGTTTGCCTCAATGATACCTATTTCGGGAAGTGCCTATACCTACGGCTATGCTACAATGGGTGAATTTGTAGCCTGGATTATTGGGTGGGATTTAATTCTAGAATATCTTTTCGGTTCTGCAACCGTTGCAGTTGGATGGTCGGGATATGTAATTAGTTTTCTACACGATTTTGGAATTGTATTACCTGCTTCCATTGCACAGAGTCCTTTTATCTACGATTCTGCTGGCTGGCATAGTAGTGGTGCAATTCTTAACTTTCCTGCCATGTATATTATCGGAATCATGTCTACTTTATTGGTTATTGGCATCAAAGAGTCAGCCAAAGTCAATAATGTTATAGTTCTTATTAAAGTTTCAGTAATCCTTCTTTTTGTTGGTTTTGGCATTTCTCACATCCATCTTCAAAACTGGACTCCTTTCATTCCAAAAAATACTGGAGTATGGGGTCAATATGGATTATCCGGCATTTTAACGGGTGCCGCAGTAGTCTTTTTTGCTTATATCGGATTTGATGCTATCTCAACTACAGCTCAAGAAGCCATAAATCCCAAACGAGATATGCCAATTGGCATTTTAGTTTCGTTAGCCATTTGTACACTGCTTTACATAGCCGTCAGCTTGACTCTGACAGGTATTGTAAATTACCATAATTTGAATGTCCCGGCTCCCATTGCTTTAGCCATTGACACTGCCGGAGCAAGTTTAATGTGGCTTCGTCCCATCATAAAAATTGGAGCTATTGCAGGATTAAGTTCAGTGGTATTAGTGCTTTTGTTAGGTCAATCACGCATTTTTTTTACTATGGCAAGCGATGGTCTGTTATGGAAAAGTTTTTCCATAACACATTCTCGATTTAAAACTCCTTATATCACGACTATTGTCACCGGAAGCTTTGCTGCTTTGTTTGCAGGACTTTTTCCCATTGGTCTATTAGGTGAATTAGTATCTATTGGTACACTTTTAGCATTTGTCATTGTCTCAATCGGCATTCTTATTTTGCGCAAAAAAGAACCAGATGCTCCACGTTCATTCAGGACTCCTTGGGTACCGGTTATTCCCATTCTTGGCGCGCTTGTGTGCTTCGCACAAATGCTTTCTCTTCCATTAGATACATGGATTCGTCTAATCGTATGGATGATCATAGGCTTTATCATCTATTTTACCTACGGTAGAAAGCATAGTCTTGCAAGAAAAGCACGACATGAAAATCCATCTGAATAGAACTTTATGTTTTTGATAATCATGTAAAGTGATAACAATTAAATATTAGAACTCCTTTTTGGTTTCTCTGGATTGTAACGACACAAAAAACGAACTATATTACTTACCTGCAAATACAGTTCAAAAAAAGAGGGTCTCATTTGAACATGAAACCCTTTTTGATAAACCATCTATAAATAAAATCCTTACAATGATTATTAAATTAATTTTTATTGTACAGAGATCACTTGTACATCAAAAATAAGAGTTGAAAAGGCTGGAATTGTTCCCATACCAGCGCTCCCATATCCTAACGATTGCGGTATATAAATTTCCCACAGAGAACCTGTATTCATTTTTTGTAATGCTTCTTGAAATCCCGAAACAAGACTTGATACATATTCATAACGTGGCGTATTTACCAATGTAGTATCATTCACGGTAGTATCGAAAACTGTTCCATCAATAAGCTTTCCGGTATAAAGCAACGACACATAGCTACCAGAATTAGGTTTTAATCCAACCCCTTGTGTGATAACTTTATATTGCAATCCGGTCGAAGTTGTCACTACTCCGCTTTGCGTTTGATTATGATCAAGAAATTGTTGGTTCAATGCTTTCCAATTATCCGTTTGACTGGAACATGCGCCTAAAATAAACGCGAAAAGAACTAAAGGAAATGCTTTGAATAGTTTAGAGTTTAACATAAAAAAAAGAAATTTAGTATTGATCAGCTTGTGTATTTATAGTTATGTTGTTGATTCCATTGTTTTGTAAAAGAGCGATGAAAGGTAGGCATTTTTCGCTTAGGTCCCCACAACGTAAAGTTAAAAGGAGTTGTTCCAATATTTTTAATCCAAGACGGCATAAAATCAAACCAAAAACGATGTTTTGCAAACAATGTAAAGCCTTCCATTCCCCATCTTTCAGCTAAAGGCCGAACTGTTTCTTTCACCACTTTACGTCGATTGATAAGCAATAATTTTGGCAAAGGAATCCGTACAGGACAAACTTCACTACATTTGCCACACAAACTACAAGCAAAACTTAAATGTCCCATCTCGCCCATCCCTTTGAAAAAAGGAGTAATCACCGATCCAATAGGTCCACTATATGTGGTGTTATAAGTATAGCCTCCAATCGTTTTATACACAGGACAAGCGTTCAAACACGCTCCGCATCGAATACACGAAAGCACTTCGTTAACCTCTGCATCTTCGTATACTTTAGTACGTCCATTATCCATCAAAATAACCACCATTTGTTCAGGCCCGTCTACTTCACCTTCTTGACGTGGTCCTGTGAAAAGAGTATTATAGGCTGTCATTTGCTGCCCTGTACCCAGAGTAGCCAAAAGTGGATGAAAAATACCCAATTGACTCATTTTGGGAATCACTTTTTCAACACCGGCTACCACAATGTGTAACTTAGGAAATGATGTGCTCATCAACGCATTTCCCTCATTTTCCGTAATTGCTACTGCACCGATATCGGCAATTAAAAAATTGGCTCCCGTCACACCAACTTCGGCTGAAGTAAACTTCTTTCTTAGCAAATTTCTCACATAAGCCGTTAATTCTTCAGGTGTACTATCAGCCGCCGTAGCAAATTTTTCACGAAAAAGTGCTGCAATATCTTCTTTCGATTTATGCATAGCCGGCGTTACAATATGATATGGACGTTCTCCGGCTACTTGTACGATAAATTCTCCCAAATCCGTTTCAATCGATTCACAACCGGCATGAGCTACCTCTTCGTTAAAAGAAACTTCTTCAGTAGTCATCGATTTGCTTTTCACTAACAACTTTGCTTGATTCTCTATCAAAAGTTGTTTTACATGAGCCATAACTTCATGCGCATCCTTTGCCCAAATCACCCTGGCTCCTCGTTTAGTTATGCTTTCTTCAAATTGCAACAAATAATCATCCCAATGCTTAAGCATATCACGTTTGATATAAGCTGCACGATCTTTGGCCAACAAGATATTTTCATAACGCTGATACCCATTTGCAACAGCGGTATCATACCGCGATATATTGAAATGGATTGTTTGCCTGTGTCGCTCGTTAAAAGCGATTTTAGCAGCATCTTGATGAAATTGGGTATTAGCGTTCAATTTTGTATAGAAAGGAAGCGTCAATGGCAATTATATTCAACAATGAAATCGGGCTCAAAGATAGTAAAAGTTTAAGCCGTTTACAAAAAAATCCGGCCACTTCACAGTGGACCGGACTCCCATCTAACCAAAAACCAAAAATTAATGAATGCGTGCCTTTTCACAAAGACTTTTCGTTTGTAAGTTATGTGTAGATAATTTCATTGCATTCAAACCATATTTATAATTTAATGAATATACTTTTTCTAACCCATTTGTCCCTATTGCAGTCACAACTAAGTTCACTGAAGAATCGTTATTTTGCTGCAACGAACTAATATCAAATGAAACAACACCATTATATAAATTAGTTGCAAGGTCATGATACGCATTATGTCTAAGTTGCAAATATATAGTGCTATCTGCCGCAATGGCACCTGGTGTTGACATGACCAAGCTAATCAGATGACTTGAATTTGTCCCGTAATAAGAATATGTCACATTCACATAATGGCTACCCACCCAACAATCCGTAATGTCAATCGGATCATTTCCAATACTATCCAAAGCAATCGAAAAAGGAGTAATCGCTTTGACCAACACGTCCGTTACAGTATTCAATCTGATTTTATAATCATACGTACTGTTCGGAGTAATGTTTTTACTCAGCAACGTATAGTTGATCATCACGCGCTTCCCATTTACCGGCACAAATGAATTAGCATCACTCACAAGAGGATACAACAATGTATCATTATCCAATTGCAGCAAAAATACATCATTCGCAGTCACTTGTTCCTCTGTTGCTAAGCTAACAATCATGTGATTGTAAGACAACCCATCTTCTTGATTACATGACTCCAAAAAACCCAATAAAACAAAGAGCAATACAAAACTTTTCATCATCATCTAAACTCATATTCTTAATTTAAAAGATGATTGAACAATGAAAACGTTGCATGCATTGAAATATTTATTTTTTTTTATGATATCACAAAAGATGCTTCGAACTTGTTTTGACTTTTTTATTTACTTACACCCAACCCGAAAAGGGGCTGTAATTATTTTGAAATAAGCAATGTTTACTCATATTATAGGCATATTTCTCTCCCTTTTGAGAAAGTTAGATGGAGACTAATAAACAAAACCTAACAAATAACCCGATTTCATGTAAATAAGTTCGAACGTCAAGATGACTTCTTTCAGGTATATTTCTATACATAAAAAAATCAGGATTCCGGGGTACCTTAAAACAAAATAAAATTGTACCTTTGTCATCAATAAATCCTTGCTTTGGCATGGCTATAAACTCACAATTTCCTATTCCATTTATGAAAAAAGCCTCCATTTTTCTTTTCGGTAGTTTTCTTCTCCTACTATTAGTAGCGGGATGTACCACATCAGGAACGTATGCAGATCTATTGAAAACACAATCAATTATTATCAGAGACTATATCAAGCAAAATGACATTCAGCTTACCAGCACTCTTCCTGCTGCTAATGCATGGAAACCAAATGAATATTGTCTCACACCAACGGGTCTTTATTATCGATTATTGAATCCGGGAGATACTACTACCGATTCCATTCGTGCCGGTGATAGAGTGTCCGTGCGATACCTGAAAATTTCCATTACTACCCCACCTGATACAGTCGAAAATACATGGACAACCCTCACAGCGGCATATCCATATATCATGACATACAGAGTTACAGATTCAAGTACACCTTCTGCCTGGCAAGAAGCCGTTTCTTATATGAAATACAGTGGATCAGAAGCCCAAATGATTGTTCCTGGCAATCTTGGATTCAGTGCTGAGCAAAGCAGCATAACTCCTTTCGTTCATATAATAAGCATCTTAAAAGTGCCTGGACAAGATTAAACACTCATTCATTGCGAGTGACATGTAGGGAAACCCTATTTCTTTGCGGTTCTCTGTCTTTTTGTGTGATTCTTTTTTCTGTAAGACCAAGAAAAGAAATGGTGAAAAAGATGCATCAAATCTATTTTGAATCTAACTGATAATGTATGACACTCATTAAATCTATTTCAGGCATTCGTGGAACCATTGGTGGCCACCTTGGAGAAGGATTAAATCCACTTGATCTTGTACGTTTTACTGCTTCTTACGCATCTTGGATTATCAACAAATCGGATACCAAAGCTAAAATTGTTGTTGGTCGTGATGCACGCATTTCAGGAGAAATGGTTAATCATGTCGTAATCGGAACTCTTTTAGGAATGGGATGCGATGTCGTCAATATTGGGTTAGCCACAACACCTACTACAGAAATAGCTGTACAATTGGAAGAAGCATCAGGTGGCATCATCTTAACGGCTAGTCACAACCCGAAACAATGGAACGCACTGAAACTGCTAAATGAACATGGCGAGTTTCTCAATGCACAAGAAGGAGAAGAAGTATTGCAGATTGCCGAATCAGGCAGATATACTTTTGCATCAGCTGATGATCTTGGAAAACTTACCGAAGACAATAGCTTCACACTAAAACATATCGAAAAGGTTCTCTCTTTGCCTTTAGTTAATATCGAAGCAATATACCGGTCAAATTTCACTATTGCCATAGATTGCGTTAATTCTGTCGGAGGTATTGCTATTCCGGCTTTACTCAATGCATTAGGTGTTAACATGATTGAGCAGCTAAATTGTACACCGAATGGATTGTTTGCTCACAATCCGGAACCTATACCCGAACATTTGACGGAAATTGCCGAATTATTGAAACGAGGAAAAGCTGATGTCGGCTTTGTTGTTGATCCTGATGTCGATCGGTTAGCCATTGTGTGCGAGGATGGCTCCATGTTTGGCGAGGAATATACACTGGTTTCAGTTGCTGATTATGTATTATCACATACTCCCGGTAACACAGTCTCAAATATGAGCTCAACACGTGCCTTACGTGACGTGACATTGAAACACAATGGCACATACACTGCTTCTGCCGTTGGTGAAGTCAATGTGGTGGAAAAGATGAAAGCAACACAAGCCATTATTGGTGGTGAAGGAAATGGTGGTGTCATCTATCCAGAAAGTCATTATGGCCGGGATGCATTAGTGGGTATAGCGCTTTTCCTTTCACATTTAGCTACAAGTGAAAAAACGCCGACGGCCTTACGTGCCATCTACCCATCCTATTTCATGGCAAAAAAGCGAATGGAACTAACTTCAAAAATCAATGTGGACAATCTTTTACGCCATATTTCAGAAAAATATGCCGCATTCGATGTTAATACCATCGACGGTGTAAAAATTGATTTCCCAAATAGTTGGGTTCATCTTCGCAAATCCAATACCGAACCCATCATTCGTATCTATACAGAAGCTACTTCATCTGATGAAGCTAATCAATTAGCCGATCAGATTATTTCCGATATAAACACTTTTATTGAGTAACCTCATGGGGAAAATTGTACTTATCACAGGTATTAATGGTCAAGATGGCTCTTATTTAGCTGAATTTTTATTAGATAAAGGATATCAGGTCCATGGTATCATCCGACGTAGCTCTGTCTTCAACACACAAAAAATTGAACATTTATACATTGACGACTTGATCGAAGACATGCATAAGAATCGAAAGATTCAGTTGCACTATGGCGATATGACCGACTCATCGAATTTGATACGCTTGATACAAGAAATCAGACCGGACGAAATTTACAACTTAGCTGCTCAATCGCATGTAAAAGTGTCTTTTGAAGTACCTGAGTATACTGCCGAAACGGATGGTGTCGGGACATTACGTTTGTTGGAAGCTGTACGCATTTGCGGCCTTGAAAAAACAACACGCATATATCAGGCTTCCACTTCCGAACTTTTCGGAAAAGTTCAAGAGATTCCACAAACGGAAACAACGCCCTTCTACCCTCGTTCACCTTATGCTGTGGCAAAAATGTATGGCTTTTGGATTACAAAAAATTACCGGGAAGCTTACAACATGTTTGCCGTGAATGGCATTCTGTTCAACCATGAATCTGAACGTAGAGGCTATCAACAAAAGCTATATCTTGGAAGTCTTGATGCTTTACGTGATTGGGGATATGCTAAAGATTATGTGGAATGCATGTGGATGATTTTACAACACTCAACACCTGAAGACTTTGTCATTGCTACAGGCGAGATGCACTCCGTCCGGGAATTCTGCACATTAGCATTTGCCGAAATGGGCATTAAGTTAACCTGGAAAGGTATTGGTATTGATGAAAAAGGTATTTGTAAAAAGACAGGTAAAATTTTGGTTGAAGTCGATCCAAAATATTTCAGACCTACTGATGTTGATCAACTATTGGGAAACCCGGCAAAAGCAAAAAAAATATTAGGCTGGAATCCAACTCAAACTCCTTTCAAGGAATTAGTTACTCGTATGGCTCGATTTGATTACGACTATGTGGAAAAAATCAACCAATCGCGTATTAAATGGTAATCAACTACTTTTGAGTTATTGATAAACAAACATTGTCATGAACAAAGACGCTAAAATTTTCGTGGCCGGCCACAATGGCTTAGTCGGTTCTGCTATTTTGCATAATTTACAATCGAAAGGTTATACCCATTTCGTGACTCGAAGTTCATCTGAATTAGATTTACGCAATCAACAAGCGGTAAGTGATTTCTTTTCAAAAGAAAAGCCTGGTTATGTCTTTCTGGCAGCAGCAAAAGTAGGTGGTATTGTAGCCAACATTACCTATCGCGGAGAGTTTATTTATGACAATCTTATGATTCAAAACAATGTCATTCATCAGGCCTACGTGCATGGCATAAAAAAGCTGTTGTTTCTGGGTAGCACATGCATCTATCCTCGGGATGCTCATCAACCTATGAGTGAACAAGAACTGCTCACCGGTCCCTTAGAATACACAAATGAACCATATGCCATTGCTAAAATTGCCGGATTGAAAATGTGCGAAAGCTACAACCTGCAATATGGAACCAATTTTATTGCTGTCATGCCCACGAACCTATATGGCCCTAATGACAATTTTGATCTTCACTCTTCACATGTTCTTCCTGCATTGATTCGTAAGATTTATCTCGGCAAATGTTTGGAGAACAACGATTGGCAATCAATTCGTTCAGACCTTGCCAAGCGTCCTATCCGATCCATAAACGGAAAAGCTTCAGAGAATGATATTCTTGAACAATTACAATCGTTCGGCATTTCAAGAAATGCCAGTCAGACTGTTGAGGTGGAAATATGGGGAAGCGGTACACCATTACGTGAATTTCTTTGGAGTGAAGAAATGGCTGATGCTTGTGTATTCATTATGGAAAAAGTCAATTTTAGCGATCTTAAAGGTAATCAAAAAGATATTCGTAATTGTCACATTAATATCGGAACCGGAGAAGAACTATCTATCAAGCAATTGGCTGAAATTATTCAAAAAACTATTGGGTTTAATGGCAATCTGCAATTCAATACCACGAAACCCGATGGTACCCTGCGCAAATTGACCGATCCATCCAAATTAAATCAATTGGGATGGAAATATTCTATCCACATTGATGAAGGAGTAAAGAAATTGTATGAATGGTACATCGCTCATTGAGTCAAAACAAGCCCTGCGTCAACTGATTAAAGAGCGGAAAAAGCAGCTTTCTCTTCAAGAAAAAGACGAATTCTCAAATACCATTTTTCAAACCTTAGCGCAACAAGATGTGTTTCAAAAGGCACACACCATACTATGCTATTGGTCAATACCTGACGAAGTACAAACTCATGCATTTATATTGGATAATATTGCCGATAAAACATGGCTATTACCAGTAATAACAGGGAACTCATTAGAGATTCGACACTTTATAGGTTTGGATCATTTGAAACAAGGTATTTTAGGTATTGAAGAACCCGTTGGAGAATCATATAATGGGACAATTGATCTCGCCATTATTCCGGGGGTAGCATTCGATCTCAAAGGAAATCGTTTGGGAAGAGGAAAAGGATTTTACGATCATTTTCTTTCACAACATACCCTTTATAACATCGGTGTAGCATATCATTGTCAACTTATCGATGAAGTTCCCGTTGAACCTTGGGATGTCACCATGCAGCAAATCATCACCGAACAGGAAACAATTCTTCCTATTTCCAATAAGACTTGATTAAATCACCATTCTCGTGGCAATTTACAGTCAGCAAATTAGAAAATACTGCTTTTTTTAGTAAAAAAACCAGGCAAAACACTTGCAGGAATCAAAGGAAAGATTTACCTTTGCATCGCTTTTAAGGTCAAAACATATCAAGAAGTTTGGAAAACAACCATTCAAAAAACATGTTGATAGTGAACTTAAAAAGTTTATTTTCTATCTTCTTCAGTAGCTCAGTCGGTTAGAGCACCTGACTGTTAATCAGGGGGTCGTAGGTTCAAGTCCTACCTGAAGAGCAAAAAAATAGCCACTTACAAAATTTTGTAGTGGCTATTTTTTTGTGTTGAGAATAATCAGTTTTCTACGCACCTATTTCTCTTAATCATAAGAATATCGATCATCTTAATTTTTAAGATTGATACGAATTGACTTTTAAGCGAAAGAATACGATAGACATGCTTATATTACATCACATTGATCATTAATCGTCGATTATTGTTCAGGTAAAGTAATCTTTAAAGCTAACTCCGTCAACTGGCTTTGATCTATTGGTGACGGAGCTCCACTCATCATGTCACGTCCTGCATTATTTTTTGGAAAAGCAATGCAATCGCGGATACTGTCCAGCCCGGCAAACAAGGATACAATTCGATCAAGGCCAAATGCCAATCCTCCATGAGGTGGCGCACCGAATTTGAAAGCATCCATTAAAAAGCCAAATTTGAATTGAGCCTCTTCTTCACCAAATCCCATAATATGAAAAATCTTGTGCTGTAATTCACTATTATGAATTCTGATTGATCCCCCACCCAATTCAACTCCGTTAATCACCATATCATAAGCATTTGCACGAACTTTGCCGGGATCAGTTGCCAGCCATGAAATATCTTCAGATTTCGGGGATGTAAATGCATGATGCATGGCATAAAAACGTTGCGTCTCTTCATCCCATTCAAACAATGGAAAATCAACCACCCAAAGTGGAGCAAACACGTTTTTCTTTCTTAATTCCAAGCGATTGCCCATCTCTAAACGCAATTCGGACAAAGCTTTTTGGGTTTTCACTTTATCCCCAGCCAAAATCAACAACAAATCTCCCGGTTGTGCATTCATTGCATTGGCTATTGCTTTTAAATCCTCCGGTGAATAGAATTTATCAATCGAAGATTTCAAGGTGCCGTCAGCCTCATATTTAATATAGACTAATCCCTTTGCCCCCAATTGAGGCCGTTTGACAAACTCTGTCAAATCATCCAGTTGTTTACGGGTATATGCACTACATCCTGTCGCACAGATTCCTGCTACGTAATCGGCAGCATCAAAAACAACAAATTGATGGCCGGATACTATTTCCTTCAATTCCACAAAAGACATTCCAAAACGCAAATCCGGTTTATCAGAGCCATACAAACGCATTGCATCTGCATAAGTCATTCTTGGAAACGGTGACATATCAATGTGGTGAATTTCTTTAAACAGATGCTTCATCATCCCTTCAAAAACATTCAGCACATCGTCTTGTTCCACAAAGGACATCTCACAGTCAATTTGTGTAAACTCAGGTTGACGATCAGCCCGTAAATCTTCATCACGAAAACATTTCACAATCTGAAAGTAACGATCAAATCCTGCAATCATCAATAATTGCTTATAAAGTTGCGGAGATTGAGGCAGAGCATAAAACTCTCCAGGATTCATCCGTGATGGAACCACGAAATCGCGGGCACCTTCAGGAGTTGATTTGATCAGCACAGGAGTTTCCACTTCTAAAAATTGGTATTCATGCAAAAACTTCCGCACTTCCAATGAAATTAAGTGACGTAATTCTAAATTACGACGCACAGCATTCCGGCGAAGATCAATATAACGATACTCCATCCGCAAATCATCACCGCCATCCGTATCGTCTTCGATAGTAAACGGAGGAATCTTTGATTCGTTGAGAATAATCAATTCAAGGGCTATAATTTCAACCTCGCCTGTATCCAGATG
>Ga0326727_10019382_pt1 | contig 13687 bp, 14 predicted proteins | sample MB2enrmetagenome_FD_207643 | JGI IMG/M metagenome (GOLD analysis project Ga0326727, IMG submission 207643) | Lab enriched peat soil microbial communities from McLean, Ithaca, NY, United States - MB29MY | ecosystem: Environmental > Terrestrial > Soil > Wetlands > Peat | place: USA: New York... | reverse complement strand
CCTTTTGTAAACAAAAGGTTCCTCCCCCGGCCCCCCTCCTCCCAAAAACTTCATTCTTTTACGATCGATAACACAGAGCCATTGTGGATAAGAAAAAAGCCGGAAGGAGAACCCTTCCGGCTTTTTTATTGTTTCGCTCAGAGGAACGGATCAGGCGGTCTTGGCCTTGGAGGCCTTGATGGCCTCTTCGAGTTCCTGAAAGGTCGGGCGGTAATGCGTCGGGATGGCCCGGCGGCCGGCTTCCAGGGCCACCTGGGGCGGGTTGCCCCCGACAAAGGCGAGCAGCGCCGTCTTGACCACGAACATGGCCTCTTCGGCTTCCTTGGCGCGGTATTCCAGGTTCTGGGCAATGGGGCCGACGAAACCGTAGGACATGAGAATACCCAGGAAAGTGCCGACCAGGGCCGAACCGATGCTGTGGCCCAGCACTTCAGGCGGTTCGGAAATCTTACCCATGGTGAGCACGACGCCCAGCACCGCGGCCACGATACCCAGGCCGGGCAAGGCGTCGGCCTGGCGGGTGATCTGGTGGTAAGCATGCCCCTTCTCGGTGGCGAAGACCTCGATGTCCGCGTCCATGATGTTCTCGAACTCATGGGCCTCGATATTGATCGTGGAAAAGATGCGCATCGTGTCGCAGATGAACACGACCAGATAATGATGGGCCTTGTTGGATAAAAATCCGCTGAAGATGTTGCTTTGCTCCGGCTGCTCGATGTCTTTTTCGATGGTCACCAGGCCCTCGCGACGAATCTTCATGAACAGCATCGAGAGCATCATGAGCATGTCGGTGTAGAACACCTTGCTGCTGAGCGTTCCGCCCAAGATTTTGGTTACGCTTGAAAGCGTGCCGATCAGCACGTCCTTGGGGCAGGCGATGGTCATGGAACCCAGCGACGCCCCGAAAATGATCACCAGTTCGGCGGGCTGGAACAACACGGCGAAGTTGCCGTGCTCCATGCTGTAGCCGCCCGCGATAGCGCCCAAAACCATTGCTATGCCGATTATCGCGAACATGTGCTATCCGTTGTCCTTGTCCTGGAAACCTTTGTGGTCATATCGGCAACAGGCGGCCGAACAATAGAGAAATCCGCCCAAACGCGAAAAAAAAATCATGAAAAGCGGACGGCTCGGTGAGGAATATGGCCGGCCGGGCCTTGGGCCCTACTTCTTCGTCTCGGTCGCCTTATCATACACTTTTTCGATTTGCTGTTCAAGGACGTTGCCCTTGGGTTTGACCACATTCGGATCTTCCTTGGCCTTGGCGGCTTCCGCGCCCTGATCGGTCTTGGGTTTCGGGGGTGCAAACGGTTCGATCAAGATGCTGATGCGCCGGTTGCGCGGATCGGTCGGGTTGTCCTTGAAAAGCAGCTTGGTCGAGGCATAGCCGGCCACCTGCACGATGCGATCGGGGGGAAATCCCGCAAACTCGAATTCCCGCCGCGCGGACAAGGCGCGCTCGGCCGAAAGATCCCAGTTGGTATAGCGGTCCGAGGGGTACGGCGTGGCGTCGGTATGCCCTTCGATGGCGATCTTGAGCTTCTGGAAGACTTTTTCCGTGCTCAAGCGGTTCGCCACGGCGTCGACGGCTTTTTTGGCCTCGGGCGTGAGTTCCGTCCGGCCAACCGGGAACAGGGGCTTGCCGCCGCCGCTTTCCACGATCTCAACCCTGATGGCCTCATCCTGGCGCGAGACCATGAATTGGTCCTTAAGTTCCGGAACGTCCGACTGCAGCTCGCCTTGCAGTTCCTTGGCCGCCTTTTCCTTGGCTTTGGTCGCCTGTTCCTTGGCAGCCGCCTCGGCGCCCTGGTCCGTCGGCCCGCCCGGCACGACATCGGGGTTGACACTGAGCGACTCGACCACGGCGCTTGGCATGTTCATGCCCGAGACATCCATGGGAATAATCGAGACGCCCGGGTTATTGAACAGGGAAAAGTCCTGGAAATAAGAAGAAATCTCCTTTTTCTTCTCCTGGGGAACCGAGTTGATCAGCCACATCAGCAGGAAAAAAGCCATCATGGCGGTCACGAAATCGGCGTAAGCCACCTTCCAGCTGCCGCCGTGCGCTCCGCCGCCGCCCTTCTTGATCTTTTTGACGATGATCGGGGCTTTTTTCTTTTCCTGGCTCGATGCCATAGGCTACCGCTCGTTTAGGCCTTTTTTGCCATCAGTTACGTCCTCGCCGCTTCCAGGGCAAGGCAAGCTGGAAATGCCTCAGCCGCCCTTCATGGGAATGCGGCGCAGTCCGTCGGCGGCCCAGATCGCTCCCAGGCGTTCATAGGTGTGCGCCTTGAGATTGCCGCCGATCCCGGAAGGTGTCATTCTTCCCGCGAAAACCTCAGCATAATCCGTATCCGTCAATACGACAATCTCGCGAAATTCGACCGCCCGGCCGTAATGCAGCGAACAATCCTGGGCCGGCCGGATAATCCGCTGCCCATCCCGGAAAATGCGTCCCGCCGGCCTGGCCCGCCGCACGTCCGAAACAATGGGGTTCTTCGGATGCGGCGTGAACGGCCCGAACGGGGCTGGGCCGGAAAACAGGTACAGCTCGTCATGCGATGAGCCGCCCTCGACGCGGATTGCCCCAAACAACCAAAACTTTTCATTATATTCAAAAAGTGTGCCGTCAACTAAATACACTCCGTCCAACAAGGTTCGGAAATGTTCCCAGCGCCAGGGAAATTCGACCGCGCGGTAGAGGTCCAAACGCCCTGCCTGGGCCGATTCGGGCATCATGAAAATATCCTCGCCATAGCGGAATACGAACGGATAAGAGAGATGAAACTCCCGCTCCAAAACGGTTTTGACGTCCCGCAGGCCGCCCTCGGGGGTCATCCGTGCCGCGGCGATGACACCCTTGCCCGACGTCATCTCGATTTCCTCGAAAAAAAGGAAGGTTTCGCCGTTCTGCACAAATAAAAAGGGATCGGCGATCCCCCGGTCGGCCGGGGGATAAACCGGCGTCACGCCCTGAAGCGACGCGGGCAAGCCGCCTGCCTCCTCGCCAAGCGTCAAAAACCACTGTTCGCGGGTCAGCGCACCCTGAACCACGAAGCCGGCGGCGCGCACCACCGCCCGGGCGAACCACAACGCCAGGACGCCCAGGCCAAATCTCCGAACCGGTGCCGATTGGGCCGGCGTCTCGATATGTGAGGGAAACGCCCCCAAGGCGTTATATTCCGCCAAGATCCGGGCCGGAAAGAGCCTGGCCTTGGCCAGCACGTTGCCCAAGGTCACCGCCGGGGAAAGAGGGTCGACCGCCGCCGCCAGGGAGCGCACCAGCCGTTTTTCACCGTCCACGCCGATGTGAAGCAACCCTGCCTGCACGGTCTCGCGGAAACGCGCGACGCCCTCCAGGGCGGCCAAAGCCGGATCCAGGTCAAAGGCGAGATAGCCAAAAGCCGGCTGGAACTCACCGCCAAACGGCGGAGCGCATTCCGGCATCACGATCAAAAGGTCAAGTCCCTGCGTCGCCTCCTTGTCGAAGACCGGGCGGTCGCCGTGAAACGCCTCACTCACAAACAGTGCAAATGCACCGGCCAATGAATTGAGCACCACCGGGCGGCAGGGATCGCCGAGGCCGGTCAGACGGCCCTGGAATTGCGTCAGCGCCGCGAAAACCCCGGTCGCCGCCGACCGCGCCGAGACTGGCGCGGGGTAGACCAGAAGCCGCAATTCCCGCGCGCGCCCGGCCGTTTCCCGAATCAGCTCCGCCTGCCAAGCGGGGATCGCGGGACCGGTCGTTACCACACCGACCGCAAGCCGCGCTGGGGCCGCGACCAGAAGCGGCACGGCCGCGACATTCGTATTGAAGGAATTGTCCATATGCCATTCGGGTTTGCCGCGATCCGGGCCGTTTGTCAAAAGGGCGGCTCTACGCGCAACCGCTTGCCGAGATAAATAACGGCGCGCCCAACCGGCAATCACTGAAAAAACCGGGCATTTCCATTTGCCTTCGCCAAAAGAAATGGATATTTTTCCTGCAATGAGATATGCATTCCCCACGGTTTTTTTCCGGCGCCCCTGATTGCCCGTCCAAACGGCGCGCCGGGGCAAGAAAAATAACACCGCCCGCCGGTTTGGCGGGGCGCTTGGGACTGGCCACGGCGTTATCGAGCCACCGGGGCTTTGCTGCACCCAGTCCATGAAAACCGTTTTCCCCCGAGACGGGCGAACAGTAAAATTGAGGGAGGGTATATGAAATCGCTGATCGTGGAAGACGATTTCATCAGCCGCAAGATCCTGCACATGATCCTTTCACCTTACGGCGATGCGGACATCGCGGTCAACGGCGTCGAGGCCGTCAAGGCCTTTTCCTTGGCCACCGAGGACGGCAAACCCTACGAGCTCATCTGCATGGATATCATGATGCCCGAAATGGACGGGCAACAAGCCCTGCAGCGCATCCGGGCCATCGAACGCGAACGCGGCGTGAAATCATCGGAAGAAGCCAAGGTGGTCATGATCACCGCCCTGGACGACCCAAAAAACGTGGTCGAGGCCTACTACAAGGGCGGTGCGACTTCTTATGTGCCCAAGCCCATCGACAAGAACATGATCCTGCACCTGCTCAAGAGCCTCGACCTAATCAAGTAAGAGGACCGGCGTGCATTCTTCCGATACCCGCCGGAGACCGCCCGCCCGGGGCAATACCGGCTTTCGGGCTCCGGCCGGTCTGTGCGCCGCGGTCTTCGCCGCGCCGATGTCCGGCCAGCCCTCGGACGGCCCAGGTCTCATCGAAATACTCATCGTCGCCGGGTTGATCGTCCTGGTCATCCGGTTCTTCCAGTCGCGCTCCGGGAACCCAGGCGACCGCGACCGCCACGACCTTCCGGACGATGAACCGCCGCCGCAGCGCTTCAACATGTCCGACGATCCCTGGGACCGCCTACGCTCCAAACCCAAACAACCGGTCCGGTCGGAACCCGAAAAGGATACGCCAGACCAAGGTCTGCCGACGCGGCCGATCGAGGCGACGCCCACCGCCGGACCGATTGCCGGCCCCGCTCGAAACGACGACGATTTTTTGCGCGGCGCAAAAATGTTCTATTCCCGGATTGCCGCCTCGCTCGCCGAAGGCGATTTTGAAGACTTGGCTCAGTTCTGCTCTTCCCCGGCCTTAAATCAGCTCAAAACCGCCCCCCGCACTCCCGTCGAAATCATGCTGCTCTCGGCCCGCCTCGTAGAGCAAAATCAAACCGGCGAGCGCATCACCGCCACCGTGGCTTACCAATCACTCGAACGCCGGGGCGACGAAACCACGCCCCGTGAACGCCAGGCCACCTGGATCTTCGGCAAACCCGCCGCCAACCCGGCCGCGACCTGGGTGCTGGATAAAATTGTGGAATAAGACCAGGTGAAGGGCTCCGCCCTTCACCCTGGCCCCCCCCCATTCCGCCGGGGGAGATGATCCCCCTGGCCCTCCTCAACAGATGAACCGGCAATGGTTTGTTTTTACAGAGAGAAAGGTGATATTTGGTATCACTGAATATCCCGGTCCCCTCATTAATGAAAACGACCAATAACTTGTTGCCATCTGACAAATTACTTGTATATTATTTGGCTAATATCCCCTGTTTTTAACCAATATAACTATTAAATAAATAGTTATTATTCGATAATAAAACTAGCATTTTTTATCAGTGAATTTCCCCTCGCCCCTTCAATCCACTCTCCCTTGCGACCACCTTCCAAAACCTTTAACGTTTTTTTGAGGAAGGGGGGCACCGGGGAAACCCCCTTTGGGTTCACAAAAAGGGGGTTCCCCCCGGTTCCTCCCTTCCCCCTCTCCCCACACCTCTTCCCAAAGGAGTACCCATGGCCACCGTTGTGCCGCAGAGCGAGTTGATGAAACGGGCGATCACCTGGTTGTCCGAGGCGATCGAGAAAAAAGGAACATTTGCGGCCGTGATCGACGAGGCCTCGATGCGCTTTAATTTAAGCCCGAAGGATGTGGAATTCTTAAAGAAGTTCTTTACGGAAAAAGTCGAAGGCAAATCTTAAACATTTTCCGTTTCAGCCGGGTCGATCCCCAGGGCCGCCCGGCACAGGGCGGCCAACAGGACGTCGCGGCCGAGTCCGGTTTTGGCCGAAAAGACAACCGGCGTGACGCCGCCCAGGATGTCGCGCCATTTCGCTTGCTGAGTCGCGCGTTCGCGCTGGGTGCATTTGTCGGCCTTGGTCAGAATCGGGATCAGGGCAATAGACAGCCGGGAAAGATATTCCACCGTGGCCAAGTCGCTGTCCTGGGGTGGCAGGCGGATATCGATCAGAGCGCCGGCCGCCTTGATATGAACGCTCTCGCGCAAGTATTTTTCGATCAATTCCCCGAAGCCGCGGCGCATTTCCTTGGACACCTTGGCATAACCGTAGCCCGGCAGGTCGGCCAGGTAATAATCTTGCGGTAAAATCCTATAAAAATTAATGCTTTGCGTCTTGCCGGGCGTGGAGCTGATCTTGGCCAACCCCTTGCGACCGGCCAGGCAATTGATCAGCGAAGACTTGCCCACGTTGGAACGGCCGGTCAAAACGACCTGCGGCGCGGCCGGAACCTGGTCCAACTGCTTCTTCGTATACACGGTCGATTCCAAAATAAATTCACTGCGCATGCGAGGCTTATACCCGTCCGGCCCAAAAAAGCGAAGCGCTATCTGCGGAGCGGTCCAGGGGCGCTGCCTCAGTGTCTGGTTTCCAACCGGCGTGAAAAGCAGTAGTGAGCACCCACCGACAGAGATTTCCGAGGAACATCAAAATGAAGCACCGAAACTATATTTTGTTGGCATTGGCCGTAATTGGCTCCGTAATGCTTCTCGCCTCCTGCAAACCCAGGGGCGCGGGCCCGAGCCTGTCCAAGGAGCTAAGCGAACCGCCCGCCCCGGCCGCCCAGCGTCCGACGGCCAAGCAGATCGCGGATGAAAGTCTGGCGAAGGCGCTGGCGTCGCCCCCCGCGCAAAACGGCATGCGTCTTGCCACGTATTGTCCCGTCGACGAGGCCATGGCAACGGACGATTGTTTCCAGGGCCAGGTGACGGCCGAACTGATCGGCGACATCGGCCGTCGCATCCGGCAGGGCGCGGGCGTTTTGACCGTCGAAGCCGCCCCGGAGCCTTCGGCGGACCAGACTACAGCGGACTGCGCCAGGCAAACCACCGTGTTGGCTTTCAAGCTCGTGCCCATGAACGTCTTCCCCAAGGGAGCGATCCGGCCGATGCTCAATAGCCTGTGTTACTCCATTGTGTCCCAGACCAAACTCACCGACTGCCAATGCCTGGGCAATATCCGCAAGACCCTGGCCGGACTGGCCGCCGAGGCCAAAGCGAAAGGGGCGGTCCTGGCCATCCTGGACGCACGCCGCTTCGGCGCCTGGGAGTCCGCCCCGGCCGAACAAGACGCGGCCACGATCGATTCGCCTGGCTTTGATCTGGTCTACGCGCTGATTCCCAAGCCCAAGGATTTCGACGCCATCGCCCCCATCGATTTCGTCTCGGCCGAGAAAGGTCAGGCCGCGGCCGGCGGCGTGGGCGTGACCGTGAACGAGGCGCCGCCGCTGCGCATCGAATTGCCGGATGCGGACGCGACCGCCGCCCCCGCCGTAACCCCGGCCGCCAACACGAGCGCGGACGCCCAAAGCGATGTCAAGAAATCTGAATCCAAGTCCGACGCCAAGAAGTCCGGCTCCAAGGACAAATCCAAAAAGAAGTCCAAGAAGAAGAACAAGGGCAAGACCAAGACCAAGGATAAAGACAAGGACCAGCCGCAAACCACGGACAAGCAAACCGGCGCGGCCACGCAATGACCGGCGGACCGGGGGATGGCTGATGCCGCCGGTTGAACCGATAGGGCTTCGGACCACGGCCGCCCCATTGCGCCCCATTGCGCTCGGTCGTCGCCCGGTGGCCGCTCCGTCGCCCCTGCTGATTGCATGATGACGCACGAAAACGTCCACGCCCTGTGCCCCTTCCTCCAAGAGGTCCTGGAAGCCGGTTTGCCCCAGGACGAGGGGACGCTGCGGGCTATTGCCGCCGCTTCCGGCCAGGCCGACCCTGACTCGCTGGCCAAGCTTTTGGCCGACTCCGAGAGCTCGGACGCGGCCGTGGCCAGGGCCTTGCTCCTCTACCCCTCGGACGGGCTCAAAATCACCCTGGAACCGCGGCTTGAACGCGCCTCCTGTTCTCCGGACGACGCCCGGCTCGCGGCCGAGATCCTGGCTGGATCAGCCGGCCGCTCCGTGGTCCTGTTCCCGGACGGCTCGCGCCTGGACGTTCCCCTCGCCCCGGAGGACGCCCGCACCTTTGTCCGGCGCCTGCGCCTGGAGCGCAATCCGCCGCACGTCCTGCGCGATATCCTCGACACGCGTTTTGATCCGAACCTTGCCTCGCGGCTCAAGGTCATCCTGCGCCATGCGCCCGTGACGCCGGACGAAAAGGGCGTCGCCTTCATGGGCGCGCTGCTTGCGGGAACGTCGGCCGTGGGCGACGCCCTGGCCGATCTGACCGCATTTGCCCTGCGTTTTTGGGAGGGACTGACGCCCGAGGAGACTCCGGAACAGGGGCTTGCCCGCCGCTACCGGACGCTCGTCGCCCAGATCAAGCAGGCCGAGCGCCTGCGCGACGCCCTGGACAAATCGAGCTTTGAAATCATGATCTCCCAGGGCGCGCGCCTGCCCCACCTGCACGAGGAGAGCCTGCGAGGCGAACTTGTCCTGCTCAACCTGATCGCCCGCGCGCTCGGATTGACCAGCGCCGGGGCGACGAGCGACATCATCGACCGGGACCTGGGCGCGAGCGAGGACGCCGAGGGGCTGATCGCGCGTTTCGGGGGGCTGGACGTTTTTTGATTATGGGCGCGGTGGAGTGATTTCGCGCGCCTTCGCGCCCTGGATTGGTCATCGCTTCATACTGTTACGCCTCATGCGCCCCCCCTCTGGCGCGCCACGAAAAAAACGCCTATCTTCCCCCCACGCACATCATCTCCAAGGACCTCCCGTGGACGCCATGAACTTCAATTTCGCCTGCGCCGAGCCCGCGCCGCCCAAGCCCGGCAGCGTCGGCATCATCGGCGCCGGGCCGAGCGGCCTGGCCGCGGCCGGATACCTGTCCTGCCTGGGCTACCAGGTCGAGGTCTACGACAAACTCCCCAAACCCGGCGGGCTCATGCTCTTCGGCATCCCCGGCCATCGCATCCCGGCCGAACGCATCGCCCTGGGCGTGCGCCATATGGAGCGCCAGTACGGCGTGATCTTCCACACCCAGACCAAAATCTGCTGCAGCGCGCCCTTGCACGACGAGGAAGGCGACCATTTCTGCAAGGACATGCTCGGCTTCGGGGACCTGATCAAAAAGCACGAGGCCATCATCATCTGCTCCGGCTCCTGGAAATCGCGCAAGATGGGCATCCCGGGCGAGAACCTGCCCGACGTCTATTCCGGGCTGGAATTTCTCTTCCCCATCCGGGCGGTGCGCTACCAGGCCCCGAGCGTCAAGGTTCCGGACGTGGCCGGCAAAAACGTGGTGGTCATCGGCGCCGGGCATTCGGCCGTGGACGTGGTCCACGGGGCGGTGCACCTGGGCGCGGCCAGCGTGACCATGCTCTATCGCCGTACCGCGCGCGAAGCCCCCTGCGGCACCTTCGAGATCGAACGAGCCGGCGAAATGGGCGCGGCCTTTCGTCATCTGGTCACGCCGCTGCGCATCCTGGGCACGGACAAGGTGGAGGGCATCGAGATCCGCGAAGGCGCGCTCGGCGAACCGGACGAATGCGGCGTGTGCTCCATGATTCCCGGCTCGGAAAAAGTGAGCGTGCTGCCCGCCGACGTCGTGGTCGCGGCCATCGGCGAAATCGCCACCCCGCCCTTTGCCAAGGAACTCGGGCTGGAAGACGTGCGCAAGGGCGAGGTGCATTGGCTGCACATGACCGCCATCGAAAACGTCTTCGTGGCCGGGGACGCGCTGACCGGACCGAGCAAGATCGGCAAGGCGGTCTATTCCGGCCTGCGCGCCGCACGCTCGCTGGCCAATTGGCTCGACCTGAAGGCGCTCAACCGGCTCGACGCCTATGCCTACGACGACCTGATTTTAACCGACGACCACAAGGCGCGGGGCTAAGCCCATGAGCGACGACCATAAGATACTCTCCATCGACTATTCCAAATGCATAGGCTGTGAGACCTGCGAGAGCGTGTGCAAGTTCGCCAATGACACGCCGCGCATCCACATGACCCGAACCCGCGCCGGGGTCATGGCCCCGCTCTATTGCCATCATTGCGAGAAACCCAACTGCGCCATGGTCTGTAAGCGCGGGGCGATCCGTCGCGACCGCGACGGGGCGGTGATTCTGCAGACCCTGCTCTGCCGGGGCTGCCAGACGAAAAGCTGCATGCTGGCCTGTCCGTTCGCGGCCATCTTCGAGACCGACAAAGGGGTGATGCTGGCCAAATGCGATCTGTGCGCCAGCCGCCGCCAGCTGGGCCTGGGGCCGGCCTGCGTGGACATGTGCCCCTGCGGCGCGATCAGCCACGTCACCAGGAGCCAGGCCGAGGCCATGGAAACCGAGGAGTCGCGGGCCGCTTTCGCCCGGGTCATGGAGCACATCAAACCGTCCGGGAAATAGAGCTCCGAGCCGGAAAATCGCCTTTGACAAGGGCAACTTCTGAGGTCTAAAGCCGAGACATGGACTTCCCGCACGCGGCTTTCGGGAGGCTAACACCAACCCAGGAGCGGCCATGAACAAATGTCTCATCCGGTTTCTGGCGGTTTTCGCCGCCCTCGCGGTCCTCGCCGCGAGCTTGCCCGCCCAGGCTCAAGCCAAAGACGCCCCCCTGCCCACAGTCGTTTTGATCGCCACCGGCGGCACCATCGCCATGAAGTACGATCCCGAGAAAAAGGGCCCGGTGCCGGCCATTTCCGGCGAGGACCTGGTGGCCACGGTCCCGGAAATCGCCAAGGTGGCCAAGATCGAGGTGCAAAATATTTCCAACGTGCCCTCGGGCTATATGGACCCGCCGCGCTGGGTCGAGCTGCAAAAGGCCGTTTCCGCGGCCCTGGCCAAGCCCGAAGTCGCCGGCGTGATCGTCTCCCACGGTACCGACACCCTGGAGGAGACCGCCTATTTCCTTGATCTCACCGTCAAAAGCGACAAGCCGGTGGTGCTCATCGGCGCGCAGCGCAGCGCCTCGGAGTCCGACTTCGACGGCCCGCGCAACCTGCTCAACGCGGCCAGGATCTGCGTCACCCCCGAGGCCAAGAACAAAGGCGCGATGCTGGTCATGAACGGCCAGATCAATGCCGCCCGCGAGGTGGCCAAGACCCACACTTCGGACGTGGAAACCTTCAAGTCCGGCGACTTCGGCTTTTTGGGCAACGCGGACGAAGACCGGGTGGTCTTCTATCGCGCCCCCCTGCGCCGCCAATACGTGCCCCTCACGCAGGACGTCCTGCCTCGGGTGGACATCGTGGCCGCTTACGGCGGCAACGACGGCGCCGAGATCAAGGCGGCCACGGTCGCCGGGGCCAAGGGCATCGTGGTCGCGGCCCTGGGCTGGGGCAACGTCAATCCCACCACCTATGAGGCGATCAAGGAAGCCATCGGCAAGGGCGTGGTCGTGGCCGTCTCCACGCGCGTCTACAACGGACGGGTTCTGCCGCATTACGGCTACATCGGCGGCGGCAAGACGCTCCAGGACGCGGGCGCCGTATTCTGCGACAACCTCTCGCCGCAAAAGGCCAGGCTGCTGCTCATGCTGGCCTTGCAGCACACGCAAAAGGCCCAGGAAATACAGGCTTATTTCGACAAGTAGGCCATCTTTCACCCTGCCTGACAGCGCCCGGACAGGTGACGCCCGTCCGGGCGCGTTTTTTGCGCCGCGACGGCGGAGTCCTGGTTTATGCCTTGCAATCCGCGCCCGGCGGGAATATTTTTTGCGCTGCCAGTCAATAGGCAAAGCCGCACCAGGAGCGCCCCATGCACAAGGTCATGATCCACCCCGCCGATTACCAGAATTGCAAGGCGGCGGTTGAACGCGCCTTCGAGCTGTTCCCCCAAGAGGTCAAAGGCAAGAAGGTTTTGCTCAAACCCAACGTCCTGCGCGCGGCCACGCCCGAGGAGGCGATCACCACCCATCCGGCCGTGTTGACCGCCGTGATCGAGATTCTGGAAGAACGCGGCGCGGGCGAGATCGTGGTCGGCGACAACCCGGGCGTGATGGGCTACGGGGCCAACGAGGCCTGCTTCGAGAAATCCGGGCTGCTTTCCGCCGCCGGGAAATACTTCCGCAACATCGGCCTGGACGCGGCCGAGGTGGCCTTCGACCCGGCCTACCTGCCGGCGGTGAGCGTATCGAAAGCGGTCCTTGAAGCCGACCTTCTCATCTCCCTGCCCAAGTTCAAGACCCACGGCCTGACCGTGATCACCGGGGCGATCAAGAACAGCTACGGCATCCTGCCCGGGGCGCAAAAGGCCCTGCTGCACCGCCTGGCCGGCGACCCGGCGCGGTTTCAGGAGATGGTGGTCGAGGTCTTCAAACTGCGGCCGCCGGATCTGTTCATCGTGGACGCAGTGCTCGGCATGCAGGGCAACGGACCGGCCTCGACCGAACTGCGTTGGATCGGCCGGGTCCTGGCCGCGGACAACGCCGTGGCCATGGACGCGGTCATCTGCCGGATGATGGGGCTTGATCCCGCCCTGCTGCCGTCCATGCAAAAAGCCGTCCGCCTGGGACTGGGGAACTTTGCCGAGGGGACAATCGAATGCCACGGCGACCTCACGCCCATCACAGATTTCAAGCTGCCTCCCATGGGCGGCAGGGAAGGTTTGCACATGCCCGCCCTGCGGGAGTTGATCGAAAGCCGCGCCCGCATGCGCCCGGTGGCCGATCCGGAACGCTGCACCGCCTGCGGCACCTGCGTGGCCCAATGCCCGGCCCAGGCCTTGAGCTTCATGGACAATGTGCCCATGGTCGATGCGGCCAAATGCATCGCCTGTTTCTGCTGCCAGGAGATGTGCCCGGAAAAGGCCATCGCGCTGAAATAGACCGGGGCGACCCTTCCCAAGAAGCCCCTGGACTCCTTCTGGTTCCCCTGTTCCACCGGCAAAGCCTATTTGCCCCTATTTTTGCTTCCGTCGTTTTCCAAGGTCTCGATCAGGCTGTATCGTTCTGTGGTATCCAATGCTTCGAGATCACTACAAATTGATGTTTCCGCGCTGGCTAGTGTCTTGCTCATCCGATTGTTCCTGTGACCAGGTGAAAAAGTAAGCAGCACTGCCAATGGGACCATCAGGAACATATGCTTGGTTATGAAAAAACTGTTTCGCAGCATTGCCCCCTCCACGCAAATAAAATGCATACTTTCTCAACAGGAAACGGCTAATACGCCCCGCGCATATGAACTTCAAGTGAATATTTATCCATGTCACGCTGCAAGTTGGACCATGCACATCGCGGGGTGCCCGGGCCGGCAACGCAGTTCCCTGCGCGTCCAAGCGTGATGGCCCGTGGATTATGGCGGCGACTTCCACCGGGCTTCGTCTACCGTCCTTCAATCCCTCGCGGGAACTTCGCCGGCGGCCTCCCGGCCCGCCAACGCATTTGCCCTAAAGTTAAAAGGATTTCGGCCGATAAGAGGAGCAAAACTTTCGGAGGTTACCCCATGAGTGTTTCCACCCTTTCCAGCAATCAAGCGGCCGCCAT
>Ga0326727_10019381_pt1 | contig 13689 bp, 12 predicted proteins | sample MB2enrmetagenome_FD_207643 | JGI IMG/M metagenome (GOLD analysis project Ga0326727, IMG submission 207643) | Lab enriched peat soil microbial communities from McLean, Ithaca, NY, United States - MB29MY | ecosystem: Environmental > Terrestrial > Soil > Wetlands > Peat | place: USA: New York... | reverse complement strand
AGCGGATACGTTGCCGCATTTATGCACCAGAGTACTTAGGCATCCAACGTCCAAAGGTGATGATTCGATGTCACGGCTCCGATTGATCGTAACGGGGTTACTGCCGATCGCTTTTGCGGGCTGCAGCGAGACGACCTAACAGACTTCGGAACAGGCGCCGCAGGCGACCCAGCAGGCTGCCGTGCAGCCTCCTCCTTAGCCTGCGCACGAGAGCGCACCGCGGGTCACTAAGCCCAAACCCTCTACACCGGTAAGCGCACCAAAGGAGCCATCGCGGCCTGCGAATGGGACTCCTGAAAAAGGGGTTCAGACACAAAAGCCCATGCCGCCTTCCAATGTCGCCAGAGGGCAGCAACCTGAGCCAACCATTGCGCCTTCTTCGACGGCTGCCGCTTCAGAACGCAGGGAAATGAAACCGCCGCCATCTCCTCCGCCACCTAAACCGAGATTTGCTACGATTCCAGGCGGAAGAAGCCTTCAGGTGCGGCTGCAGGATTCTTTGGATTCAGGCGTAAACAATAGCGGAGATATGCATTCAAAGCCATCCTGGACCGCGACGTTGGGGTGGATGCAAAGATAGTTGCCCTTAGAGGGAGCCTTTTCGAGGGAAAGCTGTCAAAGATTGCCCAATCGGGCCGCGTCGAAGGGCGTGCCGCCATGTCGATGCACCTCATCAGTTTGATTATTTCAGCCCAAACCTATCCGATCCAGACAGAGATTCTTTCGTTCGAGGTTGAGTCCACCAAGAAAAATGACGCTACCAAGGCAAGGGTGCCGGACTTGGCACGGTGATCGGAACTATCGCCGGAGGTGGCAAATGCGCCGCGATTGGCGCTGCTGTTGGTGCCTGGGCCGGAGGCACAACAGCATTGGCCACCGTGGAAAGGAATTATAATTCGATGCCGAACATCAGCAAAGTTTTGCGCTGACTCAAAATATCAGCGTGAAGCCTCGATAAGGGCAAAAAACCGCATAACACTAGGGATTTCACTCATTATGGGCAAGTTGAGAATCCGTGAATTCAGTGTCTTCCGTTGCGTTTTTGCCTTTGCTAGCCGCGGTTGATGACCTTGCGATAGTAATCTTCGTAGGAAGCGATAATCTTCGTGGAAGAGAACTGCTTCCGAGCTCTTTCTCTCGCCCTCTTTCCCATTTCCCTTCGACACGTCTTGTCGGTCAAAACTGTCAGGGAGCATTCCGCCATTTTCCCAGTATTGCGCGGCTCCACCAGGAACCCTTCCACTCCACTGGTCAGCACCTCCGGCAATCCTCCGACCAGCGAGGCTACAACCGGCACCTCGCAGGCCATGGCTTCCAAGGCCACTAATCCGAACGACTCATTTTCACTGGGCAGCAGGAGCAGGTCGGAGATGCCAATCAGTTCCTCGACATTGTCCTGCTTTCCCATAAAGTGCACTTTATGTTCGACCCCACAGTTGCGAGAGAACCACTCCGCGTTGCTACGCTCGGGTCCATCTCCAACCATCAGAAGAACCGCGGGAATCTCCTTCTGCACTTGGCAAAAAATCTCAACAACGTCGACAGGCCGCTTGACAGGTCTAAAGTTGGATACGTGGATCAGAATCTTTTCCTTTTTGGGGGCGAAGTGGTCTCTCAAATTCTTGTTCGTTGAGGGTTTGTATTTGTCGCAGTTCACAAAATTGTGGATCACCTCGATTTGCGTCTTTGCCCCGATCACGTTTACAGTGGCTTCCTTTAGAAAGTGGGATACCGCTGTCACTCCGTCCGATTGGTCGATCGAAAATCGCGTAATGGGCAGATAGGAACGGTCGGCCCCGACAAGCGTGATATCCGTGCCGTGAAGAGTCGTGACCACTGGGAGGTGCTGCGGGCTCAGCATGGACTTGGCCAGAAATGCGCTCACCGAATGAGGGATGGCATAGTGGCAGTGCAGCACATCAAGTCGATGCACTTCAGCAATTTCTGCCATCTTGGTCGCCAGAGCCAATGCATACGGCGCGTGATCGAAAAGGGGATAGGTGGTGACCTCTACCTCGTGAAATTGAATGTTGGCCAGTGCCGTATTGAGGCGCATAGGGAGAGCATAGCTGATAAAATGAATCTCGTGCCCGCGGTCGGCCAGTTCTTTGCCGAGCTCGGTTGCGACAATGCCGCTTCCGCCATAAGTGGGATAGCAGGTAATTCCTATTTTCACGTTTATCTCCGCTAGTTCTACGAAGAGCATTCGCAACTGAATTCTTATTCAAATGCTTCCGCAACGAGGGACTGCTGTTCTTTCTTATACAGCTTGAGCGAACCCGAGGCGGGACTCGCGCGTTCCGGGCGGCCGATATAGCGAAAATCACGGCCGAAGGGCAGGGTCGAGGCAATATGCCTGTTGATGAAATTCCATGCGCCCATGTTCTGCGGTTCTTCCTGAACCCAGAAGAGTTCTTCCATGCGAGAAAATGTTGCCAGGGCTTCGGAAATATTCCATTCCGGAAACGGGTATAGCTGTTCGATGCGGACGATCGCGATATGTTGGCTCTTGCGACTTTCCTGTTCTTTCACCAAATCGTAATAAACTTTGCCCGTACACAGCAGCACGCGGCGCACAGCCTGCGGGTTCTGAATACTTGGGTCTTGAAGCAGCAGCTGGAATTGGCCGTCGGCCAGTTGCTCGGGTCGCGAAGCGGATTTCGGGTGGCGCAGAATGCTTTTGGGTGTCATCACGACCAAAGGAAGTCTCTTAGCATCGCGCATCTGTCTTCGGAGCAGATGGAAGTACTGCGACGCGGTTGAAGGAGCACAGACGCACATGTTGTCTTCGGCGCACAGTGCGAGGAAACGCTCCAGGCGCGCGCTGGAGTGTTCAGGGCCTTGTCCTTCAGATCCGTGGGGAAGCAGCAGGACGAGATCACAGGGCTGCTGCCATTTTGATTCGGAGCTGGCAATGAAATTGTCGATAATCACCTGTGCTCCATTGGCAAAATCGCCGAATTGGGCCTCCCACAGTACCAAAGCCAGCGGGTCGGCTACGCTGTAGCCGAATTCAAAGCCGAGCACTGCCGCCTCGGAGAGCAGGCTGTCGAAGACGTCAAACTGGGCTTGGTCTGGACTGATGTGCTGCAACGGGACGTACTGCATGCCCGTTTTCAGATCGGAAAGGACTGCATGCCGTTGGCTAAAGGTGCCTCGGGCGCAGTCCTGGCCGCTCAGCCGGACAGGTGTTCCTTCGTAGACCAGGGTCCCGAATGCCAGGGCTTCAGCAAAACTCCAATCGATATCCGGATTGCCCTCGACCAGCTCACGGCGTTTAGCCATGAAGCCCATGAGTTTTGGATGCAGACGGAAATCATCGGGCACTGTAGAAAGACGAAGCGCCACGTGGCGAAGCATCTTCATCCCCACATTCGTACCGCTGGCCGGCTGAAATTCCCGGAGCTCCTCTTCGGAAACCGCGAGAGGAACATCCGGCTGGAAGCGCTGCACCTCCCTCTGACTTTCTTGGTAAGCTTGATCCAAACGGTCTTGCGCGTCCCGGCGCATCGTTTCAACGGCGGAGTGGCTGATGACTCCCTCACGCTCGAGTTTTCCTGAATAGAGTGAAAGGACAGATAGCCGTTCGCCAATTTTTTTATAGAGTAAAGGCTGCGTGTAGCTGGGTTCGTCGGCTTCGTTGTGGCCATGGCGGCGATAACAAAATATGTCGATCACCACATCTTTTTTGAAACGGTGACGATAAGCGACGATCAGCTCGGCGACGCGCACGGCCGAATCGGGATCATCCCCGTTGACATGGAAAATCGGCGCCTGCACGGATCGCGCAAGATCGGTGGGATAGGGGGACGAGCGCGCTTCCTCGGGAGGGGTGGTGAATCCGATCTGATTGTTTATGATGATATGGATGGTTCCGCCGGTCCGATACCCGTGGAGTTGAGAGAGGTTAATCGTCTCCCAGACCACTCCTTGGCCTGCGAAGGCCGCATCGCCGTGAATGAGAATCGGCAGGATTTTGTTTCGCATCGTGTCGCCGCGCCGCTCCTGTTTGGCACGGACAATCCCTTCGATCACCGGGTTCACCCATTCCAGGTGGCTTGGATTTGGTGCCAACGAGATAAAAATTTCCCTTCCGCCAGGAGATCGAAATTTTCCGGCGGAGCCGAGATGGTATTTGACGTCTCCGGATCCTTGCGTCGCCAGCGGGTCCGTTATCTCTTCGAACTCTGATAGAATTTTGGCGAGCGGTGTGCCGATAATGTTGGCCAAAATGTTTAAGCGGCCGCGATGGGCCATGCCAACGACAGCTTCGGCGATACCGATGCCCGCCGATTCTGAGAGAATTGTCGCAAGCACAGGGATGGTAGTTTCGGCGCCTTCAAGGCTGAAACGTTTATGCCCGATGAACTTCGTATGCAGATACTTTTCAAATTGCTCGGCGGCGACAAGGTTTTTCAGGATTTCCAGGCGCTGGGAATCTTTTAGGGGAAGTCTCGCCTCCGGAGGTTCAATGCGATTCTGGATCCAGGCTTTCTCGTTAGGATCCTGGATGTGGCGGTATTCGACGCCGACGTTCTGGCAGTATGCCTCCTGCAACGAGGCTAGAATCTGGCGCAATGTCGCGCGTTGAATGCCGCCCAGCCCGCCGGTTGCAAACTCACGATCGAGGTCCCACATGGTCAATCCAAAGTTCGCAGGGTCTAATTCCGGGTGATAGAGCTGGTGTTTTCCAAGCGGGTCTAGATTTGCGATCAGGTGACCGCGCACACGATACCGGTTAATCAACTCCAAAACGCCAATCTGTTTTTCCAAGTCCTCACGCAAGGGCGCGGAACCGAAAAGGGAAGGATGCTCATCCCGGGCCCATTGAATGGGAACCGCCGGTAATTGCAAATCTTCAAAGATCCGTTCGTAGTACGAATCCTGCCCCAACAGCAGGTCTTTGATTCGACCGAGAAATTCTCCGGATTCCGCCCCCTGAATGATCCGATGGTCGTAAGTGCAGCTAATGGTCATCACTTTGCTCAAGCCTAAACTTGACAGCGCGCGTGGCGACCAGGCGTGATATTCGGCCGGATAGCCAATCGTTCCGGTAGCGATGACGGCGCCCTGCTCCTTCACCAGACGGGGAACCGAGGAAAATGTTCCGACTGTCCCCGGATTTGTCAGCGTGATGCTGGTACCCTCGAAGTCCGAAGGTTCGATGATGCCTTTGCGGATCCGCTCGATCATTGCGTTGTAAGCAGCCAGCAGCTCCGCGAATGACATCTTTTCAGCACTCTTTATATTCGGCACGAGCAGAGTGCGCGTACCGTCTTTGCGCACATGATCGACCGCGATACCAAAATTGATTCCGCTTTTTTCCCTACGATGCGGAACGCCCTCGACAATATCATAAGAGGAATTGATGGTTGGGAATGCGCGTAGTGCTTGCACAATGGCATAGCAAATAATGTGGGTAAACGAAACCTTCACGGCTCCGGTGCCTTCATAGTGATCGTTGATGATCCTGCGATTCTCTTCCAGAAGCTTCACGGGAATAGTTCGATAGGATGTTGCAGTTGGGATCGATAGGCTAGCTTCCATGTTTTCGGCAACACGCAGGCTACTCCCACGAATCGGCTCGGCACTGCCTGGTTTGTCAGTAGCCTCAGCTCTAGGATTTTGTTCTACAATCGGGTTTTCAAAAGCCATGCAGTTCTCGTAATGTGAATTGGATGAGTGTTTTGGCCGGAAGTTGGCACCGCACTGAAGACTGCAATTCGGTCCCAGCTAATCCGGATCGGATTTGGATTCCTCGGGATCTCTCCGTGCGAAATAGGCTTCATAGAGCTCCTGCGCACGCAACAGGTCTCTTTCTTCGACAAGCAACGCGATTGCCTCCGCCCCGCTGGTGATGCCGATCGGATCGACTTCGCCTCTTTGAACAGTCTGGATGCCGTTTTTCTCCAAGATCTCCTTAATCATTTCCGCTTCGGAAACGTTGGAAAACATGGCCAATTCCACCAGTTCGGTGTTTCCCATCTCTTCTTCGCTCTCGTGCGACAGGGAATCAACCAGGCCGATCTTGCAGATCTCGCAGAACTCTGCCTGCCCCGTGTATTCTGTCTGACAGGTTGGGCAAAAAGGCATAATGACCTCCTGGGTTCCATCACATCCTATTTCAACAACTAATTCATTATTACACCAAACTGTCGGAGAAAATAGAGTGGCTGAACAGCGTTTGAACGCCGCATCACAGTCAAATTACCTCCGGCAAAGCCGGAGGCTTGAAAGATGTGAGCCGCTCAAAGCGGCTAAACGGGGACGCTAACGCGACACGGCACGTTTTGGGCCACCTTACGGTGGCTCCTTAGTCCCACAGCTTTAACTGATCCAATCGCTTGTCTTCTTCTCCTGCTGTCGAATGTACTCGCGAATCACTTTCTCATCGCGGGCCCACCGTGGACACCCAAAACCCTCGGACCCAAAAGTGTTGCCCAACAAAATTACGCTTGTGCTCACCGTATACCCGTGCCAAGTGCATTGCGCTCTTCCCTTTGATATATCCAATCACTTGCGAAACCGCATATTTTGGCGGAATCGATATCATCATATGCACATGATCCGGCTGCAGATGCCCTTCCTCGATTTTACTTTCTTTCTGCTCAGCCAGCCGTCGGAATACTTCTCCCAAATGCTTCCGCAGTTCCTTGTACAATGTCTTCCGGCGGCATTTCGGTATAAACACAATATGATATTTGCACTCCCATTTCGTATGGGATAGGCTTTCTATTTCGTCCATCTTGGATCTCCTTTTTTCGTGTGCTTGAGCGGCTCACGTTAAGGAGTTTCCTCGATGGACCCCCTTTTTTGTCAAACATTTACTGCCTCACCGGCAGAGCCGGTGGATCTCCCAACGGATTAGAAAAACGTAAATAACGCAGCGGGCGAATAGGGGGCGGACGCTCGCCCCTACTTCCGAATTGCCCAGAAATGAGGGGAAAACCACTTTCGGATTCTGGAGGTCGTGGGACTCGGCATCGAATCGTTCGCCGCCTTTTGCCGAAGCGATCGCAAGTCTTCCATCAATTGACGGATGCTTTGATGTCTTTCTTCGCGCTTCTTTGCGAGAGCCTTGCGAATAATCGAATCCATCTGAAGTGGAATCGAGGACTGTCTGGAAATAAGCGAAGCCGGCTCCGCCTCGAGAATCGCTCTGATGCGGGAGAGCGAACTCCGGGCATCAAACGGATGGCTGCCGCTTAACATCTCGTAAAGTACCACGCCGAAGGAAAAGATGTCCGTACGGTAATCCACGGGGTCCCCGAGCACCTGCTCTGGAGACATATAGGCAAACGCCCTGAGAGGAATGCGCGTGTCGGCGAAGTCCATGCCGAAGTCGCACGAGCGGTTTTTATCGCGCTTTGCGATTTCCATAAAGCGTGAGATACAGCAGTCGGAAAGCAAAACCGTTCTCTCCCTGTCGCCTACCATCCATATATTGCCGGGCTTCAACCCGCCGTGAGCGGTGCCGGCGTCATGGATGAATTCAAGCGCAGAGGCGACAGCCAGAGAAATGTTCAAAGCCTGGGGCCAGGGAATGGGCCTTTTCTCCGTGTGCTGCGCGAGAGTCTTTCCATGGATAAAGGGCATGATCACGAAAAAATCATCGTTATCGTCGCCGATTTCCAGGATCGGACAGATGCCTTCGTGCCGTATCTCACTGGCCGCAAGCAGGCATTGGAGGAAGCGCTCGCGTTTTTCCATGCTGCATAGCACATGGGACCGCACCAGCTTGAGCGCGACGAGCTGTCCCTCGGAGTCCTCCGCCTTGTAGACGGTGCCCATGCCACCGCTGCCGACAATTTCGAGAATGGTGTATTGGCCTAGTTTTTCGCCGATCATTTTGTTGGTGGAGGATTGAATCTTGGAACTTTCGGATCCTCGCACCTCTGTATAACACAAACAAAGAGCGCCGCATAGAGTCAGATGCACGACGCGGGAAACCTTGCTTTGGCAGGTTTGCGTATTCCCCCACCCTCATAAGCTTTTGGCTCTGTCCAGCGATAGGCGTCCGTGAAGGCAGTGAACCGTTTGCCTTGGATACCTGAGCACGACCGCAGGAGCGAAGTAAAAACTCTCCCGGCAGGAAACATGATAAACGCCAGGTTCTTCGAGAAACGCTCCAACTTCACGCAGCCTGGCTGAGAGGAAAATCCCGAGAACAAGCCTTTATTTCCGGCGGATCTTTATCAGATGCCAATCTGCAGAACGTCAAAATCAGTGGGGCCGCGCTTACTCGATGCGACCTGCACAATGCGATACACCCTCGATCCGATTTCACGGGAGCAATTCCGATCGAGATGAATTTTTCGCATGCCCGGATGCCTGAATCGAATTTTTCCGAATTCCGCCGGGAGAGGATTCTGCTCCGTAGTGCGAATGTGAAGGATAGTCGTCTTTATGAGGCGCGATTAACCTCCAGCGATCTCACAAATACGAATCTGTATGCCTCAGATCTGAATCAATCGGTTATTGCGGATTGCTGTTTTGCTGAATGCAATCTTGATGAATGCAATTTCCTACGGACCCGATTCCATTCCTGCCGATTTACCGCTTCCAAGCGGGACGCGGGGCCCTTTCGTCCCGGGAAACAACCTGGAGCGGCTCGTATTCCGGCGATAACCCTGATTCCCGGGTTACAGACCGGCATTTGGGCCGGCTTCCCATAGACACCCTACAGGAACCGTTGCCGCCCATTCCCCAATATGTCATGATTTCCAGATATGTCACTCTTTCATTTGCTCAGACAAAAGCTTGCTGAAAGCGAGAAGTCATCGAACGAGACTGAGACGGTTCGTAAGATCACCAGGGCTCTCGACCGCATGGAGCCGGACCGGGCAAAATTCATCGCAGCCTTCGCTTATCTTCTCGGGAGGGTCGCCAGAGCCGACCTGAACATAAGTCGCGAAGAGACTCAAGTCATGGAGAGGATAATTGTGGAGCGAGGAGGGTTGCCGGAAGAGCAGGCCGTCATCGTGGTCCAGATCGCCAAAGCCCAAAACATCCTTCTGGGCGGGACAGAGAATTATCTTGTGAGCCGAGAGTTCAAAGAAGCGACCACGTATGCGGAAAGGATCGCCCTGTTGGATTGCCTCTTCGCTGTGGCGGCCGCGGATGAATCGATTTCCACCATTGAGGACAACGAGGTCAGTCAAATTGCGGACGAGCTGCGAATCGAGCATCGCGACTTCATTTCCATACGATTAAAATATCGCGATTACCTTGCCGTGCTCAAGGATCCTCAGTCGTTTCGGAAACATCGATAATCCAACCCGGTGGACCTAAGTCATTAAGCTATTCCACTGCAATATTGTTAATTCCGCGGATCTTTTTCTATTTTCGCATTCATTTTACCGCTTGTGTTTAAGCGTAAACTTATTGTATTGCAACTCTAAGATGAAAAATCAACCGAAGGGTCCCCAAGCTGCCCGAATCCGTCAGCGCAAGGTTGAATTGATGCGCCAGTTCCAGATCCCTGACGACCTGCTCCCTGGCTCTTTGTGCATGCAACCCTTGCGGTGCGGCAAGCCTAACCGTCACTGCGCTAAAAACGAAGGGCACGCCGTTTGGTCGCTGACCTTCATGGCTGATGGCAAAAAGCATGTCCAATACATCCCGCCGCACCTCGTAGACGAGGTGCGCAGGAAAGTGGATGCGGGCCGCGAGTACCAGGATGCTGCCCGAGAAGTTCTAGCAGCGAATGCGAAGCTTCTGGTCTTGGCACGCAAACAACGGCTGATTTGAGGCGATCTGGGGTACGACATTTTTCGCGCTACGCAACCCGGTTTCCGGAGTGGCGCTCCTATCTTCGTTCACCGGGGGACGGGCGGATTGGTCCTCAAACCCCTGCTGTCCCGATTTTGCGCTCACTGGCGGTGACCCTGCTCCTTCGCCAAGAGAGTTTCCTTGCTCTGGAAGCTTTCGTGTGTTCTCCGGTACGGAAGCCGATGAGAGTGCCCGCGCAATTCGGCGATGACGTGCTGGGCTATTTGACCGAGCGCTTGGACGCGGACCGATTGCGCAGCGCGACTGTGGGAGTTGTAAAACAGGCAAAGCGAAACAAAACATTTGAAGAAGCCCGCTGGACCGGGCTAGCCATCGACGGAACGGCAGCGGGGCAGAGTGAGGAGAACAGATGCCAAGAGTTGCCGCCCCGTGCGGAATCAAGAAAAGGAGATCGTAGGATATCACCACAGGTTGGTGATGATCAGCATCGTGGGAACCGGTTTAACACTCCCGTTCGACATAGAACCTTCCGGGCCGGGAGACGGCGAATATTCCGCCCGACAGAGGCGGCTCGAGCGTGCCATAAAGAACCTTGGGCCCCGTTTCGCCAATGAGGTTGCCGTCGATGGAGAATTTGCCACGGCGCCGTTTCTGCATGCGGCGGGCGACCTGGAGCTGAAGGTTGTAGCCCGGTGGAAAGAAAACCTGCCAGAGGTATCCGAGGATGCCCGCCGCCCCTTTTCTTCCAAGCCACCCGATCGAAGGTTTCGGGACCGTCTCGCTCTGGTCGAAATTCTGGGATGCCGACGACTTCGATCCATGAGAAACCCTTCGCCGGAAGACAGTCTAGGTCATCCGCTACCTGCAGCACAGACTGGATGGAACCGTCGTAGAAGCTTACTGGCTGACCGACTTCTCAAAATCAGAGGCTGGCAGCCAAGCCCTCCATGGCAACAAGCCGATGGGAAATTGAAAACCACGGTTTTAGTGACGCCAAGAATCGGCATGGATTTGAACATATCTGTCATCATCACCCGAACAGTGTTTTGATCAACAGGCTGATCATTGCCCTGACGCTGACTCTTGAGCGGCTCTATCGCAATCGATGCCTGCATCGAGGAACCCACGGCGTTTGGGAACCGAGCAATCTGTTTCGATTGCTGTGGATCAGCTCGGGGCACAACCTTCACAGCAGTTGAATCCCCCCCCAATAACTCAGTATCCCCCCACGGAGCAGATCGTCCCGGCCCCCGACGGGATTCGTGTCGAAGAAATGCAGAAAAAGAGCCTTCGAAAACACCCCCCACTTCATGCAGCCAGACCATCGACTCCGGATCCCATAATTCGCAGCTTCATGCGTATGCTTTACAAAGAAGTTCCGAAACGGCTGGCGGAGCCGCTCGATGATTGACATCGTCCTACTGTCGAGTCATACTGCGCAGGGAAAATTGGGATTGGATTTTTTCGCTGATGAGTTGCCGCCTCTGTTTCGGATGTGGCAGCCGAGGTGGAAGCTGCTTGAGAGAGGCGTGATCACAGACCACTTCAAAGCGTTTAATTATGACGGAACCAAGACCCCATCGACAGGTTGTTCGGAACCGGAAGAAGAGAGCGGTCCCTCTTTACAAGCTGCGCACACTGGATGCAGTTAAAACCGTTGTCGATCATCCGCGCCGCCTCGAGGAGCTTCTGCGGATTCTCGAAGACAAGGATCGCTGTGTCCGAGGGAGGGCGGCTGCCACGCTCGCCCGACTGTCGGAATCTCATCCGGCGCGACTGCTTCGGGTCACACTCCGTCTCAGGGAATCGATTGCAGATGATTCCGCTTACGTCCGTTGGCATCTGGTTTATACTTTTGGCAAATTGGCCTCCTATTTCCCGACCCAGTCGCGCGTTTTCTTGAGTGATCTTGTCGTTTGCCTCGACGACGAGAACAGGGTTGTGCGCACTGTTGCCGGCAAGGCCCTCAGCCAGGTAGCAGCTCGAAAACCTCTGATCATCGAAGAATTTTTCCATAACCTCAAAAAGGAAATCCCTCCGTCTGTCGCCCGCGCCTTGCGCAACTCAAAAGCAAAAGAAGCCAGCAGCAAGTAGTCGGAAGCAAAAGGGCCCGCGCGCTGACGGCCTTTCTTTCTTGGAGTGACGGCATGCTGAAAAACGCCACATGGTTTTGGATGACTGGCGCTTGGAGGCCTCCATTGGAATGTTCCAGTTTTCTGTCGCTATTGCCGGCTGAGGAGCACGTACACGGCTCCGACTCCGCCATCACGGGAGGGGGCCGAGGCATAAGCGACTACGTAGCGAGACATTCTGCGGGTTGACAGTAAACGCTGGAGACTTTCTTTGAGGGTTGCCCGGTCGGCAGGAGAATTAATCCCGCGTCCGTGAATGATTTTTATGCAGCAGGATCGGAAGCGAGACATCCTGATTATGTAATCCTCCACGGCAGCTTGAGCTTCCTCTCGATTCAGCCCATGCAGATCGATCTGTCCCTGGATCGAATAAAGACCATTCCGAAGATTGGGCAGAAACCGCTTCCCCTCTATTCTCACCCAGCCTTCGATATACTCGGGGTGATCGAGAATCGTTATGGGCGAATCTTCATCCATTGCTTCCTGCATAAGCCTGCGCGCCTCTGCTTCAGGATCCGGCTCGAAGATTCGGGCTGGTTTCGAGGACGGGTGAGGATCGTGTCTCCAGGAGGCACGATCGATTCCGTTCATGGCTTCAGAAAAAACTTCTTCGTCCGTGGATTCGCGAAGAATTTCTGTAACAACCGGCTTTGGTTCCTCCTGTGCATCATGCAGGAGCGAAATAGGCTCTTCCTGGGTTTTGAGTCGCATCCCGGCTTTTTGCACAAGCTCGCCAAGTTTATTCAACGAGCCGTTCACCATCTTCTTCCTGTTCACGGGGACAAGATCTCCTGCAAGGATCCGCTGAACGTTTTGCAAAAGTATCCCACGGATGAAGGCTTCGTTTCAACGCTGCCGAGAGCGCGGGATCAGATTCCAATAGTTTGTGTTTTTGCCCGCCTTTTGATCCGACAGTAACTCTTCGATCGGCTGAAGGAGTGTTCCCATGTAGTACCCCGGAACCTGTGTGGTTACCGTCAATCCCGACCGTGCAAAAGACCGAATAAGGCAAGCATTTATTTCCCGCGGCAGGCCGCTAAGATTGCGTATGTAATCATTCCAGCGCTGGCCGCCAAACAGATAAAACTCAACATTTGAAACGTAGAAGCAGGTGATCTTGATGTTCCGGCGGCGAAGTTCGTCTCCCGCACGCAGCAGGGCGTAGGAGCCGGCCAGGTCTCCAACGATTGGAACAATGCGGTTTTGGTGATGCATCTTCTTGATAAACAGGAAGTTTTCCTCGCTCGCAAGATAGCTCGACTGAACGCCTTCCGAATCTGTCTCTTCAAGAAGTTGTCTGTAGGAAGGGTATTGACTGCGGGGCGGCCGGTTGAAACTTGCAAATTTGAGATCGGGACCGTTCGCCATGAAGGCCTGCGTGATAAATCGAATGGACTCATAATCAGCGCCGCTCAGTCCCGGCTTCCAGGACTGGATCACTTGAATCGCTTCGACTTGTTTCTTTTCAGCAAACTTTTTGTCCAATGGGGATGCATCGATCAGGTGCAGCAAGTCTGCAATGCTGTCCCTCTGCGGAATGCGAGTGGATGTGTCGATGTGCTTGCCAAACAGCCGCTCCAGATACTGAAGCCTGCCGGAACTCAGTTGGAACAAAGCCTTGAAATAAAGATGCTGCAGCGCGTTCTGCCGGCGGATATCCATGATGAATGCGATCTGAGGTTTCACGTGGGCGATGTAAGAGTAATTTTGATCAGGGCCTACACCGATGTAGGCGCCTCCGGAAACCCCCTGCCGATGGAGTTCGGGAAGTATCTTCAGATAGGCTCTTTCGTTCGACACGAAATTATCACTGTCAAAATAGCCC
>Ga0326727_10019380_pt1 | contig 13690 bp, 15 predicted proteins | sample MB2enrmetagenome_FD_207643 | JGI IMG/M metagenome (GOLD analysis project Ga0326727, IMG submission 207643) | Lab enriched peat soil microbial communities from McLean, Ithaca, NY, United States - MB29MY | ecosystem: Environmental > Terrestrial > Soil > Wetlands > Peat | place: USA: New York... | reverse complement strand
CATATCTCCAATTCATTGAATGCGACCAAGTCTTGCTCAGGGCGCACGATTCGAGCGGCCACTCTCGGAATCTCGGATGGTTGCACGGGAGCATAGTAAAAGGCATACTCCGCAGGGCGTTTTGCCTGAATCGATGTCCATACTGTTTCTGCCGAGGTCAAGAATGAAGAAGACTTGGCTCCTTCTCGCGATTTTGGCTCTCGCTCTCTCTTTTAGTTCGACCATGGCTGCGGGGGAAACTCTCCATACTGCATCGGCTGTAGTGCGGCAAGGGCAACCAACATCAAACCCGCCTCCCGCGCCGGAAACGGCGTCAACACAGGAGGCGCAACCGAGAGTGACTGCCTACACACTCCCGCCGGACCGTTACAAGAAGGCGCGAGACCTCAGCCGAATCCATTTCCGCTTCACTCTCATCAGCTTCGTCTATGGCTTGCTTGCACTCTGGGCCGTGCTGCGATGGAAGTTGGGAGCAGCGTATAGCACATGGGCGGAGAAAACTTCAGCCAGGCGATTCCCGCAGGCGCTCATTTTCTCGCCGCTTGTGATTCTCACAATCGATATTCTCGAGTTGCCCACGGGCATTTACGAGAATTGGATCTCCCGCAAGTATGGGATTTCCGTGCAGGGATGGGGATCGTGGACATGGGATTGGGCAAAGGGTGAGCTCATCTCCGTGATCCTTGGAAGTCTTCTCGTCTGGATTCTTTATGTCGCAATACGCAAAAGCCCTCGGCGCTGGTGGTTTTATTTCTGGCTGATTTCGCTGCCGATTGCCGTATTCCTGATTTTCCTTCAGCCACTGATTATCGATCCCATGTTCCACAAATTCGAGCCGCTCGCAAAGAGAGACGAGGCGCTCACTGTTAGCCTGGAAAAGATGGTGCAACGTGCGGGACAAAACATTCCGCCCGAACGCATGTTCTGGATGGGAGCCGGCGAGAAAACGACTGGTCTAAACGCATACGTGACGGGCTTCGGCGCCTCGAAACGCATTGTGGTGTGGGACACGACAATCGCCAAGATGACGACATCGCAAATCACGTTCGTGGCTGGCCACGAAATGGGACACTACGTCCTGCAGCACATTCCGAAGGGTCTGGCATTTGCTGCCGTGCTTCTGTTTGTCTTCTTCTACATTGGTTTCCGGACCATTGGGTGGGTTTTGGCGCGCTGGGGCGGAAAATGGGGAGTGCGTGGTGTGGACGACCTCGCCTCGCTGCCCGCGCTAATGCTCCTTTTGTCCGTCCTATCTTTTGTAGCGAGTCCCATCACAAGCGGGGTCAGTCGCTACTTCGAACACCAGGCGGACGTGTATGGTCTCGAAGTGACACACGGCTTGACGCCGGACTCGGACCAGGTGGCGGCGCAGGCGTTCCAGGTGCTGGGGGAAGTGGACCTATCTGACCCCAAGCCGAATCCGGTGAATGTCTTCCTCTTTTATGACCATCCGCCAATTCCGGATCGCATTCAGTTTTCCTTGACGTACGATCCGTGGTCGGAGGGCAAGAAGCCACACTTCGTGCATTAGTGTATTGAAGGAGAATTCTGAATTTGTTTGATTCGGTTCTGACAGAATTGGGTCCCGTGTGCTCAGTGTAATTACGATTTCAAGCCCGCCAGCGTGTTTGACGTGTCGCGAAGCCGTCGTGCGAGGACAACAGCTAGCGAATGGTAAAAGCGCAATCCGACGCCCGGGAAGGATTCGAACAGGGCGTCGAGTTCCTTCGCATCCATCTCATCGGCTACAAGTTCCTCTTTCGCTACGACCGCTGCGGAAGTCACGGTCTTCATAAGGAACGACATATCGCCACAAAGTTCCCCCGGACCTAGGGTAGCGACCTCCATTTTGCTTTTTCCTTTTGTGATTTGAACGGAGGCCTTACCGCTGCGTATGAGGTAAACCGCTTTGCCGTGGGCTCCTTCCTTGATGATTTCCTCGCCCGGCTTGAACGTCACGCGGCACGCCCTCGCCAGCATCAAAACCCAGTCATGTTCTCCCAGGTGTTCCAGTGCGTTTGCTGCCATTATGAATTTCCGCAGGACGACCTAAGCCGCCCGAGTTTTTGTTGCGGCTTCCTCCTTATCCTTTTCCCATCTGCGAGTGTAGCGCCTGGCAGTTCCGACGACCGCTTTTAATGGCGCGAGGAGAACAAGAAGTAAACGCATCCCAGGCGAAATGGGCTCGGGCTTTTTGGTGGTTTGAGGGCGATTGGGTAAGATACAAGTTTACCCGCCAAGTTTGAAAAAGAGGGATCCCGTGGACATTGAAAAGCCGGAATGGCTACAGCAGGTGGAGGGCGTTCTTGAAACGCTAAATGAAGGCGTGATTGTGGCCGACGATTGCGCCAACATTCTCTTCGCCAATTCGAATTTCCTCGAGATGGCGGGGATCACCAGCGGCGAAATCATGGGTAAAGGAGCCTCTCATTTCTATTCTCCCCACGAGGCGGATGTAATTGCCAAGCAGAGAGAAAGATCGATAAGACAAGGACACAACCGATTCGAATTCGTGTTGCCGAAGAAGGACGGGAGCCGCCTGCCCGTGATCATCAGTTCTCGAGCGATAGAAGACCCCGATGGCCGCCACTTCGGTGTGATCACATTTACGGATATTTCCGAGCAGAAGCGAGCCGAGGACCAGCTTCGCAAGGCGAACACGCAACTGGAAGAGCGGCAGAAAGAGATCGAAGCAGATCTCACCCTCGCTGCCCGCGTGCAAAAAAGCCTTGCTCCAGAATCCCTTGTATGGGGCGGCATGAATGTAGAAGCCTATTTTCATCCTGTTCGCACAATCGGCGGAGATTTTGGACTTGTTACGCCTCATGGCGAAGACCATCTGAACTTGCTTGTCGGGGACGTATCGGGACATGGCATCGGATCGGCGTTGGTTGCCAACCGAATCTATACCGAGACGGTGGCCCAATTCCGTGCGGCAGTGCCGCTCGGAGACGTGCTGCGACACATGAACCGTTTTGTAATGGAAAGCATAGGTAGCTCCGTCTTCCTTTTTACAGTTGTGGTAGCGCGTATTGACCGTGGCGGCCGGAGGATGCTCTTCGCCGGCGCGGGACATCCTCCTGTAATGGTCGTGACGCCCGGCCAGGAGCCGCGTCTGCTGGAGTCGCGAAGCATGGTCTTGGGGGCTCTCCCGGAAGCCGTTGATAGAGAAGCAACCGTGGACGTTGAGTTGCAGCAGGGCGATCGCGTTGTCCTCTATTCAGATGGGATCACGGATGTGTTCAATTCGCAGGGTGAAATGCTGGGTGTTCCGGGCATAGGGAAATTTGTGCGCGAAACGGCGCTCCTTCCCTTCAGCGACATGAAGCAGGGGATCCTCGACCGTGTGGAGGCATGGCGCGAAGGTCCGGCCCCCGACGATGTTTCAATCGTCTTGGTTGAGGTGAACTGAACTCCAAGTGCGGACTTGGGTTTTCCCCGATGATTAATCAAACACCGATCACACGCAGAAATCTTTTCTTTCCCACTCGCAGTGGCACGAGATCGCCTGGATTTAGCACGACCATGCGTTTTACGTCTTTCTCGACTTCGCCGCTCACTTCGACCGCACCTTGTTTGATCAGACGTTCCGCTTCACTCCGGGAACTGGCTAACCCAGTTTCCGTCAAAACGGCGAACAAGGGCCGCGTACCCCATCCCAATCTCATCTCAGGAATCTCCGTCGGGGCTTGACGGTCACGGAAGACGAGGCGAAATTCCTCGGCTGCCTTTGCCGCCGCCTGTTCGCTGTGAAAGCCGGCGACGATCGTGTGCGCGAGCTGCATCTTCGCATCCATCGGATGCAGAACGCCGATACTGACTTCTTCTCGCAAGCGCACAACCGCGGGCGGGGGAAAGTCCGTAAGTAATTCGTAATACGACCACATCAACTCATCGGAGATGGACATTACCTTCCCAAACATTTGGCTTGGAGATTCCGTGATGCCGACGTAATTGCCGAGGCTTTTCGACATTTTTCGTTCGCCATCGAGACCGACCAGGATCGGCAGCGTGAACGCCACTTGCGACGCCTGCCCGTACTCACGCTGGATTTCACGCCCGACAAGCAGATTGAACTTTTGTTCTGTGGCCCCAAGCTCCACATCCGCCTCGAGCACCACCGAATCGTAGGCCACGAGCAACGGATAGAGCAGCTCGTGAATGGAGAACGGTTGGTTGTTCTGGATGCGGGAGCGGAAATCTTCTCGCTCGAGCATGCGCGCAAGCCGGTAATGGGCGCAAAGCCGTATAAGCTCCTCGCCCGTCAATTTGCCGAGCCACTCGTCGTTATAGCGGATCTCGGTCTTCTTGCGGTCGAGGATTTTGTACACTTGCTCGAGGTACGTTTCAACGTTTTGCTGAACTTGTTCTCGCGTCAGCGGCGGGCGCGTCTCGGATTGCCCGGAGGGATCGCCGATCATCGCCGTGAAGTCGCCGATGAGAAAAACCGCGATATGGCCCATGTCTTGAAAGTGCTTCAGCTTGCGCAAGACGACGGTGTGGCCAAGATGGATGTCGGGCGCCGTCGGATCCACGCCGAGTTTCACTCGAAGAGGTTTGCCTGTTTTCGCGGATTGGTCGAGCTTGGTCTTCAAGTCTTCCTCGCGGATGATCTCCGCCGCTCCTTTCTTCAGGTACGCAAGCTGTTCGTCGACGGGTGGAAATTTCAAATGGGCCACTATTTCTTCTCCCCGGTCATGAGGACGCGGCGACCTTCGACGCGATATTGTCCCCCCAAAACCATCCGCACTGCTTCGGAGTATATGCGATGTTCCTCGCGCAGGATGCGCTCGGCGAGCGTGTCAGGCGTTTCGCCATCCTCGATTGGAACTACCGCTTGAATGACAATCGGGCCGGCGTCGAGATCTTCATCCACGAAATGCACTGTGCAGCCGGAAAACTTCACACCGTACTCGAGCGCCTGCCGCTGAGACTCGAGCCCTGGGAAGGACGGGAGCAGTGAGGGGTGAATGTTCAAGATGCGGCCACGAAACGCAGCGACAAAGTGAGGCGAGAGCAGCCTCATGTAGCCCGCAAGGCAGACTAGATCCACCTTTTTTTCGTTGAGTACCGCCACGACAAGCTTGTCGTATGCTTCGCGTTCGAGACCCTTCGACGGGATGACGCGCGCATCAATCCCAAGCGTACGCGCCTTGTCGATTCCCGGCGCGTTTTCGCGGTTGCTCACTACGATCGCGATTTCGGCGTTGGGAATGCGCCCTACTGCGACACTCTCCGCGAGCGCAACGAAATTCGAGCCGCGCCCCGATAGCAGGACACCAATGCGTTTCCTCATGGCTGCCCGAAATTAGCACAATTTGGCTGGAAGGCAAAACTTCCGCGCGTTCCTCCAGCCGCCTTCAACTCCCGGACTTCAAAGGCGGCAGTATATGTGGACTCTCCCACGGTGAGGTTTCGTTGACACTCATCCAAGTGGCTGCTAGATTGGCCTATTTGCGCTTCGTAAGGGGCTTAAACTGAGAGTTCGCGGCATTATTCGTAGGGTCACGGTGGCGGTGGTGGCGACTTTGCCTTTCGGTTGTGCTGTAAGTCAGAAGACCGTCGTCCCGCCTGCCTCTGCTCCAGCTCAAGTCCTTAGCGCAACCAAGGACCAACTCGTTGATCAATACAATCGATTGGCACAATCGATCAATTCGCTCAACGCCGCTGTAATGATGAAGCTGACTGCAGGGTCGGCCTATACGGGCGTCATCGAACAATACCACGAAGTAGGTGGGTTCATCCTGGCGCAAAGGCCATCCAGCATCCGCGTGATCGGCCAGGCTCCTGTAGTAGGAAAGAACATCTTCGACATGGTGAGCGATGGAGAGACGTTCCAAATCTTCATCCCCTCCAAAGGAAAGTTCCTTGTAGGATCGACCCAACTGCAGAGGCAGTCCGCGAAGCCGATCGAGAACCTTCGCCCACAGCATGTAATCGACGCGATTCTTTGGCCTGTTATACCTGAGGGAAACCCAGTACTGTTCGAGCAAGCAAATGACGGAAGCTCACGCTATTATGTATTGACGGACATACGTCCATCGGGCAATGACTCGGCGGGGGGCATCGGCGCCGCGAGTTCCATGGGATGGGAGATCGTCCGAAAAACATGGTTTGACCGCACCGATCTAAGAGTGTCGCGTATCCAGGTGTACGGACCCGATGGCCAAGTGGTTTCGGACACTCGCTTCGCCGGCTGGGATAAGTTTGGGGGATCCTTGTATCCGCGGCAAATCACAATGTCGCGGCCGGAAGATGATTATGCATTGCAGATTGAAATCAAGAAACTGACCTTGAACGAGCCGATTGCCGCCGACCGCTTTGTTTTGCAGCAGCCGCCGGGAACGCAACTCGTGCACGTGGGTGAGGAAGCGAAGGAGCAGCAACCTTGATCGGCCACATGATCGTGCAGAACGTGCTCCACCGGCCGGTGCGCACGCTAATTACGGTGATTGCCGTGGCCGTCGAGGTCACGCTCGTGATCATCGTGGTTGGGCTGACGAGCGGCCTGCTGACGGATGTGGCCAAACGCACGGAGGGCGTGGGCGCTGACGTCATGGTGCAGCCTCCGTCCGCGTCCATGATTATGGCGTTCACAAATGCTCCGATGCCCATCAGCATTGCGGACAAGTTGAGCCAACTCGAGTACGTCCAGGCTGTTGCGCCAGTCCTGTTGCAATTCAATTCCGTCAACGGACTTGAAATTGTGTACGGAATTCAGCCTGACAGCTTCCGGGCGGTTTCCGGCGGCTTTGTATTTCATGCAGGACACGATCTGCAAGGTCCCGACGACATATTGGTGGACGACGTGTACGCCCGGTCGAAGAAAGTTCAGGTGGGGCAAACGATCCATCTGTTCAATCACGATTTTCATTCTGTTGGCATTGTGGAGCATGGAAAAGGTGCGCGGTTGTTTGTGCTCATGACCACTCTCCAGGACATGTCCGGTGCGCACGACAAGGCCTCTGTCTTTTACGTGAAGTGCGACCGCACGGACCACACCCCGGCGGTCACGGATGAAATACGCGATCTTCTCCCGCGTTACGAAATTCGCGGTTTGAAGGAATACATCTCACTGATGACATCCTCGAACCTGCCGGGGCTCGGCGCGTTCATCAACGTCATGATTGGAATCGCCGTGGCGATCGGGTTTCTCGTAATCTTCCTTTCGATGTACACCACGATTATCGAGCGGACCCGAGAGATTGGAGTCTTGAAATCTCTCGGCGCTTCGAAGCGCTACATCGTGCAGATCGTGCTGAGCGAAACTGCGCTGCTTTGCCTGGTTGGACTCGCTAGTGGCGTGGGCCTGAGTTTCGTCATGCGTGCCATTTTTGTGCGGACCTTTCCCACGCTGACAATCCTGATTTCACTCAATTGGATTCTGCGGGCCGGGTTAATCGCCTTGGTTGGCGGCTTGCTTGGCGCCGCCTACCCCGCGTGGATGGCCAGCCGCAAGGACCCCGTCGAGGCGCTTGCGTACGAGTGAGTCTTCTGGCCCCGCTTGAAACCAGACGGCGATACTGGTCGTGTTTCCAGCCTACAAACAGGATGCATGCCAGTCTCCAGCTAGCGCCGAGGGCGCTAACAGTATTATGCTTCAGCGGTTTACAGGAGTTCTTGATTCGGTCCGATGTTCTGCGACATGCAAATGTGTGAATAACCCTATCCGTGCCTGGGCTATGCAGAAACGCCAAACACGACTAGAATAACTGCGCCATTCGGGACAATGGCGCTTGCACAGGAGTAGGGATTGGACCCTATACTCAAAGCCGAAAACCTCTGGAAGGTTTACCGCACAGGCAAGGTAGACGTGCCCGCTCTGCGGGGCGTCAACGTCGATATCTTTCCCGGTGAGTTTGTGTCCGTTATGGGCCCTTCGGGTTGTGGAAAATCCACGCTGCTTCATGTGATCGGCGCCTTGGCGCAAGCCACCAGTGGCCGGGTCTTACTTGATGGGAACGACTTGACGACGATGAGCGATGCGGCGAGAACGCTCCTTCGCCGGCACAAAGTTGGCTTTGTGTTTCAGCGGTTCAACTTGTTGCCCACGCTCGACGCTCGCCACAATATCACGCTGGCGCAACACATTCACGGGAACGGTTACGACCCACATCGGTTCGATGTAGTCGCAAACCTACTGGGTCTGGGCGGTCGCCTGCACCACAAGCCATCGGAGCTTTCGGGAGGCGAGCAGCAGCGAGTGGCCATTGCGCGAGCGATCATCAGCGAGCCAAAAATCGTCCTCGCGGATGAACCCACAGGAAACCTCGATACGAAGACCTCGGAGGATGTACTCTCCCTCCTGCGACAACTCAACAAGGACCTCGGTCAGACAATCGTGATGATCACGCACAACCCCGAGGCGGCGACCTACGGCAACCGCGTGCTGCACATGCGTGACGGCATGGTCGTAAACGGTTCGACGGTTCACTAAAATGCGCAGACTCTGGCGTGGCGTTGTCCGGACGATTCTATGGTCCTACGAGCGGGGGAGTTGGCCCTACGATCTAATGGTCGCCGCCATCATCCTCTTTGTTCTCCTCACACCTCGAAGTTGGTTTCACGACCAACCCCAATCGAACGCGCTTGCTGCATCGGGCGTACAGGTTCTTTCCGAAGATTCCGCAGGCCGGACTCATACCTACCGTATCGATGCAAGCCTGCTGGCCCGCGAGAAACGTACGGCGAAACCCACGCCGGAGCTTGAGCGCGAGACACACGACATCCTTGGCCGAACTGTCGATGAGTTAAAGGGCCGGACCTTCCAAGTTCTGCGGATCGATCCCGTGCGAGCGGACGATGGGTCCGTTACATACTATGACGTAACAGTGAAGCCCCAGTCGGGATATTGATTCTTTCGGCGCTACAGCCTTTTGGAGTAACTCCACAACGCCCTTTACGTCTAACCTAGTATGCTATGATGCCCCGGTTTGTTCAGAGGGTTGATTTCCTAATGGGAAGTCGTGCTTCGATTTTGATGCAAAACAAGCTTGCGGCTGCGTTTTGTCTCACTCTTGCAGTGGCGATGATCTGTGTGGGTGTGCAAGCTTTTCCAGGCCAGAGCCACGGGTCGTGGACTCTGGAGAAGGTTCTGAAGCACCTAGACGAGGAGGCCAAAGGGTTTCACAGTCTCTCCGCCGACATCGAACGAACAAAGGTGACCGTTGTAGTGAACGACCGCTCTACGGAAACGGGGAGTCTCCTTGTTCACGGTGACAAGATGTTGATCGAGATGAAGCCGCCTAATGAGCGCAAGGTCCTTCGAACGGGAGACAATGTGTACGTCTACACACCTGGCCTGAAACGAGTCGAAGAATACAACCTGGGAAAGCACCGCGAGCTGGTGGACCAGTACCAGCTCCTTGGATTCGGCACGCCGAGGAAGGAACTCGAGAAGGCGTATTTGGTTACGCTGCTGGGCGAACCTTTACTAGATGACAAGAAGACAGTTGAGATCGAACTCACACCGAAATCCGAAGCCCTTCGCAACCAGTTTTCGAAAATTCAGATTTGGCTCGATGAATCCTCCTGGCTGCCCCTGCAACAGCAATTCAACGAAACGGGTTCCGGCGATTACTTCATCATTGGCTACTCACGGGTCATCCGAAACCCTGAAATCCCCGAGGCCGAATTCAAACCCCATTGGCCAAAAGGCACTGAGAAAGTGAAACCTCAGAGCTAGTTCACCTCTTTCTGCTCGGGTTTTCACTCCTCGACATGGATTCGTTTTCAAGTAGTGCACGCTTGCGTTCCAGTCCCCATCGATAGCCTGCAAGGTCGCCATCTTCGCGTACGACGCGATGGCATGGCACGACCACGGAAACTGGATTCGTTGCACAAGCGCGGGCCACCGCGCGAACGGCAGTTGGCCGTCCAATGGCGCGAGCTACTTCGCTATAGGTTCGCGTTACACCGTAAGGAATTCGACGCAGCTCTTCCCACACCCGCCGCTGGAACGCTGTAGCTTGAACGTCGGTTGGTAAATCGAGGTGCGGTTCCTGCCCCCGCATGTGCGCGAGAATCTTATCGATCCATCCTTCCAAGCCATTCCTGTCACGGCGGATCTCTGCGCGCGGGTATTCTTTGCGGAGCGCGGTCTCGAGGCGTTCATCCGAATCGCCCAGATAAAGAGCGCTAATTCCTCTGCCCGTGGCGCCGACGAGGAGGCGTCCGAGGGGCGAGCTGACAATCGAATAGTGCACGCACATTCCTGCTCCTCCGTGGCGATACGTGGAAGGGGTCATCCCGAGATGCCCAGGGGCACGCTCGTATAGGCGGCTACTTGAGCCGTATCCTGCGTCGTAGAGAGCGGTGGTCACATTATCTCCTTTTTTCAGCCGCGATTTGAGACGGCGCATTCGTTGCGTATCGGCATACTGGCGTGGCGTGATGCCCATTGCGCTGCGAAATGCGCGCCCGAGTTGATGCGGGCTCATCCCGACGGACGCGCTCAGAGCGGAAAGTGTCAGGCGTGCTTCACCGTTCGTGTCGCCATCTGTTTGAATGCGAGCTTCAATCTCGCGACAAACTCGCGCGACCGCCTCGATCCTCGGGTCGCGAAGCCCGGCGCGACGGGGGCGACAGCGCTGGCAAGGACGAAAGCCCTGCTGCTCGGCAGCCTCGGACAAAGCGAAATACACCACATGCTCGCGCAGTGGCTTCCGCGAAGGGCACGACGGTCGGCAATAAACTCCTGTTGAGCGCACAGCATAAACAAACTTCCCATCCGCCTTGCGGTCGCGTGTCTGGACAGCACGCCAGAGCGCCTGCGTGCTGGGCCGCTGCTTGCTTCGTTCCGCGCGAATCAGATCTTTTGGCACTTTCTTGTTTATCGACTGCCCTAAGGTACCGAATCTTGTTTTGGAGGGCTATCCGTTTCTTGCGTTCAAATTTGGATCGGAAATGCCGGGCCGGACTCCTGAGCCCCTAGTGTTACATCATAAGGCAACTTCGTTCATCACCCCGTTGACGCGCCACACTTCACCGGGCATATTCGGGGAACCCGTTGGGGTCATCTTCGGGAGTTCTTGGGGGAAATTGGACATGGGGGCTGCTCCGGAACTTAAAGAGCAGGCGACAGTTATTTCGCCGCTGCGCGATCTTCAAAGCCGCACGGAATCCACAATAGCCATTTCGGGGAAGCCGGGGCCAAGACGCTTTGCGCATGTCCCGACCCACGCTATCAGTGTCGCACGGGATCGGCGAAGCTATCCACGCGCCTCTTTGTCTCTGCCTATGCGCTTGACGCGAATCGGTGATCTCACGGAGCGGATTCCCGTTACGCTCGTCACGCGGAACATCAGCTCAAGCGGAATCTACTTCCTGGCGCCACGCGACATGGAACCAGGAACTGCCATCGAGCTGGAAGTGGCGCTGGTTGACCGTCCTTTGGGCCAGGGGCGCGTTCAAATGTGCACCGCAGCCCACATCGTTCGCGCGGAAGAAACAACCATGCCTGGCTGGCGGGGCTACGCCGCCACTTTCGACGATTTTGCCCTCCAGCGCGACGACGTGGTTCCATTGCGTTACTGCACGGCATAACTTCCAATCGTTTTCTCGTCCTAGGCGATGCCGCCATTTCCAACTGGGACGTCGAGAGCCCGGCTTCCCTGATACGCTACCCTGGTCATGAGTTTCAAACATCTGCGAATGCGCGCAGTCCTTTTCGATTGGGATGGTACGCTGCTCGATTCCTGTGCAGCCGATACCCGCGCTTACCTTTCCATGTTTCGTGCGCTGGGGATCCATTGGGGTGTTCGCGAATTCAATCGTCATTATTCGCCCGACTGGCATAACGTGTACCGTGCCGCGAAGCTCCCACGCGCGAAGTGGCGCGAAGCCGACCGGCTATGGTCGCTTGCATATGAGATGGAGACTCCGAACCTCATGCCAGGAGCGCGTGATGTGGTGCAAAAGCTCAGCCGCGACTTTATCCTTGGGATTGTATCCAGCGGAAACCGCCGCCGCGTCCGACGGCAGCTTCGGACTTTTGCGCTTGCCGGCTATTTCTCTGCTTGCGTTTGCGGTGAGGACGCAGCGAAACGAAAGCCCCATCCGGCGCCGCTTGAACTTGCCCTGAAGCGACTGCACATGGAACCGCAAGACTGTGTATTTGTCGGTGACACTGCTGAGGATATTGAAATGTCGCGACGCGCTGGGGTGCGGTCGATCGCAGTCTTGGGGCCGTTTCCCACTGCGAGCCGTGTCCGCGCCGCGCAGCCAGACGCAATCCTTCGCTCCATCCGCAGCCTGCCACTCTGCTTGCAGGCTCTTCCCTGAGATTCATTCTCCGACTTACTAGTTGGACGCGCGAGCGACTGTCCGTTGCGTTCCGTCCGAAAGAACTTGCGGGACTATGCCCGAGCGCTTGCGGCAGGAATCCGCTTGAGCAAGTCCTGGAATTGTCCGCGGCTCTCGGAACCTATTGTGAAGCAGTCGATGCAGTCGAGAGAGAGCGCATATTGAAGAGCCTCATCCACGCGGTTGCTCAGGCCCCCTGCGCCAAGGATCTTCATCCCAATGACGCCTTTGCCCGCTGCCTTCATCTGGCGAAGCACGGAGAGGACCGTCGGGACATCCGCGTCCATGATCATGCCTGCCGGGTTGATGCGGGCCAGGTCCACCTGGACCCATGGGTTGATGGCCGCGGCCTTGAGGGCTCCCAAAGTATGGCAGGAAACTCCGTGGGTCTTGATGATGCCTTTCACTCTGGCTTCCTCGATAGCCGCCATGGCGCCTTTCTTTTGGTCGGGCCATCGGTCGTCCAACATGCAGTGGAGCAGGAGTATGTCCAGATAATCAGTTCCAATCTCTCTCCGGAAACGGTCGATATCGGCGAGCGCTTCCTTCTCGGTGGAAGCATGAGTCTTAGTGAGGATAGTCACTTTCTCTCGCGGCACGCGCTTCAATCCTTCCTTTAGGTGCGGATGGCTGCCGTACTGATCGGCGGAATCCCAAAACGTGACACCTTGGTCGCAAGCTGCTTCAAGAAGATCGGCCACACCGCCAAGGCCGAGCTTCCGCGTCTGGTCGGAGCTTCCGCCGGAGCCGTTTGTGCCCGTGCCCATTGCCAGCCGGGTCACCGGGACTTTCATCGGACCGAGGAGAATGGAGTCATTAGCATGTTTCTGGGTCGTTGCTGCAAAGAGTGGAGCGGACATACGTGTGGCAAACGCGGCTCCTGTAATTGCGACACCTGCAGTAAGGAATTCTCGTCGATTCATGGCGGGCTCTCCTTCGTTGCCGCCATTGTACCAGATTGACGCGCAGACGCGAGATTCCTCAATCGCAGCAGGCCTTTCCGGAACAGGATCGGTTATCCCACATCGGGGCGGTTACGCTTCGAAATACGGAAGGGATCGGCTGCCTGCAACACGAATTCACTGAGGAGGAGGTGACGTTTCTGTGGGAGTTGTTATGGTTGGATTATTGAGCTTGAAATTCGTCGACCGAATGACGAGCCGAAGAAGAACCTGCGAGTCTTTGCGATCGATGTAATCATCGGAAGTTATGTAAGTCGGGAGCCAGAATTTTTCCTGAAAATTCTCCCGGTAGATCTCGAACATGGAAAAAGGAAGCTTCGTGCCTTCGCCCGTGACTTCGCCCACGAACTTCCCGTAGGTTTTCACTATGGCGAGATCCCGATCTTCCACCCATATGACGCCGTCAAAAAAAAGGCGCTTCCTGC
>Ga0326727_10019379_pt1 | contig 13690 bp, 8 predicted proteins | sample MB2enrmetagenome_FD_207643 | JGI IMG/M metagenome (GOLD analysis project Ga0326727, IMG submission 207643) | Lab enriched peat soil microbial communities from McLean, Ithaca, NY, United States - MB29MY | ecosystem: Environmental > Terrestrial > Soil > Wetlands > Peat | place: USA: New York... | reverse complement strand
AATTCAAATACCGTACCACCGGCCCCGTTGGTTCCTCCGACCGTGGTGGTGCCATAGAGGTCACGTTGCTGGTCTTGAATTAAGCCGGCGATGGGAAAGGCACCGGTGCCAAACGACAAGTTGGCCAAGGTGGTCATGGTGCCGTTGGTGGTGAGCCTAAAAACCAGCCCGGCGTTGTTGGTGCCTCCGGTATAGGTGGTTCCATAGAGAGCGCCATCGGCGCCCGATAGCAGGGTCGCCCGCGGATCCGCACCCTGCGTACCATCAAACCAAACGAGGTTGGTAAACAAGCCGGCGGGACTCAGACGAAAAATCGTACCGGAGCGGTTGGTGCCGCCCAGGGTGGTGGTGCCGTAAAGGTTGCCATCCGCTCCGAGGGTCAAGCCCGCCTGCGGGTCCGCACCGTTCGTCTGATTGAATGAAATCAGACTGCTGAAAACGACCTGGGTTTCCGCTTGCGCAGGGGCTGCTCCCGGAAAAAGCAGGCCGCACGCAAGAAAAATTGAATTTGCGGCTCGCATTTTTCTTAACCTTGGTCGCAATTGAACCTGTTCATTCAGCACTTTGCCGAGTGTTAATTCCGGCAGGGTATTGGCTCCATTCGGAGTGTCAAACTCTTTGGTCGGCAACAATTTTCAAGGGCCATGGGCGGAATCGGAGGCGAGGTGTGCTGTGGGTTGCGTGCCAATAACTTCCAGCGTCAGACGGGATTTTGGTGTCCTAATTGCGTAATAGCTTGTCCCATCCAACGATAGCAGTACGGCACCGGGTTTGAGAGGATGACAGCGTGTCTGGGAGACATGGAAGGTTCGCAGAAGCCGTTCATGTGACCAGTGGAGGATGTCCCAAAACCGAATAAGAGTGTCCTGTTGAGGGATAGTTTTTGAGGCCTCTCCTGTGGATAATGACAGCGCGAAAAATGAGAGGCGAATGAACAGAATGTGGCTCAAGAAGGACGTAATAGAAAACCCAATTATGAACATGAATAAAACTTTAATCGCTGGGGTGGCGGCTGGTGCGCTCGCCTTGTCCATAATGAATGCTGGCGCTGGATTGGCGCAGTACGATGTCAATGATGCGTCAATTGGTTCTGACAATGGAGCTCTTGCTGCTATGGCGGTCACTTCCGTGGCGGGTTTGTCGGGGGGGTATCGTGACACCGGGGAATTCTATTCCACAGGATCTTCATCCGGCGCCGACGAAATGGCTCTGGTGGGGACCTTCCACCATGGAGATCCGAACGGCCCTGGTATGTCGGTTCCCACGGTTCCGATCCCGGAAGCATCGACGGTAGTGGCGGGAATTCTCATGCTGTTGCCGCTGGGAATCGGTGTGGTGCGGTCCTTTCGGAAGGACCGGGCGGGGCGTTGCGTGTAATCCAGGATTCCGATCCGCAAATTCATATAGTTGGGCTTAAGAAAGCCAAACGGTCGAGCACGGTCGTTTGGTTTATTGCATCCACGGTTCCGAATCGAAATGTCCGGCTGGCCCGTCTTTAAGCCGGTCAGCGGAAGCTAGAGTTTCATCCGGGCCTGCTCAAACAACACCTGTTCTTCCGGCAACACGGGTGCTTTTGAAACTAGATTCAGATAACTCTTCGCGGTCGCTTTATCACCGTTGGCGAGGAGAATCAATCCGTAATAACCGGCAATCGCGGGGGATCGGAGGTCCTTCGGGGCAAGTTGCTGCATCACTTTAAGCGAATCACCATACTTCTTTTGAAGGTACAAGGAAAAAGCATAGGTGGAAACATAGTAGGGATTTTTGGGGGCCTTTTCATACACTTCTGCCGCCAGAGCGTAGGGTTTCAGTTCTTGGGCTCCCAGTAACATGGCAGTGGCCGCGAGGTCGTTTTTTACGGAAATATCGTTGGCATCCCGCTTGGCCATAATACTCAGCAATTGCATCAATGATTGGGTGCGGCGCGAGCCAATCAAAGCGTTCCTCAACGCTGGATACGCCCATCTTTCGTCCGGATACTGGTTGATCACGGTCCAGAGGATCTGTTCTGCTTCGGTATTCCAAGTCCAGCCGACTGCCAGTTCGAATAATTTCTTCAAGCTGCTCTTTTGGGTGCCGGAATATTTCTGTTCGGTGGCGGACTTCATTGCCACGGTCCACTCTGTGGCAGCGGCCTCGTGCAGACCCTGGCCCCGCAGCGAGTAGGCCAGAAATGCATGCCGCATGAATTCAAAGTCATTCCAAGGGTGGGACGCATCGGTCCAATGTTCCTGCTGGATGGCCTTTTGCAGGCCGGCATAATCGTTCATCTGCAGGCGGCAAACGGCGGCGGCGACTTGAACAGTTTGGTTGGTTCTGGTCTGCAGCGGCAGGCTTTCCAACCAGTCAAGTGCCTGGCGCGTCGAGAGTTTTGCGGTTTGCCACTCAGTGAGCGCAGCGATTTTTTCGGTATCCGTCGCCGCCTCGTTTTGAAAGCGGATGAGAGCGGCTTGCAGCTCGGGGCTTTTCGCCCGGGTCAAGACATCCAACCGCAACAACTTGTCGGTGAATGGCGCATTGGTTTGCTCGGCTTGGTCTCGTGATAGACGCAACGCGGTGTTGAGGTCGTTGAATCGCATGGCGTCATTGACCAGTTCGCGGCGCGCCTGGCCGCGGAGAGTCGCATTGGTGGAGTCTTGAATGATGCGTTGCAGGGCAATCCGGGCCTCCGCCATATCCAAGACGTTGGTCCAATGAAGCCGGACAACCGCCAGACTGACCTGCGGGGCCAGGTTGGCGGGATCGAGGCTGATGGCTTTTGAAAAAAATGCTTCCGCTGCCGCCGGGTTGCCGCCAATGAGTGCGGCCGTACCGGCCAGATTTTGATAGTCTCCGGTGTTCTTGTCTGCCTCAGACACCCCCGCCAATGCATTCGTGGCCAAAGCGTAGTCTTGGCTGACAATGGCGGCCTTCGCGAGGGCCAGACGGTCGGCCAGCGAATCTGGAGCCAGTTCCACCACGCGTTCGCGCCAGTTCAAGGTGGCGGGGAGGTGTTGGACTTCCATGAGGTTGGCCAGCAAGCGCGTGGCTTCGACATTTTGCGGGTTTGTCTTCAGCACCTGTTGCAAGGCCAGAAAGGCGGTGCGGTAATCCGTTTGGGCAATGGATTGTCGAGCCAACGCCAGCGTATGGTTTTGTTTCCATACCTGGTAGGAGCGGAAGCTGGTGTAGACTAATAGCAGCAAGGCGGTGAGCGAAGCAAAAACGGTGATGGTTTTGCGCATGATGATTACGGATTACGTTGGGAAAAATGATTATTTCAAGGCTGATGGACGGGCAGTGGCACATCATGTTCTTCAGGCAGCCACTCATGCAAAGTAATACCGCCGTGAACGGCCATCTGTTCAATGGCGGCACGGTTTTCTGGGCGCAGGTCGGTGACAATTACCACCCGGCTGATATGATAGCGTTCGATCAAACGGGGCAAGTCGCTGAGCGCGCCCAGCACCAGAAAACCATAGACCCACTGGAAGTGCAACGCCTGTTCATCATCGATGAAACCAACCACCTGACCCTTATCGGGCAACTTGGATGTTCGGGTGGCGCGGTCTTTTAAATATAACTGGGCGCGAATTCCCGCTCCGTATAATAATACTCGGTCCGCACCCGCCAAGTCGGCGGTCTGACGTTTCAGCCAGAATACGAGCTCTTCCAGGCAACGGTAGATCAGCCGTGAACCCATGATTACGGGATGACTCAAGCCGATGATGAGGACGGCACGCAGCAGCCACTTGGGCCGTTCGATGGGGTTGATGATCAGGGCCAGGCCCAAACTGAGCAAAATCCCCGACAGTAACCAGAACAAAACCATCAAGGCATCCCGCAATCGCGCCCGGGGCCAGTATGTCACGTAGGTGCGGGACATGGCCAGCAGAAAGAAGGTCGGGGTCACCCAGATGGGCAGTTCCAAAAACCAGGCGTGCCAAAAATCCACCCGTAGGTTCTCGAAACAGCGCATGATCAGCGCCAGTGAGCCGGCCAGCCAGGCCATGTCCCAGACGGGATAGACCAGGGCCTTGAGCGAAGAATGTGAGGGGCGGCGCAAGCCCATTAACAAGGCTGTGCCGGTTTCCCGCAGTTCGATGACCGCAAGGTGCCGCATCAGCACGTACACTCCCGCCAGCAAGGCAATCAGGAAGATGCCGGCCGCATGGGAATTGAAAAACATGATCGTCAAGCCCGCCATCACCAGACCTCCGTTGAGCAGATAAAGTGTGGAGGCCACCCGTTTGGTGCTCAAGCCGGCCTGGCTTAGCCGGTGGTGTAGATGTTCCACATCGGGTTGCATGATGCCCAGCCGCGGGCCGCCGCTGCCCGTACTCAGCCAGGAACGCACGGAGCGCCGCCAGATGGCAAGCATTGCATCGTAAATCGGAATGCCCAAAACCATCACCGGGATGGCCATGGAAATCATAAAGGTGTTCTTATTGAACGTCTGCAAAGAAACCACGCCCAGTGTGAAGCCCAGAAACATGCTGCCGGTATCGCCGAGAAAGACGCTGGCCGGATTGAAATTATAGCGCAGGAATCCAAGACATGCGCCAATAAATCCAAATAGAAACAGCACTTCCCCGGGGGCCTGCTGCATAACCATAATGCCGCACAAGCCCACGGCGGAGATGATGGCCAAGCCGGACGCCAGCCCGTCGAGCCCGTCGATCAAATTGAAAGCGTTGATGATGGCGACCAGCCAAATGACCACCAACGCGCAATCCAAAGGTACCGGAATGTCGTGGCCCAGCAACTGGCCAAAGCGGGTGCCGGAAAACCACATGATCAGCGCAGCGGCGACCTGGCCGCCGAGCTTGATCAGCGGTTTCATTCCCCGAATGTCGTCAACCACCCCTACGACCAACAGCACCAGCGACGCCAAGGCATACCGCTGCCACCAAGGCCAGTCCACCGCCCCAGCCAGATGGGGCCAGGGATAAGCAATGGCTGCCAAACAGGAAATATGGACACCCAGCACGACCGCCACGCCGCCACCCCGGGCCGTGGGTCGTTTGTGTGGCCTGCGCGCATCCGGCACGTCGACCACGCCGAACCGGATGGCTCCCGCCCGCACCATTGGTGTGAGCAGATAAGTCACCAGCAACCCGACTAGGAACACCGCAATATATTGGTCCAGTTCGCCGAACATTTTGGCAGTAGCGTTTGAATAAAAATTGGTGGCCCAGCGTTTTTGGCCCGGTGCTCAGCGTTCGCCGGATTTGGCGGCATCGGCGACCAAGGCGCTTGGCTCGGAATCGGGCGAGGCGCCAGCCTTGGCGCCGGGGGTGGATTCGACCAAGGCCGCCAACCGACGCAACAAGGTCTTCTGTGAGAACAGGGTCCCGATTTCCGGCGGCGGCCGGCGGTCTACCGTGGCGCACGTCTGGCGCAGCCGATCAATCTGTTTGACGAGCGCCTCCGCGGCTCCATGGCGGACGCCCGCCCAAGGATGGGGGGACCGCAACCCATTGAGAATTTCAGTGACGTGGCTTGGCTCCGGGCCCACGTAGATGACCGGGGCACCGACGGTCAGAATATTATAGATTTTGCATGGATGCACCAGACCCAACATCGCATCGCCCATGACCACAAGGTGGGCATCGGCCGCCGACAATGAGGCTGACAGTTTGTCAAGCGGTTGGTATGGCAGGCAGCAGACGTTTGGATTTCCCGCTGCCCACTGACGAATCCTGGGAAACTGGCTCCCGCCGCCGACGAAGCAAAAGGCGATCTCCGTACGCTGCCGTAGTTGCTCGGCGGCCTCCATGACCGTATCGAGGGAATGGACGGGGCTGTGGTTGCCAGAGTACATCACAACGAATTTTCCGGTGAGCCCATGAGCGCTGCGGAACGCGTCACGGCCGGCCACGTCAAAGGTGACGTGCTGATCATGTGACCACGGTGGAATCACGGCAATCTTGTCGGCGGGAATTTGCTTGGCCACGATGCGGTCGCGCATAAAGCGGTCCAATGCAACGATGACATCGGCCTGCCGCAGGCTAAAGCGGGACAGGCGTTCCAGGAACTTGGCGGCCAGCGAATCCGCCGCCAGCCAGCCGGCGGCGATGGCTTCGTCCGGATTGAAGTCCATGATCCAATAGCAGAACCGCGCGCGCCAAAGTCGTGCCCGCCAGGCTCCCAGAAAAGAAATCAGGGGCGGTGTGGTCAGGGCCACCACCACGTCGTGCCGGGGTAAGCGAATCAGCCGGAGGCAACAGAACAGCAGGAAACTGGCGAAATCGGCCGCGCGGCGCCATTTCGCGGCCTTGCCAAAGTGGGTGGAAAACACGCGATGGATCCTGACGCCTCGCCAGGTTTCGCGGGCTGGAAAAGTCGTCTGGGAATCCTCATAGGCGCGGCGACCGGTGACCACGGTGACCTCATGGCCGTCTTCAGCGAGGGCGGCGGCCAGCTCGGCCAAGTGTTGGGCGGTGGCGACAACGTCCGGGTAAAAAGCCTGATTTAGCAGCAGTATTTTCAATCAGTGTTCCACGGTTATCAAGTTCGACAATTGACGCACCAACGCCGCTTTGGCCGACTCCGGGCCGTCATATCCGGCCATGACCACTTCCAAGACCTTTTGACCCCGGTTGCCGCGGCCGGCCCAAATTCCCCGAATCAGATTGAATCGACTCGACTCGTCCGCGGTAAAAGTCGCTTGGTCCATGCCTGCTTCCCAATGACATTGATAGACCTGCAACGGACCTCCGCTGGTGGAGAATACATAATGACGCATGGGGAGTACAACCTCGTTTACCGTGAGCACCATCAATTCAGGCCCCGAGGTCATGCGGTACCCCGAGGCGGTCATACAAATATCGGGCGTATGGCGTTTGGCCAGGTAGCCGGCGACGCGTCCCGGCACCCAATTGTAATAATAAACCTGCCAGGCAGTACCATCCGCTTCCTGCCATTCGCCCTGCCGCCCCTGATCGAACTGAAGCAACTCGTTTTCCTCTTTGGTAATGGGCAGAGTCTTGAAGGTGGGATTCTGCTCGGGTAGTTTGACTGACCAGTTCGGTCCGGGACGCAGATGGGATTCCCGGATTTGATACCAAAGCGCCACCCCCAGCTCGACCGCGAGCAGCCAGACGACCAAAGCCACCCCGAAACGCCAAGCTCGCCCGGGAGAGCCGCTGCTGGCAGGCTTGCTGCGGGAGCGTGTTTGGCCAGTGCCGGCAGGGGCGGGGCGTCGGCTTAGCGTCCAAGCTGCAATCCACAGAATGGTGGTGCAAACCATGAGAATTGCCAAGCCGGCCTCGTCATGGTATTCGGCGATGGCCCCGACACCTTTTGTCGCCGCCAGCCAGGTGAGGAGGGAGGTGCGGCAGAGATTTAGCAGCATTGCCAATCCAAAACCGATGGGCAATAGCAGTATCCGTCGCAGCCAGATAAAGCGATAAAACTCACCGAGAAACAGTGATACCATCAGGCTTGATTGGAGGGATCGGATGCCGCTACAGGCGTCGTTGATGCCGACCAGCCCCTTACTGACTTCGATCACATTGCCATGTTGGATGGCGGGTATGTCCAGAACACTCAAGACTTCCACGACCATGGCCGCGTTGAGCCGGCTCAAACTTTGAATAATGGTCTGTTCGATGGGGGAGGGCCAGGGGACGGCTATGAAGAAGAAGCCGATCGGAAAGAAGGTTTGTCGCAACCAGCTTTTGCCGCCGGCCAAGTAGAGGAAGCAAAAGGTCAGCCCGATCGTTTCGACCGCCAAGGACCACTGCAAGGGGCGCCACTCCGGGGTGGCCGCTTCCGTCAGCCGGGTTGGCAGGTATAAAAAAGCCAGCAAACCGCAAAAAAGCCACGCCGACTTGGAGATTTCGGCCGGCGGGATCGGGGTGGTGAAGGCGCCCCTTTGCCAGCGGCGCAAAAGAAGTCCGGCGACGAGCAGCGGCACCAACAGCCCATAGCTGTATTGTGGATTGGATTCCCATTCCAACCGCAGGTTGTCCAGTAGGCGAAACCACAGGTAGCCCACCGGCAACGCCAAGCACATCCATTTCAAGATCGAGGGACGCCGCATTGCCGTCTCGCGTGGCAGCGAATCAAGGTTGGAAACCTCGGCGGCTGAAGATTCTTTTTGGGAAAAATCCATTCGGCTTCCGGCGGCTTTAGGCGATCGTCCGCTGCTTGACCAACTCGGCAGGATTGCCGCGGTAGATTCCGTTCGCCACCAAGTTTTGCGAGGCGACGGATCCCAGGCTTAATACCGCATTCCGTTCCACGGTCACCCCCGGGCCGACCCAGCAACCGGCTCCGAGCCACGCGCCGTCCTCAAGTGTGATGGGCCGGGTGATTAGATTGAAAGTGCTCTTTTTATAATCATGGCTGCCGGTGCACAAGACGGCTCTTTGGGAGATGCAGACATGGCTGCCGATCTGCACGGGCGCCAAGTTCAAGAGCCAACTTTCCTCACCCAGCCAAACGTGATCACCCACCCCGAGCTTCCATGGGAAAGTGATTTTCACCTGGGGCTTGATGGTCACATTGCGACCGACCTTGGCGCCAAAAGCCCGCAAGACGGCGCATTTTAAAGCCGAGAAGCTGACCGGACAAAGCCGGAACAGGAGGAAGCTGACCAGCAGCCAGAGGCTTTCTTTGATAATTCCCGCCCCGCGATCAAAGTCGCCTACGGTGAAGCGTCCCAAATCAACCGAGCGGTTACTGGCAAGATCGTTCAGGTCCATGACGGAGAGATTTTGGGCCGCGAATCATAGCTGCGGACGGCAAGATAAAGACAAAGGGGATGATTTTGAAGCATATTTATTATGGCGTGGCTTCAATTCCGGGATTCATGCTGGGGATTCCGTAGCAACACAATTCAAGCGGTGGACCAATGTAGGCCAAGGCCGCAACATAGCCAATGGCGGGTGTGAGCGAGGTGAGGACCCAGCCGGCGGCAGCCGCGGTGTCGCCCCATAAACTCAACAGGCGAGCCGGTTCGCCCGGTGCGCAGTTGACGACCACGCCATCGACGCCACCCGTGATACCCTGTCCGGTGGCCTTCAAAATCGCTTCTTTCCTCGTCCAGCAATCAAAAAACGCATTCAACCGTTGGTTTGGTGACAGCGAGTGGAGCGTGGCCGCCTCCTCAGCCGCAAAGAAATTTCGGGCAATGTTCTCCAAGTCGTTCATCGGGCGGATGTGTTCAACGTCCACGCCAACCTCCATCGTGTGCGAAAAGGCATACAAGAGCAGCGCATCGGAGTGGGAGACGTTAAAATACAAACTCGGGACCGCCGGCGAGGCAACCAGTGCGGGTTTGCCGTGGACGCCCCGTGTAATCTCGTGGTCGGCGGGGTGGCCCGGCAGGTACTGGCTCAACAACCAACGAAGAAGTCCACACTGAATGATAAACCGGTCATGATCCTTGGGAAATTTGAAGCTCAGCGCCCGCGCCTGTTCGCCGTGCGAGAGCACCGCCCAAAAATCCGGGACCAACTTTGAATACTCCCCCACGCTGGCGCTCCACACGTGCACCTCCTGCGCTCCGAGCGTTGGCATGGGCGGTGAGGGGGCCTTCCACTGCGATTGTGGAACCTCCTCGCCAAGTACCTCGAATGGGGCCCCCGGCTGGGCGGAAAGAACTGGGGCGGGAGCAAAAGCGGCGGCCGGTTTCAGGCAGTTCATCGTGTTGGTCCTTGCCGACGGGCGTTAAAAGTCTGCCAGAGAAGATGGCCGGGGGCCGCTGCCCAGCACCCATTCGTACAGCGTTTTCGTCTGTTCCGCGATTCGGGACCAGACAAAGCGTTCGGCTGCCAAACGGTAACCGTTGCGTCCCATCGAGGCGCGGTCGGCCTCCGTCATTTGCCAGAACTCGCGTAAGCCGGCGGCCAGGCTCGCCGGCGTGGCATCCACTTTCAAGGCTGCGCCAGCCGCAAAGCCTTCGGGCAGGTTGCATTCTGGAGTCATGAGAACCGGTTGGGAGTTGACCCAAGCCTCCAGCACGACCATCGGGACGCCTTCACTTAGTGAGGGCAAAATAAATCCGTTTGAATGATGGTAGCAGGCAGACTTCGCGTCTCCGAATTGGGGGCCGAGAAAAACAACTGAGGGCGGCCGGCGGGGTGCCGAACTTTTGGGTTCGGCATTGGAACGCGAATCGGTCCAGGCGATTCCCAGTTCGGTGGCCAGTTGCTTGAGTTCCTGTTCATGACCGCCTTGGTCCCAGCCGGCAATCGCGAGCACCCAACCGGAAGCTCCCTTCGGGGTGGCCTCGGCCCAGGCTCGGAGCAGGTTTATCAATCCCTTTTTGGGGTGGATTCGTCCGAGAAAGAGCAGGATCTTTCGCCCGCTTTCAACCGAACCGGCCCATGGCGCCGGCGTGGATGGATTGCCGGTCGGATGATCGACCCCATTTGGAATGATGGCAATATCGTTGGTGAGCCGCAACTGCCGGATGGCTCTTGCCTCTGCCTCGCACAAAGCTCGGAGACACCGCGCGCCGCGCAAATGTGCGCCTTCGTAAAGGGTGAAAGCAATTGCCTTCTTCCAACGCGAATTCCGAACTGCCCAGCCGTCCAGCATTCCGTGGGGGGAAATGACATAGGGTGAACGAGTGCGGTGGCAGTAGTTCTTTACAGCCATGCTGGGATAGCCCCAGATGCCGTGGGTATGGGTGAGATCGGGTCGATAGGCTGTCAACTCGCTGAGAAAAGACGGTGAGTAGCCAAATTGTGACGGCCCGGTGGAAGGAAAGGCGAATGCCGTGACGGGCTTCCAAGCCGGGAGGTCGGCATCGGTAAACTGATCGCGGACGCCGAAGACCCGGACATCCATTTGGGCTTGGCTCATCGACTGGAGCAGCCGGCGGACGCCATCGAAGAGTCCTCCGGCATTCCGGGAAACCGAGAGCATAAGATTGGCGTTTCTGATCATTTCAGGCAGGCGGACGGTTGGTGGCCAAGGTCGTTGCTGAGACGGCTGGTTGGCGCAAATTATCTTGGCAGGGGAGCCCCGTTGCTGTTCGGTGGAGGACTCTTGAGCAATTCCAGACTGTGTTCGAAACACCGCGCCAACTCGTCCAAATGTGCCTCGTCCAATACCGTCACGTGGTCACCGGGTGCATTCATGACCTCGACTCCCTCGGTAAACCATTTGCGGGTGCCCAAGGAGTCATCCAAGCGTCGATACGCATTGGATTGCCAGTCATCCTGGGAAACCAGCAGGATGCCGCGACTGGATAGTATCTGAGGCCGGTATCGGCGATTGGCTTGGCGATAAATCCGTTCGATGATGGTCCAAGGCACATGCATGCTGAAATCACCGTTGGCCTTGAATTTGAGCTGGGAAGCTAGTTCCTGTCGTTCCAAGCGGACCCGGCGTCGGCTCTTGTGCCACAAATAGCGCAGCCCTTGTCGCCACAATTTATGGGAATGTGCCTGAATCCAGGTTTTCTGCCGCCACCATAACGAAGGTCGCGTCATCCAAGTGTCCAGCATCAGCACCGCTTCCACCGCTTGGCCGGTGAGTTGAAGTTGGTGGGCCACTTCAAACGCCAGTCGCCCGCCAAAACAGTGGCCGGCCAAGACGAGGGGACTCGGCAATTGATGGCTGCGGATTTGGGCTACATGCCAGGCAGCCAATTCCTCCATGGTAGGTAGGGCGGCCAGACGTTTCTCCGCCGAGGCCTTTAGTGCCTCTGTCGGCAATGGCACCACTGAGGCATACAAGGCCATGTCTTGGCTCATCAAATGGCTGAGCTTGAACAGGCCCAAGCTGCCCTCATCAATAAGAAAGACCAGTTGCGGGCCGGAACTGATCCTGCGCAGTTGGATGAATTCAGGTTTCCTATCCTTGGGGCGCGGTCGGGACAGTTCCGCCGCGAGACCTTGGATGGTTGGATGTTGAAAGAGTACCCGGACCGGCAAGTTGAACTGGAATTGCCGTTGGATTTCACTGGCCAAACGTATGGCCAGCAGGGAATGGCCGCCTATTTCAAAGAAATTGTCGGCGATACTCACCTGTTTCAAGCCCAAAACCTCAGTCCAGATCTTGGCGAGGGCGATCTCGGTGTCCGTGCCCGGTGGAATGTAGCTGCATGGAGCCGAGGCAATTTCAGGTTTGGGCAAAGCCCGACGATCTATTTTGCCGTTGAGTGTCTGGGGAAATCGATCCAAGGTGACAAAGGCGGCGGGAATCATGTAATCGGGCAGCCTGGCCTTGAGCGCCTCGCGCAATTCATCGGCTCTTGGCTGCGAGCCGGCGTGAGCGGTGAGATAGGCTACCAACCGCTGGCCGCCCGGGGTGTCAGTGCGGGATAAAACGACTGCTTCCTGCACCGTGGGTTGTTCCCGCAAGGCCGACTCAATTTCACCCAACTCCACGCGGAAGCCGCGAATTTTAACCTGATTGTCGATCCGACCAAGAAATTCGATTTGTCCGCCCGGGCGCCACCGCACGAGGTCCCCAGTCCGGTAAATTCGTGCTCCCTCCTGGTGACAAAACGGGTCGGGAAGGAAGCGTTCAGCCGTGAGTTCGGGGCGATCGAGATAACCGCGCGCCAGGCCGTCTCCGCCAATCCAGAGTTCACCAGGAGTCCCGATGGGCACTGGTTGCCTAGCCGCGTCGAGGACGTAGAATCGGGTGTTGGCGATAGGATGCCCAATCCAGACCGGCTTCCCGCGCTCAACTCTTGAGGCCGCGGACCAGATCGTCGTTTCCGTGGGACCGTACATGTTCCACAGGCTGTCACACTTTTCCAGTAGTTGCCCGGCCAAGTCGGCCGACCAAGACTCGCCGCCGCACAGGATCTTCAGACCAGTCAAGGCGCGCGCCCCGGAAGCCAACAACATCTGCCAAGTGCTGGGCGTGGCCTGCATGACTGAAATATGATGTTGCTCGATCAATGCGGCCAAGGCCAGGCCATCCCGGGCGGTCGCACGGTCGGCGATGACGACGCGCGCGCCAACGATCAGAGGCAACCACAACTCCAAACCTGCGATATCAAACGACAGCGTGGTGATAGCCAGCAGGGTGTCCTGGTTGCTTAGGCCTGGTTCCCGCTGCATGGACGATAAGAAGTTCACCACCGCCTGATGGCAAATCTGCACCCCCTTGGGTTTGCCAGTAGAGCCGGAAGTGTAAATGACATAGGCAAGGTCATGGGGGGTGGCCGGCTTGGATTTGCGACTAGTTACTGAGCCGTCGAAGGTGGGCCAGTCGGCGTCCATTTGAAAGACTGGGACAGTATGGGCGGGCAGGGACTTGAGCCACCGGGTTTGCGTGACTAACACCGCCGGGCGCGCATCCTCCAACATGAATGACAGCCGGTCCTCGGGATATTCGGGATCCAACGGCATATAAGCTCCGCCAGCCTTGAGGATGGCCAGCAAGCCAACCACCATTTCGAGCGAACGCTCGACGCAGATGCCCACCAACGTGTCCGGGCCCACGCCAAATTTTTGCAGGTGGTCTGCCAGTTGATTGGATCGCTCGTTGAGCTGTCGATAGGTTAACTGCGCGTCCTTAAACACGATCGCGACAGCTTCCGGCGTTCGTTCAACCTGGTCTTCGACGAGTTGGTGCAGACACCGGTCTTGGGGATAGCCCACCTCCGTCCGGTTCCATTCGTCAACGATCTGCCAGCGCTCCGATTCGGTCAGCAGCGGAAGATCGGCAAGGCGCTGATCTGGATTGGCAACGATCCCTTCCAACAGTTTTTGGTAGTGGTCCATCATCCGCCGAA
>Ga0326727_10019378_pt1 | contig 13690 bp, 13 predicted proteins | sample MB2enrmetagenome_FD_207643 | JGI IMG/M metagenome (GOLD analysis project Ga0326727, IMG submission 207643) | Lab enriched peat soil microbial communities from McLean, Ithaca, NY, United States - MB29MY | ecosystem: Environmental > Terrestrial > Soil > Wetlands > Peat | place: USA: New York... | reverse complement strand
AAGACCGAGTATTTCTGGGCCAGGCCGTTGAGTTTGAAGCGTTGGGCGAAGTTCATGCGTCCGTTCTCGGAGAGACGGCGCAGCATCAACTCAACGCGCGACTGAGTATCGACGGGAGGCTTTTTGGCTCCTCCCGAAAAATAAATGTCGTACTCGATCTTCAGTCGGCGGAAGTTGTCTTCCAGCAGCTCGAGCTCTTCTTCCAGGGTCACGAAACACACCGTAGCCGGGTGAGGCGCTACCGAGAGGGAATATAGCATAGGCGGGCTCTTTGGACCGATGGTCCCGGTCAGGTCCGTATGGGCGGGGATTTCCAGGAAAGGAAAGAATTTGCAAAGTTCTGGCTCCGGATACGTCGAAATGGGCCTTAACTCGCATCAAAGGTCACATGTTCGGGAGCCGAGAAAAAATACGTGTCGCAATAGCCGATGACCATGCGGTACTGCTTGAGTCACTGAGCGCGCTGCTCTCGGCGCAAGAGGATTTCGAAGTTGTGGGCACAGCCTGCAATGGCGCGGAGGCGCTGGAACTGATCGAACAGCTCCAGCCCGACGTTCTTGTGTTGGATCTGTTTATGCCGGGCATCGATGGTTTCGAGGTGCTGCGGCAGTTGGATCGGGCCTCCGTGAAGGTGGCTACCGTGGTGCTGACCGGCTCAGAAAACCAGCCCGACTACGTTCAGGTGGTGCGCTTGGGAGCGCGCGGGCTGGTGCTGAAGGGCGATGCGCCGGAGAAGTTGTTTGCGGCCATCCGTGCGGTGGTCGAAGGTGAGCTGGCCTTCAGCGAAGATGTGGCCCAGGGAGTGCTGCTGGCGATGTCCGTCGAGAGCCAGCAGGAGCGCGCCACGAACCTGCACCGGCTGAGCGACCGGGAGAAGCAGATCGCGTACCTGGTGGCGCGTGGGATGAAGAACAAAGACATCGCGACGCAGTTGACGATCAGCGAAAACACCGTAAAGCGGCACCTGCAGAGCATCTTCAGTAAAACCGGAGCGCGCGACCGGCTGGAGTTGGCGGTCATTGCGCTGACTGAGAGCTCATCGACGGCGGCATAAGAGCTGCGTCGGGAGCCGAAAAGTGCCCCTCTTAACGGACGACTGTGGCCGCCATCTTCTTCACCATGGCCAAAACGAGCTTGCGATCGCTGTCATTCAGATTGCAGGCATAACGCCGGATCTGCGAGAGGAATCGGACCTCTTCCTCGCTAAGCTGAGGGAGGTTCTTGCCATTCGCGCCATCGCCGGGAGCTTCGGAAAAAAACTGGCTGAGCGGGATCTCCAGAGATTCGGCGATCTTGGAGAGAGTATCGAGAGAGGGAACAGTATGACCATTCTCGACGCGCGAAAGATAGCAGCGCAGCAAACCGGTGCGCTTTTCGATATCGCCCTGAGACATCCCTTTTTGCAGCCTGAATTTGCGGATCGTTTCGCCAATATTCATGTCGGTGTCTGCTTCTTGACTCAACCAATCATCATGCCGTCAGGAGAGACTGAATAGTAAACAGCAGACGAAGCTGAGTGCAAGTGAATTCGCAATCCGCAATTCACTTTCTTGTGTGACGAAAGACTGGCATCTTGCGAGATGCCGAGCGGGAAGCAAGAAAATGCAGATTTACGCAACCCTCAGTCGGTTCCTGATGGGAAGGCGCCGAATCTAATCCGTATGGTTTTGCGATGCGTGTGCGTTCTGTGTCTGCTGGCTGGTCTGGTAGCGATCTGCGCCTGCGGATGGGCGCAACCCAGCGTAGGCTTGACACCGGCTCCAGAGGCGCATTCGGCCGGGCGTCCGGACCCGGTTCAGCCGGCGGAGGAGAGCGATGACGAGGGTAGGCAGACCAAGCGTATCCTCGGCATCATTCCGAACTTTCGCTCCGTGAGCGTAAATGTCCAACTCCCCGCGCAGAGCGCGGGAGAGAAGTTCAAGGATTTTGCCGAGGACAGCTTCGATTACTCGGCATTCATCTTCGACGGAGCGCTGGCGGGGATCTCGCAGATGCAGGGCTCGACGCCCGAGTTTCACAGTGGCGCCGCGGCCTATGGACGCTACTACTGGCACACCTTTGCCGATCAGACCGACGAGAACCTGTGGGTGGAGTTCGTGCTGCCGGCGGCCCTGCGCGAAGATACGCGCTACTACACGCTGGGCAGGCGGGGCGACGGCGGTAACAACGGGGCGCTGAAGCGCGTGGGGTATGCGTTTTCAAGGGCGCTGGTGACGCGCACGGATTCGGGCGGAAGAAGCTTCAACTTCAGCGAGATCGTCGGCGCAGGCGCCGCGGCCGGGATCTCGAACTGCTACCACCCGGCCTCTGACCGGAGCTGGACGAAGACCGGGCAGCGCTGGGAGCTCAATATCGGGCTGGACGCAGGAACCTTTATCCTCAAAGAGTTCTGGCCGGATATCAACCACGCGATCTTCCACCGCAGGTGAGGGCAACTCATGAGCGCTGGAGGACCGAGTAGAGACGCTCACCCAGGCCGATGGCGACAAGGCCGAGCATGACATGGACGACCTGCACCATGCGCCATCCGTGAAAGGTGAGCGGGAGCTGCATGAATCCTATAGCGGGCAGAAGAAGGGCAAGCACGAGGCCGACGGCTCCCGGCAGCACGGCCTTCTTTATCAGCGCCGCAAGAGACATGATGAAAATGAGGATGGCGACGACGAAGCCGATTCCGATGTGAGCGCCGAAGAGCGAGGGCCGTCCGCTCCAGAGAAGGATTCCGATGACGATGGCCGCCAGGCCGAGCAGGCGCACGAGCATGATAAGAGTTTTTGCCACGGGCAGATTCCTCAACGGTGATGATTCTGCTCTGGTTAGATTCGGCGGCTGAGGGGCGGGATTCGGGCGAATGCGAGGCTTTCGTCGGCAATTCTGGCGGCGAGTCGAGAATTTCAGCAATTCGCGATAGACTCTCCCATGCGCTTTGAATGCCAGCCGGGATGCGTCCGCTGCTGCACGCGGAAAGGTGTTGTGTACCTCACGCGGAAGGATATTGCGCGCATCGCCGCCCATCTCGGGTTGGCGCGGGCTGAGTTCGAGAGGCGCTATGTTTGCGGCAGGGCTCCGCTGCGGCGCTTTCGTCTGCGGAGCGGCCGGCCGTGTCCCTTCCTGATGGCCGATGGATGCTCGATCCACGCCGTAAAACCACTGCAATGCAGTTCATTCCCGTTTTGGCCGGAGCTGCTCTCCAGTGCGGCTGAGCGAGGCCGGGCGGCGAAGTATTGTCCTGGAATGAACCGGGGAAAACTGGTGGACCTGGAGGGGGCCCGTGCCGTCTCCAGCGAGGTGCGCCAGGCTTTTCCGCATCTGTACGGAATCTCTGACATCTGATTAAGGTGGGCCGTATGCCTTTATACGTGCCGCCTGGCAAAGTGCCCATTCGACCTTGTATAGCCTGACATCGTTGCCGATTGATCCGCAGTTTTCTTTCAACGGAGGACCCTTGTGCTTGTAGCGATTCTTAAGGAAGCCAGAGAGGACGAGGCCCGCGTAGCGCTGACACCGGACGGGGTGAAGGTGCTGACCGGACAAGACGTCAAGGTAGCCGTGGAGAGCAATGCGGGCCTCGAATCCGGGGCCAGCGATGCAGACTACACGGCCGCAGGCGCCAGGATAGCGGAGCGGGATGAGTTGCTGGCGACGGCGGATGTGATTCCGGTGGTGAATGTGCTACCGGCGGCCGAGCAGAAAAAGATGAAACGCGGCAGCGTGATGATCGGATTTCTGCGGCCGCTGGACGATCCTTCGGCGCTGATAGGAGCGATCGAGGCCGGCGTGACGCTGTTTTCCATGGAGCTGGTGCCGCGCATCACGCGGGCGCAGTCGATGGACGCACTCTCATCGATGGCGACGGTGGCCGGATACAAGGCGGTGATTGTGGCCGCCGATCACCTGCCCAAACTCTTTCCGCTGCTGATGACGGCAGCGGGAACGATTCCTCCGGCGAAGGTGCTGGTGTTGGGCGCGGGCGTTGCCGGATTGCAGGCGATTGCGACCGCGCGCCGGCTTGGCGCCGTGGTGGAGGCTTACGACGTGCGCGCCGCCGCCGGTGAGCAGGTGAAGTCGCTGGGCGCAAAGTTCATCGAGGTTGACCTGGGCGGGTTGCAGACCGAGGACAAGGGCGGTTACGCAAAGGAGTTGAGCCCGGAGGCGCTGGAGCTGGGACGGCAGGCGATCGCCAGAGCCGCGAAGCAGGCCGACGTGGTGATTACTACAGCGCAGGTTCCGGGCAGGCGCGCGCCGCTGATGATCTCCGCCGCGACGGTCGAGGAGATGAAGCCGGGTGCGATCATCTTCGACCTGGCTGCGCCGGCGGGAGGCAACTGCGAGGTGACCAGGCCGGGCCAGACCACGGTGTATCACGGCGTGACGATCTTTGCGCCGGTAAACATTGTGGCCGAGATGCCGGTTCACGCCAGCATGCTGTATTCGCGCAATATCAGCAACTTCCTGCAGCTGATTGTGAAGAAGGGCGAGTTGGTGATCGACCACAAGGATGAGATCATCGCCGGCTCGTGCGTGGCGCATGGCGGCGAGATTGTGAACGAAAGAGTTTCGGCAGCGTTGAAGGCCCGGGCGTAGCCGGGCGCGGAGGGATTTGTGAGTCCATTGTTCTTGCTCTTCATCATGACCACTGAGTCGTCGGGCTCCTCCATGGACCCGATGGTGCTGATCGCTGCGTTATACGTCTTTGCCCTGGCGGCGTTCCTTGGCTATCAGGTGATCTCGCGCGTTCCACCGCTGCTGCACACGCCGCTGATGTCGGCGACGAACGCAATCTCGGGCATCTCGCTGGTGGGTTCGCTGGTGATCGCCGGCGCCTATGAATTCAACGGACACAAGCTGCTCGCGGGAGGCGTCGGCTCCAAGCCCTCGTGGGTGACGCTGATGGGCTTTGTGGCGGTGTTTACGGCGACGGTGAACGTGGTGAGCGGCTTTGGGCTGACCGACCGCATGCTGAAGATGTTCCGCAGGGATACTGGCAAGAAGGAGGTCAAGAAAGCGTAATGGAGGCGACCCAACATCTTGCGCTGGCTCCGAACTATATTCTTGAGTTCACCTATCTGGTCGCATCGATACTCTTCGTCTTCGGACTGAAAGGATTGAGCCATCCTGACACGGCGCGCCGGGGCATGTTCCTGGCCGAGGGCGGCATGGCAGCGGCGATCATTGGCACGCTCTTCCATCAGGACATTCAGTTCTTCGGCTGGATCATCGCCGGATTGATCCTGGGATCGCTGGTCGGGGCGGCCTTTGCGATCTGGGTCCCGATGACGGCGATGCCACAACGGACCGCGCTCTCACACGCCTTCGGCGCGGTTGCGGCTGCGCTGGTCGGTATCGCCGAATTCACCATGCATCACGAGACCATGTCGCTGTTCACCCGCAGCGCACTGGGACTGGAGGTGATGCTGGGCACGCTGACGACGACCGGCTCGCTGATCGCCTGTGGCAAGCTGCAGGGCGTCATCCGCGGCACTCCGATTCAGTTCAAGGGCCAGCAGTACCTCAACATGCTGATCTTTCTCAGCATGGCGGGATGCTTCGGATACTCGCTCTACCATCCGATGGCCTCGCTAGTCTTTTATGGGATGTGCGCGCTGGGACTGCTCTTCGGCGTGATGCTGGTGATTCCGATCGGCTCGGCCGATATGCCGGTTGTGATGTCGCTGTTGAACAGCTACGCCGGCCTCTCGTCGGCGGCAACCGGATTCGTGCTCGGCAACAACATTCTGATCATTGCCGGTACACTGGACGGATTCAGCGGCTTCATTCTCTCGATCCTGATGTGCAAGGCGATGAACCGCTCAATCACCAACGTGCTCTTCGGCGGCTTCGGCGCGGTGCATCACGATGCCGGCCCGGGCGCCAAGGGCGAGATGCGCGAGATCTCGCTGGACGATGCCGCGGTGCGGCTGGCCTACGCCAATAAAGTGGTCTTCGTCCCCGGCTACGGATTGGCGACGGCGCAGGCGCAGCACGCGGTACGCGACCTGGCCAATGCGCTGGAAGATCGCGGCGTGACGGTGAAGTACGGCATCCATCCCGTCGCCGGACGTATGCCCGGACACATGAACGTGCTGCTGGCCGAGGCCAATGTTCCCTACGACGAGCTCTACGAGATGGACCGGATCAATCCCGAGATGGCCAGCACCGATGTTGCCGTGGTTGTGGGCGCAAACGACGTGGTCAATCCGGACGCGCGTGACAACGCCAATAGCCCGATTGCCGGCATGCCGATCATCGAGGTGGACAGGGCAAAGTCGGTGATTGTGTTAAAGCGCGGACAGGGACGCGGCTTCTCGGGGTTGGAAAATCCGCTCTTCTTCAAGTCTGTGACCAGCATGTTGTATGGCGACGCGAAGTCCTCGCTCTCGCAGCTTGCGCAGGAGGTCAAGAAGGTCTGACGGCGATCCGTTTCATCGCGCCCCCGGAGCTTTCGGTCCGGGGGCTTTTTCTGCGCCGAAGAGTGTGCGAGGCTACAATGCGCAGAGGAGGACAGCGATGCCTGCGCAGCCATTTTTCACTCCGGAGCTCTTTGCCTTTCTGAGGCAGCTTAAGCGGAACAACAATCGCGAGTGGTTTGCGAAGAACAAGGCGCGATATCAGCAGTTCGGGATCGACGCCGCGATGGCGTTCATCGAGGGCTTTGCTCCGCACCTGGCGAAGATCAGTCCGCACTTTGTGGCCGATGCCCGGCCGGTGCGCGGCTCTCTCTTTCGGATTTATCGCGACACGCGCTTCGCTCCCGATGGCGCGCCGTACAAGACGCATCTCGGAATTCATTTTTCGCATGAGAAGGGCAAAGACGTTCACGCGCCGCTCTTCTACCTCCACCTGGAGCCCGGTGGCTGCTTTGCCGCTGCCGGCGTCTGGCATCCGGACAACAAGACGCTGACGACGATTCGCTCAGCGATTGTGGCTGCTCCCGAGCAGTGGAAGCAGGCGACGCGCCGACTTGAGCTCGAAGGCGATAGCCTGAGCCGTCCGCCGAAGGGATTCTGCGGCGAGCATCCGCTGATCGAGGACCTGAAGCGAAAAGACTACGTAGTTTCAGCGGAGCTGACCGAGGCGCAGGTGTGCGGTCCGAAGCTGATGCCGGAGTTCGCGAAGGCCTGCGGAAAGATGGCGCCGCTGGTGAAGTTCACGACCGAGGCGCTGGGACTGCGCTTCTGACGGGCTCTCTCAGCGCGAGCTTTTTTGCGTGCCTCCGGGCGAAGCCATTCATTGCGGTAAGCTTCTACCCACGTTAATGGCCGGTAACGGTGTTGCCGATAATAGACTCAAAATGACGCGCCCCGAGTTCAATAATCGTTTCATCGCTCGCCAGGCAATCCTGGACAGGGAGTCAAATTGCCTGGGCTATGAGCTCCTCTTCCGCGACTCGGAGGAGAACAGAGCTGTCTTTGAAGACGCCAGCCAAGCCTCCATCCAGGTCTTCGACAGCGCATACCTGTTCGGAATCAGCTCACTTTGCGGAGAATCGAAGGCATTCATCAACTGCACGGAGCAGGTTTTGAGCAGCGATTTTGTGCGTGTTCTCCAGCCCGGCCGCACGGTTCTGGAGATTGTCGAGACAGTCTCAGCCGAGCCGGGGCTGGTGAAGACCTGCGAGAGACTGAAAGCCGAGGGCTTTGCCTTTGCACTGGATGATTACACGGAGGACAGTCCGGCAGCGCCGTTCATCGGCTTTGTTGACTTCGTGAAGGTTGAGGTCGAACGAACTTCCGCAGAGTTAGTCAAATCGCTGAGAACCCGGATGGCTCCCGGGGCGAAGTTGATCGCCGAGAAGGTAGAGACGCGCGAGCAATATGAGATGATGCTCGGCCTCGGATTCGAGTTATTTCAGGGCTTCTACTTCTTTGAACCACAGGTGATGAGCACGCCATCGTTGACCCCTGCGCGTATCAACAGCATTCGCCTTTTACAGGCGACGGTGAACGAAAAGCTGAACTTCAATGACCTTGAGGCGATCATCAAACAGGACCCATCACTGTGTTATCGCCTTCTGAGATTTATTAATTCGGTGGAGTTCTATCACCGTTCCAGCGTGCAGTCGATTCGTCACGCCCTGGCGCTGCTGGGCGAACGCAACACTCGCCGCTGGGCCCTGCTGACCGGCACGGTGCTGGCTGCCGATGACAAGCCGCGCGAGTTGCGGCGCTCTGCTCTCTTGCGGGCGAAGCTGATGGAGACTATCGCGCCCTTCGCCAGTTGTGGAGAGTATGAGGGATTTCTCGTAGGTCTTCTGTCGCTGATGGGCGCACTGCTGGATTCCAGCGTTGTGATCGATCAACTGGAAATTCCCGTGACAGTGAGAGCTGCGCTCTCGGGCAAGGACGGACGGCTGAAGGATTTGCTCAATGTGGTGACCAGGTACGAGCGAGGCGAGTGGTCGGAGTGCGCGAAGCTGGCAGGGACTCTTCGGCTCGGTGAGATAGAACTGAGCTCCGCCTATGTCGAAGCAGCCGGATGGGTTTCAAGACTACCGGTGTAACTGTTCATTCGCCGCACCTATGGCGTTGAGCGAGCGGGTAAGAAGATCCTTGCATGGAGTGCTGCAAAATTGTCAAACTGAAAATGCGCCGATGACTCCTCTCTTTATGGAGCGAGGCGATGGAAAATGACAATGTTGACGCCACATTCAGAAAAAACTGAGATAAAAGCGGTTCGCTCCTTTGCGGAACTGCGCGCGCGGGCCAGGGCCGTGGGAGCAAAGCGCGTAGCCGTGGTCGTTGCCGATGACGAGGTTGCGCTGACGGCGGCCGAAGGCGCACGTTCGCAGGGCATCGCCCAGATTGTGCTGATCGGCAGCGAGAGAAAGATTCGAGAGAGGGCTCGGCAGCTGGGCCTCGACGCATTGCTCTCCGAGAGCCGGGTCGTGGAGTCTGACGAACCAGCGAAGACAGCCGTGCAGATGGCTCGCGCGGGCGAGGTGGACATCCTTCTAAAAGGCCATCTTCGCACCGATGAGTTGCTCGGCGCGGTGCTGCAAAAAGAGACCGGCCTGCGAACCGGACGCATCCTGAGCGACGTTCTCCTCTACGAGGACACTCTTGCCGGCGAGCGCCGGCTGGTTGGCATCAGCGATGGCGGATTGAACGTGCTGCCCGATCTGAAGGCGAAGCGCGAGATCGTGTTGAATGCCATCGAGGCGCTGCGCAAGATCGGCATCGAGCGTCCGAAGATTGCGATCATGAGCGCGACGGAAGCAGTCTCGGCCTCCGTTCCTTCCACCGTGGACGCGAAGGCGTTGACGGAGATGGGCGCATCGGGCGAATTCGGCGAGGCCGAGCTCTTCGGCCCGGTCGCGCTCGATTGCGCTCTGCTGCGTTCGGCGGCCGAGGCAAAGGGCATCACGAACAGCGTCGCCGGTCATGCCGACTGCATGATCGTCCCCAATATCGAGGCGGGCAATCTGCTGGGCAAGTCCGTGAAGTATCTGGGCGGCTCGGATTGCGCGCACGTGGTGGTGGGAGCAAGCGTGCCGATCCTGATTCCATCCCGAGTCGAGAGCGCCGAGGACAAGATCAACGCCATTGCCTTCGGCGTGATCTGCGCGCGATAGCTGCGACTTATTAGAGGTCCTTGCCGGTTGAGGTCATCACCAGCTTGCCGTGCTTCACGCCCTTCAGGCTGAGCATGTGGTCGGCCATGTGTTTTACCTCGCCGGCGGGACCTTTCATGATCACCACTTCGAAGCAGTTCTTTTCGTCCAGGTGGACGTGCGTTGCCGCCAGCACGTTGTCGTGATGATGATGCTGCGCCTCGGTCAGCTTGTTTGAGAGGTCCGGGCGATGGTGGTCGTAGATCATCGAGAGCGTGGCCACGACCGGCTTGTTGCTGTTCACCTCCTCGGAGACGAGCATCTCGCGAATCAGGTCGCGCAGCGCCTCAGAGCGGTTTCCGTAACCGCGCTTTGCGATCAGCCGGTCGAACTTCTCCAGCAGATCTTCCTCAATCGATACCCCGGTTCGAATCAGCTCAGCCATATCCAGTAACCTCGGCTCCACGCTACGAATCGAGCGGCAATTTTCCCTGCAAGCATTCTATCTGCGCCGCCGCAGCAGATGCCAGTTTGGACGATGACGTTGGCCCTCGCTTGACTTCGTCTCCGAAGCTCAATGTATAGTGGCCGCAACTTTGGATCGAGGGATTCACTTGCCGAAAAGCGTCAGCTCTTCCCGCGCACGTCAGCGTCATTTATTCCGGAAAATCTGCTTTCATGCGGCTGTTCTTTGGCTGCTCTTCCTTCTGCATGCGGCAACTTTGTCCGCCGCCGAGCCGCCTCGCCGCTTTGCGATCTCTCTCGCGCCGCCGGATGTGATCCCCACGGGAAACGAATGGATCTCGCTGCCGACGATTCGCGCCGCCGATGGTGCGCTCGTCAACTTCAATGTGATCTCCATGGCGGAGCGCGGGCTGCTGCAGGTCTCCGGCGAGGGCGGTGCGCCGGCCCTGGAGCCGTTCTTTGCCATAGGCGAGCGGCCGGTGAAGGCGAGCAATCTTGCCTGGGAGCTGATCGAGTACTGGATTCCCACGGCGCACTTCGAGGCCGAAGGCGCGGAGTTCACGCTGACCTACTGCGCGCCGCCGGGCTCGCGCGCGGCATTTCTGCGCCTCACGATGAGGAATCGCACATCGGCGGCGATGCCGGCGACGCTCGGCCTGCGCGCCTCCTGGGGAGCTCTGCAGCGCGTGACCTACGTGCCGGTCGCATTGCGCGGCGAGCGCCTCGCCGGGCCCTCCCCCTGGGTTGACGCCTCGGAGGTCTTCAGCTTCATCACCAGCGACACCAAATTTGCATGGTCGCTGATACATCCAGGCGCGGAAGGGCGCGTGATTGCGCCGCCTCTGGCGGTTTCGCCGGAGATGGAGGCGCGCAAGCGCGTCGTCCTGCAGCCGGGAGAGAGCGCTGAGGCGATCTTCGTCCTGGGAGCCGGACTGGAGGAGTTCGGCGCGCCGCACAATGCCAAATCGCTGCGTGAGGAACTGGATCGCAGCGGCGCAGATGCAGTCATCGCGCGCGCGGCCGCATGGTGTCGCAGGCGCACCCGCACCACCGGGCAGGCCGATCTCGACCTGCTGATGAATCGCAATTTTCTCTTCACCGCCAACTATGCCTGGGGACGAACGATCGATACCGAGCAGTGGGTGGGAGTGACATCGCGCAGTCCGCGCTACTACGTCGCCGCCGCCTACTGGGATCGCGATGCCATGCTTTGGAGCTTCCCGGGCCTGCTGGACATCGATCCCGAGCTCGCCCGGCAGGCGCTGGAGTACGCCTTCACCGTGCAGTTACGCAACACCGGCACGCACAGCCGCTACATCGACGGAGTGGTTCTGGAGGACGGCTTCCAGTTGGATGAGGGCGTTGCTTCCATGATCGCCGCCGGCGAATACCTGAAGCGCACCGGAGATGTGGAGTTCCTGCGCGCGCATCGCGAAGCCCTGCGCCAACTCTACGACCGGCTGCAGGAGCGTTATGATCCGGCGACGGAGATGTACTCTTCGCTGCAGGACTCCCAGGACGAGTACCAGAAGCTGCCGTTCCTCACCTACGACAACGCGCTGGCATGGAAGGCGCTTGAGAGCGTCGCCGAAATTCTGCAACGGCTGGGCGATGGCGCCGGCGCGGAGCAGGCGCGGAAGCGCGCCTCCGCATTACGGACGGCGATCCTGCGCCACTGCGTCATCGATTTCGCACCCGGCGCCGGCGGTCCCATCTTCGCCTCCGCCACCGACGGAAAGAACGCGGCGTTTACAGACATTCCTCCAGGCTCGCTGATGCGGCTGCCCTCGCTTGGCTTCATCGCCGAGAATGATCCGGTCTTCGTCCGCACCTACGACTGGCTCCACTCGGAGAACTACAAGTACTCCTACCATGGCCGCGCCTTCGGACTGCCGGGAAGTTACCGCCTTCCGATCACCACCTCATGGAGCATCGCCGACCACCTGCAGTTGGCACGCAGTCGCGAAAATGCAGCGAAAATACTACGCGCCAGCCCCTGGGATGGCGGCATCGTCACCGAGGGCATGGACCCGGATACGGCGCGGATGGATGCCCCCGGCGGAGCCTTTGCCACCGCCGCCGGCTATGTGGCCCACGCCATCTGCCAGGTTTACTGCCAACCTTCACGGCCGTAGTTTTCTCGTGTCATGGACGGCGGTTTTCCGGGAAAACCGTCGTTCTTATTCTCCTTTGACAAAGAGCAGCACTCCATTGTATAAACTCAATCCGGCTAGACAATCGATTGTCTAGGTGAATTTTCGCCATTTCGTTCCCGGAGGTTCTGCCTCACCAAAGAGCCCCGGGGTAAGCAAAAACATTCTTCGTGGAGGAAGAGCATGACTTACGGGGAGCGCAAAGCACCAGGATTATCCTGGTTTTTCACGACCGCAATGCTTGCACTGGCATGTGTTCTTGTCCTGTGCCCGCTTGCGCAAGCTCAATACCGGACATCCATTCAGGGCGTTGTCGCCGATCCGTCGGGCGCAGTAGTTTCCGGCGCCACGCTGACGCTGACCAATCCCGCGACCAGCGAAAAACTGGTTCGTACCACCAACGCCGCCGGCGTTTACAACTTCAACGCTCTGCCGGCTGCGCCTTTCCGTCTTGAAGTCGAGGCAAAAGGTTTCGAGAAGCAGGTGATCGACAACCTTCAGCTCGTGCCGGAGCAACTCAACGGCCTTAACATCAAGCTCACGGTGGGAAGCGTGACGCAGACGGTGACGGTGAATGCCGCCAACGAACCGCTGCTGACCACCGCAACGGCAAACTCCGCCGGCGTCATCTCGGAGAGCCAGATCCAGAACATGCCTTCCTTCGGGCGCGACGTCTTCCAGCTTGTGCAGTTGACGCCGGGCGTCTTCGGCGACGGCTCGCAGACAGTGGGTGGGGGAAACAATCTCCCTGGCACGCAGGGCCCCGGCGGGACGGGCGGAACCCAGGGAATCTTCCAGACCGAAAACGGCCCGCAGGTGCTTGCGCACGGCGGCCAGTATGAGAACAACAGCTACACCATTGACGGTATCAGCACCACCTCGGCCGTCTGGGGCGGCACCACGATCATCACCCCGACCGAGGACTCGGTCGACAACGTGTCTGTAATCAGTAACGCTTATGACGCCGAGTATGGGCGCTTCAGCGGCGCGCAGGTTCAGGTCACCTCCAAGGGCGGATCAAACCAGGTACACGGCAGCTTCTTCTTCACGCGGCACACCCCGGGGTTGAACGCGTATCAGCCTTTCGCAGGCCTTGGCAACACGCCGTCTCGCGACAACAACCAGTTTAATCAGCTTGGCGGCAGCGTGGGCGGACCGATCTGGAAGAACAAGGTCTTCGGCTTCTTTGCCATCGAGACCATCCGAGAGAAGAACTCCTACTCGCAGGGGAATGGCTGGTACGATACGCCCGACTTCGACGCCCTTGCGAGCCCCGGCAGCATCGCCTACAAGTACCTGAACTACGCCGGCAATCGCGTGCTGAACAAGGGAATCAGCCAAACCGCAAATTGCCTCTCTGTGGGTCTCACCGAAGGCGTGAACTGCGTTACCATTCCCGGCAAGGGCCTTAACATCGGAACTCCGCTGACCACGGGCCTGGGAACTCAGGACCTCACCTGGGTTTCGACCAGCAATCCCGGCATTGGCGGCGGCCTTGGCACCACGGCAGATATCGCCAACT
>Ga0326727_10019376_pt1 | contig 13690 bp, 6 predicted proteins | sample MB2enrmetagenome_FD_207643 | JGI IMG/M metagenome (GOLD analysis project Ga0326727, IMG submission 207643) | Lab enriched peat soil microbial communities from McLean, Ithaca, NY, United States - MB29MY | ecosystem: Environmental > Terrestrial > Soil > Wetlands > Peat | place: USA: New York... | reverse complement strand
AACTGCTCTAAATATACACATCCCGCAAAAGTACAAGTGCCAAAATGGCACACCTGGTGAATCCGTTTTGGTTGGCACAACTGTGTCACACTGCCCCAGAAAGTGACCGACACTTTTAATCACACCCTGCTTCCGTGCCGGGTCGGTCAGTACGAAGGCGCGCTGTGCGGTGTTTTTGAGGCCGGGGACGAGGAGCTTGCCGTCCTCCGGCCAGTTGAAGACGTGCAGGTATAGAGTCGCTCCGCCAGGGCTAAGCTTCTTGGTGCACCGGCCCCAGGACAGGCGTGGGAAGGGGTTGGCCGTCGTGCCGTAGATGGCCTCGCCGTTCCCTTTCATCCATTGGCCGATTTCCTTTAGGCGCTCGACGGACGGGGCCGGGATTAGGCCCTCAGAGGTGGGGCCAACGTTGAGCAGGTAATTCCCGCCTTTACTGGCGATGTCCACCAGGTTGCGGATGAGGGTGGCGCTGCTCTTCCAGTCCTGGTCGTAACTCTTGTAGCCCCAGGTGTCGTTCATCGTCATGCAGGTCTCCCAATCGCGCCCGGGGTAGCCGGTGGCGGGGACGAACTGCTCAGGAGTCTCGGTGTCACCCTTGTAGCCGCCGCCCAGCCGATTATTGTGGATGATGCCGGGCTTGAGCTTGAGCAGAGAAATCAGCTTGTCGGCCCGTTCCTTATTCATATCAATTGACGTATCCCACCAGAGCACGGCGGGGAATTCGCCATAATGTGTAAGGATTTCCCTCACCTGCGGCACGGCGATCTTGTCAATATAATCGTCCATGCTCCGCTCCTGGGCCGGATCCCACTTGCCGCCCGCGGCCGAGCCGCCGTTATTCCAGTCCTGGGCCTGGGAATAATAGAAACCGAGCTTCAGCCCGTACTTCCGGCAGGCGGCGGCGAGCTCCTTCAACGGGTCCCGGCCAAACGGCGCGGCCCTGACAATGTTCCAGTCGGAAGCCTTCGAGCCGAACATGGCAAAGCCGTCGTGGTGCTTCGACGTGATGACAATGTATCTCATGCCGGCGTCCCTGGCGGTGCGCACCCAGTCATCAGCGTTGAACTTGACCAGGTTGAACTCCTTGGCAAAGGCGCGATACTCTGCCACCGGGATCTTGCCGCTGTTCATAATCCATTCCCCGATGCCACCGATCCGTTTGCCATTGTAAGTGCCGGCAGGTACGGAATACACGCCCCAGTGGATGAACATGCCGAAACGGGCTGCCCGCCACCAAGCCATCCGGGCGTCGCGCTGGGCCGGCGTCTCGTCCGCGTAGGGATCGAGCTTTACAATCTGGGGGGTGCCCTGGATGTCGAGCGCAACCACCGATGCCAGCTTATCCGGCGCGTCGGCTGGCACGTTGATGCAAACCGTATTGTTGGTGACGGTGAACGCGAGCGACGCGCCGCCGTCGAGCAGGAATGCCCGGATCGGTTTGTTCGCCAGCCCGGGAACGACGAGCTGACCGTTTGCCGGCCAGTCATAGACGAAGAAGTAAAGGCGCGTCTGCCCGGCCCCGGCGTTACCGCGGGGATCCTCAAAGGGCCAGGCGGCGTGTTGCCGGAACCCCGTCACCGCGCCGCCTGTGGCGTGTTTCTTTTGCGTACAGCGGCCCCAGCCCAGCTTTTCAAACGGGCTGGCTTGGGTTCCGTAAATGGCCTCGTGATTGACCTTCATCCACTTGCCGATCTCCTCCAACCGCTCGATACACGGCTCAGGGAACACCCCTTCGGAGGTGGGCCCGATGTTGAGCAGGTAATTGCCGCCCTTGCTGGCGCAGTCAATCAGGTTCCGAATGAGCGTCGTCGAAGACTTCCAGTTCCAATCGTTCTTATTGTAGCCCCAATGGTTGTTCATGGTCATGCACGATTCCCAGTCCACGCCGGGGCCGAACCCCGTAGCGGGGATTTCCTGCTCCGGCGTTCCGTAATCGCCCACGCGCTCCGGCCCTTTGTCAATGCCCGCCATGCCCGCGCGCGCTTTGCCCACGCGATTGTTAATAATGATATTCGGCTGCAAGCTGCGCACGTAATTGTAGAGGTCCACCCCCCGCTCGTGGGTCCAGGGGCTCTCCCACTCACCGTCGAACCACAGAATCCCAATCGGCCCGTAGCGGGTGAGAAGTTCCTTTAGCTCCGCCTTCATGTAGGCCACGTAACGGTCCATGTCGGGGGTGCCGCTGGCCTTGTCATTCCAGGCACGGCGGGTGCCCCAATCCGGATGATGCCAATCCATGATCGAATAGTAGAAGCAGAGTTTGAGGCCGGCCGCGTGGCAGGCGTCGGCTAACTCCTTGAGCGGGTCGCGCTGCAACGGAGTGGACTTGATGCACCAATCCGTCTGGTCCGACCGGAACATGCCAAAACCGTCATGGTGTTTGGAGGTGATGACGATATATTTCATCCCGGCTTCTTTAGCCAGGCGCACCCACTCCTTGGCGTCGAACTTCACGGGATTGAACTGACCCGCGAACTTCTCGTATTGGGAGACGGGCATCTTGGTTTCTTCGAGAAACCACTCCCCGTAGTTGGTCTTGCCGTCCCACTCCCCTGCGGGAACGGAATAGACGCCCCAATGAATAAACAGCCCGAACCGGGCATCCCGGAACCAAGCCATACGCTGGTCGCGCTCGGCGGCCGATTCGGCAGCATGCGCCACGAAGGGCGCCGTTACGAGGGACAGGGAGGCCAAGAGAAGCGATCCTCTGACAAATCTTGACAAATTCATAGCAGGTGCGAAGTTGAACACAGTAACGCGCGGGCATTGTATGGCGAAAGACGTGGTGTCTGCCAAGCCCGAATCCAATAAGGGCTGGAAAAGTTCCGCCGAACTCCGCTGAAGCCCACGTAGCAACGGAGCGACGGTGCCCGAACGGCGAGGGAAGAACAAGAGCAGCACAAGAGGAACACGAGAGGAGCACACCAGAGCGCCTCCCGATCCCCTGGCTTGCGGGTGGCTTGCAGGTCGCAAGTCCCTCTTAAGCAGTTGGCTCGCAGGCCGTTCGGAGATACCCCGGAGCCAGCCTGCCGCGGAGATCAGGTGGCGAGTTTTGACCACCCAGCGCACGAATCGGCGGGACTTACCCCGCCCCCAACGGCCATCCAGACGTGCAAGTAATTAATTGGCAGTCAGTTACATTTTCGCATCCCCGTTGGCACGACCGGTGCATTATTCCCTCAAAATGTCGCAGACGCCGTCGCGTACCCGAAGGTCCGTGGGCACTGCGTATCGAAGCAAGAAGTCTTAACATCATGAAGTATAACGCATGGACCTTGGCCTTAATTGGCGCTGGAGTGGTTAGCCCACTGGCGGTTGCACACGCTGATGAAACCACCAATTCCGTTCTGACCGCCCTGGCGGGCATGACCATTAGCGGCTACGTTGACACCTCGGCGCATTGGAACCCAGGCACTGGCAACGTCAACCTCCCGGTTTATACTCCCAACGGTATGTCCGGGGGCTCGAAGGCCGACGGGTTTAACCTGGACGTAGTGGCACTGACGTTCAACAAGCCGGTCGGCGAGGGCGAATGGGGAGCCGGCTACAATGCCACCCTGCTGTTTGGACCCGACGCCGTCGGCTACAATAACTCCGCCGGCTCGTCCAAGAGCGATTTCAGCCTCAAGGATGCCTACGTGGACCTCCACGCCCCGGTGGGCAATGGGCTGGACTTCAAGCTGGGCACGTTCACCGAAATCCTGGGTTACGAAGTGTACGAGACGGGCAACAATCCCAACTACACCCGCTCCTACGGCTATGAAATCGAGCCCACGGCCTTGACGGGCGGCTTGCTGACCTACCAATTCTCGCCCGTTATCACAGCGCAGGCGGGCGTTGCCAATACCTGGAGCGCGGGGATTGACAACCGCAGTTCGCCGCCCAAAGCCGAGTCCTTCAAGACCTACATGGGCGGGCTGACTCTCACGGCCCCGGATAGCCTCGGCTTTCTGGCCGGCTCGACCCTCTCGGGCGGCGTGATCAACGGCTACGACGCGGTGACGACCCAGGCCATCAAGACCAGCTTTTACGTAGGGGGAACCTTCAAGACCCCGATCAAGACCCTGTCGGTGGGTCTGGCCTACGACTACATGGCGTTGGACCACAACACCACCACCGATCCGAGTACCGGCGACTTGGTTCCCCACAACTCGGGGTACCAGAACGCCGCCTCAGCTTATCTGCTCTGGCAGGCCACCGAGAAACTGAGCTTCAACACCCGCGCGGAATACTTCTCGCAGAGCGCCTACCTGGCCAGTTCAGGCATGCCGCCCGAGGTCTTCGCCCTGACCGAAACGATCCAGTATCAGTTGTGGAAGAACGTGATGAGCCGGCTGGAATTCCGCTGGGACCATTCGCTGAACGGCGAGGAGGCCTACGGCGGCACAGTGTCCAATCCCGGCCCAAGCCTCAAGAACACTTGGCTCGTCGCCGCCAACGTGATCTACAAGTTCTAGTCTGACGGTCAGTTCCTCCAAGCCCCTTCCGTCGGAATCGGAAGGGGCCTTTTGTTTCGCCCTGCGGCGCCCCTCAGCGCGCTGCTGAGATTCAATGCTTGCGGAAATAGAGCAGCAGTAGGAGGAACAGGACGACTTGGAGCAGTACGAAGCCGACGATGATGGGCACCAGCCGGAAGCGGGACTTCCAGATTTGCGGCGCCTGCAGTCGCGTGCAACGCCCCGTTAATTCCACCGACTCGTAGTCGTCCAGCTCCCGTTTCATCTCCAACGCGGTCTGGTAGCGGCGCTTCGGGTCGCGCTCCATAGCATGGAGAATGACCTCCTCAAGCACTGGGGTAAGTTTGGGATTGACCTTACGGGGGGCGACCGGATCGCCTGTGACCCGCGCGTTCATAATCACATAGGCGCTGTCGCCACCGAACGGCGGCTCACCCGTGCTCATTTCGTAGAGAATGGCCCCCAGGCTGTATACGTCCGTGCGGTCATCGCCGCGGCTGCCCCTGACCTGTTCGGGCGCCATGTAATCAGGCGTTCCCATCGAAGGAGTGAAGCCGACGAAGGTCAGCCGGCGGGAACGGAGAGCCCGCGCGATGCCAAAGTCCATGATGCGAATCGAGCCGTCATTGCAGAGCATGATGTTCTGCGGCTTCAAATCGCGGTGCACCACTCCGTTCTGGTGCATATCGGCCAGCGCCTCGCAGATGCGGCTCGCGATCCTGACTGCGTCCGGCTCCGGCAACGGCCGGATGCTCTTGAGCAACTCGCCCAGCGTCTGGCCCTCCAAGTACTCCATCACCAGGTACGGGCGGCTCTTCTTCTCGACCGGGATGATCTTGAGGATGTAAGGGTGGTTCAGCTTGAGGCCGATTTCCTCCTCGCGGCGGAACCGCTCGAAACCAGCCGGGTCGCTCTCGATCTGGAGGTAGGGAACTTTGATGGCGACGGCGACGCCGGTATTGCGGTCGTTGGCCTTGAACAGCGAGGCCATCCCGCTCTTGGCGATGACATCGGTGATCTCGAAGCGGTCGTCCAGCAGGGAACCGACGCCAAGTTCTCCGCCGGACCGACTGCCGGCGCTGGCCGCCGCCGGCCTGGTGCTCGCGGGCTGGTCCACGTCCCACACCTGGAGAATCTGGACCGAAACATTGTCGCTCACCTGACGCTTGTCAGCCAGGGCGATGAGCCGCTTGCAGGCCTCGCCGGGGTGGTACTTGAGCACTGCCTCAAGGATTTCCTCATCCAGGACGAAGCCGTACAGGCCATCGGTGCACTGGACGATAAAGTCGCCCTTGAGCAGCGTTTCGGCGACCGTATCGAAATGGCACATCGGCTCGTAGCCGATGCTGCGGGTCAAGGTCGAGCGGTGCGGACTGGTCATCGCGTTGCGCTCCAGCAGCAGGCCAAGTTTGACTTGCAGGGCGGTATAGGAATGGTCGGTCGTCAGGCGCCGGATCTTGCCCGCCCGAACGAGATAGGCCCGCGAATCACCCACGTGCGCCACCGTGAGCTTGTCGTGCCGGAACAGAGAAACGAGCAGGGTAGTGGCCATGCGCCCCTGCGCCTGCGCGCTCTGAAAGACCCGGGCGGCGGCAGTGTCGAACATGCCGCGCAGCAGGGCTGTGGGAGGCGTTTCGGGTTTGGTTTCTTTGAAGACCGAGAGGGCAGTCTCGGCCGCCAGGCGGCTGGCAACGTCGCCGTTGCGTTCCCCGCCGACGCCGTCGGCCAGGATGGCGAGGCTGCCGGCCTGCTGGCGCAGCGCGAAATCCTCCGGCTCCCAGAACAGGAGGAAATCCTCGTTATGGTCGCGAACGGCTCCGGCGCTGGAAAGCTGGTGGCATTTGACATTCATGTCTCTCTGTGGGGGAGATTCTAGCGGGAAAGGGGGCGGAAAGAAAGCTGCAGTTTGCCGCGAATGGATTTGGGTCGGTGAGAGAGTCCAAGGCCACATTGCCGTCTCGTCGTCGTCCTCGTACTGGTCCTCGTGCTCGGGTTTCGCCTGCCTTCGATTACGATTCCGAGGGCGACGACGAGCCCGAGCAAGTTGAGCAGGCTCCATAAACAAACCCGGCCAGCCTCTGGGCTGGCCGGGTCCGCAACTCTGCGCGGGTCTCCTTTCCTCAGTTAATGCGAATAGGCCGGCTTCTCACTCAGTAAGATCGGCCGCTCCAGCTTGAAACTGCGCCGTTTGAAGTAAATCAGGCCGTACGCCCCCCAGCAACCGGCGACGAAGAGCGCGATGTAGGGCTCGTGCCAGCTCATACCGCTGACGCCGCCAAGCCAGGGAATCGGCCCGATGAGGTAGAACAACATGCAGCCCAGGTTAGCCACCAGGCCGAACCAGGGAATGAACGTATGCTTGAACGCGTGGTAGGTGTGATGTTCTTTGAAGGCCACCATCGCAATCCAACAAGTCATCATGTAAAGCATGAACGTGCCGAAGTTGCTGATCAGGGTGATGGTCAGGAACGTGTTCGGCAAATAGGTGTAGGCGTGCGGCGAGAATATGCCGAAGCTATACCAGAAGTTCTTCTTGTCCAGCGCGGCCAGGTCCGAGCTCTGGGCACCCAGGTAAACCGAGCAGGTGATGATCCCGATGACGATCGAAAGGAACACCAAAGTCCAAATCGCGCGGTGCGGCGAAAGATGTTTGCCGTGCAACAGACCGAAGTGCGACGGGACCTCGTCGTCGCGGCCCATCGCATAGGTCACCCGGGCGCCGGTGTTGAGGCAAGACAAGGTGGTGCCGATCAAAGCCAGGAACACGGTGATGGCTTGAACGATCATAAAGGCCTTGCCGGCTGAGGCGCTGCCGAACAGCCAGGTGCCGGTCAGCAGCATCAAATCGCCAATCGGCGCGCCGGAAGCGCCGGCATTCGAGATCGTATAACCGTTGTGCAGCAGATAGTTCGCGGCAAAATACTCGAACAGGTAGCACACGGCGCCCTGAATCACGAGGGACAGCACCACCGCGCGGGGAATGTCCTTCTTAGGGTTTTTCGCTTCTTCACCCAGCGCCGTGCACGATTCAAATCCGACCAGGATGAGAATCGCAATGCACGCCTGGATGAAGAACAAACTGACGCCATGCGGCGCGATGACCGAGCCGGCGCTCGAGTGGTAGTTGAACGTCCGCGGGTCCTTGGCGTCACCCTTGCCGGTCAACGCGTCCTTGTAACTGACCGTGAACGGGTCGGCGATGGCGTAGCCGTCCTTGCCGAGTTTGAGCTTGCCGGCATCGTCTTTCTCCCAAACCGGATACGGGTCGCCCACGCCCAGTCCCATCGCCGTCAAGGCCCCCAGCACCGCCGCGTCGGTGTTCTTCGTCTTGTCCAAGTCATCCTTGGCCACCGTGCGATCCTGCTGCTTAAAGACCGGTTGCCCCTTGTCGTCCGTCTTGGGCGAGTTGTCCGCCCAAGTATCTTGCACCGGCTTGCCTTTATCATCCGTGACGTTGACCGAATCCACGTTGTAGGTGACGACGTTGCCGCCCGACAAGTGGAAGCCCGCGGAACCTTCAGGATGATGGACGCGATAGGCGATGGCAATCACTGCGAACACCAGCAGCGCGCTGATCTGGATGATGTTGATGGCCATGTTGACGGCGGTGCTGCCATTGACCCCGCGAAAGGCGATGTAACCCACCACCAGCCCGAATAGGATGCAGAACAGAAACATCTCCAGCGGACTATTGTAAACGCTGCTGAAGGTATTCGGCCAAAAGACGCTGGAAAGATAGCCGATCAGGATCGCGGTCACACCTACCATGCAGCCGGGATAGACCCAGTAGTAGAGGTGGCTGGCCCAACCGGTGAAAAACTTCGCCATGCGGGCAAATTTCTGGTGAGAGGTCCGCGAAAGAAAGGCCTGCTCGGCATACAAGTAGGAAGAGCCGGCACCCGGGAAAAGCTTGGAGAGCTCGGCGTAGCTGATGGCCGTGGCAAAGCATAGTAAAAGAGCCGCCAGAATGCCGAACCACATGGCGCAGCCAGCCAAGGGCGCGCCATAAAGCGATTGCTCCTGAAAGGTCAGCCACAAAAACGCGCCCGGCGCGATTAGCGCCATCGCGTTGATGGTAAGCCCGGTCAGGCCCAGTGTTGCTTTGGCAGTGGAGGGTTTGGCTCCGCCACCGGTGTTAGATGTTCTTTCTGCGTTTGCCATAACTTTTCTTTTCCTCCGGCTGCGCCTTATGGTTTAGCTGTTTTCCCTGCGGCCCCGGCGAAACCTTCTCGGTTGCCGGCCCAACCGCGGACTTGCCCTGTACGCAGCCGTCGGTTCTCGCCTTAGCACCGATGGTGCCACACTGTCTTCAGAGGTCTCCCGCACGCGAAAAGGGCTGTTTTTATGTTTTTTTAATATGGGGAAGTTCATACTCTTGCGCGATGCGCTGTCGCGATTTGCTCACCCGAGCCAAACTCGACCAGCCTTTCCGGCCGGGCCAGACCGGTTCGGGTTGGAAAACGGCGTCCCGCAAAAGGCGCGCTTGTTGCTGCTCCCAGCCAGCAGTCCAGGCACCTCTCCTTTGCCGGAGCGGGACGCGGGGCCCCGTAACTACCTCGACATGACCGAACCGACCCTGAGCGGCAGACTCAAGACCGCTATCATCGGCAAGTCCCGCGACTTGTCCGACCGCAATGTATTCCACAAGCTCTCTCTCGTCGCCTTCTTCGCCTGGGTGGGCCTGGGAGCCGACGGGCTTTCCTCTTCGTGCTATGGGCCGGAGGAAACCTTCAAAGCCCTCAATGGGCATATCTACCTCAGCCTTTTTGTGGCGGCAGCCTCGGTAGCGACCGTTTTCATCATCAGCACGAGCTACTCGCAGATCATTGAGTTGTTCCCCACCGGTGGCGGCGGTTACCTGGTAGCCAGCAAACTCCTCTCCCCGGCCATGGGCGTGATTTCAGGCTCGGCGCTCCTGATTGATTACGTGCTGACCATCACTCTCTCGATCGCCAGCGGCGCGGATGCCTTGTTCAGCATGCTTCCGCCCAACAGCCTGCATTACAAACTCGTCGCCGAAGCGGCTGGCGTATGCCTCCTGGCCTTGCTCAATCTCCGCGGCGCCAAAGAAGCCGTGCTCCCCTGGGTGCCCATCTTCATCGTGTTCGTAACCACCCATGCGTTCGCCATCCTCTACGGGCTGCTGACCCATGTATCGAACTTCGGAGAGTTCTGGGGACAAGCGAGCCAGGAAATGAGCGCCTCCCATTCCCAGCTAGGGTTGTTGGGCATGGCGCTGCTGGTCCTGCGGGCTTACAGCATGGGGGCCGGCACTTACACGGGAATCGAGGCCGTCAGCAACGGCTTGCCCATCCTGCGCGAGCCCCGCGTCCAGACCGGCAAACGCACCATGCGCTACATGGCGGTCTCCTTGTCCGTCACGGTCGCCGGCCTCCTGACCGCCTATCTCCTGTTCCGCGTGGCGCACGAGGAAGGCAAGACGCTCAACGCGGTCTTGTTCGAGCGAATGACCGCCTCCTGGCCCCACGGCCTCGGATTCCCTTTTGTGCTGGTCACGCTCGCCTCCGAAGCCGCGTTGCTGTTTGTCGCCGCGCAAACCGGCTTCCTGGACGGCCCGCGCGTGCTGGCCAATATGGCGCTGGACCGGTGGTTTCCCGCGCGCTTTGCCACCCTCAGCGACCGCTTTGTGACCCACAACGGCGTGCTGCTTATGGGCGGCTGCGCGCTGACGCTGATGCTGCTCTCCCGCGGGTCGGTGGACTTCCTCGTGGTGCTCTACAGCATCAACGTGTTCATCACTTTCAGCCTCTCCCAGCTTGGCATGGTGCGCCATTGGTGGAAGGAGCGAACCGCGGTGCCCGGCTGGAAGACCCGGATCGCCATCAATGGCGTGGGTCTCATCCTGACCACCTTCATCCTGCTCAGCCTCAGCGCGCTCAAGTTCTTCGAGGGCGGTTGGATCACCCTCGTGGTCACGGGCCTGCTGGTTGGCCTGGCGCTGCTCATTAAACGCCACTACCGAAGCACGGCGACAGATTTGGCTCGCCTCGATGATCTGGTCACCGCCTCGGGCCTGGACAGCCCCCCGACCCTGGCAGCGCAACGGGAAGCCAGGCCGCCGCTATCTCCCGAACGTCCCGCCAAGACCGCCGTTATCCTCGTCAACGGCTTCAACGGTCTGGGCTTGCACACGCTCTTCGGCGTGCTCCGGATGTTCCCCGGCGTGTTCCAGAATTTCGTCTTCGTGCAGATCGGCGTGGTGGATGCCGGCAACTTCAAGGGCGCCGCCGAGGTCGAGAACCTCAAGCGCCATATCGAGCAGGGAAACCAGCGTTATGTTGAGTATATGAAGTCCCGCGGCTTCACTGCCGAAGCCGTTGCCGCGGTGGCGATTGACGTGGTTCAAAAAGCCACCGAGATGGCGCCCGATATCCTGCGACGATTCCCCAACGCCGTGTTCTTCGGCGGCCAATTGGTTTTCCGCAAGGAGACGTTCTTTACCCGCCTGCTGCACAACTACGCCGTTTTTGCCCTGCAACGCCGCTTTTACCAACAGGGACTGCCGCTCCTGATCCTGCCCATCCGCGTCTGATCCAATCGGCCAGGCCCGGTTCTCGGCTACTCCCAGGCCCCCAGTCTTACCTTATAAGCTCTTCGGCAATTTGCACCGCGTTCAGGGCCGCGCCTTTGAGAAGTTGATCGCCCGACACCCAGAAGCAGAGACCGTTGTCCAGCGCGCAGTCCTTGCGGATGCGGCCCACCGCGCAATTGTATTTGTCCGACTGGTAGAGCGGCAGCGGATACTCGGCCTTGGCGGGATTATCAATAACGTCCAACCCGGGGGCTTTCCTGAGCACCTCCAGGGCGGCCTCGACCGTCGCCGGCTTCTCAAACTCGGCGCTGACGGCCACCGAGTGCGCCCGATAGACCGGCACGCGCACGCACGTCACGCTCGCGCGGAAGGTCGGGTGATGCATGATCTTGCGGCCTTCGTTCTCCATCTTCATCTCTTCCTTGGTGTAGCCGGTGGGCAGGAAGGAATCCACCTGCGGCAGCACGTTGAAAGCAATTTGGTGCGGATAGACCTCGCGCGTCACCGGCTGCCTCTTGACAATCTGGTCCACCTGTCGCTCCAGTTCGGCGATGGCCTTGGCGCCAGTGCCGGAGACGGCCTGATAGCTGGAGGCGAAAATGCGCCTGCAGTTAAACGCGGCGTGCAGTGGGTAGAGCGCCATCAGCGTGATGGCCGTGGTGCAATTCGGGTTGGCGATGATGCCTTTGTGCCACTTCACGTCCGCGGCATTGATCTCGGGGATCACCAGCGGGACTTCGTCGTCCATGCGGAAGGCGCTGGAATTGTCAATGACCACGCAGCCGGCCTGGGCGGCGAGGGGCGCGTATTCCTTTGAAATGCTGCCTCCCGCGCTAAACAATGCAATGTCAATGCCGCGGAAAGAGTCCTTCTTCAACTCACCGACGGGGATCTCCTTGCCGTGATACTTCAGCTCCTTGCCCACCGAGCGCGCGGAAGCCAGCAACGTCAGCCTCCCGACCGGGAAACTGCGTTTCTCCAGCGTTTTAATCATCTCGATGCCGACGGCGCCCGTCGCACCGACCACAGCCACGTGGGGATTGCGGTTCATATAAAGGGGTGAGAATATACTGAGTGCCCCGCGGCGGTGTCAATGTTCTGCAATGGGGTCCTCCGCATGTGGGAGCTTGGCCTTGCACGCAACCAACAGCGCGAGGCAGACTTCCGACATGAAGAGAGCTGAAGTGCAACTGCCCGACACGATTTCCACCGGATTCGGCTTCACCCGCCTCTGGAATCCCCTGCCCGCCTGAACCTCGCCCCACCCGTGATATCCGCTCATCTGACCCGTTCGCCTTGAACCCGGTAAGGACGCGTTCCACCGAGTCCATGACCTCGCCCGGAATGAATGGGACGCGGTGGAACGCGTCCTTACCGGGTTCAGTGGCGTAAACCGCGCCAAATGGTCGGGGCGTCTCTCCCCGGCCGTCTCCCACGGCTTGTCATCACGCGTACCTGAACCTGCTTCCACCTTCGGCCTGGGCGAGCCTGTACTGGCGTCTCCATGACCAGTTCCATTTGCGGAGCCTCCGTTTGCCTTGCGTAGTCAACCCGCTGGATGGCCCTCCATCGGGAAGCCATTCCCGCCTCCTTGGCAATGGCGCTAAAGTCCAGCCTCTGCAACAGTTCTGCGGTGATTGGCCGTTTGGCGTCGTCGAAAATCAAGGCCTCCAGCAATGCGCGGCTTGGCCAGGAGTTCAGAATCTCGGCAACGAGGCCCGCCTCTTCCTCCTCAACAAATGGCAGAAAGTAGCAAGTATCGTCAAAGAGGACTGGTTTGTTCCTGCAAGGAGGGACCAACACAAAGCGGGGATCATGATGCAGGCCCGACACCGCCACTTTCCACGGCGCGAACGTATAATCTCCGATCCCAAACAAAGCGAAGGCCGTTCGTTCCCTGTAGATCGAACTCTTACGCGCAGTGAATCGGCTCTTGTGCGAACTCAGGTAGCGCGCCCATTTCCGGGCCGTGGCCGTTTTGCAGAGCATTGAGATGCTCGCTGGCCGGCCCCGCAACGCGTTCAGCAGCCGGATGAGCATCCACTCCGAAATGTCGAAATCCGATTTGCCCGTTCGAGCTGCAATGCCCCGAAACCCCTGAAAGTTCTCTTTGGCCGGAACGTTGCTGCCGTTGAGGCTCGCCACCGTCTGGTTGGTGACCCACGGAAGATTGCCCAAAACCAGTACGGTCCCGCGCGCGCGCCCCAACTCCAAGTCCCAATCGTGCGCAAAGAAGTCCTGCTGCCGGATGGTCGCTCGCGGACGGGTTCCTGCGCCGTTCAAACGCTCTGTTGCCGCTTGCACGTGCTCTTGGCTGATATCAAAACCTCGCAGTTCAGCCTCCGGGTAGCACTCCGCCGCAGCTTCCAGGAAAGTGCCCAAGCCGCACGTCGGCTCGATGATCACATCCGCCCGCACGCCTTGGACCTTCAGCAAAAGGCACACCTCCCGCGCCAGCGCCAGTGGGGTCTGAAAGTCACCAAACTCGATTCGCGCGACCGACTTCATGCCAAACGCAAAATACCACCAATCTTGCCGGCCTGCTCGATCACCCGCCCATACTGCAACCGCCACTGAAGCGCGTTTGACACCGTCAGGCAGCCAAGTTCAGGTGGCTTCCGCGAAAGCAGCAGCTTCCTTCTGTAGCAGCGCGACTGTCAGCGTCTTCGTCAATCCTTTCGCC
>Ga0326727_10019375_pt1 | contig 13693 bp, 9 predicted proteins | sample MB2enrmetagenome_FD_207643 | JGI IMG/M metagenome (GOLD analysis project Ga0326727, IMG submission 207643) | Lab enriched peat soil microbial communities from McLean, Ithaca, NY, United States - MB29MY | ecosystem: Environmental > Terrestrial > Soil > Wetlands > Peat | place: USA: New York... | reverse complement strand
CGCCTTCGCCGTGGATCGCCGCAATTTTCTGCGCGCCGGAGCCGGCGGCATCGCCGGGCTGCTGATCGGCTGCTATCTCCCCGAACGGCGCAAGCTCGCCGCCGATACCGCTACCGCCGGCAACAAGCTCAACGCCTGGGTGCTGGTGGGTAATGACGATACCGTCACGCTCTATATTCACAAGGCCGAAATGGGACAGGGAACCGTGACCTCGCTCTCCATGCTGCTGGCCGAGGAACTGGAGTGCGACTGGTCCAAGATCCGCACCGAGTTCCCGGGCGTCGATCGCGCCTACGGAGGCTTCCAGGGCGTGGTGGGCAGCCAGAGCATTCGCACCTCGTACGTCTCGCTGCGCCAGGCCGGCGCGCAGGCGCGTGAGATGCTGGTCGCCGCCGCTGCCGCGAAATGGGGCGTTGACAAATCCGCTTGCCGCGCGGAGAAGAGCACGGTGATCAATTCTCAGACTGGTGGGCGGCTCACCTACGGCAGTCTGGCCGAGGCCGCGGCGAAGTTGCCCGTGCCGGCGAACGTCACTCTCAAGGACCCGGCACAATTTCAGATCGTGGGCAAAGCGCGCAAGCGCCTCGATACACCCGGCAAGGTGGATGGCAGCATCGCGTTCGGCATCGACGTGCGGCTGCCCAACATGCTCTACGCCGTGGTGGAACGCTGTCCGGTATTCGGCGGCACGGCGGCCGGGTTCGACGATTCGAGGACCAGGGCAACGCCCGGCGTGAAGAGCGTAGTCAAGATTTCGAACGGCGTGGCCGTGATCGCCGACAGCACCTGGGCGGCGATGGAAGGGCGGCGCAAACTGGCCGTCCAATGGGACGAAGGCAAAGTGGCGGCTTACAGCACGCCCGATATCACGAAGTCGTTTGCCGATGCCGTGGCGGCCGGCGCGCCGCCGTTGCGCAACGTCGGAGATTCCGCCGGGGCGCTGGCGTCGGCGTCGAAGAAAATCGAAGCCGTGTATCAGACGCCGTACCTGGCGCACGCCCCCATGGAGCCGCTGAATTGCACCGCCTGGGTGCGGTCGGATGGCGCGGATGTCTGGGCATCGACACAGATGCAGAGCATGGCCCAGCAGATCGCGGCGCAGAAGAGCGGGCTTCCGCAGGCGAAGGTGCAGATCCACACCGAGTACATGGGCGGCGGATTCGGCCGGCGCGGCGGCGTGGACTACATTGGCGAGGCGGTCGAGGTCGCCAAGGCGGTCGACGTGCCTGTCAAGGTGACATGGTCGCGCGAAGACGATATGCGGCACGACACTTACCGGCCGGCTTCCTATTGCCGGTTCGCCGGCGCGGTGGATGCCGAAGGGTGGCCCGTGGCTTGGACGGCGAGCATCGCCTGCCCCGCGTTCGCCGGCGCCAATACTTCGACCGAAGGCGTGCGCGACAATCCGTACACCATTCCCAACTTCGCCGTCGACTATCACGACGTCAACCCCGGCATCCCGGTGAGCTACTGGCGGTCGGTGGGGTACTCGCAGAATTGCTTCTTCGGCGAGTCGTTCCTCGACGAGATGGCGCACGCCGGCGGCAAAGATCCGGTGGAAGTGCGCCGCCGCTTCCTGGACAAGAATCCGCGCCTGCTGGCCGCGCTCGAACTGGCCGCACAGAAGGCGGACTGGGGCAAACCGCTGCCGGCCGGGCATGGCCGCGGCGTTTCGGTGGTCAACAATATCGGCAGCAATACCGTGCAGATCGCCGAGGTGTCCGTGGAGAAGGGCAAGGTGAAGGTGCATCGCGTGGTTTGCGCGGTGGATTGCGGGGCGGTGGTGAATCCCGCCGGTGTCGCGCAGCAGATCGCGAGCGGAATCGCCTTCGGCCTCTCGGCGCTGAAGGGCGGCGTCAGCATCAAGAACGGGCGCGTGGAGCAGAGCAACTTCCATCAATACGACGTGGTCCGCATGGACGAAATGCCGAAAGTGGAAGTGCACATCGTGCCCAGCCAGGCGGCTCCGGGCGGCATCGGCGAAGCCAGCACGCCGGGGATCGCGCCGGCGGTCTGCAATGCAATTTTCGCGGCTACCGGCAAGCGGGTTCGACAGTTGCCGATTCGGCCGGAAGATCTGGCGTAGGAGGAAACTCGGATTATCCGGAAGACGGCTCGGTACGGAGCCGCACCGCAAGGGAGTGCATCATGGCCCGAAGGGCCAGAGCGAGCTCCGCTCGCTTGGACAAGCTGAAGCTTATCCCACAAAATCGCCGGCCTTTCTGATGTGGGGTAAGCTTTAGCTTGCCCAGCCGGGCGACCGCCCGGCCTTGGCCTGCGGGCCCAGCAAGGGCGATGACCGCGGTTTCCGGTTGAAACATAATCCACGGAGTTTTGAACGCGTAACGCTAGCATGGGATCGATCCTCGCGGCGCGCCGCGCCGGCCGGGTTTGCGGAGCACCGCGTGCGCCATGGAATCAAGCGTGGAGTTTGCCAGATCGCGGAAGAATTGCTCCACGGAGAACGGCGCGCGGGGAATTTCGGGAGGAGGCAACGGTATCGGTTTGCCGCCGCGCGGGCCGCGATCGCCCAGATTGAGCGCTTCGACATCGGCCAGCGGGACCTCGTCGAACAGGATTTCAGTATCGCCGCCGGAAATATTTCGCCAATAAGCCCACGCGCACATTGCCAGCAGAACGGCGAGCAGGATGACATACGTTTTGGTGTTGCTCAGCGACCAGTATTCCAGCTCGATGGCCAAAGAGGTAATGAACAGGAAGCCGATGGCGAACAGTCCCAGCTTGACGTGCAGGTTGGCCTTGCCGGGGAGATACGAACACGCGAACGGAATTTTGCGGAAGCCCTTGAGCGAGAACTGCACCATCAGGAATCCGGCAACTGTCAGGAAGATCATATGGCGGGCGGCAGGGCCCGTCGGCCAGATGGCGAAGAACAGCGCCGCCCAGGCGAGCAGAATGGGAAGCACCACGAGCGCGAAGAGCGACTTGCGGACACCGGCAAAATAAGCCGCCGGGCGCGCGACGGCGGTGATGCGGAAAATCCAGTTGGAACGTAGAGCGATGGGTTGCGAGAAGACCGCGCGCGCGCCCATCACGGCGAAGAAGAGCATCACCAGGCTGCCCACCAGAAGTTCGGGATTGGGCTGGTCCCAGCGCGGCCGGTTCCAGATGCGCTCGTAGGAGCGCGAGCCGTAGAGCAGGTCGCGCGCGTACGCCAGGGCGACGGCGAGGCCTATGCCGCCGTATGCCGCGAGCAGCAGGCGATGATGGCGGCTGCGGGCGATGGTGCGGGCGGTGAACAGCAGCACGGCGCGTTCGACGGTGCGCGGAATCAGCTTGGCCGCGAGGAAGCTCACCAGGCGCAGGGCGGGACGCGAGCGGTCGGAGGGCGCGATATCGGGCTGCTCCACGATGCGGCGATTGTAGCGATGGAAGGCCAGTGAAAAGGCGGCGAATGCCAGTGGGCAAACCACCGCGACGGTGCGCACCGCCGTGGACGCCAGATCGTCGAAGCCAGGCGCGCCGTTGAGTTTTTGAAACAGTCCCAGGAACCAGAAGGAAGGCACCCAGGTGAGGCCGGCGCGATACGGCGGCTTGAGGAAATAGAGTCCCAGGATGACGAAAAAGGCCGCCATTTGCAGAAAGCTGGAAAGCTTCAGGAAGAGGCGATAGCTGAGCAGGTTGGCCGCGATGGCCTGCACCGCGAGCAGCGTGCAGCAAACCGCCAGTCCAGCCGCGAACATGGCCGTCCAATAGGCGAAGAAGGCTTGCAGCACGGCCATTGTGCCGCTACCGGGCGCGGCGATGGCGAATGGGTAGGCGAGCCCGGTGAAGATGTTGAGCGCCGCGACGGCGACGCCGAGGGCAGTGCCAAGCGCGGCCAGTTTCGCCAGGAAGATGGTCCGGGTGCGCACCGGCAGGAGGCCGAAGATCAGGCAATCGCGGCGATCGGGCAGCACGTTGTTCCAGGCGAGTATGGTGAACATGCCGGCGATGGCCATGGTGGTGGCGATGAGCAAATCCTGGTCTACCCAGCCGAGCTTGCTCAGCTTGTCCCACGGCAGAGTGGAGAGGCCGTAGCGCGGCACGAAATAAATGGCGAACGTGAAGCTGAATGCCGCCAGCAGCGCCGCAAACTGCGAGAGCAGGCGCTGCGCATCGCCGCGTGAGGCGAGCAGTTCGAGATCTACGATGCGGAACAGAAAATCGCGATAGAGAAAGCCGAACTGGCTGCGCTCCCTTCGGCTCGCTGCGCTCGCCTGGACAAGCTGAAGCATGTCCTACTGCAGCTCCATGAGTTCGACGAGTTGGCGGGTGATGGCGGGGGTGTCCTGCTCGATGGCGAGCTGCGAAAAAATGTCTTCCAGAGTCGGCAGCGACATGAGCGCGCGCAGCTGCTCGATGGAGTCGTTAGCCACGACGCAGCCTTTGTGCAGGATGACCACGCGGGAGCAGACGCGCTCCACAATTTCCATTTCGTGCGAGCTGAAGAGCACCACCTTGCCGCGTGCCGCCAGCGCACGGATAAGATCGCGGAGCACCAGCGCGGAGTTGACGTCGAGGCCGGAAAACGGCTCGTCGAGCAGCACCAGTTCAGGATTGTGGAGCAGGGCGGCGATGAGCAGAATTTTTTGGCGCATGCCCTTGGAGTAGGACGAGATGGGCACGTAGCGATCGCCGTAAAGCGAGAGCAGGTGCAGGAAGCCCTCGATCTTTTCGGCCAGGCCCGGCGCCGGCAAGCCGCGCAGATGGCCGACCATTTCCAGGTATTCGGCGCCGGTGAGGTGCGGATAAAGATGCGGCTCCTCGGGGACGTAGCCGATCGTCTGGCGGTAGGCCATGGGGTCGCGATCGATCGGCTGGCCGCGAAAGAGGATCTCGCCGTCGCTGGGCGCGATGAGGCCGGTGATCATTTTGAGGGTGGTGGACTTGCCCGAGCCGTTGGGCCCGAGGTAGCCGGTGACTTCGCCGGCGGGCGCGACGAAGCTGACGTTCTGCACGGCGGGGATGCCCGAGTAGCGCCTGGTGATGCCGCGTAGCTCCAGCATCAGCGGACTCTCAGGGCCGCGTGCCGCCGCCGCGCGCCGAAGCTTTTCATCCAAAACGTCAGGCCGATGACCATCACGGTGAGGCCTCCGGTGATAAAGACGGCGAGATACATTACGATGCCGACGGTGAGCGGCTGATGCGCAATGGAGCCGCCGTGGGCAAATTCCGCCATGTTGACCACCGATGGATCTTGCGCCGGCTCGACGAGGTGGCGATGGCCGAAGATCATGGTGGCGAAGCCGCCGAGTACGACTTGCAGCACCGCCAGACTTAATGCCAGCGCGATTTTCCACCAGCCGGAGCGCAGCAGCCACTGGCGCGCCAGCGAGCCGAGGCCATCGAAGAGGAGGGCCGTGACGCCTTGCGATGCGACGGACTGGTCGAAAATCCAGAGCATTTCGCCGGCATATTCACGGCGGAAAACGGGCGGATGCAGACATAGTAAACAGCGATAGCAGGTGCGCATTATGTGGCCCTCCGGGGAGCCCGCAAGTGGACCTTAGCCTCGCGGACCACGCTTTCCAGGCGGGCGACTTCGGCCGAGAGCACGCCGCAGCCGAAGGAGGTGAGCCGGAAATAGCGGCGGCGCGGATCGTCATGCGCCGGCGGCGTGGGGGATGCCTCCACCAGGCCCTGTGTCATGAGCTTCTGGAGGTTGTCGTAGAGCGTGCCGGGGCCGAGTTTGTACTGGCCCTCGGATTGGCGGGCGATCTCCTGCATGATGCCGTAGCCATGGCGGTCTTCGCCGGCGAGCGAGAGCAGAATATGGAGCGCCGCCGGAGATAAAGGCAGGAACGGAGTGTAATCCTCGGTCATTCGCTTTCCGTTATATCGGAATCCGAGTGATGTGTCAAGAGGGTTGTTTGCTCACCACGGAGGCACAGAGACACGGAGAAAAAAACGTAAGGCAAAACCGGAGCGCACGGAGGCGGCGGAGGTCACGGAGGCGTCGGGTTCTCGGGCCTCTGCGTCATCCGGGATTCGCTTCCGATAACCCTTGAAGACCGCTTGCGTCACCAGCAGCGAAATGAAATAAGCTTCCAGGGGTGGTTGCAGATCCGTCATTTCCCCAGTTGATCGATCGCGCGGAACGGCCCTCCACGAGCCTTTCTCCCCTATTTGACGACAATCGTGGAGCTGACCGAGCTGGCCGCGGCATTGCCGCCCATGTGAGCAGTCAAGTCGATCGCGTATGGCCCTGCCGGCGCGTTCGCGGGCACTTGCATATTGATTTGCGCCACGCCGCACGGTAGAGTCGGCGCGCTGCCGGCATATTGCACCGGTGCGGCGCCGTTATCGGCTGTCACGGTGATGCCTGCGAGATAAGCGGCGGCCGGAATGTTGGCGCCGCCCGCTGAGCATGCGGGGTTGGTCTGGCCGAACCCGGTGCCGTAGAAGTACACCACCGAGCCGGGCGCGGCCGGGTTATCGGGGCTGTTCAGGGTGTTGTCCTGGTTGATCGCCAGCGCCAGCGTGGATGTGCCGATCTGCTGGCGCAGAATTTCGGGGTCGGCGAAACTTACCGGCATGGAGAACGGCCCGAAGGTCGCGTTGCCATATTGCAACGTGACCACCGTCGTGCCTGCGATGGTAAATGGCGCCTCCGCATTGACCTGCAACGACTGCGCGTAGAGCACGGGAGCGGCGACGCCATCGAAGAAGACCTGCACGCCGCCGGTGGCCGTGGGAATCTGCCCCTGCGCTCCCGGCTGGTAGACCGCGCCCGTTTGCGGGCCGATGCCGTACCCTACCAGCGTGACGAACTCGCCAGCGACTGCGCTCGCGGTCTGGCTGGCAGCGTTGAGCAGAGTGGGCGTGAGGCACGCCGCGGGCGTGTACGAAGCGTCGCCGAATCGCACCTGCGCGAGGGCGGCGCCGGTATCGAGGTAGACCGTCCCGTTCGCGCCCAGCGACAGTGCGGCCGCGCCGGTATTCGCGCCCACGTAGGTGGCGTCGATCAGGGTGGCTCCATCGGCGCTGAGATGGGCGACGAAAGCGTCCTGGTTTCCGCCGAGGCAAGGCTGCGGAGCCGAAGTGGTGACTGGGAAGCCGGAAAGTGTAGTGCCGGTGACGTAAGCTTCCCCATCGGGCGTCACCGCCATCGCGGTTACGCCATTCCCCATCACATAGGTGGAATAGTAATTACCGCCGGGCACGGCCCGAACGACATATCCGAAAGCGGCGCCGCTGCTCCACAGCGGTATCGGCGCGTTGGACCAGACCGTACCGTTGGTGGTGGGAAAGGCAAGCGACGAAGTGGCTCCGGCGATGAAAACTTCCCCGGCAGAGTCGGTGGCGATAGCGGAGACGGAATCGCTGGGGTTGCCGCCCGGAAACTGGCTGAGTTGGACGCTGCCGGAGGAATCGAGCGTTTGCACGTAAATTCCTTGCAGACCAAGACCGACGGCGACACCCGATCCGTTCCCGGCGGCCACCAGGTTGCCGCTGGGATTCACGGTCATAGCGGTTGGCGTGCCCGCCAGAAGGGCGGTGTATTGGATGGCCGTGCCGTTGGCGTTCAGCGCGACCACGAAGCCATTGGTGCTCCCCGCAGTGGCGCTGCCGCCGATGTAGGCGTTGCCGCTCGAGTCCACGGCAATAGCAGTCACACTGGTAAACTGATTCGGCAGGAAGGTGACATAGTCGAACTGGCTGCCGCTGGCGTTCAATTTGGCGGCCCAGAGAGACGTCGTCGTGCTGGTAGTAGCAGGGATCGCCGCACCGGCGGTAGTCGGAAACGGACCGCCGCTCAGCCCGGGAAAGCTCGTGCCAGCGATGTACACGTTGCCCGCGGAATCCACCGCGATCGCGGTAGCGGTGGTGAAAGTCTGCCCTCCGAGCAAAGTACCGAAGATCAGGTTCCCGTTGGCGTCCATCTTGCCGATGTACGCGCTCTGGCACGGTCCGTTGGTCGCGGGGCCGACGACGCACGTCCCACCGCCGGGTTGGGTTTGCGCCGCGCCAGGCGTGATCTGCACCTGGTCACTGCCGGGAACATAGTGATTCACAACGTAAACGTTGCCGGCAGAGTCGATGACGGGTGGAGATCCGGTGGACGGGAGGATCGGGAGCGCGTGCATGAGCAGGCTGCCGGGCGGCGGCGCGGCTCCGGCGGCAATCGCTGTCAGGTTGTACGTGAGGCTGGTGAGAGCGGACGCGCTGTCAGTCACCTCAAGGGTGAAATTGTAGATGCCCGCGTTCAGCGGCGTGCCGCTGAGCGCGCCCGCGCTCGATAACGTCAAGCCGTTGGGCAGGGAGCCGCTCGCGATCGACCACGTGTATGGCGGCTGCCCGCCCGAAGCGGCAAAACTCTGCGAGTACGCGGCGCCGGTGGTCGCGAGCGGCAGCGGGGAAGCGGTGGTGACGGTCAGTTGCGCTTCCTGCGTCACCGTGAAAGCGCTGTTGGCGATATCGAAACTGGCGCTGCGCGGTACTCCGCTATTGGCGGCGACGGTGACCGCGATCGTCGCCGGCCCGGCGCCTCCGGTGCCCGAATAAGTGATCCACGACGGCAGCCCCTGCACCGTCCAGGGACAATTCCCCGCATCGAGGATGGTCAGATTCAGCGGTCCGCCGGCGTCACCGATTACCAGCTGTTTCTCCACGAGGTAGGTAGCGCACGCGCCCGATTGCAGCCGCAGCACGCGCACGCGCCCGTCCGCTTCGGAGAAATAAATATCGCCCGCGGCATCTATCAGAAGCGCACCAGGATCGATCGCCGCCGTAAGCGCGGGAAGATTGTCGGCGCTGTCTCCCGGCGTGCCGGTGCCGGCGATGGTATGGATGATGCCGCCGCTGATTTCGCGGATTCTGCCGGAGTCGCTGACGAAGAGATCGCCGGCGGGATCGAAGGCGATGCCGCCCGGTGACATGCCGGCGCTGGCCGCGGGACCGCCATCGCCGCCCGAGACGTGGCTGCCGTTGCCGGCGATGGTAGCGATAATGCCGTTCGCCACTTCGCGGACGCGATAGTTGTTGCTATCGACGATATACAGGTTGCCGGCTGCATCGACCCTGAGCGTGGCCGGCCTGAATAGTTCCGCGGCTGTCGCCGGACCGCCGTCGCCATACTCGTTCGCTCCCGACCCGCGGCCCGCGATGGTGGTGATGATGCCCTTCGAGACCATGCGCACGCACTGATCGACCGAGTCCGCGATGTACATATTGCCGGCGGAATCGAAGGCCACGTCGCTCGGATTGTACAGACCGGCGGCCGTCGCCGGGCCGCCGTCTCCCGCGAATCCCTGGAGACTGCTGCCGGCAACGGTGTTGATGATCCCGGCCGCAATTTCGCGGATACGCGAATTGTCCCCATCGACCACGTAGAGGTTGCCGGCGGAGTCGAACGCCAGCCCGCCGGGGAAATCAAACTGCGCACTGGTGGCCGGGCCGCCGTCGCCGCTGAAACTGATATGGCCGTTGCCGGCGACAGGCGGGGCCGACCCGTTCGCAAACTGGCGGATGACGGCATTCTGCGAGTCGGCGATGTAGAGATTGCCGCCGCCGTCCACCGCAAGCGCTTGCGGTTGTCCCAACAGGACCAAGAGGAGGGAGGCGTTCCCGTCCGAAACCTCGTAGACGGCGTTCGCCGGATTGTCGTCGTAGCAGTAGTAAACGTTGCCCGCGGAATCCACCGCCACGCTGGTACTGTTGCCCAACGTAAACGTATTGATGATGCCGTTCGAGATCTTGAGAATCGCGCCCGTGGTGTTGACGCCGTCGCTATTGTTGTAGGCGCTGGTGGCCGCGTAGAGATTGCCGTTCGCATCGACGGCGATTTGTCCCAGCTCGTAGAGCGGCGTGCTGGTGGCGGCAACGCCATCGCTCATCACGTGGCAGCACGCTCCATTGCCCGCGATCGTGGCGATCACGCCATGCGAGATCTCGCGGATGGAATCGGTCTCCGTGGAAGGAGTGCCCGCGGGAGAAGTGGGGCCGGTAGCGACGTTCGCTATTCTGTTGCCGATATAAAGATTGCCCACGGAATCGGTAGCCAGGCTGATGGGATTGATTTCCGCGGAAACCGCCGGCCCGCCATCGCCCGTGGTCCCGGCCGTGCCATTGCCCGCGATGGTGGTGATGATTCCGCCCGAGACTTCGCGAATGCGGTAACTGTCGGCGATGTAGAGGTTCCCCGCGGAATCCACCGCGACGGCGCTCGGCTGGAACAACTGCGCCGCGGTAGCCGGACCGCCGTCGCCGCCGAAGCCGGGAAAGCTACTTCCAGCCACCACCGTCAACACGTGCGTCCGCGCGTTCACCTGGACCACTGTCCAACCGCTCGGAAAGTACATGTTGCCGGCGCTATCCACTGCCACGGAAGAGACTGGCCCGATCGAGACCGACGTGGCGGCCACGTTCGTCGGGACGCCGCCCGCGACCGTCGTCACGTAGTACTGGCCGAAAACGCACGTGCCCCATAGTGCCACAGCGCATGGGACACTCCGACCCCACCAGTTTGCTTTCATAAACTGCAAACTCCAGTAACGGCGGCCTATCCTCGCCGGCCGGCGTCACCTTATCGCACCGCAGATGCCAAAGTTAATGGGAGGAGTCTTCGCTGCCGGCAACCGCACCCGGAGCAGGCCCGAGGTGGCCAGCGGGCGGCACCGTGCAACAGAAGACGCCGATAGCGGCTCTTCTTAATCAGGCCGGAGGAGAGGACGGGCGGCCTGCCAATCATGCGCTTGCAGATAACCCATGCGGAATCTGATATTGAAGTCCTCTAGTGCCCGAACAAAGAAGCGGCAGATTCACTCGGGCATTCGCGAATCGGAGACCGGCTGACCGGAGAGAAGACGCCGAGTGGGAGGAGGGTTACAATCGCAAGCAGCGACTCTATAATTGAAACGACTGGAGCATAAATGGGAAAAAAGATAGCCATCGGTTGTGTCGGCGTGCTACTCGTCTTCGTGCTGATCGTGGGACTTTCGATCGGCGGGGCCTACAACTCACTGGTGCAACTCGATCAGGCCACACAAGCGCAGTGGGCCCAGGTCCAAAACGCATATCAACGGCGCGCCGATCTGGTGCCCAATCTGGTGGCGACCGTCAAAGGCGCGGCAAACTTTGAGCAGAGCACCATGACCGCGGTTACGGAGGCTCGCGCCAAGGTGGGCCAGGTCACGCCCGCCGCGATGACGGACATTACCAAAGATCCGGCAGCTTTCCAGCGATACCAGGAGGCGCAGCAGGGATTGTCTTCGGCCCTGTCTCACCTGTTGGTGGTCACCGAAAACTATCCGGAGCTCAAAGCCACCGCCAACTTCCGCGATCTGCAAGCGCAACTGGAGGGCACGGAGAATCGCATTACCGTCGAGCGCCAGAGATACAACGATGCGGCGCAAGCTTTCAATACCCGGCGGAACCGTTTTCCCACGGTGCTGATTGCCGGCTTATTCGGCGATAAATTCGCAACCAAGCCTTACTTCCAGGCACAAGCCGGAAGCGAAAAGGCGCCCGAGGTTAAGTTTTAAGTTGTCTTTGCGCCGAAGTCTGGTTGCCGCGATCGTCCTGGTTTCGACCGCGCTGCTATACGCAGCCGAAACGCCCATCCCTCCGTCGCCGACCGAGTGGGTCACGGACACGGCGAACTTCCTGTCGCCGGAAGCGGTGCGCTCGTTGAACGCGCGGCTTGCCGCTTATGAGCAGGCCACGGGCCATCAGTTGATTGTCTATATCGCCCCCACTACGGGCGATGACCCAATCGAGGACTGGGCCGTCCGCGCGTTTGCCAAATGGAAGGTGGGCCGCAAGGGGCTGGATGACGGACTGGCCCTCTTCATCATGACCCAGGATCGCAAGATGAGGATCGAGGTGGGCTACGGACTGGAAGCCGTGGTGCCCGACGCGATCGCTTCCCGGGTGATCAACGAGGTGATGGCGCCGCGGATTCAGGCCGGCCATAACGATGACGCGGTGACGGCGGCTGTCGACGCGCTGATCCAAGTCATCGGTGGGCAGGCCGGCGAGGCTCCGCCCGAGCGGACTCGGGTGCAGTCCAAGCCATTGACCTTGTTTCAATGGATCCTCATTGGCATCGCCGGGATCCTGATACTGGCCTTCCTGATCACGCATCCGCGACTGGCCTTCTTTCTGCTGGCAAACATTATGTCCGGCGGCGGAGGGGGTGGCGGCGGAGGAGGCGGCGGATTTGGCGGGGGTGGCGGACGATCCGGCGGGGGAGGAGCGAGCGGATCATGGTGACCATCGACAAGGAACGGATCAAGCAGGCGATTCAGAAAGCCGAGAGGCGGACTTCGGGCGAGATTCGCGTTTCGGTGTCAAAGCTGTTCTGGGGCGATGTTCGGAAAGCCGCCGAGAAGGCATTCGAGCGATTGGGCATGACACGTACGAAGGACCGCAATGGCGTGCTGTTCTTCGTGGTGCCGGCGCGCCGAAAGTTCGTGGTGTTAGGCGACAGCGGCATCCACGAGAAGGTTGGCCAGGAATTCTGGCATCATATCGTCGGCACGGTGTCGGAGAGGTTTAGGCAAGGTGATTTTACCGGGGGTCTGGTCGCGGGAATCGAAGCGGTGGGCGAGGATTTGGCCAAGCATTTCCCTTACGATGCGGCGAGCGACACGAATGAGTTGCCGGATGACGTCGACTACGGAGCTGGGGCTTGAGGTTGGGGCGATGCGGGTCGCGGTGCATCGTCTGCCAATGTCGGTAGCTTCGTCGGAACGAGCGGACTCCGTCTCGGGGTGTTAGGCGGCCGGATGCCCCGGGGGATAAAGAGGGCTACTTTCCGGGAAAGCCCACCTTTCGGGAGTCTGCCCGTTCTGTGAGGTTCATTTCCGGATCGCGTGATCGAGGAGCAAAGCAGAAAGCAATGCGCGGCACGGCGACTACCTGCATCTTGAGTTGGTTCCGAGCGGCTGGCTCTCCGGCCGGAGATCCGGACGTACCACCGATATAGTCTCAACGGCCCTTGTTTTCGATCATTCCTAGCGTCGACACCGGGATAATTCGCGGGTCAGCCACGCTTTAGCGAGCTTCCAATCCCGTTTCACACTCGGAACGGAGATGCTCAACGCGTCCGCGGTCTCCTCCACACTTAAGCCTGCGAAAAAACGCAGCTCGACCACGCGGGCCTTGCGCAGGTCCATTTCCGCCAAAGCATTCAGGGCCTCATCCAGGGCCATCAGGTCATCACTGGATTGTGGTGAGGCGTCCGTGCACTCGTCGAGGCAGACATGAGGTAAACGCCCGCCGCGCTTGTCCGTAAGGCGCGCCCGGGCGGAATCTACGAGAATGCGCCGCATCATCTGCGCCGCAACCGCAAAGAAGTGTACCCTGTCCTGACAGTGCACGCCCTCCGCCTTCAGCAGGCGAAGATAAGCTTCGTTGATCAAGGCGGTCGTTTGGAGCGTCTGCCCTGCAGGCTGCTGGTGCATGCAGCGGTGGGCGATCTTATGCAGTTCGGCATAGACTAACGGCGTCAGATGATAGAGAGCCGCGCGGTCGCCATCGCCCCAGGCGCGCAGCAGCCGCGAGATTTCCAGCGAAGAGGGCGGCACGGTTTTCCAAGCCAATTATACTTCGGGACCTGATTTGCGGGATTACACGGCGCTATAATCCGTACGGACCACGCCATGCGCCAGGATCGTTGGCGGCAGGTCGAGCAGCTCTACCACTCCGCGCTGGAGCGGGAGGAGCCGGCGCGGGATGCATTCCTGCG
>Ga0326727_10019374_pt1 | contig 13693 bp, 17 predicted proteins | sample MB2enrmetagenome_FD_207643 | JGI IMG/M metagenome (GOLD analysis project Ga0326727, IMG submission 207643) | Lab enriched peat soil microbial communities from McLean, Ithaca, NY, United States - MB29MY | ecosystem: Environmental > Terrestrial > Soil > Wetlands > Peat | place: USA: New York... | reverse complement strand
GCGCCGGGCAGGCGCGCGCCTGGCCCGAACCGCCGCCGGACCCTTAGAATAACCCTGACGAAACGAGCGCGAGAGGAACCTCCATGAACGACTACTCCAAGATGTTCGACCTCACCGGTCGGCGCGCGCTGGTGATCGGCGGCGCCAGCGGCATCGGGCGCGCGAGTTGCTTCGGTCTGGCGAGCTTCGGCGCGCATGTGATCTGCGGCGATATCGACTTCGCCAAGGCGAAAGACGCGGCTCAGGCGATCAAGGCGGAGGGCCGCTCGGCCGAAGCGCTGCGCATCGACCTTTGCGATCCGGCCAGCGTCGCCGAGGCGGGCCAGGCCGTCGGCGTCCCCGACGTGCTCGTCATCTCGCCCTCGATCAACGTGCGCAAGCCGCTTCTCGACGTCACCGACGAGGAATTCGATCGCGTGATCGGCCTGAACCTGAAGGGCGTGTTCCGCGCGCTCAAGACCTTCGCGCCCGGCATGGCGGCGCGCGGCAAAGGCAGCATCATCGCCTTCTCCAGCGTGCGCGCGCAAGTCGTCGAGCCGGGTCAGGGCGTCTACGCCGCCACCAAGGCGGGCACGTTGCAGATGATCCGGGCGCTGGCCGCCGAACTCGGCCCATCCGGCGTTCGCGCCAATGTCGTCGCCCCCGGCGTCGTCGAAACGCCGCTCACCCAGCAGATCAAGCAGAACGAGGCGTGGTATCGCGCCTACGCCGACAAATCGATGCTGCGGCGATGGGCCGATCCTTCCGAGATGGTGGGCGCGGTTGTGTACCTGGCCTCCGACGCCAGTTCCTACGTGACGGGATCGTATCTCTTGGTCGACGCAGGCTGGACCGCCGCCGACGGCCGCTTCACGCCGCCGCTGCCCCAGAGCGGGGCGGCCAATCGGCTGTAACCGATCGCGGTGGCGAGACCGAACCGTCGCCCGCCGCCGAGGAAAGGCGGCCGGCGCGCCGGTTCAATAAGGTTTCGCGGATCCTCTAAGGCGGTTTGCGATCAATCGACGCCAGCGACGTCCTACGCTCGCAATGACGATTCCAACACTTCGAAAACCGCTCTACAGCCGATACGCAATGCGGTTGCGGGGACGTGATACGCAATATGATATTTATCCGCTTCGGCCGTAAAATCGACCGACCCCTCCTCATGAATTTTTTTCTTGCGCCGCGTATCACGTCCCGTAACCCTGCCAGCGCGAACCCGTTTCGCGCCGAGCTATGAGGGAGGCGATCGTGACCGAATCGCAAAGCGGACCCGAAGAGCGTTTCTTCAAGCCGGCGCCCGGCGGCTACGTTTTTCAACTGAACAGCCCTTGGTTGTTCGGCCCGTCGCGCCGCTTCCTCGTCGACGAGGCCCAGAAGACGGAAATCGCGGCCTGTTTTCGGCGGAACAGGCGGACGAGCTTGATGCTTCTCATCGTCCTCTTGGCTCTGATGTCCCTGGCGTCTGCCGCGGGAATCTTTTGGCTCAGCACCCATGGCTCGATGCTCAAGGTCACCATAACGAGCGTCGACGGCGCGTCGACCAGCTATAGTCAATCGATCGGAGCGAACGGGGCGGACGGCGTCCTGACGGGCGCGGCGGGCGCGACCGTCCATTTCCATGTGAGCGGCCCTCCCGGCGAGGGCGCGACGCTCACCGTCACTCCGTTCGACGCCGCGGGCAAAGCCGGCGGCGCCGCGGTCACTCCGTTCCGTCCAGGCGCCGCCAAAATCAACCTGAACGACGAAAAGGGGCGCCTTGTCTCCAGCGCGATCTTGGCGACCGAGGTCGGCGCGACGCCGAACGTGATAAGTCTGTGCAACGCAATCATACTGATCGCGATTGGCGTGTCCGTCCTGGCCCTTATGAACGGCTACGCCTGGGCGAAGCTCCACCCGTTGATCGCCGGCCTGCCCCGCACCGACCTACGAATAACTTTCATGGAACGGATGAGGAATTCGGCCAAGGCGATTTCGCCCAAGGCGCTTCCTCCTATTTATGTGGTTATTCTCTGCGCGATCGGCGTCATCGTCATGGATGCGAGCCGATTAGCTGGGTTCCTCGGCGGCGCATCGTCGGACGATTCAGTTAGTTTCGCGATGTCGCTCATAATCTCAGCCTATCTCTTCGCCTATTTCGTAACGCTCATGGTTCTGCGCGCGAAGGCGAAGCGCGAGGAGGCTCAGCGCAACGAACCGCGTGGACAGACACTGGAATAGCAACGGCAGCGTCTCGGTTTGGAATTTAACCGGCTTGACGTAGGGTTCGCCATCGCCATCGGATCGAAGACCGCTCTACAGCGCGAAGCCGCCGTCGACGAGATGAATCTGCCCCGTCGCGAAGGCGCTTTCGTCCGAGGCGAGACAGACCGCGAGCATGGCGACTTCTTGCGGCCCGCCGAGCCGGCCCATCGGCTGGCGGTCGACGAATTGTTGGGGCGCCGCCTCGACCGGCTGCTTCGAATGCGCTGTTCGAGCGACGGGCTTTCCACGGCGACAGGGTCTCGACATTCCCTGGATCGCCAGCGAAGGTTCGCCGCCGCTTCGCTCAGCTCGCGCGGCCGTAATAGAGCATGCAGGCATGGCGCGCCTCGGCGAAGAACAGCCAGCGCTCGACGCCCACGCCGACCGCCGCGCTGAGGACCGCCAGGAGGGCGGCCGACAGCGCCAGAAACGGCGCGCCCGCCACGACGATCCCCAGGAGAATCAGCGGCGCAAGAAAGAGCGCGACCTGCGCGATGACGCGCAACTTCCGGGCGTGCGCGCGCGCGATCTCGTAGCCCATTTCGCGCATGAGGAAATTCGCTTCCGTATGCGGCGCTTCGAGCAGCCGCGCCTGGCCGAAGCGCCCCAGACCCGTCGCGGAGGCCAGACTGCTCCGCGCCGGCGCCGCGTCGATATGGCGCCAGTAGCCCCATTTGATTCCCCAACCGACGCCGAGCAGGACGGCGGCCAGCAGCGCGAAAGCCGGCCTGTAGACGCCGAACAGCCGTGTCAGAAGCACCAGCAGCAGCGAGCCGCTGTAAAGGGCCAGCGCGAGATAGCTCGGCAGGACGAAGCCGTTGCGCCATTGCCGGATCGGTTTCAGGCTCGCGTAGATCATCGCGGTGCACGTCACCGTCAGCAGGGCCAGAAGAGCGCTCGCCGCCGCCATCCACGCGAAAAAGCCGCCGACGTCGTTGAAGAAAACCCACCCGATGCCGAAAAGGCCGACCGGCGGGAAAGTCGCGACCGCCGCGACGCCCTCGCGAGCGAGCCAGGACGAGCGCCACTGGCTGAACGCGCCGAGCGCCCTCTCCGGCCGCCCGAGATGGAGCGTCGAACTCGTCAGCCCCGCGCCGATCAGCGCCGCCGCCGTCCCGATCGCCGCGAGCCCGAGCCAGGTCGTCGGGGGCAAGCCGCCGCCGATCGCGAAGACCGAAACGAGAGCGAGCAGGCCATAGCCGGCCCCTGAGGCGGTGGTGAAGAAAATGACGGAATAAGCGGGATGCATCGTATGACGCCCGTGTCAGCGTGAAAGCGCGCGGTCTATCCAGCGCAGGAAGCCGCCCGCGCCGTGGCGCGACGCGCTCGCCGCCGCAGGCGGGGAAGCCGTCTGGGCGCGCCTGCCCGGTCGCGGAGGCAGGTATTTGCTCGTGGGCTGGTAGCCCAATTCCGGCGCCAGATCGAAGCCGCCACGCTCGCGCACGAGGCGCGAAACGTCCGATTCGGGGTCGTTGAAGTCGCCGAAATGCCGCGCCTTCGTCGGGCAGGTCGCGACGCAAGCGGGCACGCGATCCGCCGGGGCAAGATTGACGTTGTAGATTTTATCGATGCAGAGCGTGCATTTCTTCATCACGCCTTGGTCCTCGTCGAACTCTCGAGCGCCGTACGGGCAGGCCCAGGAGCACAGCTTGCAGCCGATGCATTTGTCCTGGTCGACCAGAACGACGCCGTCGGCGGCGCGCTTGTAGGACGCGCCGGTCGGACAGACGGCGACGCATTCCGGAAACTCGCAATACAGACAGGCCTTGGGAAAGTGAACGGTGCGCGCGTCCTCTCGGCGCCCGCCGACTTCGTAAGTGAAGACGCGGTTGAACCACACGCCGCGCTGCTCGGCTTGATAGGCGTTGACGTCGGTCAGCGGCCCCGAACGCCCGCCTGTGTTCCATTCCTTGCAGCTCGTCGCACAGGCGTGACAGCCGACGCAGGCGTCGAGATCGATGACGAGGCCGAGGCGGGTCGCACCGGGCGCGGCGGGAAGATCGGTCATGACGAATTGTCCCCCCGCGGCTTCACCGAGATCGACGGGCGAACGCGGCGCCGTACCGATTGACGGACGGCGCTGGATCGAGCCCCGGCGGTCGCGGAATCGTGGCGAATTGCGGCTCCGACGTCTCGTCGCCCGGCTCGCATTTTTCGATCCGCACGCGCAGATCGAACCACGCCGCCTGACCCGTGACCGGATCGGAATTCGACAGCCGACGACCGTCCGCTTCCATCGGCAAATGTTCGCTTATCAAGTGATTCAGCAGAAATCCCTTGCGCGCCTCCGGCGCGTCGGGCGCGAGCGTCCAGGCGCCCGATCGCTTGCCGATTGCGTTCCAGGTCCAGACGGTGTCGGGGTTGACGCCGTCCATGGTCTTGATCTGGGCCTTGATCGCGCCATTGTGGCTGAACGCGCGCACCCAATCGCCGTCGGCGAGCCCGAGCCTGCGCGCCGTGGTCGTGGCGACATAGAGCTTGTTGCGACCGAGAATCTGGCGCAGCCACGCGTTCTGCGATCCCCACGAATGATACATGATCATCGGGCGCTGGGTCAGGGCGTGAAGGGGATAGGCCGAGAGGTCGACCCTGCCCTCCTCCAACGGCGCATACCAGATCGGAAGCGGGTCGAACGCGGCTTTGACTCGTTCGCGCATGTCGTCCGGCGGCTGGATTGGCCCGTGCCCTTCGGCCGCCAAGCGGAATTTCTGCAACGGCTCGCTATAGAGCTGGATGACGATCGGCTCCTCGGAGGCCACGAAGCTCATGCGGGCGGCGAATTCGAGATAGCGCCGGTTGGCGAATTTGTAGAACTTCTGATCCGGCGCGAGCTCGTGGCACCAGAAGCATTCGTGGGCGACATAAGCCTCCAGCTGCTTCGGATTGACCGCGCCGCGCCCGTAGGCCTCCCCCTTCTCGCCGCGCCAGCCGGCGAGCGGCCCGACGCCGGGCGCGTGCTGGTGATTGACGATGTAGTCGGGATAGCCCCCCGGATATTTCGGCGACCCGTCTTCGTTCGTCATGCCGCGTAAGCCGAGACGGGCGCCGAGATCGAGCAACACCGTCTGGAACGCGCGCACGTCGCGGTCGGGCGGGAAGATGGGCTGACGAATGGCGTCCGCGGGGCCGTCGGCTTGGCAAATCGGCCGGTCCATCAGCGAGACGCAGTCCCAGCGTTCGAGATAGGTCGTGTCGGGAAGCACGAGATCGGCGTAGGCGACCGTCTCGGAAAAATAGGCGTCCGAATAGATGAAATGCGGAATCTTGTAGCGGCCGTCCGCATCCTTGTCGGTGAGCATGGCGATGACGCTCGACGTGTTCATCGACGAATTCCAGGCCATGTTCGCCATGTACATGAACAGCGTATCGACCGGATAGGGATCGCCCCGCCACGCATTGGCGATGACCATGTGCATCATGCCGTGAATGGCGAGCGGCGCCTCCCAGGAGAAGGCTTTGTCGATGCGGATCGGCGTTCCGTCCGCCTCGACCAGCAGATCCTCGGGGCCCGTGGGAAAGCCAAGAGGCGCGCCATTGAGCGGCGTATTGGGCGACACGCTCTTGCCGGCGGGCTTTTGCGCCGGCGGAATCGCCCGCGGAAACGGCGCCTTGAAGCGAAATCCGCCGGGGCATTCGATCGAGCCGAGCAGCGCCTGCAACAGGTGTATCGCGCGGCAGGCGTGAAAGCCGTTGCTGTGCGCGGAAACGCCGCGCATCGCGTGCATCGCGACCGGACGACCGACGATCTTGTCGTGTTGGCGCCCGGCCCAGTCGGTCCATTCGACGTCGAGTTCGATGGCCTGCTCGAACGCCGTTTCGGCGAGTTCGGCCGCGATGCGTCGGATCTGATCGGCGCTCACGCCGCAGGTCGCGGCGACCGCCTCCGGGCTGTAGCGCTCGTCCATGTAGCGCTCCGCCAGGAGCTGGAAAACCGGAACCGCCTTGCGCCCGTCGGCAAGCTCGAAATCGCCGACCACGGCGGGCGCGATCCCGGCGCTGTTGGCGTTCACGAGAGCCTTTTCGCGCCCATCCCAGGCGAGCGGATCGCCGTTCGCGTCGCGCGCGAACAGGCCGTGATCGGGCGCGCCCGGCGACTGAATGACGAGCCAATGCGCGTTGGCGTAGCGAACGAGAAAGTCGAGATCGACCTTGTCGGCGTGCAGAAGCTGGTGAACCAGCGCCAGAACGAACAGGCCATCGGCGCCGGGCCGAACGCCGACCCATTCGTCGGCGATCGCGGAATAGCCGGTGCGGATGGGGTTGATCGAGACGATCTTGGCGCCGCGCGCCTTGAGCTTGGCCAGGCCGATCTTGATCGGATTGGAATCGTGGTCTTCTGCGACGCCGAAGAGCATGAAATATTTCGTGCGGTCCCAGTCGGGTTCGCCGAATTCCCAAAACGAGCCGCCGATCGTATAGAAGCCGGCGGCGGCCATGTTGACCGAGCAAAATCCGCCATGGGCGGCGAAATTCGGCGTTCCGAATTCGGCGGCCCACCAGCCCGTCAGCGACTGGCTCTGATCGCGTCCGGTGAAGAACGCGAGCTTTTTGGGATCGCTGCGCCGAATGGCCGACAACCATTCCGTCGCGATCGCCAGGGCCTCGTCCCATTCGATCTCGACGAACTCGCATTTGCCGCGCTCGCCCACGCGCTTCAGCGGTTTGCGAAGACGGGCCGGAGAATAGTGCTGCATGATCCCCGAAGAGCCCTTGCCGCACAGCGCGCCCTTGTTCACGGGATGATTGCGATTGCCTTCGATATAACGAACCAGCCCATCGCGCAGATGCACTTTGATCCCGCACCGGCACGCGCACATGTAGCACGTGGTGAATTTGACGGCGTCGGAAACCGTCGGCGACAGATCGATGTCCGGCTCTTTTCCCATTTTGTCGACTTCCCCGGCGCGGCGCCTTTGGCGAGGCGGCGGCGCTATTCGTCGTCGCGCGACGAACGAGCGGCCTCGGCGTCGGATTTGCGCGATCCCGCGTCGTCGTGTTCGAGCGGTTCCTTCCTTCCCAGGCGCGCGCATTCGACGAACACTCGCCGATCGCAGCGGCGGCGGATTTCGTAGTCGAGCTTGCGGTAGATCATCCGCAGAGCTTGCGTTTTCGACTGAAAGATATTGCCGGCGCCGATGTCGCCGAGGCAGCGGCCGCAGATCATTTAGCAGTACCGAGTTTCAGTTGACAAAGCTTGTAGACTGGCTGTAGTTAGCGGTCGTCTACTCCGAGGGGGCGCCGCATGTCAACCGGTCTCAATGACGCGTTCGAGGCGACTCGGGCCGCGCGTCGGCGCCGGCGACATCGACGAAATTGACCCCCGCCATGACGATCGCGACGTGTTTGCAGTCCGGACTCTGCGCATTGATTTCGCGCAACGAACCGCGGAAGCTGCTCACGGCGCCGAAGAACAGCGAGCCGTCGAGACGAAACAGCCGCAGTTGCAGGCGTTCCGGCAGGTCGGGCGCGGGATCGGTGAACTTGCGGCCGGGGCTCGCCGGATCGGGGACGCGCGGGCGAAGGCGCGGGTTCGACGTCCGATAGAGGTAAGTTGACAGCGGCGGCGCGACGCCGACGAGGATCGCCATTCGCGTGCGGCGCGGCTACGGCGTCGTCGGCAGGCGCGACGGCGACGGCGGCGGCGATCTGCTGGCGAACTTCGGCTATTTGCGCGACACTTCCCGGCGTCATGGGGCGCGGCGGTTCGCGGCCTTCATCCGCCAGAGCCGCGAGCGCCATGGCGCCGAGCCGACGGCGGGATGCGTCGTCGCCGACTTGAGCGCGCGGCGCGCCGGCGCCTATACGGCGTTGCGGTCCGCGAGGCGAATGGGGGGCGCCTGGATCGCTAGGGAAGACCAAGATCAGGGAACCGATGGAGACTTTGCCAATTTTTCTCCGCCTCGCAGGCAAGCGGGCGGCGGTGGTCGGCGGCGGCGGCGCCGCGGCGCGACGCGTCGAAACGCTCGCGCGCGCCGGCGCGCGCGTCAGCGTGTTCGCGGCGCGGCTCGACGACGAGTTCCGCTTCTTACGCGACACGGCGGCGTTCGAACACGTCGCGCGCGAACCGACGCGCGACGATCTCGCTTCGTTCGTCGTCTGTTACGTCGCCACCGGCGAGGACGCGGCCGACGAACGGGTCTTCACGGCGATCCGCGGCGCGCGCGCGCTGATCAACGTCGCCGACCGGCCCGATCTTTGCGACTTCATCGCGCCGTCCATCGTCGACCGCGATCCGCTCATCGTCGCGATTTCCACCGGCGGCGGTTCGCCGATGCTGGCCCGCTCGCTCAAGGCGCGCCTGGAAAGCTCGATCCCCGCCGCCTACGGACGCCTCGCGGCGTTCCTCGGCAAGTCCCGCGCGCTGGTCGGCGCGAGGCTCGACGACGCGCGGGCGCGCCGCCGATTCTGGGAGCGCGTGCTCGAAGGCCCGGTCGCCGAGATGGTTCTCGCGCACAACGAACCGGCGGCCGAGGCGGCGCTCGCCAGCGAGATCGAACGCGAGGCGGGCGGCGGCCAAGTCGCGCCGCTTGGCGAAGTCTATCTCGTCGGCGCCGGGCCGGGCGATCCGGACCTGCTGACCTTCCGCGCGCTGCGTCTGATGCAGAAGGCGGACGTCGTGCTCTACGATCGCCTGGTCAGTCCGGGCATCCTCGATCTGGCGCGCCGCGAGGCGGAGCGGATTTACGTGGGCAAGCGCCGCAACGATCACACGCTGCCGCAGGAGGAGATCGGCGAATTGCTGGTGCGGCTGGCGCGGGAGGGCAAACGTGTGCTGCGGCTGAAGGGCGGCGACCCGTTCATTTTCGGGCGCGGCGGCGAGGAAATCGAAAAGATCGCCGACGAGAAGATCCCGTTTCAGGTCTGCCCCGGCATAACCGCCGCCGTTGCGTGCTCGGCTTACGCCGGCATTCCCCTCACCCATCGCGATCATGCGCAGGCCTGCGTGTTCGTGACCGGGCACGGCAAGGACGGGCCGGTCGACCTCGATTGGGCGACGCTGATCCGCCCGGGTCAGACCGTCGCGATCTATATGGGGCTCGGCCATATCGACGAACTTGCGCGGGCGTTCGTCGCGCACGGCGCCGATCCCGAACTTCCCGCGGCGATCGTCGACAACGGCGCGCGCGCCAATCAGCGCGTCGTCGTCGGCACGCTGGCGACGATCGCCGAGCAAGCGCGCGCCGCGGCTCTGCGCGGTCCGACGATCATTATCGTCGGCGCGGTCGTCGCATTGCGCGACAAGCTGAACTGGTACGCGCCAACGCCCGCCCTTGCGGAGGAAGACATTTCCGACGCCGGCGTCCGGGAAGAAACACAGCCGGGGGAACGCCGTGGCGAATGATTTCGAGCGGCGATCGATCGACGCCGGACGCCGTCAGATGTCAGAGGCGTCGACGCCGCAGGCGCCGCCGTCGGGGGCGCAATAGAGTTCGTAGAGCGTCTCCAGGATCGCGGCGACTTCGCGTCCCGAGAGCCGGTAATAGATGGTCTGCGCCGAGCGTCGGACTTGGACGAGCCTCATGCGACGCAGAACGGCCAGGTGTTGCGACAGCGCGGACTGGCTCAGTCCGATGATCCGTTGAAGCTCGCCCACCGACCTTTCGCCGTGGACGAGATTGCACAAGACGAGCAAGCGCCGCTTGCTGCCCATCGAGCGCAACATCGCCGCCGCCCGATCGGCGTGGGCTTCGAGTTCGTTCGGGTCGATCTCGGGCCGCGCGAGCGCCGTTGCGCCGGGTGATTCGCCCGCCCCCGCGGCGTCGGCGCGATCGCCCGTTCGGCGAGGCGTGTCTTCAGACGAGACGCGATCGGGCGCCACAGGCGTTTCCTCTTTCATTCGCGCCGCGAGTCTAGGCGGAACCGCGCGAGGGAGCAACCGATCCCGTCAATCGCGCATCTGGCGAAACCGGCGAAGCTCCACAGTTTCACGCTTGTGCATAGGAAGGCGACTCAATGATTGCGAAGGAAGCCATCGGGCGGGAATGCGAACAGGGAAATGGCGGCCATGAGCGAGCCGGGCGCGGCGATCCCGCGTCGCTAAACGGCTTGCAGGACGCGCCCGAGCCTTTGCGCGACCTCCTGGGCGAGCTCGGCGAGCGCCGGATTGCCGACCCGCTCCATCGCCGCCCGCGGGTCGATCGCGGCGACCTCCGTCTTGCCCTCGCCGGCCTGCTGGACGATGACGTTGCAGGGAAGCATCACGCCGATCTTGTCTTCCGCGCTCAGCGCCTTGTGGGCGAGCGGCGGGTTGCAGGCGCCGAGGATGCGATATTGGCGAAAATCGACGCCCAGCTTCTGCTTCATCGTCGCGGCGACGTCGATGTCGGTCAGAACGCCGAAGCCCTCTTTTTTCAGAGCGTCGACGACTTTAGCCACCGTTTCGTCAAAGCCGGCCTCGACGACCCGCGCGATATAGTAATGCATTGGAGTTCTCCGCTTTCATTGTCATGGCCAAAGGGCGAACGGATTCGGCGCGCGAGGCCGCGCATCCGAACGGTCGACAAACCCAAACCGAAAATCGCGTTGCGCCGAGATCACGCGCGCCGACGCAGCCGTCAGGAGAACGCTTGGCCGGGCTTCACCCCGAGCCGCTTCAACGCGATCGCGAGCGGGCAGAAGCGGGTCACGGAAGCCTGGATAAGATTGAGCCCGACGAACGCCGTCAGCAGCAGCCAGTATGCGCTGCGCCAATGCGCCAGCGCCAGGCTGACGAGGATCGCTGTTCCCGCAAACGCCATAACCGCCCGATCGATCGTCATTTCTTTTCTCGCGAATTCCCCCGTCGCCCGACGCCGGAATCCGGCGCGCAATAAAGTTCGTAGAGAAGGCCGATCAGCTTGGTCGCGCGATCGCTCGCCAGAGAATAGTAGATCGTCTGCGACTCCCGGCGCGTCGTCACGATTTCGTTGGCGCGCAGCCGCGCCAGATGCTGCGACAGCGCCGACTGGCTCAATCCGATCGCGCCGCGCAGCGCCGACACCGACTTCTCGCCGCCGAGCAGTTCGCACAGGATCGCCAGCCGGCGCTTGTTGCCGACGGTCTTGAGCAGCGACTCCGCCGCGCCTGCCTGTGATTCAAGCGCTCCTAAATTCATGCTTGCTAAATTAGATGTTTCTCATATATATGTCAAGCCCCGATCCAAGGAATGCTCGATGCGCCGATTGTTCCTCCTCGCCGGCGTGGCTATGTCGCCGCCGCAAGCCGTTCCGGCCGCGGAGCTTTCGCCCAGTTCGAGGCGGCCAAGGCCGCCCCGGCCAACCAGCAATAGGACGCTCGCCATGTTTTTACGATTCTTCGCCAAGCCCGATCCCAACGCGCCGCCGCGCGAGATCGGCCACGACGAGCTGCTGGCGGCGATCCGCGATGAGTCCGTCGCCGTCGTCGACGTGCGCGAGCCGCACGAATTCGCCGGCGGCTGCATTCCCGGCGCGATCAACCTGCCCATGTCGCGCTTCGCGCCGGAGCGTCTGCCGGCGGGCAAGCCGGTGGTTCTCATCTGCCTGTCGGGCGGGCGTTCCGGCTCGGCGTTGCGCCAGGCTCACGGCGCCGGCGCGACCGAGGTTCGCCACTACCCCAAGGGCATGAGCGACTGGCGGGCCCGCGGCGGCCCGGTCGTCAGATAGGCGAGAGGCTGGCGACATTTGCGCGGCGAGGAGAAGGGAAGCCGATCCCGCCATCGCCTGCCCGCGCCGCGGCGCGGTCAACCGAATCCCGCGGGCGCGGCTCGCCGCCCGTGCGAGGTTCGCCAAGCCAGCGCTCGCGCGCAGAAAAAATTGACGACGCTATGGAACTCACATATATGTTAGACACATAGCGACCGATCGGCGCCCTCATGCACACGGTTTGCGAGCTGAAGTCGTTTCGGCGCGACGCCGCCGACGCCGGCATGACGCAGAGCGATGTCGACGAACTCATTGAATTTCTCAGCCTCCATCCATCCGCAGGCGACGAAATTCGAGGGACCGGCGGATGCCGGAAGTTGCGCGTCGCCGGGCGAGGCAAAGGCAAGAGCGGCGGATTTCGGACGATCACGTTTTACAGTGGGCGGGATTTGCCGGTCTTTCTCGTCGCCGTGTTCTCGAAAGGCGAACGTTCGGACCTCAGCCAAGCGGAGCGAAACGACCTCGCGGCGCTGACGAAGGAACTGGTCTCGGAATATCGGAAGAAAATCGTGAAAGCGAAGAGGGCAAGGCCATGACAAGGAAAGCACACGACAAGATCGCCGCCGGCCTTCGCGAGGCCATCGCCGTCGCGCGCGGCGAGGAAAAGCCCGCGCGGCTTTACGCGCCCGCCGAAATCGACGTGAAGGCCATTCGCAAGAAGACCGGCCTTTCGCAAGAGAAGTTCGCCGCTTCCTACGGCTTCACGACGGAACAGATCCGCGGCTGGGAACAGGGCCGCAGCCGGCCGCTGGGCGGCGTTCGCGCCTATCTCGTCATGATCGATTCCGACCATGAGGGGGTTGCACGGATTCTGGAAGCGACGCGCAGGAAGAAGGTGGCGTAGACACGTCTCGCCGACCCCTGTCGACTCGCGTCAGGCGGCGCGTCGAATCGGGCGCTCGCGCACGAGAATCTCGGGATTATGGGATTACGGGGATTACGGCGCCAGCTTACTTAACCCCCGTTTCGCGTTCATCGGTTCACAATAAAGAGGTCAAGTAAGCTGGCGCCGTAATCCATGTCCGTACATCTCTTCCTTGCCAGCTTAGCGGCCATCTGGCGCAATAGCATAACACTGGAGGACATCTAATGTGATCTTAATTCCCACTCATTCATGAAATTCAACGCTGAATGTTCCATGACCTCAATTTGCAAATTGTTGCTTTGATCATATGAAATCGACACGACAAAATAATAAAACTGATGTTGTTTGGCGTCGGGCCGAGCAAACTGTATACGACACCGATATAGTCCACAAATCACAACATTATTATACGGATCGCCTTTTCCAGTTGGTGGCCCCCAGCGCAGCCCAGCCCGATAATCCTTACTTGCTTCTCGGTTTATTAAGATAACATCTCGTCTTGTGCCCTTAGTGATTTCCGCCTCATCAAATATTGATAACTGGCAAGGATGCGTCCACATACTTCCGTTAACAAGAACAGAATATTCGACAAATATCCGTAACCGTCCCATACCTTTTGCACAATTAAAGATAGCCCGCAGGGGATCTGCCCCATATGGGCTTTTCCAAAGAGTAATGTTTGACACTAATTCCGGTTGATAGTGTAAATAACCACATGTGGCGCGATGTATCTGAAACGATCCTTCTAGCGCACCGATAAGAAGAGTAACTGGCATCGCTAGGACGAACCAATACCACGGTATTGACCAAAGAAAGCGTAACCGTTCACACCCCCGCCCCGGTTAGGCGGCCGCGGGGATTGTGGGCAGCGTAAGGTTCGCCCGGGCGGCGGCGATGAGGCGGCAAGCGTACGCCCAGGGTTCGACGCCCCGCTTGCGGCAGG
>Ga0326727_10019373_pt1 | contig 13694 bp, 15 predicted proteins | sample MB2enrmetagenome_FD_207643 | JGI IMG/M metagenome (GOLD analysis project Ga0326727, IMG submission 207643) | Lab enriched peat soil microbial communities from McLean, Ithaca, NY, United States - MB29MY | ecosystem: Environmental > Terrestrial > Soil > Wetlands > Peat | place: USA: New York... | reverse complement strand
GACGCGCCACGGCATGGAACACCTGCGCCACCACCACGCCAACAGTTTGCTCATCGACTGGCTGCTGATCGTATTGGCACTGCTGATCGAGCGGCTCTTTCGGCTGCGTTTTCTCCACCGCGGCACGAGCACCCCGCTCCCTGCCCAGACCTTTGTGACCTATCTCTGGCTCAGCTTCGGCACCGGCCGCCGGGCCGACACCAGCTGAGCCCACGCACCGCAGAACACTTCTGTCACCGCTCCGTTCCCACCGCTCATCGTGCTCCACTGGCAACGCCGACGTGCGCCCGCTCGCCGACTTTCTGCCCGAGAGTAACCCAGGAAAAAACCTGCCGCTGCAACAAACGCGATTCCAACACGGTTCGCCGCGCCATCTCGCCTCTTCGGACGCCTCTCCTCACGCGAGTTCCGAAACGGCTGGCTTTTTTGTTTCCGGTGTGGACGCGTCACCCGCAACATGCGAGTATCTCGTTGAGCCGTGATTGGTCGGAGGTGGCAGCGAAATCGGGTGCGGAGAAGCGGTGAGCGCCACGAACACGAATCACAAGGCGATGCGAATGGGCAGAGGTGATAGCTAGGTCCCGCGCAAGAGGGCATCGCGAACCCCGTCAGGTCCGGAAGGAAGCAGCGGTACCGATCGCTTCTCTGTGCCGCGGGGAAACCTAGCTATCACTTCTGCCCATTGCTCGCGTATCGCCTATGGCATATCGTCCAAAGAAGGTGGACATTCTCTGGTTCCGGCGATACGCGATCAGCCATAAGTGAAATGAGCTACCTCGTCCTTGCCCGCAAGTGGCGGCCGCAGACCTTCGACGACATCGTCGGTCAGGGGCATGTCGGCCAGACACTGATGAACGCCATCCGCAGCAACCGGGTGGCGCACGCGTTCCTCTTCACCGGGGTGCGCGGCGTGGGCAAGACCACGGCGGCACGCGTGCTGGCGAAGGCGCTCAATTGCGAGCAGGGGCCGACACCGACGCCGTGCAACGCTTGCGTGAACTGCCAGGAAATCACCGCCGGCAACGCCGTCGACGTGCTCGAAATCGATGGCGCCTCCAACACCGGCGTCGATGACGTCCGCGAGATCATCGAGAACGTGCGCTACCAGCCGGCGAAGAGCCGCTTCAAGATCTACATCATCGACGAGGTGCACATGCTCTCGACCAGCGCCTTCAACGCCTTGTTGAAGACCCTGGAGGAGCCGCCACCGCATGTGAAGTTCATCTTCGCCACTACCGACCCGCATAAGGTGCCGCACACCATCCACTCGCGCTGCCAGCGTTACGACTTCAAGCGCATCCCGTTCCGCCTCATCGCCGACCGCCTGGCCGTCATCGCCCAGAGCGAAGGCATCACCGTGAGCCCGGGGGCCCTGCTCACGATGGCCCGCGAGGGCGAAGGCAGCATGCGTGACGCGCAATCGCTGCTCGACCAGGTGATCGCCTTCGCCGGCAAGACCATCCGCGACGAAGACGTGCTGGCAGCGCTCTGCCTCGCCGACCGCAAGCTTCTGTACGCCGCCGCCGAAGCCATTCTGGATCACAATCCAGTGCAGGCGCTCGAGCGCCTGAACGAGCTGCATTTGTACGGCTATGACATGCGCCGCTTCGCGCGTGACCTGCTCGAACACTTTCGCAACCTGACGGTGGCGCGGCTGGTACCCGGTGTCGACCTCCTCCCCGACCTCCCCGACGAGGAACGCAACGAAGTGAGCCGGCAGGCGCAGAAGTGGAGCAGCGAAGACCTCGACCGCGCCTTCCGCCTGCTGCTCGGCGTCGAAGCCGAGGTCGGCCGCGTACCCTACCCGAAGCTCGTGCTCGAAATGACCTTCATCAAGCTGGCGACGCTGACGCCGGTGCTGGCCGCCGGCGAGCTGCTCGATCGCATCGACGACCTCGAGCGTCGCTTGAACGGGCGGTCGCAATCCCCAGGCGGCACGGGACCAGCTCCGGGAAGCAAGACGGCAACGCCGGCGCGCCGAGAAGGTAGCCGTGTGCAGCGCGACGCGAGCCCGGCGGAGGCGCCCGTCACGTCTGGCGCGACGACGATTCCCGGCGAGCGTAGCTGGGAAGGCTTCCTCTACTTCGTCAGCAAGGAGAAGATCACGCTGTTGCCGTATCTGAAGAGCAGCCAGGCGCCGGCCTGTGACGGCGCGGTACTCGCGCTCACCGTGCCCGGCGGCTATTACTATGACTATCTGGCTCAACACACACGGCAGGTGGAAGAGATGGCGCAGCGCTTTTTCGGCCGTACCGTGCGCGTCACCGTCAGCGCCATCGAAGGCGCTCCCGAGCCGCCGCCGGCGCCGCCCGAGAGCGCGGCAACGTTGCACGCGGCCGCCCTCGGCAATCCGGTGGTGCGCGCCGCCGTCGAAATCCTGGGCGGCGAGGTGCAAGAGGTCCGGTCGCGAGCACGCCGGGAGAGGGGAAACGAATGAGCAAAGGATTCGGCCCGCTGGGCAACATCATGAAGCAAGCCCAGGAGCTGCAAGAGCGGCTGACCCGGGTGCAGGAGGAGGCGGCCAGGAAAACCGTCGAAGCCAGCGCCGGCGGCGGCATGGTCACGGTCGTCATCAACGGCCGACTGCAAGTCGTGGAACTCCGCATCGAGCCCAAAGTCATGACGAGCGGTGATACGGAGATGCTCCAGGACCTGGTGATCGCCGCCGTGAACCAAGGGATCCGCGCGGCGCAGGAAATGATGGCAGAAGAGATGAAGAAGGTAACCGGTGGTCTGCAGATCCCGGGTTTGACGGGGTGATAAAGGCAGTCGATAGTCAATAGTCCATAGTCAATAGTCAATAGATCGCTTATCGACCTTCTGACGACTATCAACTATTGACTATCAACTTCCCCATGTCCGCCCTACCCCCAGCCTTGGCCCGATTGATTCAGGAGCTGACGAAGCTTCCCGGGATCGGCGAGAAGACCGCCACCCGGCTGGCTTTTCACCTGCTGCGCACCGATCGGCGTGATGTCGAACTGCTCTCGGAAGCGCTGCTCAAGATGCGGGACGAGACCAAGCTGTGCTCGGTCTGTCTGGGTCTCACTGCCAACGATCCGTGCGCCTTGTGCAGCGACCCGCAACGCGAGGCCGACACCATTTGCGTTGTCGAGCGCCCGGCGGACCTCATCGCCGTCGAGCGCGCCGGACAGTTCCGCGGACGCTACCACGTCCTGCACGGCTGCCTGGCACCGCTCGACGGTGTCGGCCCGGAGGACTTGCGCGTTGCAGAGCTGCTGCGCCGGTTGAAGGATGGCAGCGTGCGTGAGGTCGTCATCGCCACCAATCCGACCGTCGAAGGCGAAGCCACGGCGTTGTATCTGGCCCGGCTCATCAAGCCGCTGGGTGTGCGCGTCACTCGCATCGCGCACGGGTTGCCGATGGGCGCCGATGTCGAGTACGCCGACAGTGCCACACTCGGCAAAGCCCTCGAAGGCCGCCGCGAGATGTAGGGGCACCCTTCAAGGGGCGCAGGCACAGGCTGAAGCCTGCGGCTACGGCGTCACTCTGAAGAGAGCCAGCTGATCAGTTCCTTCTTCTTGAACTTCCCCGGGCCGGCGCGTGGGATTTCGCCGACGAAGACGACGCGTGACGGAACCTTGTGCGGCGCCAGGTGCTCGCGCGCAAAGGCACGGATGTCTTCAGCGCTGAGCGTCGCGCCCGCCGCGGGCGTGATCGCCGCAACCACGCGCTCGCCTTGATCGGCATCGGGCAGCCCGACGACAGCCACCTCTTGTACCTGCGGGTGGTGCTGCAGACAATTCTCGATCTCGACCGCGCTCACCTTGAAGCCACGCGTCTTGATGATGTCCACAGACATCCGGCCGAGAATCCTGAACGTACCATCCGCCTCGCGCACGGCCACGTCCCCGGAACGCAGATACCCGTCGACCAACGCCCGCCTGGTTTCCTCCGGCCGGTTCCAGTAGCCGCTGAACAGGTTGAGGCCGCTGATCGCGAGTTCGCCTTCGATGCCGTCGCCAACATCGATCACGTGTCCCGCATCCGCCGCCTCGGGATCGATCACCCGAACGGAGATGCCCGGCAGCGGCATGCCGACGGTGCCCGCCCGCCGCGGGCCGTCGTACAGCGTAGCCAGCGGGAACCCACACTCGGTCATACCAAACCGTTCCAGGATCTCCAGGCCGAAGCGTTGCCGGAAGCGTTCGAAGGTCGCGATTGGCAACGGCGCCGAGCCCGACACCCATAACCGCATGTGACGCAGGTCGCGCTCGCTCGACAACCTATCCGGCAGGGCGAGGAGTCGGTTATACATCGTGGGCACGCCGAAGAACATCGTGGCACGATATTCTTCCAGGTCGGCGCAGACTTCCTCGGCGACGAACCGGCGCCGCAACACCACGCTCGAACCGGCGAGGAACGAGCCGATAACACCGAGCCCGAGGCCATGCAGATGAAAGCACGGCAGCGTCAGCAGCAATCGGTCATCCGCGGTCCAGCGCCACGCCCGCGCCACGGTGGTCAGGTTACTGAGCAACGCGCGGTGTGAGAGGATGGCCCCCTTCGGCCGGTCGGTGGTACCCGAGGTGTACACAATGAGCGCCGGTGCCTCTGGATCGGCTACGGGCGCCGGCGGGGCATCGGCGGCGAAACCGTCGATCTCAGTGGTGATCACCGACAACCGCGGCAACTGCGTCTGAGCCAAGAGCATGGCATGCTCGGACTCGACGATCGCCAGCGACGCCCCCGCATCTTGGACGACGTAGGTTACCTCATCAGCGGTGTACGCCGGGTTCAGCGGCACCAGCACCGCGCCTGCCTGCAACACGCCGAGCACGCTCACCACCAGCTCGGGCGAGTTGCGCAGCCCCACGGCGACGCGATCGCCACTGCGGACGCCACGTTGCAGCAAGCCGCCGGCAACGGCAACGGCGCGAGTCCCGATCTCGGTGAAGGAGTACTGTGTACCGTCGTACACCAACGCCGTGGCGGACCGCCGCCGCGCGATGGTGTCACCAAATGCAGCGCCGAGCGTCATGTCCAGCCTATCCGGCTCCCGAGTACGCCCCACTCACTGATCGCCGCCGCTCCTTTGCTCCTCCGCGGACACCATGTGCTCGCGTGCGGCCTCGAGCAGTTGGACAACCTCCTCGTCCGTCGTCTGCCGAAAATCTTCGTAGAACTGGCCGACGGCGTGAAAGAAGACCGGCATGCTCAGACACACCAGCTCGTCGACCTCGGGCTGCAGCGACTCGACGGTTTCGGGCGGCGCCACCGGAACTGCCAGGATGAGCCGCATGGGGTTGGAGCGGCGCAGGCCGCGTAGCGCGGCACGCACCGACCCGCCGGTGGCGATGCCGTCGTCGATCACGATCGCGGTGCGGCCTTCGATCCTTTCCGATGAACGCCCGCTGCGGTAGCTTTCCTGTCGCCGCCGGATCTCCTGCAGCTCCAGCGCGACTTCGCGGTTCAGGTAGTCGTCCGAAACGTCGAGGAGGCGCAGGACTTCCTCGTTGAGCACGCTCTGCGGGTGATCGCCGCCCACCACGGCGCCGATGCCGAGCTCCGGTTGTCCGGGAGCGCCCAGCTTGCGCACCACAACGACGTCGAGCGGGGCTTTGAGTGCCATCGCAACCTCGTACGCCACGGGAACCCCGCCGCGCGGCAGCGCCAGCACGACCGGGTGCTCGTCCCTGTACTGCAACAGCCGCGCAGCTAACTTTCGTCCGGCATCTTTCCGGTTCTTGAACATCGCCGTTGCGTCTAGCCCGTATGGCGATCCGTGGACCAGTCGCTCTTCTCGGCGCTGCGCGCCGGGCGGTGTTCGCCGTGTCCGAAGAGGTGGAGCGCGTACGCCACCAGCCCGGCACCCAGTGCCGCCAGTACCGCACACGCGGCGACGAGAGGCAGGGTGAAGTGCAGAACGCTCTCAATATGCAGGTAAACTGAAACCGCGAGCGCGCCGCTCAACGTAACTGGCAACAGCAGGACGGCGATCGCCGCGCGCATGAACGCACCCGCCTTGCGCCTGTCGGTCACTCTGCCCTCGATCTTTTCGAGCGGGCGTCGCATCCCCCCCTGAAGGACGCGCAGATGGGAAGGCCGCAAACGGTTGGCTCCGGATGCCTTGGCCATGTCGTCTACCTCGCAAGCGCGCCGCTTCTAGCTCCGCTAGCTCACGGTTGCCCGATCTCGGCCATACCGCTCCTCTCCGACCTCTGCCCACTCTCAACCTTAGCAATTTTGTCAGCCACGCGCCATTCAGTTGCACCGCTGATGGACACACGGGACTGAGCGAGATCAGGGCCTCAGTGGAGTGCACACCAAGGACGGCTCACCATGAGCGTGTCTGAGGAGCGTATAGATGGTATCCTCGGGCAGCAACCGCGCTGGCGCATCTGAGCCACGGAGATGGGAGGTGCCAATGCAAGTCCCCTTACAGATCAGCTTCCGCGACATGGAACCTTCGGCAGCCGTCGAGGATAAAATCCGCGAGCGGGCCGCGAAGCTCGACCGCTATTACGAGCGCATCATGGGCTGCCGCGTGGTGGTCGAGGCGCCGCATCGCCGCCACCACCAGGGCAAGTTGTATCACGTGCGCGTCGACCTGACCGTGCCGCAGGGCGAGCTGGTGGTGAGCCGCGAGCCGGTGAATCATCATGCCCACGAAGATGTCTACGTAGCGATCCGCGACGCCTTCGACGCGGCGCAACGCCGCCTCGCAGACTACGCGCGGCGCCAGCGCGGTGACATCAAGGTGTGCGAGGCCCCGCCGGTCGTGCGTGTCTCCAGGCTGTTTCCGACGGAAGGCTACGGCTTCATCGCAGCTCCGGACGGCCGCGAGATTTACTTTCATAAGAACAGCGTCCTGAACGATGCCTTCGATCGGCTGGAGGTCGGCAGCGAAGTGCGGTACGTCGAAGAGCAAGGGGGAAAAGGGCCGCAGGCGAGCACTGTCCGGCTCGTCGGGAAGAGCCACGGCTGACAGCCCGTTGAAAAAGGGCGCGCTCATGCTTCGAGAGCCTCAGCATGAGCGGGGAAGTCCTTGTGCGACAAGGTGTTCCGCTCACCCTGAGGCTCTCGAAGGGTGAGTGGAACACCTTTTTCAACGGGCTGCTAAGACTGTCTGGCAGCTTTCGGACGGACAAAAGGCTGGCATTTCCTTTCGCTCCGGGGCAGAATCGCCGACGTTATGGCGACTCCACCAAAGCACTTGATGGTCAGAGCTCATCGCGCTTGAGTCAGGTTTCATGATGGCACTACCGAAGCGACCAACGGGAGCGGACCACTGGACGGACGCTGGGCGCAGCCCCATGCCCAGCCGGAAGGATGCGCTGCGCCGGATGCGCGACGCAGGCTACCGCATCGCGGCCGTTCTGCCGATTTACTACCCGCGCGCGCTGTTGCGCGCCTGTGGCTTTCACCCGGTCGAAGTCTGGGGGCCGGTGCGCGTGGACTCGCGCGGCGGCGATCTGCGCTTTCAAGCGTACACATGCGCGATCGTGCGCAACGCCATCTCGCTGCTGAGTGAAGGGAAGCTAGACCCGGCCGACGTGCTGCTTGTGCCGCATACGTGCGACGCCTTGCAGGGCATGGGCTCGGTGCTGGGAGACTTCGTCAAGCCGCACCAGCGCGTGCTCACGCTGTACCATCCACGCCGCGGCGGGCCGGCGGCTGTCAGCTTTCTGGTCGACGAGCTGCGACGGCTCCAGCAAGAGCTGTCCGAGCACGGCGGCCGGGAGCCGACCGACGCCGACTGGGACGAAGCCCTGCGTGTCGAGGCGGACGCGGATGCCGCGCTGGCCGCGCTGTACCGGGATCGGGTGCGCTTACCGCTCACGGACCGCGAATTCTACACGCTGGTCCGCGCGCGCGAGTACCTGCCACCTGACGAGTTCGCGGCGCTGGCGAGCGGTGTGTCGCGCGGCGAGCGACCACAACCGCCCGGCATCCCGCTGATGCTCTCGGGCATCGTCTGCGAGCCGATGGAGGTGTTCGACCAGATCAACTCCGTGGGCGGCCGCATTGTGGCCGATGATCTCGCCTGCGGCTACCGCCGCGTCTACCCTCCCGTCGCGGACGGCCCGCCGCTCGAACGCCTGGCGCGGGCACTGCTCGGCGCCGCGCCCGATCCGACGCGTGGATCGCCGATTGCCGAGCGCGCCGCCGCGCTCACCCAGCGTATGCGCGAGACCGGCGCGAAGGGCCTGCTGGTATACGACGTGAAGTTTTGCGAGCCGGAGCTGTTCGACCTCCCGCGCCTGCGCGCGCACCTGGCCGCAGCCGGCTTTCCGATGTTGCACGTCGAGCATGAGTTGACGCCGGCTGTCTCGCAGCAGACGCTCACCCGCGTGGAAGCATTTCTGGAGACCTTGCAATGAACGCGTCCGATCTCCCACACTTCGCACCGTCGAATCGCCTCTCATACTTGCTGCAGTACGAGCTGATCGGCCGCACGGTGCTGCGCGTGCAGCGCTGGAACGACGCGCGCAAGCTCGCCGCGTATCGGCCGCAAGCCGACGACCCGCTCACCCCGCCGCTGCGCTGCGTTACGCGTATGAAGGAGCTGATGTCGCGGCACTACCTGGAAGGGCGCTACGCGGCGGGCGTGCGCCCGGTCGCGTGGGTGACCAGCGGTGCGCCGACCGAGATCCTCAAGGCGCTCGACTTCTTTCTGATCTACCCGGAGAACCACGCCGCGCTGTGCGGTGCGCGGCGCAAGGCCGAAGCGCTGTGCATCGAGGCCGAGAACGCCGGCTATTCGCGCGATCTGTGCTCGTACGGGCGCACCGACATCGGCACCGTCCTCTCCGGCAAGACGCCCGTCGGCCGGCTGCCGCGGCCGGACCTACTGCTGTGCTGCACCAACATCTGCCAGACCGTGCTCTACTGGTACCGCACCCTGGCTGACTATTTCGGCGTGCCGCTGGTCGTCATTGACACGCCGTTCCTCTACGGCAACGCGCAGCCGCACCAGGTGGCGTACGTGAAGCGGCAGTTGGAAGACCTCGTGCCGGTGGCCGAACGGGTCGCGGGCCACCGTTTCTCGGAACAGCGGTTCAGGGAGGTGGTCCGCCATGCTCGTCGCGGTGCGGAGCTGTGGCTTGAGATCATGGACCGCTCGCAACACCGGCCCGCGCCGATGACGGCCTTCGACGGCTTCATCCACATGGCGCCCATCGTCGATCTGCGCGGCGAGGCGGTGACGGTCGACTACTACGAGACTATGCTCGCCGAGCTGGACGAGCGTGTGCGCCGCAACATCGGCGCGGTGCGCAACGAACGCTTCCGTGTGCTCTGGGACAACCTGCCCATCTGGTTCCGCATCGGTCCGCTGTCCAAGATGCTGGCGCTGCGCGGCGTGAACGTGGTGGCGTCCACGTACACCTATGCGTGGGGAGAGCTGGCGCCGTTGATCGACGAGTCGAAGGGTTTCGAGTCGATGGCCAACGTCTACCTGCACCCGATTCTCAACTGTTCCGCCGGCCACAAGCTGCGGGCGATGCAGCGCATGGTGAAGGACTTCCACATCGATGGTGTGATTCTGCACTCCGACCGGTCGTGCAAGCCGTACTCGCTGGGGCAGATGGATCAGCGCGAGCGGTTGGTGGCCGAGACCGGCGTGCCGGCGCTGCTGCTGGAGGCCGATCACAGCGATCCGCGCTCGTATTCGGACCAGCAAGGCGAGGCGCGCCTGGAGGCGTTCATCGAAACGATGGAAGCGGCGGCGTGAGGGGACGCAGTCCTCCGTTATAAGAACGCCTCGCCATGCGCAGGTAGCACGTCTGACGTTGAACCCGGCGTCCTCAACCCGCGACTGTCTCGAACGCGACGCGCAACGGTCGGGCGCTGGCAGCGGTGAAGTTCAGCTTCTCGAAGCCGATCACCCTGCCCGATTTGTCCTTCATCAGGACCACTTCCTCACCGGTCTCCTCGCAGACGTACTCGTCTTGGGGATTTCCAAACCATACCGTCAGCGTGTTCCCGGTTTGATCGTAGAAGACCTTCACTTCGGCCATACCCGTACACCTTCCTTGACCGCGTCGGTCGGGTACGCGGTGATCAAGAAACCTTCTTCGTCGAGCCGCTTCGAGACCGCGCACACCCACCGTCCGACACGCTCACTCCGGTAGAAGAGATACACGTCTTGGTCACTTCGGCTCAGTCGGATCTCCTCCGGGTGCTCCAACGTTTCTTTGACCTCCTGCTCGCGGCCCACCATTGCCGGATGCTTGATGCCGACGATCAGTTCCCAATACGCACGCGTCACGCGAACGCGGAAACCCAACGGCGTGAGGACCTCGAAAAGAAGGATCTCAGTGCTGGGCTCCTTCGCCATCGACTGTATTGTAGTTGTTCGGGGGCCTTTCGGGCAATCGGCGAGCACCCGATTCGCCAAGTGTTTCGCCGGCCACAAACTGCGGGCGATGCAACGCATGCATATCGAAAAGCGGGGACCTTCAGCGTACTCCGCATCCGGGCGCGCCTTACGGACACCATTCAGCGGCCGAGATCACGCCTGTAAGCGGTGAATGACGTTCAATTTCGAAAGAAAACATCCACGCGTCAGGCACTCACGGCGGCCCGATCCGGCGTCGGGCTCCTGACGCGGCACGGCCCGGCGCAGCCGGACCGTGCCGCTGTTTGAAGAAAGAGTGGTTTACGACGCCGCGGGTTCGGGTTGCGGAGTCGGGTTGACCGCCGGCGAGGGGCTTGGCGCCGGGGCGGGCGCCGGCTTGTGATTCTTCCCGTTGGTGCGCGCCGGCCGATTGAAGAGCGTCGAGTACAGCGTCGTCGCGCCGTCGTCGGCCGCCGCCCGTGCACCGCGCTTGAGCGCCCCGAGGGCCGCGTCCCAGGTTGGCGCGACGGCGTCACGGCTGGAGCGGGCGTCGCGCACCGAGGCGCCCAGCGTCTCGAGGCGCGCCAGCGCCTGCTCCATACCGCGCGTGACCTTCTCGGCGCCCTGCACCGCCTGCAGCGTCAGTTTGCCGAGCACCTTGCTGCGCCGGATCGCGGCGAGCAGTTCCGGCAGCGCCTTCGCGGCGTCGGCCGGTGGCATGTGCATGAGCGCGCCCGTGCTCGCCGCCCCAAACGCCGCGAACGGATTCCGGAGTGGCTGGCCGTCCGCCACAAGGGCGCGCGCCAGTGCATCGACCGCCGCCTGCTGGTCAGTGCGGAACTGCGCCTGGGCCTTTCCCAGGTCGCCCTCGACTTGCTGCACCTTGGCGTGCGCGTCGGCGTACCGGTGCTGCGCATGCTCGAACGCCGCCAGGCGATCCTTGATGAGCCGCGTATCCGCCGTGTGCGCCGCGGCCAAAATGGCCGCGCCCAATTTGAGTTGCGGGCCGGCCGACCTTCCTGCATTTATCGTTGACATACCGCCTCCTTTCTGGGCCGTTGACGTGCAAATCTGTTGCCATGCCCGTGTTCAGTGAAGTGCCGACGCTCGCGCCCATCGGACGCAGGCAACTGCCCTATTGTGAACATATGACTCTGTCACAAAGGTGGCATGGGTGGAGAAATACAAACGGCAGATAAATGACGCGCGCTATTGTCCATTGTTGGAGTTGCTTGTCCGCTTGGAGCAAGCTTCCTTAAGAGGTCTGGCACGAAGCGGGGCCCCTTTTATAGACACGGAGCTTACTCAGCGCGGATTTCGCTCTGAAGCCAGCTGTCGGGTCAAAGATTTCCGCCCTCTCCCGCACGTCTTCTCCGCGTCGGAGAGGGTTAGGGTGAGGGTGATCTACCGCGGGCGCTTGCGCGACTCCGTCTCATGCTTGCATGTCACAGACCGGGCTAATTGACCATTTGCAGTTCGGCAGAGGTGGCCGCGCGGAGTTCGGCCATATCGAGGGGGCGCGATCTGGGCACCGACGATTGTTTCTCAGGAGCGAAGCATATCCAGAGATGATCTACACCGACGTGCTCAGCCGTGGCGGGCACGGCGTCCAGGGCCCCGCGGACCGGTTGCTGGCGGGGCGCCCGGGGGCGCGCTAGCCCGCAGGCCATGCGGTCTAGTGCGCCAAGAATGGAGTTGAGCATGCCGTCATAACCGTTTGACTTCCCAACCACTTGTGACCTATAGGACGCGGCATGGCGCTGGCGCGCTATGCCGCAGGCCTCGCAGGGGCTGCGGAATTCATTCGGGAGCCGAAATGTAGTAGGCCCCAGAATTGACGATGCGCCCGTCCAACCAAGCAAAGTGACGTTAACAGTCAACACAGGAGGACCCGTATGGCCACCGCACTCGAATCGTTCTCACGTGACATCGCGGCCAAGCCACAAGCCGAGCAGGCCAAGGCCGTAAAGGAAGCGGTAGACGCGTTGCCAGAGGACCAGAAGAAGGCCGTCGCCCAAGCATTGGGTGTACGTCTGCCGGAGCCTGATCAAACTACAAGCAACAAGGTTTGGCTCATCATCATCTGGTGCTTCGCCATCGTAATGATGGGCGCCGTCCTTGTTCTCGGCATTAGCGTTTTTGCCGCGCCAGTGACTGGCGGCACGAAGCCTGAAACCATACTCACCGTCTTTACGACAGTCACGGCATTTCTAGCAGGCCTCTTCGCTCCCAGTCCCGTGGCAAAGAACGCTGGGGGCTAACCTTTCAAGCCGACCCGCAACGGCCTGCGGCCGCTGCGGGCGGCTTGAGGGTCACGCCCAGCATAACATTGCAGGCCCACTATGACGGGGAGCAGATACAGCTCGACGAGCCGCTCGATCTTCCACGCGACGCGCTACTGTTGGTGACGGTTCTGCCGCTGCCAGAGAGCAACGGTGATCGAGTTGCCTGGCTTGCAGCAAGCAGGGCCGCATTAGCGCGGGCATTCGCCGATAACGAGCCCGAGTACACCCGCGCCGATATCCGACGATGAAGCCGGCACGGCGAGCGTGGCCGCGCGCAGGTCGGCGAGCAATGCCGAGACAAACTGCAGATCGAGGGCCAGCGGCGTAGTCGGCCACCACCCCCATGCGGATCGGCGGTGGCAGGTCGCTTTGCGGCTTGCTGAAGAGAGCCCGCTACGCCCGCGGGCGGCCTTGGCTCGGATCGCACCACGAGGATGCCTCATGTCCAAACTCCAGAGGCCCCATTCCCTGGGCGTTAAACTCGAACACTCGTTCCTACATCCCCCGTGGGGTTCTCCTCAGCTCACCGCCGTTTCACCGAGCGCTCCTGCCGAGTCTCGAGGTACGCACGAGGGCTCAAGATACGTAGCCGCCGCAAGCCGCTGACCTTAGTGACCGCCTTGGCCAGTGCAAGCAGATCGCCGTCCCCCGTGACCAAGACGGTAGCTCGCGCGGCGCGGCAGCATTCCAGCACCATGTTGTCCTCCGCGTCCCGGCACATCACGACCGGCTTGGTCGGCTCCACCACCCGAGCTGCTGCGACGAAGGCCGCGATCCCCGTCACGAGCGACTCCAACTGCTCGCGTTGGATCTTTTTCTCAGCGAAGAGTCGGGGCGGCACGTCATGATACTCTTCGAGGAGGGCGTTCGTTACGCACGCTTCCGCCTCGCCCAAAACGGCGCTGATCGCACGTTGCGGCACGCCACCGAACGCGTGTGCGGAGACCAACACGCCGGTGTCAACGACGACGCGCTGCTTTCTTCTGCTGCGCGGCGTAGTGTTTCCTCCGCACCTTGCGGACCGCTGCCTCAATGTCATCCATCGTCAGCGTGGTGTTGCGAAATGCCTCGCGCGCCACTCGCATGGCGGCTTCGAAGCGCTCCTG
>Ga0326727_10019372_pt1 | contig 13695 bp, 9 predicted proteins | sample MB2enrmetagenome_FD_207643 | JGI IMG/M metagenome (GOLD analysis project Ga0326727, IMG submission 207643) | Lab enriched peat soil microbial communities from McLean, Ithaca, NY, United States - MB29MY | ecosystem: Environmental > Terrestrial > Soil > Wetlands > Peat | place: USA: New York... | reverse complement strand
AACCCATCGCCCTAACAATGAAGGATGCAGACAAGATTGTTTCAATCGTCAAACGGTCAGCAGTCAAACTCCAGCTCGGCTTCAATAGGCGCTGGGACCCAAGCTACAGTAAGGCTGAAAGGATGATCGTCAAGGGCGAAATAGGCAGGCCGCTAGTAATCAAAACCTGTGCGAGGGATCCGCAACCGCCCCCTGACGAGTACATCAAAGGGAGCGGCGGAATATTCGTCGATGAGTGCATACACGACATCGATGCCGCACTCTGGTTAATGAAGAATCCAGTTAAGCAAGTGTGGGCTACCGGAACCACCCTAGTCTACCCACAATTCTCCAAATACGGAGACTACGACAATGCAGTAGCCATCCTCCAATTCTCAAATCATGGCCTCGGCATAATCGAAGGAAGCCGCACTTCCGCATACGGATACGATCTAAGAACCGAGGTCTTAGGCGACCAAGGTCAAGTACGTATCGACAATTGGAAGGAGGATTCGGCTCGGCTGTGGACGCGGAAGGGAACTGTTGATGACCAATACCCATGGTTCATGATACGATTTGCCGAGGCTTACAGACGAGAGATCAATGGATTCTGCGATTACGTTGCCAAAGGCGAGAAGTCTCCCGTCTCGGTAGAAGAAGGCCGAGAAGCATTACGAGTTGCATTAGCCGCAAGGGAATCTGCTCAAAGAAAAGTGCCAATTGAACTGAATAGCTGATTGAATGGATTCATTCAATCTGTGCAAGATACGCGCAAACCAAGAGTAATTATAGTCAAGCAATAACAGAATCGTTTTCGTGGAATGTTTTGGATCGGCAAGCTGAAGTTGCAATTATCGGCGGAGGCTGCGTAGGAACTAGTACGACCCTGCACCTAGCACGTATGGGCTGCAAGGATGTGTTGCTACTCGAACGGGACCATCTTGCTTGGGGCGCTACCGGTAAGTCAAGCGCAATCGTCAACTTGGGCGTCTGGAACGCCAGCGAACCTCTCACCAAGATGCTAGTGGAAAGCATAGACGTCTTCAGAAACTTTGGAGAGAAAATTGGAGGTAATTCCGGATTCCGACCCACAGGTTGGATGGGACTCACGGGCAAGAAATTCGAGGAAAGAATCCGAGAGACCGTGGCATCACAAAGATCCTTTGGAGCAAAATCTACGCTCATCTCCCCAACAGAGGTCTCCAAACTTCAACCTGGAGTAATGACAGACGATTTGACAATCGCAGTACACGAACCTTTTGCAGGGTACGCGGACCCTGTCGAAACCACAAACTCATACGGAAAAGCTGCGGAAAAATTGGGCGCAAGAATCGAGACAAATGCCCCGGTTAAGAGAATAAAAATTGAGGGTGGGGTGAAGGTGATCGAGACCGATAGGGGCACCTTCAAAGCAAAGAAGGTCGTTGTGGCAGCAAATGTTTGGGCACCGAAACTATTCAGCGACCTAGGTGTCCAGTTGCCGATCAAGCCTACGCGTAAACAGGTTTGTCTATTCAAACTGGCTGATGAGACGAAGAGCCCCCGAATCATAATGGACGATTTCCAGAATGATCTGTACATCAAACCCGAAGGCGACCACACGTTGGTCGGAGAAATTGAGACCCCAGGTTTGGCATGCGATCCTGACAATTTCGCTGAGGGCCTAGACCCCGAGACAATTCCAAAACTAGCACAGAAACTCGTTCAGCGACTCCCCGCCATGAACGCCGCCGTCAGCAAGGGAGGGTACGCTGGGCCATACGATGTCTCACCGGACGGCCACCCAATCCTCGACGAATTACCCGGCTTGGATGGGGTGTACTGTGCGGTAGGGTTCAGCGGGCACGGTTTCAGATTTTCCCCCGCCACCGGACGCTTGATGGCGGAATTCGTACTCGACGGCAAGACCAAGGGCGTAGACGTCAAGGAATTTCGCCTCAGCAGGTTCGCGGAAGGCAAGCCTGTCAAACTCTTCGCCTAACCATCGCCAAAGTTGGTAGGGATGATGCGGTGCATAAACCAGGCAACCGTACTGCCAACTGACACGATCAGTTTTCTTGAGCTCGCGAGAAAACATTCGTCTACTGCCGTCGAACTGGACAAAGGGAAGATGGAGGAACGCGTCGGAAGGGTCGGCCCTCCCACACTGCAGAAAACAATCCGTAAGTCAGGTATCCAAGTTGTGAGTCTCAATGCCTTTGAGAACTACCCAATCTTGACCCAGGCTTAAGGATAAGTTTAGAGGAAACTAGAGTGCTCGGTGTTGATTATTGACGAAAATGTATGGTGCCATGTACAAGGGGGAGAAGGAAGGCGTTGAGGTCGTCGAACTTGATGTCCCTCAACTTTCTGGTCCAAATGATGTAATTGTTCGTATGCATGCCTGTGGAATGTGCGGTACGGATCTTGCAATTCTAGAGGGGAGACATCCAGCTAAACCGCCTGTAGTCCTCGGGCATGAATGCGCTGGTGAAGTCAACGAGGTCGGAAAAAGTGTCACTAGCGTTCGCGTTGGCGACCATGTTGTAGTAGACCCCAATTTACGTTGCGGTGTATGCCGCTACTGTAGGTCTGATCGCCCCAATCTCTGCGAAAACCTAGTCAGTATTGGTGAGGATATTAACGGTGGATTCGCCACATTCATGGTTGCGCCTGAGAAGGCTGTTTATAGAATACCGCGAGAGATGGATTGGACCACCGCCGCACTAACAGAACCATTCTCGTGCATCGTCAACGGTTTCCTTAGGGCAAGAGTGAAGCCGGCCGATACTGCCGCGGTTTATGGTGCAGGTCCAATGGGTCTGTTCTGGGTGAGCCTCTTCGCGAAAGCTGGGGCCCGGAAAATCATGTCAGTTGAAATTGCACCCAAGCGCAGGGAAGCAGCCAAGAAGGTGGGAGCGCACGTAACTATCGACCCTTCTCATGAAGATCCAGTGAAACGCATACTCGAAGAGACTGGTGGGTTAGGGGCCGACGTAGGTGTTGAAGTCATTGGCAAGGTAGAGACGGTTGAGGCTGCTATTCGCAGTTCAGCCAATGGTGGTCGAGTTGTTATCATGGGTACATGCAGACCTGAGGCAACCGCAAAATTCAGCCCATTTGACCTCATGCGTTACGAAAAAGACATTCTGGGCTCACACACCCAAGCAGCAAGCTTCAGAACCGCTGTTGATATGCTAGACGCCGGCTTTGTTCCAGTGAACGTTATAGTCACTCATCAGATTCCGCTCAAGGAGATTGGCAAAGCGTTCACGTTGAACAAGACGGGAGAGAGTGTGAAGACCGTAGTTCGAATGGACTAAGGTACTGCAACCTAGGGTGGGTAGGCTAATGTGTAGATGTGTCTTCCACCCTTCAATGGTCCCTTGATGACGGCATCGATATCGGCCCTGTTTCTTTGCGTTACTTGCTCGATTGGTGGCAGTGTTCCAGCGGGGAATTTGGTCATGATGTCGTTATGCAGCTCCACCATGTAATCCAAGATCGCCTCTACGCCAGGAATCGCTTTCTCGGCTTTGGCTAAGGTTGCTTTGCCGACTACGCCTTTGGGGTAGGCGTAGATTTCCATCGCCGACGCGCCCATTTGTCCGTACCAGGATATTGGGCGCTGGTAGGCGTTTGCGGCTTTGTCGACGTGGCGGGCATGGTTAGGAAGGAACCCGTAAACGTCAGCATCTACGGCGTCTTCCATTTTCATCAGTTCAGGGAAGAGTGCGAGGCTGTAGGATGTTTCAACTTCGTCTGCATGAATGAACGGTGTTTCGAAGGGGCCGCCATGCTCCTTATCTTTGATCTGCTGCGGAGAAATTGCCCACCAGTTCAAATTGATGAAAATTCCGGGGACTTGGTACCTTTTGGCGAATTGGTGAATCGCCGAGGGAATCACGTACTCTTGCCCATGTCCGTTGAATAGAATCTGCTTTCTGAATCCTGCATTCCAGAAACCCGCCATAATGCCGCGAAGCGTTGCCTTGAACGCGTCATCGTCAATGACCACTGTCCCAGGCATTCCTAAGTGATGGTATGGATGCGAACCGTACCAGAAGGGTTGAGCGACTGTGCACCCAGTCTTCTCGGCAACCATCTCCGCCATTCTGCAAACTAAGTAAATGTCCTCTCCAACAGCCGCGTGCGGCCCGTGATTTTCAGTTGCGCCGAGTGGAATTATGATCAGATCATTTTTCTTAACTCGTTCCTCAACTTGCTTCATAGTCATGTTCTGGTAGTAGATTCCATCCTGTTTCTCCATATGGCCGCCAGTAGGAGGCAACTTCCATTTACCCAAGAATAACACGTCTGCCTACGGCGATAGGGATGAATTATTTAAGAATCAGGTTTAACCGTCGAGGTGAACCCAACGTTCGCTTGCTGCAGATTCTGCTATCGCATCCATAATCACGCAATTCTTGTAACCGTCTAAGAAGGTTGCACCAAGCGGCTCGATGGGTTTGTCGTTCACTATGCAATCGGTAACGTGATAGACTTCGTTAACAAATGCGTGATCCCACCCGAAACCTCCTCCCTGCTCTACCCAAAACTTATCCATGAAGGGGTGAGCCTTGGTAGTTGTCCAAACGTCGCGAAAACCCCTCTGTTCGTTAGCGTCTCTCAGAGAGAATATTTCTAACTCATTGAGCCGTTCCAGGTTGAATCGCAGTGAGCCCTCGCTGCCTAGGATTTCGAAACGCAGGAAATCTTTCCTTCCAGGCGCCATCCAACTCGCCTCAATCGTTCCCAACGCGCCATTCGCGAACTTCACAGCAGCAACCGTCGAATCATCCACCTCCACTCTGCCTTTCGTATTCGGCGCATCGGGCAGCGGTCTCTCCTTGACGAATGTTGCAGTGGCGCCGGAGACAGCTGATATTTCACCCATCAGGAATCGAGCGAGGTCGATGATGTGTGATCCTAGATCACTTAGCGCACCGTACCCTGCTGTTTCTCGTTTGAAGTGCCAGTCGAGGGGAAATTCTGGGTTGATGTAACCCAAGTCGCCCACTTCGACGTTCAGGTAGGCGCCGCGGAAGTGCAGTAATTGGCCGACGAAGCCTTCCTGAATCAACTTTCTAGCGTAACTGACTGCGGGGATGAAGCGGTAGTTGAAACCGGTCATATGCTTAACCCCTGCCTTCACCGCTGACCTCAACATTTCCTCAGCCTCCTTCCCCGTACGCGCCAAAGGTTTCTCGCAGATCACATGCTTTCCAGCGTCAAATGATGCAATTGATTCTTCATGGTGAACGTACGGCGGGGTGCACAGATCTACGACATTAACCTCCGGATCTTTCACGAGGTCGCGAAAGTTCTCGTAAGTCTTCTTAAATCCAAACTTCTCAGCGAAGGCCTCCGTGCGTTCACAGTTTCGTCCGGCAACTGCCACTAGGATGGGGTTTGCTGGTGGCGGGTAGTAGAATAGGGGCATGTTAAGCCAGGCGTGGCTGTGAACTCTGCCTATGTTGTATCCAACCATACCTACGCCTAGAGTGGGTCGCGTTTTGGTTTCAGGCAATTGTATGCACTGCGTGGAGAGGGGTCTTCTGCCCCTTCTGTCAACTATCTTGAGTAAGCTTGGGTCGGGTCAGGGTTTGACGGTGACTTTTGCGTCTTCTCTGCTCAATAGTTTTTCTAACGCCTTGGGAACTTCAGGCACGGAGTATCTGCCGGTGATGATTTTTGTTGTGTCAAACCTTCCAGACGCCATCAGTTTGATGACGCCGGGCCATACTCCTGCGCCGGCATGTCCTTGTGTGCCGTAGGCTTGGAGTGCGCGTACCTGGTACATTTCGAAGAACACCGGCGCCGCCTTATCCGCTCTTCCAATGTCCACGATCTTCCCTCCAATGGCCATGCATTTTTCGGCTTGGGGCATGATGAAGCTCGGGTCGCCTGCGGCCTCAACATGCATATCCATTCCCTCGCCGCCAGTAAGCTCAAGCAGTTTCTGCCAGGGTTCGATGCCTGATTTTTGTAGGGCGAAGGGATCGAAGACTTCGTCTGCTCCTACGTCCTTAGCTAGTTGTGCGCGTTTGGTCCGAGGTTCGAACGCAAATATCTTCCCAGCTCCCGCGGCCTTTGCAAGCCCAACCGCCCCCAATCCTATAGGACCGGTTCCCCAAACGGCAACTGAGGATCCGGGCTTGAAGCCTCCGGCGCGAATGAACATCCCGTTGTAAGCTACGCAGGCGGGTTCAATCAATGATCCGGCTTCGAAGATCTTATCCTCGCTTCGAAATACCTTCTTGAAGTCGTTGATCTTCCAGCAGAATTTCTGGTGAATCTTCATGTATTGCTGGCATCCGCCGTCGTCAGTGAACCCCATTTCCATCAAGTTGACGCATTGGTTGAAGTTGCCAGTTCTGCATGGGTCACATTCATTACAATACCACATTTCCTCACATACGACATAGTCGCCAACCTTAACGGTGGTGACCTCGCTACCAACCTTCTCAATTATTCCTGAAAGTTCGTGTCCTAGGACCACGGGGGTCTTAACGAGCCCGGGGTACAGAATGTATCCGTCCTTGTCGCTTTCGTAAAGATGCATATCAGATCCACAAATTCCGCACGCCTTCAGTCGCACTAGGACCTCTTTTGCTGAGATTTCAGGGATCGGAATATCCTCGACTTGAACGTTGGGCTTATGCCACACACGGCTCGCGTAAGTGGCCCTGCGCGTCCTTACTTCTTCATCCGTTGGCTTGTAGGTCGATCTTGGTTTCCAGTCAGCGTGAAGAACAGCGGCAACTTGTTTCTGACTCATAATCAATCGCTGTCGTTTTCAGCGTTACGAATAGAAAAGACTTCCCTGTGATTCCGTACGGTCACGCAAATGCACGACCGCGAATCGAATAGTTCGGATGCTACCGAGTTCGCTCTATCATAACGGTCCTCGGAGCATTTTGCGACGTCGAAGCGTTGTTTAGGCGGTCTTGGGAAGCTCGTACACTGATTTCCAGCCGGGGCTCTGCGGTTCTCTCAGGAATGGCTCCATTTCCTCTTTCGACCGGAGCGTGATCTTATCGACGGGAGGGACTGTTCCGGCGGGAAATGATTGTAGAATTTCATCGTTGACCAATGTGAGATACTTCAGTATGGCTGCGATTGGTCTCTTCGCTTTTCGAGCCGATGCCAGTGCTGGTTTTCCTACTACTCCTTCAGGGGTTGCCCTGATTTCAATTGCAGCATGTCCTTCCCCTTCGGACCAGCGGTGTGGCCTACGGAACGGGTCAACTGACTTGTCGAAGTGTCCTTCGGGAAGGTAAGAGATACCCTGCGTACCCTTGTGGGCCAAGCTCATGTCCACCATGCCCGGTGGGAAGAGTAATAGGGCGTTGGATGTCTCCGCTTCGTCCGCGTGGACGAAGTCTGTTTCCATAGAATCCTCTTTACCCGTAGGGCCGAAAAACTCTCGTACTCCTCGATGCCAATCCAGAACCCTGAAAATTCCTGGAAGCTGATACCGTTTCATAAACTCCTGGAGCGCAGATTCCAGGACCCAGAGCTGTCCATGATTGTTGACAATAACCTGTTTCCTGAAACCGTCATTCCACAATCCAAGCATAACCTCAATCATAGTCTCCCTCACAGTCGCGTCAGAGAGGATAACGGTGCCCGGCATGCCGAGATGATGATAGGGGTGGGCGCCGTAGAATAGGGGAGGGAGCGCTAGGTTTACGGGTGGCCCTTTCGTGGCTGTGTACCGGCGGACCCCCTCGCAAATCTGCGTTACAACGAGCGTATCCAATCCTGAGATTGTATGGGGACCATGATTCTCCGTGCTACCCACAGGTATGAAAACAATGTCATTCTTCCGTCTGTTTTCAATGAGCTTTTGACGAATGGTTGTCTGGAGGTAGCTGCCGGGTTTTGCAAGTTCCGGCGAAGAAGGAATCTGATAATCGTGGAGAATCTTGTCTATTTGTTGCTCCGAGGAATCCCAAATCTCCTTCTTCAGCCTACCCACGCTATTGTCTTCAAACATAATTGCAGGGTTCTCAGTTTCTATCCAATTTCTACTCGTCATCTTCCTCAATCCGTGATTTCTGAGCGATCTATGACTGCTTTGGGTTAGAAGTCTATCTACATTACTCTATACACCATAAATTATTAATCTCTGGACTCGGAAACTTACATCCGTTGCGTTCTCGTTATGCGAATCCATTTATCGCGTGGCGGAGTGACGAAGGTTCAAGCAAGTATCGTTGTAGTCGTAGTAATTGTTGCTGTTGTTGCTCTGGCGCTCACGTTAAAGCCGCCTGGAGGAGTGACGCCCTCAACGTCCACGTCCCTACCTTCTACTGCGCAGGGTTCGACTCTAACCTATGAGACATACTATACGACTTCCTATCTCGACCCAACCGTCGACTATGTTGAGTGGGACTACGGGGTGATGAACAACGTATACGAGTATCTACTGTTCTACAACGGAACCAGTGGCTCCCAAGTCATTCCATGGCTCGCGCAAAACTACACATTCTCCCCAGACAAATCAACCGTGAATTTCAATTTGAGGACAGGAATAACCTTCCAAGATGGCGAGCAGTTCAATTCAACCGCCGTGTACTTTTCCATCTACAGGAACTTCGTCATTGACGGTGCTCAACCCACGGGATACGGGTCTGGACCAGCTTGGATCCAGCAGCAATTGGCCAATACTAGCCTCAGTACGGTCCTAAGTGGCAAGACCCAACCTTACTCACAGGCTTGGGTGGACCGTGTTTTGGGCGAGAACTTCATCGAAATAACCGGACCCAGCACCTTCGAAATGCATTTACAGCATTATGACGGCGCGTTCCCCTATCTTTGGACCACATATGGAGCTCCGATTATTGCACCAGGCTTCACCATGCAACACGACGTAGCAACTTGGAAGTCGCAGAGTTACAACCTGCCCTATCCCACGTTGAGTGGCGATGAATTGACCATGATGAAACAGTATTTCTACGATGAGGTAGCAACGTGTGGTGTAAGTCCGACGCCGGGCGGTTGCGGATATACCTACCTAGATAATTCGGGCCAGGGCTCGACTGCAGGAACGGGACCTTACTCCATCGTTTCACATGACCTGTCGACTCAAGACATTGTCCTTCAGGCCAACCCCAACTATTGGGGCGGTCCCTACCAGTTCATGGGAGGGCAGAAAATAATTCCACAGGTCCAGACAATCAACATAAACTATGTTCCCGACCAAACCACGAGGAACATTGACCTACAGAATGCTGCAAAGTCAGGTACCCGGATGATCACTGATGTATTAAACGACCGGCTTTACGACGTAGCCGATAGGACGCAGTGGTTGCAGAATAACACCCTCTCCTCAACGATTCCGGGAGTTTCCATTTATGGTGCCTACACTTCGTTCTCCGACTTCACAGTTACCTGGGACACGAACGTGACCAACAGATTCACCGGCGAATATTACCAGTTCCAGCCCTTTGCGGACTTGAGGTTCAGGTTGGCCTTCTCCGATTCGGTCAACATGTCTGCGATCAACGCTAATGTCAACAACGGGCTTGGTCAAGTAATGCTGAATATAATCCCGCCCGGGCTACCGCCACAGGGTACTTACAACCCGTCTATTGTGCCCAGATACAAGTATGACCTCGTGGAAGCTCAGAACCTACTACTGGATGCCATGACACATCCGCTCTCCAAGTTCACATTCAAGAACGGCACGATTGCCCCTCCTGGCGTTTTTGACAACACCTTCGGCTGCGCGAAACTGAATTCGCAAAATCTTTGCAACAACCCAGTGCCACAGACTATTACTCTGAGCTATCCGACAGGTGACACGTTTAATGAGGCAATTCTCAATACAATTGCCTCCAACCTCAACAACGTCAGCGCAACCTACAACATGGGACTTGTGGTTGCAGTAGTTCCCATACCGATTGGCCAATTGACAGCGTACGCTTACTCGGGCGAGCTGTATTCGTATGCAGCCAATAACTGGTATGCCGACTATCCATGGGCTCTCGACTTTGTCGGCCCACTCATCACTCCAGGAAATGCTTGGTATTCAATTCAATCATTCAACCTCACAAGGATGACTGACCTGTATCAACAGGCAGTCGCTTACTCGCATTCTGGTGATGACGCTGGCTTGGTCAGGGTAAGTAACGAGATGGTTGCCCTGGCAAATCAAGAAGTCATGTCACTATACGAAATATACCCAGCATACTTCCTAGTTATGACCTCGAACATTCATGGCTATTTCTACAACCCGTCCGAACCAATGCAACCAGGTTACTACTTCGCCACGATGTACTAACCCCAATTTTCAGTCATCTTCCAAGCTTATTCCTAGGGTTTCAGCGTAGAGGCAGAGTTCCGACTGCAACGCCTTTTCTATGTGCTCCGCTGCGTGAAACCCATGTCCTTCTCCATCGAATTCTAAGTACCTGACTGGAAGTCGTTTCCTTCGCATCTTGTTCACGACTATTCGCGACTGGGTAGGAGGAACAACTCTGTCATCGAGTCCTTGGAAGATGATGAGGGGTGAAGAGATTCGTTCAGCAAATCGTGCAGGAGATCGTTTCAGGTAAAGTTCGCGTTTGAAAGGATACGGCCCTATCATCATGTCTAGGTACCGTGATTCGAACTTGTGAGTGTCTCGGGCCCATTTTTCTAAATCGCTTATCCCGTAATAGCATGCGCCTGCCCTGTACAACTTCATAAATGCAAGCGACGCCAGGGTCGTGAATCCCCCTGCGCTACCACCGCGTATCAGTAACCTTTTCTGATCGGCTCTCCCGCGGCTGCAGGTGTACTTGGCGCCATTGGCGCAATCTTTCACATCAATAACCCCCCACATACCATTGAGCCTCTCGCGATATGTTCTTCCGTACCCAGCGCTACCTCTGTAATTTACATCGAGGACGGCGAACCCGCGACTTGTGAAGAATTGTAACTGCAAATCAAATGAAACGGAAGCTGCAGATGTCGGACCACCGTGTACCTTCACAATCAAAGGCGGTTTCTCGCCTTTCGGTGAACGATAATCTTTGTTCTTTGGCGGATAGTAGAAGGCGTGCGAAGTAAGGTTGCGTCGGGTCGGAAACGCTATTGTTTGGGGGAACGAGAAGTAGGAGGGATGGATGGATGCCTCACTTGACCTTCGCAGAACATTCCAATCTCGTCTCGATAGATCTAACTTCACTATCGATGAGGGAGTTGACGGGGAACTCGCGCAGAATATGGCAGTCTCTCCGCAGGCGCGAACATACGATATCTCCGTAAAGGGAAGATCGTCCAAGCTATCGAATCTTTTGTTTTCCGCGTCGATTGTAGCTAGATGATATTTGCCTGCGCTGATGTACGCGCAGGCCAAATAATATGAACTTACTGCATAGGTGGATAGTCCTAACTGCCATTGAGGTTCTCCGAACTCGGCTTTCATCCTGTGCATACCTTCGACTCTACCCTGGTGAAATCGGAAAATGTTCCACCAACCCGAACGGTCCGAAACAAAGTAAAGGGTCCCATCCGGCGCCCACTCCGGTTGAAGAACAGCCTCATTGGAACCTCCTGCGATTCTCACTCTGTTTCTGAGCACTCCTTCCCGATCCACCTCAGCCGTCCACAGTTCGGTTCCGTCCCACGGCATGTTAGGAAAATTCCAGGTAACCCATGCGAGAGTAGATCCGTCGGGGCTCAACTTGGGTGAGAGGTAGAAGTCGTTTCCTGCAGAAATCACTGTGCTTTTGCTCGATTTGTCCAACGAGATAGTGACTAGCGTGTTGACCACCTCTCTGTCGTGCAACCCATGCTCTTCGCGCACGCAGAAGATACAGTTCCGGGTCTTATCAACGGTGAAATCTGCGTAGCGGAATTTCGAGTTATTCGACGTTACGAACCTTGGTCTTGAACCCTTTCTCTGTCTGTAGACTTTCATGTCATCGAAATTCGAGAAGAAGACTTCATCATCATTTACGGTGTAGCTTCCTCCTCCATACTCATACACACGTGTCCCTACATCGAAATCAGGAGACGTTACGTCTTCTGTTATGCCGGTGCTGTTTCGGTGCGCAACTATGGTCCTCCGTCCATGCTGCTCTGGCCGCGTCTCCACCCAGTAAATCGTATCCTGATCTACGAAAACCTCAGAGAACCCTATGTTCCGAGACGCGACCAAAGCAGTGATTGGAGATTTCCATGAGCCGAATGGCGCCACCTTTTGCGATGTCATATGAGCCATCGACTCAAATTGACCATAAACGTTCTATTATTGTTGGAGACCGATCCTTCACGTGACATATAGTCGCAACATTTTTTGCAGAAGCTGAACATGCACGAGTCGGCAAGAGTCACCACCTACAATATAGAATCCGATTAACCGTTCCGCGACGTGCCTGATTACGCAACGGTATTAACTGTGAATTCTAGATCTGTGTAAAATCCTGCGGGAGGCGGCAAGAGATGACTAAGGCTCTGAAATTTGCTGTGATCGGTATGGGTAGAATGGGGTCGTGGCACGCAAAAAACATCAAGCTCAGGGTCCCAAAGGCCACTTTGGTTGCCGTTTCGGATGTTGACAAGGCAGCCGTAAGAAGGGGGAGTCGGGAGACAGGGGCTCCAATGTTTGAGGACTACCGAAAAATGCTGAGAGACGTGGATCTAGACGCGGTTTGTGTCGTCACCTCTACCGACACCCACGCTCCTATCGCAACCGAAGCCGCTGAGGCCGGCCTCAATGTATTCGTTGAAAAACCCATGGCGATCGCCATTAAGGAAGCAGATCGACTCGAGCGTGCCGTGAGGAAGTCAAATGTGAAACTTCAGGTCGGCTTCATGCGCCGATTCGATTCAGCTTACGCACATGCAAAGAAGCGTATTGAAAACGGCGAGATCGGTAAACCCATTGTCTTCAAGTCGACCAGCCGAGACCCGTTTCCGCCACCCGTCTGGGCCTGTGATCCAAAGCATGGAGGCGGATTACAAATTGAGATGCACGCCCACGACTATGATCTTGGTAGGTGGCTTATGGGAAGTGAGATTGTTTCAGTGTTCACGAAGGCGGAATGCCTGGTCTTTCCAGAGTTAAAGAAGCGGGTTTCCGAGTTCGTTGACAACACTTTGATCACGTTGAGCTTCCAAAATCATTCGATGGGATTGGTCGAGGGAAGTCTGAATGCCAAGTACGGGTATGATGTGCGGGCTGAGATCTATGGGACCGAAGGTATGATTCTCGTGGGGTCGGTGCAGCGGACTCCGGTTGCTGTTTACACTCGAAGGGGAGCGAATGCGGAAACGGCTTATTTGGGCGACAGAGAAACCCCTCACTTCGCACAAAGATTCGGTGAAGCATACCGTGCGGAGATGGTTCACTTCGTCGATACAATTCTTCGAGATCTAAAAGCCGCCCCAAGCGTGGGAGAAGGCCGAGCAGCCCTGAATGTTGGGTTAGCGGCGTTCGAGTCAACCAAAACAGGGAAGTCGGCAAAAGTCAGGAAGTAGGGCGTCGCTGCGAAGAGTCGATCTTCACATATACTGAGGAAGTTGCTTCCTCACCCTCTCTTTCCTGAGATGCGCATAGCTTGGCAATGCTCCGCCTATGAGGGGTCTTGCATACTTGAGAAATGCATCTGTGACATAGTTCGACTGTTTGTTGATGAAGGCCTCAGGCAATCTCTTGGTTCTCAGCGCCACCTCTTCCAACTCCACCAAGCCATTTTCAGATTCGTAAGGGTCCTCTCTTTTTCTAATGATCGTGACCAT
>Ga0326727_10019371_pt1 | contig 13695 bp, 10 predicted proteins | sample MB2enrmetagenome_FD_207643 | JGI IMG/M metagenome (GOLD analysis project Ga0326727, IMG submission 207643) | Lab enriched peat soil microbial communities from McLean, Ithaca, NY, United States - MB29MY | ecosystem: Environmental > Terrestrial > Soil > Wetlands > Peat | place: USA: New York... | reverse complement strand
TGCGACAGAGCGCGAATCAGGCCGCAGATCAGCGCGGTTTTTCCCGCGCCGCGCCCGCCGCCGCCCACTACGATGATCGCCATCGCTCCGGCCCCTGTTCCCTCGCCTTTCTACTCCCTATTGGCTACTCCCTGTCTTTCCGCTTCTTCGCCAGCCGCGCCAATGTCGCTTGCTCGCGCAGCACCTGCTGCAATGGCCGCGCCGGCGTGCCCCAATGCACCGTTCCTGGTTTGAGGCCCTCGTTGGTCACCGTCTTGCCGCTGAAGACGCCAGCCTGTCCGCCAAGAATGACGCCTGGCCCGACATGCGCGTGGTCGCCGATGCCCACTTGCCCCGCGATCACCGCGCCCTTGCCAATCGTGCTCGAGCCGGAAATCCCGGTCAGCGCGGCAATCACCGCATCCTCGCCGATTTCGCAGTTGTGGGCCACGTGAACCAGGTTGTCGAGCTTCGCGCCGCGCCGCACGCGCGTCTCGCCCAGTGCGCCACGGTCGATGGTGCAATTAGCCCCGATTTCCACATCGTCTTCGACGGCCAGCACGCCCTGCTGCGGGAACTGCGTGTATGCGCCGGTCGCCGCATCGCGCACGTAGCCAAAGCCGTCGGCTCCCAGCACTACGCCGGCGTGCACGATGACGTGGTTGCCAATCGTCGTCCCCGGATACATCACAACCCGCGGGTAGATGCGGCAGTGGCCGCCGATGCGCACGCCTTCGCCGATCACCGCGCCAGCCTCGATCCGCGTTCCGGCCCCGATCTGCGCGCGATCGCCAATCACCGCGCATGGGCCAATGGTCACATCCGCGCCGAGCTTGACCTCTGCACCAACCACCGCCGTCGGATGAACGCCCGCGACCGGCAACGCGGGCTTGAGCAGCTTGGCCGCGCGCGCGAACCACAGCCGCGGCTGATCGCATTCGACTACGGCGACGCTCGGATTCGCAGTGTAGCTTGCAAGGCAGCCGGGCTTAAGGACCACCGCGGCGGCGGGGCTGGCAAGCGCTTTGCTGGCCGAAGCTGCGTCTTCAGCGAAGAGCAGCTCCGTTGCCGTCACACGCTCGCGACCGTTCACGCCGGTGATGCGCGTCTCTGCTCTGCCCTGCGCCAGTTTGCCGCCGAGCTTTCCGATCAGCTCTCCCAGCGTCATGCATCTCCCCCTTGTGTCAGGGTGTGAACTCAATACAGCCCCGGCTCTCCCACCGGCCTCGTCTTCCAGCGGCGATGAATCCACAACCACTGGTCAGGATAGCGCCGAATCCACTCTTCAAGAACCGCCGTGCACCGACGGGTGCCTTCCAGAATATCGGCGCCGCGGTCTGCGGTGTGTGGAATCTCGACCTCCGGGCCGAAGCGAAGCACGTAGCGGCGCTCCTCCGGCTCCCACACCATAAAGCCCGGCAGCACCGCTGCGCCGGTCTGGCGCGCCACGTGGGCCAGCCCCGTGCCCGTGCACGCGTCGATGCCAAAAAACTTCACGAACTCACCCTGCGGCGGCGTCATGTTGGTGTCCATCAGGATGCCGACCGTCTGCCCCGCGTGCATGGCCGTCAACAGCCCTCGGCCAAACTCATCTTTCGACAGAACAAAATTGCCGTGAAGAGAGCGAATGCGGTTGACGTACTCATCGAGGCGGCGATTGTCGAGCCTCCGGATCAGCATGCCCATGGGATAGCCCATGAGCGAGTGGTAGAAGCTGGAAAGTTCCCACGCGCCCAGGTGCCCGGTGAGGATGAGCACGCCTTTGCCGCGGGCCTGCGCCGCCAGGTAGTGTTCCAGCCCCTCGGTCCGCATCCAGCCGCGCGTGTTCTCCGGCGTGTACCGGGTCATGCGGCAAAACTCGACGAGCTGCCATCCGAGATGAATGTAGACGCGGCGCAAAATTCTTTTTCTGGTTTTGGAGGAGAGATCGGGAAGAGCCATCTCGAGGTTGCGCACGCCCACGCGGCGCAACCGGCCGAAACACCAGTAAACGGCAAAGGCAATGCAGCCGGAAAACAGGCGCGCGACCCCGCGTGGCATGCGGCCCAGGCAGCGTGCAACGGCTACAACGATCCCATACTCGAGGTTTTCACCCATCGCTTGAGTAAGGATCAGTGTAGACGCTCAACGCGGCCCGAGTGGCCACGGAGCCCGCTGCAGCCCATCCTCCCCCCGTGCGGGCGGGGAGGACGAGGGAGCTTGTCTTGATTTTTCGAGAAGGCCCGGGGACAACGCCCTTCCTACCGGGCTTTGGCGAGAACGAAGTACTGCGCAACGTCGCGAACAAACGGAACCGCGCCCGGCGGCACAGGAACTTCGCCTTTCAGGATGGTTTCGAAGTGGTGGGGCGCTCCGTAGTACAGCGTCGTGTCATCCTGATTCTGGCTCACGCTGGTGCCGTCAAGATCGATGCCGGCGAAGATGCCCTTTGTCCGCGAGTAGCTCAGAAGCTCCGCACTCATCTTCCAATCCGTGGAGGCCGTGCCCGAGCGACCCACGGGACCGGCTGCTGCCGATGCATCGCCGCCAATCTTGAATTTGTCCTTGAGCAGATCCTGCATCCCGCGGTCATTTACGGCAATCAGAATCAGATCCGTCGCCTGGCCGCCCCACTGGAATCCGAACGATCCGCCGGCCATGCGGATGAACACCGGCGCGCTCCAGCCGTGACCCGTGCGGCAGGTGACCACGCCCTGTCCATACTGAGCGCCGACGAAAAACGCGCCCTTCACCATGCTCGGGACCACTGCCACGCACGTGGCCGACTTGAGAATGTTGCTCGGGACGGTACTGTCCTTCGCGCCCATGATCTGGTCGAGGACGATCTTGGCTGAGTCGATGCGTGCCTGCAAATCCTCCTTGGTGGAGGCAGCGACGGCTGTGGAAGTGAGCAGAAAGCTGAGGCAAACAGAAGCAATGGCCTTCTTCATATTCATGTCCTTTCCCGTCCGCCGGCTTTGCGCCGGGGACACGAGAACTCTGAGTCGGAGGCGTGCGTCCCGCAGTCCGGGAGTTCGATCATGTGGGTCCGAGGGAATAACGGCCGGCAGACGGCGCCGAAACCTCCTCGAACAGCCTACAGCATTGATGGGCAAAACCGCATCTTGCCCTTGTGAATACATATTTCCGGCCGGAGTCCCGGGCTTTCCCTTGCATGCTGCTGCAAGCGCAGCTTCAGCCACGGCCTAAATCCCCAAAATCTTTCAATCCAATTTACGGCGCGGCTACAGGAGTTTTTGGAAATTGTGTATCCGCATTCACGAAATTCAAGTCGGTGCGGCCAGCAGGCAGCGACGACCTTTGTAAACGCTTTGATCGTACACAGTATTTCCGAAACGGCTCTAAATCGGCGCCTTTTCAAAACAACAACAGGCTTAGCGAACCGAGACGCGCAGGGTGGGTTGCCTCAAACCGCCGAAAAAGTGCAAGGTCCACGATAAAGCGCGGCTTAAAAAATCCGCCGCATCTCCTTGTACGGCCTAAACTTCGACATTTTCTTCAGGATTCGAATTGCCGCCGGTCGATAACCTGCATCGAAGCAAAGGTACCAACTTGAAGCTTGTGCAAGCTTGTCAAGACGCCGATGAGGCGTGGGAATCAAGGAGGTTGGATATGAAAAAGTTGTTTGCGATGTTGTTGATCGCCAGTTGTGGGGTTGCAGCGCGTGCCGCCGACAACCCTCAGAAGTTGGACGCCCGCCTGGACGCTGCCCGATCCGTGATCGACTCGATTATGTCTGTGCCTGACAAGGCCGTTCCCGATGGGATCGCGCGGCATGCAAAATGTATTGCCGTGGTGCCTGGCGTGATAAAGGGAGCGTTCGGTGTAGGCGCCGAGTACGGACAGGGCGTAGTCACTTGCAGGACTCCGCGGGGTTGGAGCGCCCCCGTGTTCATTCGCCTGGCCGGCGGATCGTTCGGCTTCCAGATTGGTGGACAGGGTACCGATCTGGTGTTAGTGGCAACGAATGACAAGGGATTCCAGGACCTTCTACATGACAGGTTCAAGATCGGCGCCGATGCGTCGGCAGCAGCCGGACCCGTGGGACGCGACGCACAGGCCTCGACCGACATCAGCATGCGAGCCGAAATGCTGACCAGGTCGCGCAGCCGAGGAATTTTCGCAGGCATCGACCTGAATGGAACAACGGTGAGCCAGAACGTCGCGGACACCGATGTGCTCTACGGCGCACACCATCGATTCGACAACGTTCTCCGGGGAGAGGTGCCTCCGCCTCCGCAGGCCGAGGGATTTCTGCACGCTGTGAGGGAATATTTCGGCGAGGCAGAAATGCACCGCTGAGTTGTATCGCAGGCGGGCGCGGGCCGCGCACCGGCGCGTCCGCGCCGGCCCTGTCGCGGCCGATCGAATTTGAAGAAGGAGTACGGACTTGAATAGGTACCCTGCTAGCCCACATGTGGGTTTATTCACGATGCCCCCCGAAACACTTGCGGATTCTCTCGCATCGAAGGAAGTGAACCCGCAAGGGACCGCTGCGGGAATGAGGTTGCTCACGTTTTATATCAGCCATTCGGCCAAGAGGCTGAGCCCTTCAAGGTTGCGCAGCCTGGAGAAGGCTCGCAAACTGCTTGCGGCTCGAATGGACCGCGAGCTGCGGCAGAGGAGCGCCGCCTGAAAGCTGAATCGTCCCTCCGCCCGCAAAAAAAACACTGCAAGCCCAATCGTACTTATCCTGGCGCAATGCTCGCGGAAGAACTGGTGATGCAACTGCCTGCAGGGCAGAGCAGGCACTTGTGTTGAGATGCATGGATTGATTGGGGGGAGGGCTGAAGAAACCATCGCAGGTGGGCCCAACCGGACGCGTTACAAAAAATAGGAGTTCCCTTGCTTCACGGAAACATGACGCTTGGGAACTCCTTTCCCCAGATCTGCGTTGTTTCTATGTACAAGATGGTGGAAAACGGGTAATCGCACAAGAGTACTTAGGGGTTATGACTAGAAGTAACCGTTACTTCACCTAATCTGGGGCACTTTCGTGAGAGGTTCCGCCGCCCCGCCGGCTATGGCCTTTGGGCAAGAGAGAGCGGTTTAGCGCCGATATGGAGAGCTTGATGCGGTTGTCGGCGCCTGTCTTGCGCATAAGGCGGCTAATATACGCCTTGACCGTCCCCTGCTCGATACCCAACCGGGAGGCAATCTCGCGCGTGGAGTGCGCCCCCAGGATGAGCTCGAGGACCTGTTGCTCGCGCTTTGTAAGTTGTTGGTTATAGTTAGGTTGCGATAGATTTGGAACGTTCAGCAGGCGGTCGATCACGCGGCAGAGTAGGCGCCGCGGCGCCCAAATCGACCCCGCAGTCACCACGTCGATGGCTTGCCGGACCAGCTCAGGACCAGCGGTTTGCCCCAGGTAGGCCCTGGCCCCGGCGATAATCGCACTGATCACCAGTTCGTCGTCGCCATCAGGCCCAATCACGATCGATCGGACGTCTGGCCGGTCGCGCCGAATCGTCTCCAGGGCCTCCAAACCACCAGGAGTGGAATGCAGGTCGACAACAAGGTAAGCGATGTCATCGAGCGCCAGCAGTTCAGAGAGGCTTCCAACCACGTGAGCGAGCTGGTCCTGGTCCTCCTGAGCGGGCTGATCAAAGATGCTCGCCAGTCCGGCGACGCGAATCGGCTCGTCCGCCACCACCCCAATGCGAATTACGTCAAGACCACGCTTCGACGATGTCATCCCCACACCCGTCCGGCTCCAGCCAGGTCACGCCGGCTAACTGAAACACTGCTTCATGTGGCTGTTGTTTGATCCAGGGAGAAGATACGTCAGCGCATTCACGATTACGAAAATACAAAATCGACGAGTTTGCCTTTCAAACCGCATTGACTTTGATTCGATGTGCCCCGTCAGCTGGGCTGGAAGGCCATGGCATGACGCGGCATTCATCGTTCCCGCCGGCCTTGTGATTCTGATTGCACAAAGTCCGGCCGCTATGGTTCACCTGGGCCCCAAATCCCAGTAAGTCGACCTGAATTGAATCATTAACGGCACGAGCCGAAACTGATATACCACTAAAATCCGATCGGTTAAGAAATAGGTGCTAGCGCATTGACGCTAAGGTGGCACCCGAACATCGTTGATCATGAGAGCTTCCGGGATCAATGCCGCATCATTCGTCATCCGCATGGTTCCGGCGAGGCAGGCATTCGGCGATTTCTCACAGCTTGGGCAGAACGATTCCCTGTTGCTTTTGATATTTGCCCTTGCGGTCAGCATAGCTCGTCTCGCAGGGCTCATCGGAGCGGAAAAACAAGATCTGGCAAAGTCCTTCGTTGGCGTACACCTTGGCCGGCAGCGGGGTTGTGTTTGAAATCTCAAGGGTGACAAAACCCTCCCACTCCGGTTCAAACGGCGTTACGTTCACAATGATTCCGCAACGCGCATAGGTTGATTTTCCAACGCAGATGGTCAGCACATCTCTGGGGATGCGAAAGTATTCAACAGAACGCGCCAGCGCAAACGAGTTGGGCGGAATGATGACCGACTCGGCCTGAACGGAAACGAACGACCGTTCGTCGAAGGCTTTGGGATCGATGATGGCGCTGTTCACGTTGGTGAAGATCTTGAACTCGTCGGAAACCCTGAGGTCATAACCATAGGAAGACAGCCCATAGGAAATCACCCCGTGCGCGACCTGCTTTTCGCTGAAGGGTTCGATCATGCGGTGCTTCAGGGCCTGCTCCCTGATCCATCGGTCGCTTTGAATCGACATGCGTCTCCCGCTCCCGGAGGTTTAGAGCGGCTTCCAGCGGCTTTGCTGCGCTGAGCGCGACTCAATAACTCATTTTAATCTGTTTCCATCCATACCCTGAGTCGGGAAGGACAAAGTCAACAACCCTACCCAGCCCAGTCCTCGCGTTGGTCGAGGAATTAATCACTGTAGCAGCGGGTAGTAGCTGGGGCTCCAAGGAACTACAACTGGCCGAACGAACCTGCGCCGGACGCGATAGAGCGGTTCGCCGCGAGTTTCAATCTCCTCCAAGCGGAATGGCCGGAGCCCTGCCTTGTGGGCCCATGTGAAGGCCGGAATCTCATCTGGCCCGAAGCCCATCAGATCCGCTGCCACCATGTCAGTGGCCAGCGGATTCGTGCCGGCGATAATGGTCTCCATTGGTACCTGGGTTCCGCCGGCCGGACCGTTTCCTTCCATCGCCGAAGAGCCATCGATCACCACCAGCCCGAGTTTGTTGGCCCGCACCATGTCCACGATGGGCGCGGCCGTAGCAGAGGGCTCGATTTGGGCCGCCAAGTCGTGCATGTTTCCTCGTGGGGCTTGATAGATTGCACCCGGATAGAGGCCGATGAGGTTCTTCATTCCCAGCGTGACCCCAGCCATCATATGGGTCTTCATCATTGGCACCGAGCAAAGCAGATCGATCTCGGTCAGCGACCGATGCAGGGTCAGCTTATCGAACAGGAACGCGCCAGGAACCTTTACTTCGACAAGATCACCGGTATGAAGATTCACCAACGGAACCCTCTCCGCCTTGCTGAATTCGCTATAACCCAACTCGTCAAAAACGCAATTCTGAAGGCCTTTGAGTAGATCCTTGTCGGAGGTGCGGAAAGTTTGGTCGTTGCGCACATTGAATGGCGCAGCAGCGGCCGAACCCTCGCCGATCGAGACATCCTTATGCGCGCTTCGCATCAGCCGCACGAGCGCCCGCATTACAGGCAGCTTGGTGGTGGAGTCGGGATCAGCCACCACTAGATTAGGCTTGAGCATGATGCGGTCCTTGCCGCGGGTGACCTCCGCCATGCCGCCCAGCAGTTCGATGGCCTCTTCCACGCCGGCTTCGATATTGCCCTTTCGGATCTTAACCACACTCACAATCGGCCTGGCTGCCGCATTTCGGCACGACGGCAGCGTGCCGGCAAGCACGGAGACAGCTGCACTAGACAAGAACTCTCTGCGTGTACGGCAAATCGGAAGACGAGGCTTCATAAGACCGAATACGAGGACAGGCGCCGTGAAGTTCCCGCGAGCGAGTGCGGGGCCAGTTTCCGAGTGGCTCACTCCCCGGCAAGTTGGAGATACCCGCTTGGCTGACACAAACGGTTAGGCCGGAATCTCATTTTTCAATCCGGAGTCCCTGCAATTGTACCGCTCTTCAGGCTGAGGACAAGGCCCAATAAGCCTTTGCGCCGAAAAAGCCGGCGCTTGAATCGGAAAAACCAAGATGTGCTGCCCTTCTTGCTCCGCCCGCCTCGCAGAAACATCTCGCCGCCGTTCTCTTCGACACTTTTTCCTTCTCTCTCTTCTCGTCATGGGTGTTCTGCGCAATACCGCGAGCCAATCAGTTTGCCGCAAAATCCCGAGCCGCTGAACGTTCCCCGCGCCCTTTGTCCCCGAACCATGCTCCGATGATTTTCGTTCCCTTTTTCCCCTCTTCCGACTCCCAGGCGGCAACCCCCTACTCCCAGTCTTCTCGTTCCTCGCCTTTTCTAATCGCAACAAAATCTGTAGTATGGGTGGTGTTTGTGATAAGATTCGCAGCATTAAGTTCATGCCGCGAGGAGTCTCCATTGATCAAGCAGGATATCGTTCATAACGTGGTCGAGCGCACGGGCCTGCCGCGCACCAAGGCCGAGGCGGCGGTGGACACGGTCTTCGAGGGACTGAAACAAGCATTGGCGGCCGGCGAGCGCATTGAGTTGCGCGGATTCGGCGTCTTCAGCGTGCGCGCGCGCAAAACCGGCATCGGCCGCAACCCCCGCACTGGGACTGAGGTCAACATCGCTCCCGGCAAGGCGGTGCGTTTCAAGCCGGGCAAGGAACTTCACACGCTGGCGTCGGGCGCACCAAGCAGCTAGCAGCAGTGTGGGCAGACCAAAAATCGGGTCCTCGTGAGCGACTGACGGCGGACGGCCCAGCTGGAGTTCCGTGCGTGCGGAGTTCCAAGGCATCGCCATGATTTCTTGAACCATCCGATAAGGAAGGGTGCCGGTTGCGTTCACTTTTTCGGGAGTATGGCCTGCCGGCGCTGCTTCTCGCCGCCAGCTTCGTCACCACTACCGTCAACGGCGCCCGGTTCATGCAGAACTTCCTCGAGGGCTTGCCGCCTGTAGTGCGCGACAGTGACATCTGGCCCTGGGGCTGGCTGTGGCGCCATCCTGGCCTCTTCGCCGGCGGCTTTGCTTATTCGCTCACGCTGCTCGGCATTCTCCTCATCCACGAGTTTGGCCATTACTCGGCCTGCCTCGTGCACCGCATTCGGGCCACGCTACCCTGGGTGCTTCCCGCGCCCACGCTCAGCGGCACTTTCGGCGCCGTCATCCGCATCCGCTCGCGCATCCCCAGCCGCGACGCGCTCATGGACGTGGGAATCTACGGTCCGCTGGCCGGCTACGTTGCCTCGGCGCTAGCCGTCGCCGTGGGACTGGTGTTGAGCGTGCTCAAACCTGACGGCGCGCCGGAGTCCCTCGTCCGCTTTGGCGGCGATCCGTTGACCATCCAGTTGCTGCACCATCTGCTCGCGCACTGGGATCCGTCCATCCCTTCCTTCAATCAAGCTTCCCCACATCCCGTGCTCGTGGCCGGATGGATCGGCCTCTTCATCACCGCGCTCAACCTCATCCCCGGCGGCCAGCTCGACGGCGGGCACATTCTCTACGCGCTCTCGCCCCGCCTGCACCGCGTGCTCACGAACTTGCTGCCGTTTCTCTTGTTTCTTGCCGGAGCCGTCTATTGGGTCGGCTGGATCTTCTGGGGCCTGTTCCTGCTCATTCCCGCCTTGCGCCATCCCAAAGTTCCCATCGACACCGATCTCTCCCCCAGCCGCGTCGTCCTCGGCCTCCTGGGCATCGCTCTCTTTGTGCTCACCTTCACGCCCACGCCCTTCTACGACAACTCGCTGCTGCAATTGCTCAACATCGACCCCTTCGCCGCGCCGCATTAACCCATAAGCCCGCAGTTCTGAACAAGCGGAGGGAGGAGGGGCCTTCAGGCCCCGGGATGCTCGCGCAAAAATCCATCCGGCCTTCAGGCCCGGCCGTCTGGAAAGGGCCCGGCTTCAGCCGCGCCGCTGAATCGTCCGCGAAAAGGGACGCGGCCTCAGCCCCGGACGAACCACCCGGAGGGAGCAGGGAGCATTCGATGTCTAGGCGTGCAAAGCATGGGCCTGCCGGTGCTTGCGCACCGGTGAGCGTGGCGGCTGCGCCCTGATGAGTGTTATGAGAGACGGATCGAGGTTCGTGGTCTCCCGGGCCTCAAAAGCGAGACCCGGGGCGTCCACGTTATCTCGAGAAGCGGAGATTTCAGACTCGGGCCACCCGCCCAAAGAGCCTGTCGAAGGGGTCTGCTCCCCTCAGAATCCATCCACCGTGGTCGCGTTGAACTGCAAAGCATGCAATGTGCAGACGTCGATGCCCTGCTGGTATGTTTCAGAGGTTCCATCACTGAAGACCAGCTTGAAATCCTCGTGGCACACCCCGCGCCATGCGGGCGGAAAGACGATCAACGTTCCCATCCCGTCAGGCAGCGTTGCGCGCCCCAGCACATCCGCGCCCCACGAATTCTGTGAGTGCGGCGAAACATACAGATTTTGCAGTGTCTTCCCTGTGATGTTCAGGAACCAGAAGTTCGCCTTGCTGGCCTGCGGGATCGCCTGCTGCGGAAACACGCAGACCAGCAGAATCGCGGCTAGAAGCAGTTTCGTAAAGATTCGCATATTCTCCTCCTCAAATCGGCAGGAACCCATTGGTGGCGTGCTGCTCATCTCCGATCCTGGGGACAAGGAACTTCACGCCGTTGAACTGGGTCCGCGATTTGTTGAACGCTGAGGCAATTGGCCGGCGCCCTCATCGTTGCTGCGCCAACGTTTGCCGGGAAAGGACTGCGATCTGCCCAAGGACTGCTTCCAGAGTCCACAGACCGCGCTTGCTCGTGACCGCGCGGAAGCTCGTTCCGCTCTCAGAAAAGCGGAAGCCATAAGCGCCGTGCCGCTCCGTGCCCCTCCGTGCCGAAGCACGGCGGCCCCTGAGGCGCATTCTCGCGTGCAGGCTCTCGTTCCACCGATGGCTCAGAGAGGGAAATCGAGGATTCACCGCACGCCGACCCGATTGGCTGTTCCGGATCATACCGGCCATATCGATTTTCAGCAAGTGAATAATTTGGCGTTCAGCAAGCTGATCATTTGGCGTTGGCAGTGGGCCAGTTTGAAGGGTGCGGGCTTCAGCCCGTACATCAACCCCACCCCACCTTTCCCAAAACTGATCCACTCAACTCGCCGGGTGTCCCATCCAAGCTCCGCCTGGGTGGGGTCTCCCTGACTCCGCTAGCGCCGCTAACCCCGCTAGCTTCGCTACATCAGCCGCAGCGCATCCACATCGACGATCAGATTGCGCCTGGGCACACTGGCCTCCGCCGCGTGCTCCAGCATGCCGCGCAGCGCTTCGTTCAGCGCCTTGCGCGAAGCGCTCTTCAGAATCATATGAAAGCGGTACACGTTCTTGATGCGCGCAATCGGCGCGGTGCACGGCCCCAGCACGCGCACGCCTTCGGGCGCGCTCTTCTGCAACCATTTGCCCAGAGTTGCAGCCCAACCCGCAGCCTCTTCGAGCTTTTGCGACTGCACCAGCACATTGGCCAGCACGCCGAACGGCGGGTAGTGCATCCAGCGCCGGTATTTCAGCTCGCGCTCGGCGAATGCTTTGTAATCATGCGCCGTGGCCGCGAGAATCGCGTAGTGATCGGGGTAATAGGTCTGCACCACCACGCGGCCCGGCAAATCGCCTCGTCCCGCGCGTCCCGAGACCTGCGTCATCAACTGGAAGACGCGCTCCGCGGCGCGGAAATCGGGCATCGAGAGCGCGTGGTCGCAGCCCACCACGCCCACCAGCGTGACGGTATGAACGTCATGGCCCTTAGCGATCATCTGCGTGCCCACCAGCAGATTGATCTCGCCCGAGTGCAGCCGCGCCAGCATTTGCTCCAGATCGTAGCGCCCGCGCACCGTGTCGCGATCCATGCGCCCGATGCGCGCGCCGGGAAAGATCTCCGTCAGCCGCTCCTCGCCCTGTTGCGAACCGGCTCCGAGATAGTACAAATGCTCGCTATCGCACTTCGGGCAGCGCGCCGGAACCGTCCGCCTGTAGCCGCAATAATGGCACTGAAGGCTCTGCCCTGCGCGGGCCAGCTCCACATCTTCCGCCGCCGCTTTGTGGTGCGTAAGCGCAATGGCGCAGTTCTGGCACTCGAGCTTTTCGCCGCATGCACGGCACATCACGGCAAACGAGTAGCCGCGCCGGTTGAGCAGGATCAGCGCCTGCTCGCCGCGTTCGAGCGTCGCCTTGGTCTGCTCCACCAGCGACCGCGAAAAGAGCTGCTCCTGGCCCGTCTCCTGGAACTCCCGCCGCATGTCGATCAGTTCCACCTCGGGTAGCGGCCGGTTCATCACGCGGTCGCGCAGTTCGATGCGCGTGTACTTGCCGCGTTCCGCGTTTTGCCAGCTTTCGAGCGACGGCGTGGCCGAGCCCATCACCACCACCGCGCCCGCCAGCTTGGCGCGCATCACGGCCACATCGCGCGCGTTGTAGCGCGGCGTCTCTTCCTGCTTGTAGCTCTGGTCGTGCTCCTCGTCGACCAGAATCAGTCCCAGGTTCGGCGCAGGCGCAAAGATTGCCGAGCGCGTGCCTACCACAATCGGCGCTTCGCCGCGTCGAATGCGCCGCCACTGCTCGCTGCGCTCCTCCGGCGTGAGCGCGGAGTGCAGCAGCGCGACCCGCTGCCCAAAGGCCTGATCCAGCAATCCGACAGTCTGCGGCGTGAGCCCGATCTCCGGCACCAGCAGAATCGCCGCCATCCCGCGGTCCAGAGCCTTCTGCATGGCGGCGAGATACACGGCCGTCTTTCCCGAGCCCGTCACGCCATAGAGCAAGAACGGCTTGAATTCGCCCAGCGCTTGGGTGAGAGTGTCGAGCGCGTCGATTTGTGCGAGGTTGAGGTAAATTGGCTCGCTCGCCGGTGTCAGCCCGCCCAGCCGAAATGCCTCCGGCCGCTCCTCGATGCGCACCAGCCCGCGCCGCACCAGTGTTTGCAGAGTGGACGAAGGCAGCTCGCGGCGGCGCAGCTCGGCCAGCGGCAACTCGCCGCCGCACGCTGCCAACTCCGCCAGAATCGTCTGCTGCTTTTGCGTCAGCGTCGGCAGACGACCATCCGCAACCAGCACGGCAAACCGTTCCATACGCCGCGCATCGCGCTCCGCGGCCGCAGTCTCGCGCGCAATCCACTTCTTGCGCACCATGCTGGCCAGCAATGGCAGCGACGCCGCCGTCGCGGTTCTCAGTGTCGACACCTTCACCGTCTCGCCCGAGGCCAGCCGCGCAAGCACGCGATGCTCCATGTCCTGGCCTTCTTTTGAGAGCTTGGTGCGGCGGCGGCCTGGCGCCTTCATTCCCTTCCCCTGATCGCCGTCGAGGCTGCCAGCCAGAACATCGCGTCCTAAATCGGTGAGCCGATAGTAGACCGTGCGCCGCACCTCCGCGGCCAGCGGCAACATGGCGCGCAGCACCTCGCCCAGCGGCGCAAGGTAGTACTGCGCGGTCCATTCGGCGAGCTCCAGCAGATGCTCGCTCAGCAGCGGCTCCTCGTCGAGCACGGCTTCGAGATACTTCACCTCGACGTCCGGCGGAGCCTTGGCCGCGAGCGCCGTCACCACGCCGATCAGCTTCTCGTTGCGAAAGGGCACGATCACGCG
>Ga0326727_10019370_pt1 | contig 13695 bp, 9 predicted proteins | sample MB2enrmetagenome_FD_207643 | JGI IMG/M metagenome (GOLD analysis project Ga0326727, IMG submission 207643) | Lab enriched peat soil microbial communities from McLean, Ithaca, NY, United States - MB29MY | ecosystem: Environmental > Terrestrial > Soil > Wetlands > Peat | place: USA: New York... | reverse complement strand
GCTCACTAACCACCGCCACAGCGCCGCGCTCCAGCGCCTGGGGGATGTAAGCGTGGCCGTCGGCCTTCTCACCCTGGATGGCAAAGAAAAGTGTTCCTGGCCCCACTTCACGGGAGTTGTAAGCCAGAGAAGAAACCTCCGCCCCTGAGTCTGCACCCGTGTGCAGAACCGGCAAATCGCGGAGTAGTTCGCCAAGCTTCATTTTGGCTCAAAGAATTGAATCATTGGATCATCGGATCATTGGTTCATTGAAAATCTGCCGGCCCCCTTAAGAATCTTCCCATTCCCCAATCACCAATGATTCGATGGCTCAATGAACAAATGATTCAATGCTCTGATCACCTCGCCATGCGCACCCAAATGCGGGTGCCGGAAGGCACCTTCAATCCCGCAAGAGGATTTTGTTCCACCGCCAGGCCGCTCCCCAAAACATTGAGGTCGAGACCCAGCTTTTCACACTCCCTGGCCACGCGGCGCGCCGCCCATCCGGAAAAATCCGGAACGGTCACCAGGGGGCCATCGCCGAGAACTACCGTGCTGGAGGCGATGCCGCCGTCAGGGACGTCCGATGGGGCGGGTCCGTCAGGCGAAAGTCGACTGGAAAATGATGCTGGCTGAACGGGTGATGTGGCAGCTCCGGAGGATTCGCGATCCGAAGGAAGGAATCCCATGAAGTCCTCCTGCTTCTGGTCGGGAGTCTTCACGGGTTTGGGGATAACGATCTGAGGCCACCGGGAGGGATTATCCTGAGGTACGTTTAAGTAACCAAGAGTCTGCTCTGCGATGGACCGGAAGACCGGAGCTGCCACTTCTGTCCCGTAGTAAGCTCCCACCGGCGAATCGATGACCACCAGAATAGTCACCGCTGGCCGTGTGGCGGGAGCAAAGCCGATAAACGAAGCAATGTGAAGCGAGTGATTGTACGAACCGTTCGCATCGATTTTCTGTGCGGTGCCGGTCTTGCCGGCAGATGTATATCCGCCCAATTGCGCGGGGATGCCGGTGCCGTGGTCAACCACCGCGGTAAGGATTTGGCGCATCACCTCGGCCGTGTGCTCGCTCAGCACGCGATGGCCCGCGGCCGGGGACAAGGCATCATGGTGCGCGCCCAGGAAAACGTCGTGAATGATGCGGGGTTCAAAGAGTATTCCACCATTGGCAACGGCTGAATACATCGTCACCATTTGCAGGGGGGTCACACCAGCTTCCTGCCCAATGGCCATCTCGCCGATGGAGATCCCCGACCAGCGGCTGGGCGGCTGCAGCAGACCACGCTCCTCTCCAGGCAATTCCACGCCGGTCTTGGAGCCGATGCCGAAAGCACGGATGTAACGATAGAGGCGGTCCTCGCCGAGCCGAAGCGCTAACTTGATGGTCCCCACATCGCTGGATGCGGCCAGCATATCGGTAACACTTAGAACGTAGTGCGGCTCGTCGTCGTGAATCGTGTGGCCCGCCAATACGATTTTGCCGCCCTGGCAGTCAATCATTTCCTCCGGTGTGGTCAGCTTCTCTTCCAGCGCGGCGGCCACGGAGATCAGCTTGAAGGTCGAACCGGGCTCATAAATCCATCCCACGGCTCGATCCAAGCGTGAGTCAACGGAGCTGGCATTAAAATTGTTGGGGTCAAAGGTAGGCTGGGTGGCCAAGGCCAAAATCTCGCCCGTGTTGGAATTCTGTACAATCACCACACCGCCCGCCGCCCGTGCGCTCGTCACTTCCTCCGCCAGAGTTTTTTCCGCGATGTACTGGATTTTCTCGTCCAGGGTCAGCACCACGTTCTTGCCGGGGACGCCCTGCCATTCGGTGCTGTAAAAGGTATGGCGGCGCGCGTCAGAAGCCAGCAGCACGCGGCCGGGCTTGCCCTTGATCTCAGCGTCCAGGGCGTATTCGATCCCGCCCAGGCCGTTGTCATCCAAGCCGACGTAGCCGATCGCTTGCGCGGCCAATTCCCCCTTGGGGTAAAAGCGCTTGGTCTCGCGCTGAAAATAGACACCCTTCAAATTCAGATCCCGCACGCGGGTGGCTTCATCCGGCGTCACCCGGCGCTTGACCCAGCAGAAGGAATGCGACGCCTGGAAGTGGTCGCGGAGTTCGTCCGCATCCACACCCAGGACCGGTGCAAGCAGCGAAGCCACCATCTGCGGCTCGGTGAGCTCACTCGGCACGGCGTAGACCGAATCCACTCCCAGGCTCATGGCCAGGGGGTTCATCTGCCGGTCATAGATGGCGCCGCGCTGGGGAGCCACCTCAATAGTGCGCTCCTGTTGGTGCTTGGCGCGCCCCAGGAGCTCGACGTATTGGATGACTTGAAAATAGTAAAGGCGGGCGGCAACACAGCCGAACCACAGGAAACAAAGGACGCCAAGAACCTGTCTTCGTCCGTCAGCCGACGGGCGAGACCGATCGGGCTTCGCCGTTCGGGGATCTGGCTTGCGTCGGCCCATCGTAGCTAAGGCTCGTGTGGAGTATCTCCGCTACCCACGGAGAAATTACGTGCCAGTTCCGGGCTTTCCAAAGCGGCCGCTGCCGTCTCCGGACCGCCCACTTGAATCACCTGCTGCGCGCTGGGCGAGACCATCCCGAGCCGGGCCCGCGCCAGCGTGTCGATCCTTTCAGGATCGGCGAGCGCCGCCTGCTCCAACCGGAGCTGATGATTCTGCTCTTCCAGGGTCGCGGCTGCGGCCTTGAGTTGTTCAATCTGATAACCGTACCGCACGCACTGGAAATGCTGCCATGCGAATAGGAGCACAAAAAGAAAAACCAATACGCCCAATCCCAGGAGACTGAAACATTCACGGCGACGCTCCATGTCCACTTCCCGCACCAGGCGGGAATTGTCGATGTGCTTCACAAAGTAGAATTCCGGGAAGTTCGCCCGGCCCGCGGCCGGGACGTTTCGCGGACGCCGTCTGGTCTTCGGAAATGTGATTGCCGCTGTTGCCATTTTAAGTTCCGGGATACGGGATTCGGGGTTCGCAATCCTCCCTAATCCCTAACCCCTGCTCTTCTCCGCCGCTCGCAACTTGGCACTGCGGGCGCGCGGATTGTTCTGTACTTCTTCTTCCCCCGGACGAACCACTTTGCGTGTCAGGATGCTCGCCCGGCCTTCGCCCTGCCAGCGCCGGAAGGCCTGCTTGACGCGGCGGTCTTCCAGCGAGTGAAAACTCAGGATCACGACCCGCCCCCCGGGCCGCAGAACCATCAGGACCTTGTCGAGAAATTGCTCCAGGTTATCCAGTTCCCCATTAACCGCCAGGCGCAGCGCCATGAAACTGCGCGTCGCCGGATGAATTTGGTGGAGGCCCGCCCGGGAGGGGATCGCTCGCGTCACCACCTGCGCCAGTTCGGTGGTTATTCGATACGGACGGGCCTTCACAATGGCTCGCGCAATTCGGCGCGAGTGGCGCTCTTCCCCCAACTTGAAAAAAATATCTGCCAGCTCCCGCTCGTCGGCATGATTCACGAGGTCGGCGGCGGTCGTTTCGGAGCTGGGATCCATTCGCATGTCCAGAGGACCCGGCAGATTAAAACTGAATCCGCGCGAGGCGTCGTCAAGCTGCAGCGAGCTCAAACCGAGGTCGGCCATTACTCCGTCCACCGGCGGCAACCCGCTGGCGGCGTGCAAGGCGTCGATTTGGGCGAAATTCCCGTGCTGCATGATCAGCTTCCCGCCAAAGCCCGCCAATTTATCGCGGGCAACTTCCAGCGCCTTGGGGTCGCGGTCCAGGCCCAAAAGCCTGCCGCTTCCCAGGCGCGTCAAGATTTCTTGCGCGTGCCCCCCGGCTCCCAGCGTCGCATCGATGTAAATTCCTTCCGGCCGGACATTGAGAAAATCAAGGGTCTCACGCACGAGCACTGGAACATGGAGTGGGCGCGAAGTCTCGGCCGCACCCGGAAGTTTTGTGTTCCTGCTTTGCTCGTCATCCATCACCGTTGGTCTGACCTGATTCCCGGATCGTCAGATACCCAAACCGCCCAGGGTGTCCATGTCCTCATCGGGGAACGGCTGGGCCATGGGCTCGCGGAGTCGTTCCAGGCTCCAGACTTCCAGGTACTCCTCAAGGTGACCGATCACCGCCACTTCCCCATGCATTCCCGCTGACTCGCGCAAAAGCGCGGGAATCAAAACCCGGCCTTGCGCGTCGGCGCGGGCCGTCTGCCCCCAGTAGTTGGTGCGATCCAAAAAGTGCTTCTTGGCCTTGTTCATGGAAGGCAAGGGAGCTAGCTTCTCTTCAATCTTAATCCACACCGGAAGTGGGTAAACGCGCACCGCTTGACCGTCCAGGCTGGTCACAAAAAACTCCTGACCGTACTTTTCGTCGAGAAGCGCCTTGAAGGCCGTCGGGATCTTTAGCCGACCCTTATCGTCCACCGTGGCTGGATTATTCCCGCGAAACATAGGATCCGCCCGAAAGCCCCTACCTACCCCAAAACGCCCGCTAATCTCCAGAATTTTCTATTTCTTCCCACTTCTACCCACCGACTATAGGGTCCTCTTTGGCCCTTGTCAAGAGTTTTTTTATTTTTTTTTAATGAGATACGGGTTATTCAGGGCGGCCCTTCCCTTGGTGGCCCAATAACCACATCATACCACAGTTTGGGGCATTCCCCGAGGCAGGCCCACAAAGTCCACGGACATTTTGACTTATCCGCCTCAAGAACAACAGACGGCCGATTAGGATTTTGTTACCCATACGGGGCGACGCTCTCTCCCGCCAATCAGCTATTGAGAAGGCGCGAAGTAGCCCGACTTGGCGCGAATGTGCAGGCTCTTATCAGCGAGCAGAATCTTAATCTTGCGATAGGTTCCATCCCGGGCAGTATTCGTGGAAATGTAGCTGAGCAAGAATTGGCTGCGCAGATCGAGTCCGATCACCCGAAAATCCGCTGCCAAGTCGCGGGCTTGAAAGTCGTGGAAGGCGCGGCCGCCCGTCTTTTCAGAAAGTGATTTAAGAACGATGTCGCCTCTTTCCTCGACCCCGGAGCGATTAGTGTTGATAGCGAAAATCGTCACTTCCGCCCGCTGTGCCATGGAGAGCGCCTCGCCGCGCGTGTGCTCACTCCGATTGTCTTCGCCGTCGCTGATGACGATCATCACGCGGCGCAGGTAGGGCTCGGGAGGCGGGAAGAAAAGAAGTTTCTCCTTGCATGAAGTGTAAACTGCATCGAAGAGGCTGGTAACGCCTCCGGCGCGCAAGCCGCGAATAGCGTTGGCGAGTTTCTCCAGGTTGTCGGTGTAATCCTGAACCAATTGTGGCTTTCCGTCGAAGCCCACCACGAATGCCCGGTCCTTCCCCCGGCGGATCGTATCGGTGAGAAATTCAGTGGCCGCTTGCTGTTCAAAGCTCAGCCGCACACGAACGCTATTGCTGGTATCAATCAGCAGGCCGATGCGCAGGGCCAAATCCGTTTCCCGGCTGAAATACTGGATCGTTTGCGGTTTGCCGTCCTCGAAAATCTTGAAGTCATCCTTGGTCAAATTGATGACCAGGTGATTCTTCTGATCGGTTACCGTCAACGGGACATTGACGAGGTTTACAGGAACTCTGATGATTGTGGGCTGGGTGGGGGTTTCGATCCTGGTCTGCGGCGCGCCGGGCTTTGCCGCTTGCGCCCGCAGCCATCCCGCGAGCGCGCAGAGCACAAGGACCGTCGCGAAAATTCTCTTGATCACAGGATGACTCCGCCGGGAGCCGTCAATTATAGGAATCGCTCCCAGCACCGTCAATGAACATTGACAAGCCGGTGTGAACGGACGGACATCGCCGATTGCGCGGCCTTCTTGCCTCGTGATAAGGTTGCGCACGCATTGAAAGGGCGGAGTGCAATTTGGACCATAACCACAGGGGGGACGAAAACCATGACCATGAAGATGACCAGACGAACCGCTTGCCAACTCATCGCGGGAGCACTTCCGGCGTTGAAGCTGGGGGCTGCGCAACACGAAACATCCCCGGGCATCGAGATTGAACGCGGACCTTTTGAAGGAACGCGCGCGTCGCTGAGTAAGTACGAAGCGCCCGAATGGTTTCGCGATGCCAAGTTCGGGATCTGGGCGCATTGGGGACCGCAATCGGCGATTGAATATGGTGACTGGTATGCCCGGAATATGTACATGGAAGGGTCAAAGCAGAACATCTATCACTGCGAGACGTATGGGCATCCCTCCAAGTTCGGTTACAAGGACACCATCCCGCTCTGGAAGGCGGAGCAGTTCGACCCCGCCTATCTCATCGGCTTATACAAGAAGGCGGGCGCGAAATACTTCATGAGTATGGGCGTGCATCACGATAACTTCGACATGTGGAACTCCACTTACCAGCCCTGGAATGCCGCCAATAAAGGGCCGAAGAAGGACGTGGTTGGGATGTGGGCTCATGCGGCGCGTGATGCCGGACTCAAGTTTGCCGTCAGCGAACATCTCTGGATCACCTACAAGTGGTTTTCAGTAAATCACGGGCATGATGAAACGGGTCCTTACGCCGGAGTGCCTTACGATGGCGCCGATCCCAACTTCTCCAGCTTGTATGTCGATTCCGACCAGATCTGGGGAAAAAGCCTGGACTGGAGCGAAACCGGCATCCCCTTGTGGTGGAGGCGCCACTGGTACATGCGCATCAAGGACCTTGTGGACAAGTACCATCCGGATTTGCTTTACACCGACGGCCCCCTGCCCTTCGAGGAATATGGGCTGAACCTCATCGCGCATCTCTACAACCTGAGTGCCAACAAAAATGGCGGAAAAACCGAGGCCGTGTACACCTGCAAGCGCGTGGAAGACACTGAGCACGGCGTCGCGACCCTCGACGTTGAGCGCGGCATCGTCAACGACATCTGGCCGCGCCCCTGGCAAACGGACACCTGCATCGGCCAGTGGCACTACATGCGCGGACAGCAATATAAAACGCCGAAGACCATCATTGATATGCTGGCTGACATTGTCAGCCGCAACGGCAACCTGATGCTGAATTTTCCCCTGCCCGCCCGCGGAACTTTGGATCTGGAAGAATTGAACGTCCTCGCGGAGGTCACGAAATGGATGAGCGTCAATAGTGGCGCCATCCACGGCTCGCGGCCCTGGAAGATTTTTGGCGAGAGTCCGGCGGCGGACGCGGCGGCAAATACCACAGCGTTCAACGAAAGTAAAAGGAAGGACCTGACGGCGGCGGACGTCCGCTTCACTACTCACGGCGACACGCTTTATGCCTTCGTGATGGGCTGGCCGGAATTTCAGACCGTCATTCGGCCGCTGGCCACCAACACCGCCCTGCGCGTCGGCAAAATCCAGAATGTCGAACTCCTGGGCTTCGACGGCAAGCTCGATTGGTCGCAGGACAACTCGGGCCTGAAGGTGATGATGCCCGCACAGAAGCCCTGCGATTACGCCATCGTGTTTAAAGTAACCGGTGCCATCGCGGGCTGATGTGTCATTGGAGGATTTCAGACAGGAGCAGGGAAAGACCTGGAAGCAGTTCGGGTTCTTCGAACTTGCCTCCTCGTTCGGCATTTAGAACGCTGGGCTGGAGGGTCTCAGGCACATAGCGGTATGCTTCCCGCGTTTTTCGATACAAAAGCCAAATGGCCCGCACGCCTGCTTGCTGGTATTGGCGGACTTTGAGCATGAGGTCGTCAGGTTGGTCATGCTTGGAAACGACTTCAATGACCAGGTCGGGGGAAATCGGCACAGGCACCTGGTCAAGATCGATGTCTTTAATTCGCTCACGGGTGAAGAACATCAGGTCAGGCCTGCGAACCGTGTCTCCGGCGAGCATTACATCGACTTCATAAAGGACTTGCCCCAGATTGCTTTCCTTAGCCCACGCGCTCAGCCGGCTGTATAGGTCACCGCAGATTATATTGTGCATGGGCACTGGGGAAGGAGTCAGGATGAGCTCTCCTCGATCGAGTTCGTACCTCACGCCAACGGGTTCATCCAGGGCGCTGTACTGGTCAATGGTCAGTGAGGTTTTGGTGGCCATATGAAACATCCTGCTGGAATCAGGTTACCATGAATCTTATATGGCCAGCAGTACGTATTCCACCCCTGGCGGGCCTGGCCCCCTACTCTTCTCACTTGTTAAGAATTCACAACTCGCGCTTTTCTCCTGCTACAATATCGCCGGTCGTACGGGCCTTACCGTGCAACACAACACCTGACGCACGTTGAAAGGAGAATTCATGGTTCGCCTTTGCCGCTCACTTATACTCATGATGTTCCTGGCCGCGCCCTTGGCGATTTCCGCGGACATGCCGGAGGGCCGCTTGATGCGGTTTGCCGACATTTACAAAGACAAGATCGTTTTCAGTTACGCCGGTGACCTTTGGCTGGTATCTTCCTCGGGAGGCGTGGCGCGGCGCATCACCACCGATCCCGGACTGGAACTCTTTCCCAAATTTTCTCCGGACGGCAAGTGGATCGCTTTCACGGGGCAATACGACGGCAACATGAATGTCTACGTCATGCCCTCCGACGGCGGCGAGCCCAAGCAATTGACCTTCGAGCCCGATCCCGTCTCCATGCCCGAACGCATGGGGCCGAATAACGAAGTCATTACCTGGCTCCCTGACAGCCAGCACATTCTGTTTCTTTCGCGTCGCGACACGTTCAACGACTGGTTCGGGCGCCTGTTCAAGGTGAGCATCGACGGCGGCCTGCCGGAGCGCCTGCCCATCGACAAGGGCGGGCTCACCTCCTTCTCGCCCGACGGCACCAAGATCGCCTACAACCGCATCTTCCGCAATTTTCGCACCTGGAAGCGTTACACCGGCGGCATGCACCAGCAAATCTCCATTTATGATCTTACCAACAATACTTACGAGCTCGTCGCGGACGACCCCCACATCAGCACCTATCCCATGTGGCATGGTGACACGATCTATTTCGGCTCAGACCGCGGCCCCGAGCATCGCATCAATCTGTACAGCTACAGCCTGAAGACCAAACAGATCAAGCAACTCACCGACTTTAAGGACTACGACGTGGATTGGCCCAGCCTGGGGCCGGACTCCATCGTGTTCACCAACGGCGGCTATCTTTACACCTTCGACCTGAAATCGCAGAAAGCCAAAAAGCTTACCGTCTATCTGCCCGGCGACCGCGACCTGGCGCGCCCACACTGGGCCAACGTGGCACGCTATGTGACGGACTTTGACATTTCTCCGGAGGGCAACCGCGCCGTCCTGACCGCGCGCGGCGACATCTTCACCGTTCCCGCCAAGAATGGCAGCATCCGCAATCTTACGCAAACCCCGGGCATCCACGAGAAGTACGCCGCCTGGTCGCCCGACAGCAAATGGATCGCCTACCTTTCCGATCGTAGCGGTGAAGATGAGATCTACATCACGCCGCAGGATGGCATGGGGAAGGAAATACGCATCACCACCGACGGGAAGATGTTCCGCATGCCTCCCGTCTGGTCGCCCGACAGCAAGAAGTTGGCCTTTGCCGACAAAGACGTGCGCCTGTTCTACGTGGATATTGACCAGAAGACGCCGATGCTGATCGACCAGGGCAAATACTCCGACCTCACCGAATACGTCTGGTCCCCGGACAGCAAGTGGATTGCCTACGCCAAGGCGGAAGTGAACAACTACAGCACCATCAATCTTTATTCCCTTGCCGACAAAAAAATCACTCAGGTTACGACCAACTTCACCAACAACAGCACTCCCAGCTTCGATCCGGGCGGCAAGTACCTCTTCTTCCTTTCCCAGCGCGATTACAACGAGGTGTTGGGCGTATTCGACTTCGAGTTTGCCAATCCCAAAGCCACGCGCGTCTACCTGGTGACGCTGCGCGCTGATCTGCCTTCGCCGTTTGCGCCCAAGAGTGATGAAGCCGGCAAGAAATCGGAGGAGTCCGCCGACAAGAAACCGGATGAATCCGCAAGCAAGGACCAGGCCAAGTCCGGCGAGAAGGAAAAGAAAGAGGCGGAAGAGGTCGCCAAGAATTTCCGCATCGACCTGGCGGGCATTGAGAATCGCGTGGTGGCCCTGCCCATGCCGCCCGCCAACATCGGCGGGCTGCAAGCGGGCAAGAACGGCATTTACTATTCCACCGGGCCCATCTACGGGCTTTCCGGACCGCTGCCGGGTGAGCAAGCCGCCATCCACGCGTACGACTTGAAGGAGCGCAAAGATCAAGTGCTCCTCACCGGCACGAGTGCCTTCACGCTCTCCTTTGACGGCTCCAAACTGCTCTACGCCGGGCCGGGCGGCGAAGACGGCCAGACCTACGGGATCATCGACGCCAAGCCTCCCGGCTCCCCCCATAAAGTCGGCGACGGCGCCCTGAATCTTTCCTCCCTGAAAATGCGCATCGACCCGCGCGCCGAATGGGCACAGATGTTTGATGAAGTGTGGCGGGAGGAGCGCGACTTCTTCTTCGAGAAGTCGATGAATGGCGTTGATTGGCCCAAGGAGCGCGACCGCTACGCCCCGCTGCTGCCCTACGTCGCGGATCGCTACGACCTCACCTACGTACTGGGAGAAATGGTGGGCGAGCTTTCCAACTCCCATACCTACGTGGGCGGCGGCGATTATCCCAACCTGCATCCCGTCAATCTCGGCCTGCTGGGAGTGGACTTTGAACTCGATGCAGCCAGCGGCCTTTACCGCTTCAAGAAAATCTACCCAGGAGAAAACTGGGACTCCAGCCTGCGCTCGCCGCTTACCGAACCGGGCGTGGTGGTGAAGGAAGGCGATTACCTCATTGCCGTGAATGGGCGCGACCTCAAAGCCCCGCAGGCGCCCAGCGAGTTGTTCATTAACACCGCCGGCGAGAACGTGACGCTCACCGTCAACTCCCAGCCCAACGTCACCGGCGCGCGCCAAGTGGTTGTAAAAACCATCTCCAGTGAATACGGGTTGCGCATGCTCGATATGATCAACACCAATCGCCGCAAGGTTGACCAGGCCACCGGCGGGCGCGTGGGGTACATTTACATCCCCAACATGGGAGGGGAAGGTTTGGACGAATTCGTCAAACAGTTCTTCCCGCAGATTCGCAAGGAAGGCCTGATCATCGACGTTCGCTACAACGGCGGCGGCTTTGTGGACCAACTCATCTTTGAGCGCCTGCGCCGCATCCTGGCGGGAATGGATTCGGCCCGCAACTTCGCCAGCGGCACCACTCCTGACGTGGTCTTTCACGGCTCCATGGCCTGCATCACCAACGCCTACGCCGCTTCCGACGGCGACATCTTCAGTTACTACTTCAAGCAGTATCACCTGGGCCCGCTCATCGGCACGCGCACCTGGGGAGGCGTCCGCGGCATTCGCGGCGATATGCCGTTACTCGACGGCGGCTACATTACCCGGCCGGAATTTTCCGTCTACAACCTGAACAGCGAATGGGTCATCGAGAATTACGGCGTGGCGCCGGATATTGAAGTGGATAACACGCCCGACCTCGTCATGAAGGGCCGGGACCCGCAATTGGAAAGGGCCATCGAAGAAGTCATGAAGGCCATCAAGGAACACCCGAAACATCTGCCCCCACGGCCACCCGACCTTCCCGCCTACCCCAACGGCCCGGGGTAGAGCGGAAGGCAGAAGGCGGAAGGCAGAAGGCGTGGAGTTTCTGCACTTGCACAAGGCGTGACTCGCGAGCTGGAAACCACCCCAGCTTGACTCGCGAGCTGGTAACCACCCCCGTCGCTCCCGCTCCGGCCCCTCCTGATTCAGGAGGGGAGTTCTTAAAAGCTCCCCTCCTCAGATGAGGAGGGGCCGGAGCGGAAGCGACGGGGGTGGTGCTGAACACAAGGTGGTGCTGAACACGGGGGTCGTGCTGAGCAGGAAATGTAGAAACTCGAGCTGACTATTCAGTCCGGCCCTCACCGGTGGCAATGCGGCCCTCTGCTTTCTGCCTACTGCCTTCTGCTTTCCGCCTTATCTACCTGCCTTCCATCAACGCCACAATCGCCTTGGTAACGGCCCCCGCGATGTCCGGCCCGGCGGAGTTAACTTCGCCGTACCAGCGGCTCGGCTTGTTCAGGAGCCAGGGCGGCTCGTCGTCATACTCGGCTTTGGGGATGATGTAACCGAGTTCGTCGTTGGCAAGGCCGAAGATGAACTGGTATTTGGTCTTGAAATGCTCGCGAATTGCCGGCTCAAACGGCGCGTCGGGGAAATCCGCGCCGGGATAGCGCGTCATGCCCCCGTTCACGAGTTCAGGATAAATCTCGCCGGGCACGGTCACGATTTCCGCCACCACGCTCCCGCTTGCGAGTAAACGGATGTAGCTGACTTCCGTCTTAACGTCGCGCCCCGTAGCGAATTTCAGCGTGCCCATCCCCGGAACTTCCCTTTCTATGACCGACGGATCAAGCTGGCCATTCGTGTAGAGCGGCTTGCGTCCGCCGAAGACTCCGGCCGCGCCCGCAGCGCGAAAGTGGTCGTTGTGCATGGGCGAGAAAATCGTGGTTCCGCGGAAGGCGATGGAATCCACGCTGACCTCTTCCCCGCCCTTCACTGCCCGCTCCGCAAGCTGGCCAACCGTGTTGCCGAAAAGCTCCGCCTTGTCCCAGGTGTTGTCAGCCGCTACCTTGCCGGTGTCAGGATCTTGCAGCGCCACGGAACTGCCATTGGTGGAGAGCAGCCCGCCGATCGAGCCATTCAGGAAAATGGCCGTTCCGCCCAGATGGGCTTCCACGTACGCGCAGAGCCAATGGGGATAGTCGGCGGTGACTTCCGTGTTCCTACTCCCCAACGTTTCCGGGTGGTCGCTCCAGTTAACCAGGTTGGCAATCGGCTGCCCGGCGGCGGAAGTCAGGTGCATGACGAAAAGGTAGGGGTCTTTTACGTAAGGCGGCCGGCTGTCTGATTGCAGAAGCGCCAGCAGGGGATGATCGTCGCGTCCCAGCGTGAGGCGTGCGGGTTGCATCCCCCGCACCGCCTCCACAGCCGCTTGGGTAATGCGCTCCCGCAGCCACGCCATATATTTCTCATCGATGCCCGATTGCAAAGGCCCCGGCCCCCATAGTCCCATCGAATCCGGCCCTTCGTGGTCGTGCGTGGAGGCCACGATCAGGTGCGTAACTTCCGGCGCTTGGGCCTTCACCGTTTCGCGAATTTTCAGGACGTCGTCGTAGAAAAGGCCAATCAGGTCCGCGGCACACACCACCAGGGTCTGATCACCTGCGCCCAGGGCAAGGCAACGCGCGTAAAGATCATCATGCACGCCGGTAGCGACGCGATTGTTGCCGTAGCCGGCGATATAGACAGGAGCGGCATGAACGTCGGGCGTGATCACGACCTTGGCCGCACCGGCGCGCAAGCCCCCCGCCGCAACCGGCGTTGACCCGGCCAGAATGAATAGTAGAAGTGCTAAAGGCGAATAAGATAATATCCGCATGCAATGGGCGGCCTCCTCTGACCGCTGTCGGTGAGAGTATATGCCCAACGCGGGCAAACCGTCACGGAAGTCGTGGTGCACTGTCGTGGTGCGCCCAAGGCCTGCGGGCCCACGAAATTCGACGTAGGGGCAAGGCCTCGTGCCTGCCCTCCGCGTCGGCATGGGCGCCACCAGGGCGCCCACAAGGGGCACCCCTACGTTGTGGCAAGGGCAGCCTGCCCCGATCCATCGGGGTCCCCGCCGTGACCGGGACGGCCAGGACGGCCGTGCCGCGATAGGGTTGCGGCTCCGCCACGCTGCCCGGGTTTGTCCACCCATCCACCTCCTGAGCCAGGCGG
>Ga0326727_10019369_pt1 | contig 13695 bp, 6 predicted proteins | sample MB2enrmetagenome_FD_207643 | JGI IMG/M metagenome (GOLD analysis project Ga0326727, IMG submission 207643) | Lab enriched peat soil microbial communities from McLean, Ithaca, NY, United States - MB29MY | ecosystem: Environmental > Terrestrial > Soil > Wetlands > Peat | place: USA: New York... | reverse complement strand
CAGGTCAAACTCTGTTACGGCTTCAACTGATCCAGAGCGGTTCCGGCCTGGGCCGCTCCACGCGCACTGCCACGATAGCACCGACTTTCATGTCTTTTGGCGGGCCGCAGGCCCATGGGCACTCTCTGACGTTCGCGGCTCCGATCGGAGCCGCGAACGTCAGAGAGCGGTTCTTTACGGCTTGTCCGGCTTCACCGTATCGCCGAACTTGATGTTGGATTCGCCAGTGTATTTATGGTAGTTGCGGAAATCGATGACGTTCTTGGCGCAGAGGTTCGAGCCGCGCTGGCAGCTCAGCGTCTCGGCGTGCACTGGCAACAAGTATTGCTGCGCGTCGCCCAACCGGATGTACTCGTAATCGGTGGCCGATTCCACGTGATCCAGTGGAAATTCCCCTGGCATGCCTTTGGCCGACATTTCGATCCGCAGCACCCGCGAGGTCTTGGGATCGATCCACACGGCGCCGCTGTAAGCGGGTACGTACATCTGCGAGCCGGCATGGATCGACCAGTGGGAATTCTCGCGGGCCACGTCGAACTCGTACATCTTCGCCAGCACCGAGCCGGCCCGGGAGTCCCGGCGGAAGTGGAAATCGGCCGCGGTGGCGGGCGAGAACAGGTCGATCAGCACGGTGCCGAATTCGCCCGTGGACCATGCGCCGCCGGTCTCCTCCATGCTCTTCTTGACAGCCTTGCCGTCAACCGTGATGTTGCGGTAATCCTCCTTGCCGTTCTCGTAGACCACTTCGGTGCTGACCAGGTCTAGGGCCTGGAAACTGGCGGGTTGCGTATCGCTCTGGTAGCGCGCCATCCTCTCCTGGCAGACGTAGTTCGGTAGCGTTTCCGTGAAATCGAGCGCGGCATTGGCGGCATTGCGGATCAGCGGATCGTCGGAGCGTAAGAACGAGGGTGCAGCGTCTTCGTCACCGCGGGCGATGGAGGGTTGCCGGGGCGCAGCGGTTTCCGGCGGCGGTGGCGGCAGGTTCGCGGCCACCGGCGTCGCGGCCGGCGCCGCGGCCGGCGTCGCGGCCGGAGCGTCGGGCGGAGGCACCGGGGCATGTTCGCGGGCGGAATCGGCCGGCTTGCCGCGTTGCAGCCTGGGCGGACCGGGGTCGCTGGGATCGGGCTTGGCGGGCGGCGTCATTTCCGTGGCGTGTTCCGCAGATTCCCCGGGCGCATCCTTCCACGTATCCACCGCGCCATCCTTTTCCTCGCCCGATTGCGCGGCGGCGGAAGCGGATTTCTCCCAGTAGACGTTCACCGCCACCATGTAGCCGTGCGCATCCTCGGGGCCTTCGATGGAAACCTGGTCCCCCGGCTTGAAGTCCGGCGATTTCAACTCTTCCCCGCCCTTGTAGAACTTGGTCTTGTCCGTGCGCTTGAATTCCAGCACGCGGTTATCGCCCAGTTCCAGCGTGATGGTCTTGGCGTCCATCTGCTTCAGCTTGCCGCGGAAATTGGGGAGGGGTTGGGAAGTGTCCTTGGGTGGCTGCGTATTGCCTCTCCGCGGAATGGGGATGCCAGGGACGGTCGTGCCGCCGCCCGGATAGGGGTACTGCCCCGGATAACCTCCGCCCGGATATCCACCGCCCGGGTAGACTTGCGCTTGCGCGGCCGCCAGCGCGACGAGGAAGAGAATGCCAGCTTTCAATTCACTCATTGAGATGCCGCCCCTTGACTCCAGGTTACGTCACTTTCGGTCGATAAGGGGTGAGAGTGAGACCGGGCGGGGCGGGCTGCTTCATAGCCATGCTATCCTAACCTCGGCTGCACCAAATAGTGGAGATGCTGTGAGTTCTTCGCGCCGCTTGCTTCTGGTAGACGCGGACCCCGACGTTCACCGCCTCCTCACGGACCTGCTGAAGCGCGCGGATCGCGGCATTCAGGATGTCTATGATGGGCGGGAGGCCCTGGACCAAGTCCGTACTGTGCCCTACGACCTGGTGGTGGCGGGCCAGGGCAGCAACGGATTCGACGGTCTCAAGCTGTTGCGGCGCATGCGCGAAATCCGCCCGGAAATCAAGGTGATCCTCACCGGGGACGAGAACCAGGCGCGGGTCATCCGCGCCATTCGGGAGCGCGCCTACAGCTACTTCCATAAGCCGCTGGCGGAAGCACTGTTGGCCGACATGGTCGAGCAGGCCCTCGAGTCGTCTTCCTGGCGGGACGATATCAAGATGCTCTCGGCGTATCCGAAATGGATCACCCTGGATGTGCGCTGCAAGCTGGAGGCCGTCGAGCGCATGACGCATTTTCTGCGCGAGGTGGAGGCCGGATTGCCGGCGCAGGCGCGCGAGGACATAGCGGCGGCCTTCCGCGAGCTGCTCTTGAATGCCGTCGAGCACGGCGGCGGCTCCGACCCCGGAAAGCGCGTGCGCCTATCCCTGGTGCGCACGGCGCGCTCCCTGATTGTGCGGATTCAGGACCCCGGCAAGGGCTTCTCGATGGATCTGCTGCCGCACGCAGCCATTTCCAATCCCGACGATGCGCCCATCCAGCACGTCGAGGTTCGCACCCAGCGCGGACAGCGCCCCGGCGGTTTCGGCATCCTCATGACCCGCAACCTGGTGGACGAGCTGGTCTACAACCAGCGCGGCAACGAAGTGCTGTTCGTCAAGTACCTGGGGTAACAACCACTCTCTGACGTTCGCGGCTCGAATGTGCTTTCAGAGCCGCGAACGTCAGAGAGCGGTTGCCGTGAATGCTCACTGCACAGTGAAGGTGACCGCCACCGGGCTGGAAGCCGTGCCCACCGTGACCACCACCGGTTGCGGGCCCAAGGGAGCGTTCGGCGGCACCGTGAAGTTGACCTGAAGGGTTCCCACCGACCAACTGGGGAGGCCGACATAGTCCAGGGTCGCCGCCACACTGCCGACCGTCACGGAGACCGGAAGAAGCGGCACGGGAACCTGGGTCCCGGTAGGCACCGCCCCGTTGGCGACCTCCGGCGAGACTTCGGAAACGACCACGGCAGCCCCAGGCGTTAGGTGTATAATCGATGGCGCCGAGGAAGCCAAAACGGAGATCCGGGTCTTGAGCTGTCTTGGAGGTCTGAAGATGTTGAAGCCATCGAGAATCGTGCTCGCGGCGCTGGCCGCCGTGCTATGTGAGGCCGCTGTTTTTGCGCAGGCCCCTACTATCACCGCGGTAGCGAATGCAGCATCGTTTACGGCGTCGTTGTCGCCGGGCAGCCTGGCCTCGATATTCGGGCAGAATCTCTCAACAAGCACCGTCTCGGCGTCCACGACCCCGTGGCCCACAACGCTGGGCGGCGCCCAAGTGTCGGTGGGCGGCAAATCGGCAGCGTTGGACTTCGCCTCGCCGACCGAGCTAATCGTCCAAATCCCCGTCGATGTCGCGCCGGGATCCGCCCAGGTTACCGTTACCGTTCAGGGGAAAGGGTCCGCGTCGGCCACGGTGACCCTCGCCTCCTTCTCGCCAGGGATCTTAACGCAAGACGGCTCCGGGCAGGGTCCTGGCGCTTTCCAACACGGGAAAGACTTCTCCCTTGTGACCGCGCAGAGTCCTGCCCAACCGGGAGAGACACTGATGATGTTTGCTGTTGGCCTGGGACCAACCAACCCCTCGGTGCCGACGGGGGCGACGGCTCCGGCCTCTCCGCCTCTCGCCATGACCACTACGCAGCCGACCGTTACCGTCGGGTGTCAGCAGGCGAACGTCGTCTTTTCCGGGCTGGCTCCCGCTATGGTAGGCAGTTACCAGGTGGACTTCCTCCTCCCGGCAAGCGCTCCGGGCGGAAACTTGTCTTTGACGCTGAGCATCGGGGGCCAGACCAGCAATACGGTTACTTTGCCCGTGGCCGGCCCGGCGATTCCCGTGGTCAACGCGGTTGTTAATGGCGCCTCGTTTGCCACCGGTGCCGTAGCCGCCCCGGGAACCATGGTCAGCATATTTGGCTGCAATTTCGGATCGAAAGACAATTTGGCGGCGTTCCCCGCGACCAATTTTCAGGGCATTTCCGCCACGTTTAACGCCGTTGCGGGGCCGCTGTTCGCCGTGGCTGCGTTGGAAAATCAAATTAACGTCCTCGTACCCACCGAACTGCCGGGATCGGGCACGGTCACCGTACAGGTCCAGAATTCCGCCGGTCTCAGCGCGAGCTTCAGCTTGAAAATGTCGGCGGCGACCCCGGGCATTTTTTACTGGACCGATCCTTCCAAGGCATCCCGGCACAATGGGGCTGTTCTGTTTGCCAACACCGCTTGGGACGTTATGCCGGCATCGATGGCTACAGCTTTTGGATTGACCGGTTGCGCGGGCTTGCAGGCGGCGGCAACCTGCGGCCAACCGGCCGGCGCCGGCGACTACATCGAGATTTTTGTCACCGGCCTTGGAACGGCAACGCCGGGTGGCGACCCGAACGGCAAAGTGTTGCCCACGGGTTCAGTCGCGCCCGCCAACGGCAGTGTCCTTTACCAGACAGTGCAGAAGCCGACTGTCTCCATCGGCGGCGTCGCCACTCCGGTTCTGTTCTCTGGGATTGCTCCAGGCTTTTCGGGGTTATACCAGATCAACGTTCAAGTGCCGGGCGGCGTCACGCCGGGCGATGACGTGCCGATTGTGGTTTCCATGCCGAACGGGGCGAGTGATAGCGCAACCATCGCGGTGCACCCATAAGGATGACGAGGATTACCTGACATGGCCGAGATGGAAAGTGGGTTCCACCGGTCCCTGACCGAACCGCGGCTGCGCCAGGAGAGCGCACGGCGGCATGGAAAGGAGCCAAACGAAACGTGAAGTGGTGGCGCGCATTCTCCGAGGGGTTACGCGCCTACCGCATGGCGTACCAGCTTAGCCGCTTCATGTAGTGGGCACGCTTGAGGGCGCCGACCTGCGGGACCGCGTTGCGGCTGATGCTGCCTTGCATCTGCTTGGTTTCGGCATCCTCATGACCCGCCACCTGGTGGACGAGCTGGTCTACAACCAGCGCGGCAACGAGGTGCTGTTCGTTAGGTACCTGCCGTAACAACCACTCTCTGACGTTCGCGGCTCCGATGTGCTTTCAGAGCCGCGAACGTCAGAGAGCGGTTGCCGTGAATGCTCACTGCACGGTGAAGGTGACCGCCACCGGGCTGGAAGCCGTGCCCACCGTGACCACCACCGGTTGCGGGCCCAAGGGAGCGTTCGGCGGCACCGTGAAGTTGACCTGAAGGGTTCCCACCGACCAACTGGGGAGGCCGACATAGTCCAGGGTCGCCGCCACGCCGCCGACCGTCACGGAGACCGGAAGAAGCGGCACGGGAACCTGGGTCCCGGTAGGCACCGCCCCGTTGGCGATGGGCGGCGACACCTCGCCCGCTCCGGTGACGTAGAGCGCGAATTGTTGTCCCCGGCCGCCGCTGGAGGTGGCGGTGATCGGCCCGGTGCCCTGCTGGTTCTGGGTAAACAGCCCCGGAGCCGATGGCGACACAGAGAACGAATTGGTAGCCACGAGCCCGTTGTTGCTGACGGCCAGGAGAGCCGTACCGGTCGTGGTCTCGTAGGGGATCTGAATGTTCAGTTGACTCGGCGAAACGTAGAGGAGAGGGGCGGCAATCCCGTTGACCGTAGCCGAAACTCCTCCCATGGTCAGCGGCAGGGGGAGAGTGGATGCCAGTTGCTCGGCGGCCGCCAGGTTCGTGCCAAAGACGCTCACCAGCATCCCAGGGGCGTATAGGTGCTGATACGACGCCCCGTGTGCAACGGCTGCGATGGAGATCGCGGACGAGGCGCCGATCGTAAACGTAACCGGCACGTTCACGAACTGCGGGGTGGTGTTCGCCGATTGGAAGACCAGCGTCGTGGTGTAGACCCCATTCGCCAGTCCCGGGGCCGCGGCCACCAGGGTCACTGTCGCCGGCCCGGTCCCCGAGAGCGGAGACACCACCAGCCAGCCGGACCTCTCGCTGGCTGGAAACGCCCCAACCGTCCATGCCTGCCCGGAAGGCGCATTCACGTTCGCTGTGGTGGCCGCGGATTGCGAGGGGCTGGCGCTCATGCTGACGGAGCTTTTCGAAACAGTCAGCGCGCCAGCGTTGGGAGCCGCGCTTTGAAAGGGAACGTATAGGTTAGCGGTGACCTTGTTACCGGCGGTATCCGTGCCATCCACCTCATAATAGAAGGTCGTCGGGGGGGGCGGCGAAACACTCCAGCAGATGGCGGCTTCGAGAGAGCCGAACGGCGCCAGACGCCAGGATCCGAACCACTTCCCGATAGTGCTGCTATCGTCATTGCCACCCCAAAGGAAGCGGGTCAACTGCACTTCGTAGCCGTTCTGCTCTTGCAGGTTCAACTGCTGGTAATACGGGTATTGCGACGAGCAGTTGTTGGTGTCCGGAACCACCGTGGCGGGCGAACTCGACAGCACCATCGAAGCCGCGGACGGCTGAGCGAGGAAGGGCACGGTAATCTGCTGGGTCCACTGGGACCCGCTGGCATCCGTGCCGCTGAATGTGTATACCCGGTTGACCGGAAGGGTGCCGATCTGGGACCTCACTGAAGCCGCGATGGTCCCGTTCGCCGGTATGCTGCCGCTGCCGAACCAGCTCGGAATGTCGGAGGAGTGGTCGGTGCCGGCGATCGTGAAACCGGTCAGGGTAGTGGCGTTTCCGGCGATCTCACTCAGCCGCAAGGTGTAGAAAAAGGTGTATCCGTCCGCATCGGGCGCTTGCTGGAACACCGGATTCGGCGTCACCGAGGGAACCACGTGGGAAGGCCCTGTGGAGACGCTGAGGGTCACCGTCACGGATCCGGACGAGGCGCTAAAGCCGTTGCTCGCGCCATAGGAAGCCGTGATGGTGTTGTTCCCCGCGGTCAACTGGCTGGCGTTGACGGTCAGCAACGCGGTGGCCGTGCCACCGGAGCCGGAGAGGTTGATGACGCCCAGCGACTTACTGCCCAGCGCAAAGGCAACCGAGCCGGTGGGCGCCGTGCTGCCGCTCGAGGCCTTCACCGTGGCCGTCAGCGCGGTGCTGCCGCCGGCCGTAATGCTGGTGGGATTGGCGGTGACCGTGGTCGTAGTCGAGGTGGCTGGGACACTGACGCTCACCGTCGCCGATCCCGAGGAGGCGCCAAAACCGGTGACGCCGCCGTAAGAAGCCGTAATGCTGTTGTTCCCGAGCGCCAGTTGCGTGCCAAAGACCCTCACCGCCGCGGTGGCGACGGCGCCGGAGCCGCTGAGGTTCGCCGTCGCCAGCACGGCGCCGCCGCTGCCCAGCGTGAAGAACACCGAGCCGCTGGGCGTGGCGCTGCCGGTGCCGGCACTCACGGTTGCCGTCAATGTCGTGCTGCCAGTCGTTAAAATGCTGGTGGGATTTGCCGTCACCGTGGTTGTGCTAGCGATGGCTGGGGTGCCGCTCCACTGCGTCACCAGGTTGTACACATCCACCGAACCCAGTCCCGTCGCCAGGTCGTATCCCGGACCCGCGCTGTAGCCGAACTGTCCCGCGGCGGGGCAATCTGGCGTTCCCTGCTCGCATGGAACAATATTGTCCCCGGTCGTAATATCGTGAAAAGCGCTGGGAGCGCTCGCAGCGAGGTGATACAGCGTCGGATTGATATTGCCCAAGCCCGGCTTGGACTGCGCCTTGTTGGCGACCACGTATTGATTCAGCAGCGCGACGATTCCGGCGAACACCGGCGTAGAGACCGAGGTCCCCCCCTCAAGCACCATACTGCCCCCGGTCATGACGTTGTAGGGATCGTGGTCGTTCGCTCCGTCTAGAGAGATGTCCGGCACATCGCGGACGTTATCGCTCGGCACGTTGTTGCCGGTCTGCCAGGCAGGCTTGGCGTAGATAGAGCTGGCTCCGCCGCCGGTAGCGGCAAGCCCTGCTCCCGCCGCCACGTTCACGGATGTGTCGTTCCATGCCATTTCCGGAATGTAAGATATGGCGGAGCCTCCGTTGGGACCGTTCGCGGCGTTCCAATATGCCTTGCCTGCCTCGCTGAACTCGGTACCGCCCACGGCGGTGACCTCCGGGATGCTGGCGGGAAAGTTCACGGCCAAACCATGGGAAGCGATGTTGACACCCTCGTCGCAGTCGGCCGCCCCGCTATCACCCGTCGAAGCCAGCCAGGTAATGCCCTCCGTGGCCGCTTTCTGGGCTTCCGATCGGTAATACGACGACGATGAAGACGTGACTTGCGTCTCGCAGTTTCCATAACTCTCAGTGATCACCGGCGCCAGGTTGTTGTCGATGGCGTAGGTCACCGCGCCATCCGCGCTGGTCCCATAGACGTAAATGAAATTCGCCTTCTGCGCGACGGCGCTGGCCCACTCCAAGTCGAGGTCCGCCTCCGGCACATCTTTGCTATTGGTTCCAGGGTCGCTGGAATTTGGGTTGAGCGTCATTGTCAAGTTAAGGGCCGGCAGGTTGTACTTGCTGCGGAACCCCTGAACGTCCGTGGGATCGATGGCGGTCTGGCCTACTACGACGACACTCTGCCCGGTGCCGTCGATGTTCGCGCCATTGATGGTCGCCTGGTACAGCTTGGTGATGTCGTAAATGGTGGCAATATCGTCCGGGACCAGGGTGTGCGCACCGGTACTCGACGTATTGGCCGGCGCCGGGTGCCTGGGCGGTTTCGGATAGAAGTCGTCGAGCCCCAGGAGGCCCGCAACCAGCGGCTCGAGCGACGCGGGAACGGACGGCTCCGCCGCCGCGGCAAAGTGCATTTCGCCGTCCACGCGATAGCGATGGACCTGGGTATGGAACGTTGCCAGCACTTGCCCGGCCGTGCCGCTGAACGTCAGCCAGTTGCGCCCGCGCGCCGTGTATTCCACGGTGAAGCCTTCGGACCGCAACCAGGCGGAGATCTTGTCCAGGTCGCTCTGACTCAGACCAAAGCGATCCGCGTACTGCTCGGGCGTGAGCCAGTTGTGGTAGCTCGGAGATGCCGGGTTCTGTTGCTGTTCGAGCAACTGCTCCAGCGCCGCCTGCTGGGCGTCCGTTTTCTTCAACATCAGGGTGATGTAGCCCACCCGGAAAGCGGGTTCGACCGGTCCCAAATCGAACCGCGATTGGGCACTGGGATGGACGTTGCCCTTGAGAACTATCGTCCGGCGGGCGTCAATCGGCGCCGTGATGCGGTCTGGCTGCGCCAGCAGAGCGCACGGCGCCAGGAAAAGCAGGCAAATAATATTGGATAAGCGCATCATCCTGCATCATAACGGATTGTGGCGCCGGCGATCTTGTCGCCGGTGCTTTTTCCAGTTCGCGCAACCCCACCGGCGGCAAGGGGGTGCCCCCCGGGCCCGGCGCCACCTACCGCATGGCGTACGAGTTCAGCACCTTCATGTAGTTGGCGCGCTCGAAGGCGCCGGGTTGCGGCACCGCGTTGCGGCTCATGCTGCCCTGCATCTGCTTGATGGAGTCGTACTCGTGCTCGCCCATCCAGATCAGCAGCTCGGTCGAGATGGTGTCCAGGAAGGTGATGCCGCGTTTCAGCAGCGCCGAGGTCATCATCGCCACCTTGGCCCCCGCCATCATGGCTTTCACCACGTCGGTGGCGCTGTGCACGCCGCCCGTCAGCGCCAGGTCCGCTTTCACGCTGCCGTACAACACCGCGATCCAGTGCAGGCGCAGCAGCAGCTCGTGCGAGTTGCTCAGAATCAGGTTGGGCACCACCTCTAGAGATTCCAGGTCGAAATCCGGCTGGTAGAAGCGGTTGAAGAGCACCAGCGCGTCGGCGCCCGCCGCGTCGAGTCTCTGGGCCACATTGGCCATCGAGCTGAAATACGGTCCCAGCTTCACGGCCACGGGGATCTTGACTTCGGCCTTGACGGCCTTCACCAGCTCGACGTACTGCTCCTCCACCTGCTCGCCGGTGACTTTGGGGTCCACCGGGATGTAGTAGATGTTCAGCTCGAGCGCGTCCGCGCCGGCTTCCTGCATCTGCTTGGCGTAGTGCAGCCAGCCGCCATTGGTGCTGCCGTTGAGGCTGCCGACAATGGGAATACCGACCGCCTGCTTACACTTCCGGATGTGCTCCAGGTAGGTCTCCGGCCCCACCACCCGATGCGTCAGCTCGGGGAAGTGCGAGACGGATTCGGCGGAAACCTCCGAGCCCGCGGTGAGGAAGCGGTCCAGGTCCGCGCTTTCCAGCTCGATCTGCTCCTCGAACAGCGAATCGAGCACCACCGCGGCGGCGCCGGCGTCTTCCATGCGGCGGATGTTACCCACGTCCGCGCACATCGGCGAGGACGATGCCACCAGCGGATTCTTCAGCTTCAGTCCGAGATAAGTCGTGGAAAGATCAATGGTCTTGGTAAGGTCGATCATTTCTTGTCACCCCCGTTCGCAGGCTCGTGGGCCATGTAATCGTAGAGCCGCCATTTGGCGGCCACGTCTCCCTCCGCCAGCCCCAACAGCCTCTTGGCTTCCTCGGGATTGCTCTTGACCAGCATGGTGTACCGCGTTTCCTTATAGGCGTAGTCTTGGAACGATGTGCTGGGCGGGCGCGAATCGAGCTGGAACGGGTTCTTGCCCTGCGCCGTCAGTTCGGGGTTGTAGCGCATCAGCGGCCAGTAGCCGGAACTCACCGCCACCTTCTGCTGTTCCATGCCGAAGGAGAGGTCGTAGCCGTGCGCGATGCAATGGCTGTAGGCGATGATGAGCGACGGCCCATCGTACGCTTCGGCTTCCAGGAATGCCTTGACGGTGTGCATGTCGCCCGCACCCATGGCCACCTTGGCCACGTAGACGCTGCCATAGCTCATGGCCATCAGGGCCAGATCTTTCTTGCACACGGGCTTGCCGCCCGCGGCAAACTTGGCCACCGCGCCGCGCGGCGTCGCTTTGGACGCCTGGCCGCCGGTATTCGAGTAGACTTCCGTGTCGAGCACCAGGATGTTCACGTTGCGCCCGGTGGAGATCACGTGGTCCAGGCCGCCGTAACCGATGTCGTAGGCCCAACCGTCGCCGCCGATCAGCCAGACGCTCTTCTTGACCAGGGTATCGGCCACCGCCAGCAGGTCGCGCGCCTCCGCCGTCTTCAGGCCGGCGAGCTTCTCCTTGAGCAGTTTGACGCGCTCGCGCTGCTCGAAGATGCCGGGCTCGGTCTTCTGATTGGCATTCAGGATGGCCTGTGCCAGGTTGTCGCCGACCACCGCGTTCAGCCGCGCCACCAGTTCGCGGGCGTACTCGTTCTGCTTGTCGACGGCCAGCCGCATGCCCAGTCCAAATTCCGCGCAGTCTTCGAACAGCGAGTTGGACCACGTTGGCCCCAGGCCCGCCGCGTTCACGCAGTAAGGCGTGGTGGGCAGGTTGCCGCCGTAGATCGAGGAGCAGCCGGTGGCGTTGGCCATGAGTGCGCGGTCGCCGAACAACTGCGTCAGCAGCTTGAGATAGGGGGTCTCGCCGCAACCGGAGCAGGCGCCGGAAAACTCGAACAGCGGCCGCAGCAACTGCACATCCTTCACCTGGCTGGCGGAGAGAATCTTGCGGTCGGTGTCGGGGATGTTCATGAAGAACTCCCAGTTGGCCGCTTCCGACTCTCGTATGGGCGGCTGCGACACCATGTTGATGGCGCGGCGCTTCACTTCCCGCTTGTCCTTCACCGGGCAAAACTCCACGCACAGCGTGCAGCCGGTGCAATCCTCGGGCGCCACTTGCAGGGTGTATTTCCGGTCTTTCATGTCTTTCCAGCGCGCGGGCACGGCCTTGAAGGTGGGCGGCGCGCCGGCCAGGTGCTTTTCGTCGTACACCTTGGCGCGGATCACGGCATGCGGGCACACCAGCACGCACTTGCCGCACTGGATGCAAAGCTCCTGGTCCCATTCGGGGATCTCGAGCGCGATGTTGCGCCGCTCCCATTGCGTCGTGGCGGTCGGGAAAGTGCCGTCGACGGGCATGGCGCTCACCGGCAGGTCGTCGCCGTTGCCTTCGATGATCCTGGCCGTGAACTTCTGCACGAACTCGGGCGCCGCGGCGGGCACTGCCGGACGGATGTCGAACAAGGAGGTGACCTCGCCGGGAACCTGGACTTCGTGCAGGTGGCTCAGGGCCGCGTCCACAGCGGCGAAGTTCTTCTGCACCACGCTCACGCCGCGCTTGCCGTAAGTCTTCTCGATGGTGTGCTTGATGGCCTCAATGGCTTCCTCGCGCGGCAGCACTCCGCTGATGGCGAAGAAGCACGTCTGCATGATGGTGTTGATGCGGCCCCCCATGCCGGTCTGTTTGGCCACATCGTAACCGTCGATGACGTAGAACTTCAGCTTCTTGTCGATGATCTGCTTCTGCACTAGGCGGGGCAGGTGGTCCCAAACCTCGTCGGGGCCGTAGATGCTGTTCAACAGGAAGGTGGCGCCGTTTTCCGCGGCTCTCAGCATGTCGATGCGCTCCAGGAACGAGAACTGGTGGCAGGCCACGAAACTGGCCTGGTTGATCAGGTAGCTGGAGCGCAGCGGGCGGGGCCCGAAGCGCAGGTGCGACGTGGTGATGGCGCCGGACTTCTTGGAGTCGTACACGAAGTAGCCCTGCGCGAAATTGTCGGTCTCTTCTCCGATGATCTTGATGGAGTTCTTATTGGCCCCCACCGTGCCATCGGCGCCCAGGCCGAAGAACAGCGCGCGCACCGTGCCGGGGATTTCGGCGGAATACGCGGGGTCGTAATCCAGGCTGGTGTGGGTGACGTCGTCGTTGATCCCGATGGTGAAGTGATTCTTGGGCGAGGTCTTCTTGAGCTCGTCATACACGCCCTTCACCATGGCGGGCGTGAATTCCTTGGAAGAGAGGCCGTAGCGGCCGCCGATCACCTTCTTGGTGACGCCCATTTCGGCCAGCGCCGTGACCACGTCGCAGTAGAGCGGCTCGCCCAAAGCGCCGGGTTCCTTGGTGCGGTCCAGAACCGCGATGGCCTTGGCGCTGGCGGGCAGCGCGGCCACGAAATGCTCCTCCGAGAACGGCCGGTACAAGCGGACCTTGAGGACCCCGACCTTTTCGCCGGCCGCCACCAGGGCATCCACCGTCTCGTGGGCGACGTCGGCGCCCGAACCCATCATGACGATGACACGCTCGGCATCCGGCGCGCCCACATAGTCGAATAAACGATACTGCCGTCCCACCAGCCTGGCGAATTTGTCCATGACGTTCTGCACGATGGTGGGTGTGGCCAGGTAGAACGAGTTGACCGATTCGCGCGCCTGGAAGTAGACGTCGGGATTCTGCGAGGAGCCGCGCAGGATGGGGTGGTCGGGGGACATCGCCCGCGCGCGATGCGCGTGCACCAGCTCTTCGTCGATCATGGCGCGCAGGTCGTCCACCGTGAGCTCTTCCACCTTGGCGACTTCGTGGGACGTGCGGAAGCCGTCGAAAAAGTGCAGAAATGGGACGCGCGATTCCATGCTGGCGGCCTGCGCGATGAGCGCCAGGTCCATCACTTCCTGCACCGAGTTGGAGGCCATCATGGCGAACCCCGTGGCGCGCGTGGCCATGACGTCGCTGTGGTCGCCGAAAATCGAGAGCGCCTGGACGGCCAGCGACCGCGCGGCGATGTGAAACACCGTGGGCGTCAGCTCGCCCGCGATCTTGTACATGTTCGGGATCATCAACAGCAATCCCTGCGCCGCCGTGAACGTAGTGGAAAGCGCGCCGGCCTGCAACGAGCCGTGGATCGCGCCGGCCGCGCCTCCTTCGCTCTGCATCTCGATCACCGTAGGCACGGTGCCCCAGATGTTGGTCTTTCCTTCGGCGGA
>Ga0326727_10019367_pt1 | contig 13696 bp, 9 predicted proteins | sample MB2enrmetagenome_FD_207643 | JGI IMG/M metagenome (GOLD analysis project Ga0326727, IMG submission 207643) | Lab enriched peat soil microbial communities from McLean, Ithaca, NY, United States - MB29MY | ecosystem: Environmental > Terrestrial > Soil > Wetlands > Peat | place: USA: New York... | reverse complement strand
ATACGAATACTCCAAGGGCGAGTACGTCATCATGACCGACGACGATTTCAAGCAGGCCCTCCCGGCGACCACCCAGGCGATCGAGATCACCGATTTCACCGCCGAGATCGAGATCGACGACATCTACTTCGAGAAACCCTACTATCTGGAACCGGACAAGGGCGCCGCGAAACCGTACGCGCTCCTTAGAGAGGCGCTCAGACGATCCGGGAAGGTCGGAATCGCCCGGTTCGTGCTCAGGAACAGGGAGCATCTCGCCGCGATCAAGCCCTCGGGTGACGTACTCATCCTCGATCAGCTTCGTTATCAATCCGATATCCGCAAACCAGATGAGCTGAACCTTCCCTCATCCGAGCAGTTGCAGGACCGAGAACTCGACCTCGCCCTCGCGCTGGTGGACAAGCTGACCGTGCCGTTTAACCCCGAACAATACACCGACACCCACACCGCCGAACTCCGGCGTGTGATCGAGGAGAAGGCCGCTGGTCGTGTCCCCGTCGCCCGCGAGGAAGCCCCGCAACCGACCAACGTAGTCGATCTGATGTCGGTGCTGAAACGCAGCCTTGAGCAGGAAAAACGCGCGGCTTAGGGAAAAGGAGTAATGGAGTAAGGGAGTAGGAGGAGTATTGGGATCGGAACGGAAATGATGAGTTATGAGTGATGAATGATGAATGCGGTAAGGGAGTGGCGTTGGTTATTCGGTATTTCAGGAAGACGTCATTCAGAGCGAAGCGAAGAATCTGCTATCGAGCGAGATGGTTGTGTCCACGACAGGGCACGTAGGCGCCGCAGGGCTTGTTTCGGCCTGCTTGGGTTACTGAGCGTCGTGGATTTATCCCGAATCAACCGGCTGTCTTGGCATACATTGAATGGCTCGGTATAGTCTCAAGCTAAAGCATGAGCCTATGGAATTAAAGCGAGCTAAAGCAGGCTGGGAACGGTTCCTTAATTCATCATTCATCATTCATAATTCATCGTTTTCCTTACGTCCCTTCTGCGACACGGCGTCCCTGCGTGAGGGAATTGGGAGGCACGAGGGCGGGATAAGCCTGCTTGAATTACTGAGCCTCGTGGATCTATTCCGAGGCAAAGCACGTGCCGTCATAGTCTCAAGCTAAAGCATGAGCCTATGGAATTAAAGCGAGCTGAAGCAGGCTGCGAACGGAAGCGCACTGGCCTGAAGACACGAGTCGCCAATACAAGTCAGGTCTTGCCCCCTCTCCTGCTCCCTGCCTTGTCCTGAGTAGGCGTCCGTTCAATCCTGAGTAGCCCGGATGAATGACCGGGCGTATCGAAGGGCGGCGCCGTATCGAAGGAGCGGGAGGGAGGGGTGAGGGCATTCCCCTCCGGATCCCTACCCCAGGAGTAACCAATGAGCCTAAGTGACTACAAAACCAAACGCGACTTCACCACCACCCCCGAACCGACCGGCACTGAGGTGCAAGCCACTGGACCCCTCCGCTTCGTCATCCACAAGCACTGGGCGTCGCACCTGCACTACGACCTCCGGCTCGAAGCCGGGGGCGTCCTCAAAAGCTGGGCGGTTCCCAAAGGTCCGTCGCTCAACCCGGCGGATAAGCACCTCGCCGTCATGGTCGAGGATCACCCGCTCGACTATATCTCCTTCGAAGGCGTGATCCCCGAGGGCAACTACGGCGCCGGGACGGTCATGATCTGGGATCAGGGCACTTACTGCACAATCGACACCTGCGACCGCGAGGCCGAGGAGGAGGAAATGCGGGCGATGCTCGCGAAGGGGCACATCAGCTTCATCCTCAACGGCCAAAAGCTCCACGGGCGCTGGAACCTGGTCAAAATGGCGCGAAGTCGCGAGGAGAACGCCTGGCTTCTGATGAAGGCGGATGATGAGTTCGCGACCACCGACGATGTCACTCAAGAGGACCGATCCGCCGCATCGGGCCGAACAATGGAGGAGATCAGGGACGGCCCATCCGATCCCGACCCCCTCCCCGATCTCTCCGATGCGCCCGAATCGCCGATGCCTCACGACCTCAGCCCGATGCTCGCGACGCCGATCTATGCGGCATTCGATAAGCCGGGGTGGTTGTTCGAGATCAAGTGGGACGGCTACCGCGCAATCGCCGAGGTATCCGGCGAAAACGTGTTGCTCTACTCCCGCAACCATATCTCCTTCAACGACCGCTTTCCGTCGGTTGTCCAGGCGCTCTCTGGAGCCGGACTCGACGCCGTGTTCGACGGCGAGGTCGTGGTGCTCGATGAGCAGGGCGTCTCACAGTTTCAACTCCTGCAGCGCTACCTTCGCTCGCATGAGAGCAACCTCACCTACTACGTGTTCGACATCCTCTATCTCCAGGGACATGACCTCCGCGATCTCCCGCTCACCCGCCGCCGGGAGATTCTTCGAGCCGCGCTCCCGAATCTGCCGAGCGTGAAGCTGAGCGATTCAATCGCCGATGAGGGTTCGGCTTTCTTCAAGCTCGCCTGCGATACCGGTTTGGAGGGGATCATGGGCAAGCTCGGCGAGAGTCCATATCGCGCGGGTGTGCGGTCAAAAGAATGGGTAAAGATGAGGTGCAGGCTTCGGCAGGAGTTCGTGGTCGGTGGATTCACGGAGCCGAGGGGGAGCAGGAAGAACTTCGGCGCGCTCGCTCTCGGCGTTTATGATCGGGGCGAGTTGACCTACGCTGGTAACGCCGGAAGCGGTCTGGACGATAAGTCGCTCGATTACATCGGCGAGAAGCTCCGGGCGCTCGGAATTCCCGATCCGCCGTTCAAGAATCCCCCGAAAACCGCCATGCCGATCCACTGGGTTCGGCCCGAACTGGTGGTCGAAGTGGAGTTCCACGGCTGGACCGAAGACAACCTGCTCAGACAACCGGTCGTACTGGGCTTGAGGGAGGACAAAACCGCCATGGAAGTCTTTCGAGAAACAGGAGTGGCAGGAGCAGAAGGAGTACCAGGAGTAACTGAGGGAAGAGGAGCAACAGGAGTAGAAGGAGTAAATGGAGTAACCGGAACAGAGGGCCAATCTTCATTGCCACCAGACCCTCCAACCGCCGCTCCGTCTTCAAGTCAGCCGGTCATCTTGTCATCCAGTCAACCGGCGGCCACTTCTTCCGATCATCCCGTCATCTTGTCTTCTGGTCATCAAGTCAGCCTCACGCACCTCACAAAGGTTTTCTGGCCGGAGGAGGGATACACCAAGGGCGATCTCATATCCTACTACCGGGATGTCGCCGAGTTCATCTTGCCGCACCTCAAGGACCGGCCCGAATCGATGAACCGGTATCCCGACGGCATCACCGGGCAGAACTTTTTCCAGAAGAATGTAGCGAGGGAGTCCACGCCGGATTGGATCGAGACCGTGATGGTTGGGTCAGAAGAGGCGGGACACGGCGGCCACACCAACTACCTGCTCTGCCAGGATGAGGCCGCGCTGGAATACATGGCGAACATGGCCTGCATAGAGCTGAATCCGTGGAGTTCAAGGGTTGGGTCGCTCGATAAGCCCGACTACGCGGTCCTCGACCTCGATCCACTGGACGTCGGCTTCGATGAGGTGGTCCGCACCGCCCAGGCGGCCCGTGCGCTCCTCGAAAAGGCGGAAATCCCCTCCTACCCCAAGACCTCCGGCGCGACCGGCATCCACGTGTATATCCCTCTGGGCGCACAGTATTCCTACGAGCACGCGCGCGGGTTCGTCGAGATTCTCGCCCGCCTGATCAACCGGACGATCCCCGACACCACCAGCGTGGAGCGAAGCCCCGCGCGTCGGCATGGGAAGGTCTATCTGGATTACCTCCAGAACTCCAGGGGCCAGACCCTCGCATCGGTATACTGCGTCCGACCGCTCCCGAAAGCCCCGGTCTCAATGCCGCTGAGGTGGGATGAGATCGACACCCTCCAAACCCCGACCAACTTCAACATCCGCACCGCCCGCGCCCGCCTGGACCGCCAGGGCGACCTCTTCGCCCCAGTCCTCGGGGGAGGGATTGACCTGGCGGAAGCGCTTGGGAGGCTTGACGGGATGTAAAATCAACTTTCGGGATCCGGTCAGAAACACTACCATGAAGGTCTCATAGAAACCACTCGCGACTAAAACAATTCTCGCAGAGTTTGTAGGGGAGCGCTACTACGTGCTCCCTCCGGCGCTCCACCTCCATGAAAACGGGGTGCATCGTGCAGGGGTGGGTCGTATCGGGAGGAGGTTGAACCCCTCCCCTACAAGCTCTGCCAGTCAGTTTAGTGGAGAAAGCGTAGTACCCCGGAAACAGCGGAATCATTGCAATCACCCAAATCACAGTTCAGACCGTTTTCCTCCGACACGCGGCGCCGACCGGACGCCCACAAGGGGCTAGACTACGGGATTACCCCCACCCGCCTCCCTGTGTCTCGGCATCCCTGCGTGAGGCATTTTTCTCGCTCAAGGACAACCTGCTATAATACATAAGAGCCGAGGAGTGAAATGGTGAACAGGCAGAGATTCCCATTCTAACTCCTGACTTCTAAATACTAAATACTTTTTCCTGGAGCTTAACATGAAAATCGTTGTTTTGGATGGCTATGCCGCCGACCCGGGTGACATCTCCTGGGACGGCATCGCCGGTTTGGGTGATCTCACCGTCCACGACCGGACGCCCGCCGATCTGATTATCGAGCGCTCGGAGGGCGCGGAGGTCCTGCTCACGAATAAGACCCCGATCACCGCCGAGACCATCAGCCGCCTTCCCGATCTCAAGTACATCGGCGTCCTCGCCACCGGGTACAATGTGGTCGATCTCCAGGCCGCGAAGGAGCAGGGAATCGTCGTCACCAACGTCCCGGCGTACAGCACGGCGTCGGTCGCCGAACTGGTGTTCGCCTTCCTGCTGGAACTGTGCAGGCACGTGCAGGTCCACACGGACGTCGTCCGCGCGGGCGGATGGGCGACGAGCATCGACTTCGCCTTCTGGAAGACGCCTCAGATAGAGCTTGCGGGCAAGACGATGGGTATAATAGGGTTCGGGCAGATCGGACGGCAGGTCGGGCGAATCGCCTCCGCGCTGGACATGCGGATTCTCGCGGCCTCGACCCGAAGGTTGAATGCGCCGGATTATCCCTTCGAGTGGGCGGATATCCCCGATATCCTCAGCCGATCCGACGTGGTCACGATCCACGCGCCGCTCACGCCGGAGACCCAGGGGCTGATCAACCGGGACGCGCTCGCGCGGATGAAGCCGACCGCCTTCCTCATCAACACGTCGAGGGGGCCGGTGGTGGTAGAGCAGGATCTCGCGGACGCGCTCAACGACGGCACAATCGCCGGCGCGGGCCTGGACGTGCTCTCGAAGGAACCACCGAATGCCGACAACCCGCTTTTTACGGCGAAGAACTGCCTCTTCACCCCGCACATCGGCTGGGCGACCTCCGAGGCGCGCCTTCGCCTGATGCACGTCGCGGCGGCGAACCTGCGCAGATGGATGGCAGGGACACCGGTGAACGTCGTATGACTTGAGGAGTGTCAGGAGTAGAAGGAGTATGAGGAGTAATCCGGATAAGTTACGACCGGGCGGCGGTGAAAGTCTTGGAATTGGCCAAGTGTGATTTTGGCTCTTCCGGTTACTCCCCTTACTCCTCCCACTCCCCCTACTCCTCCTCCTAAAAGGAGATTCAAACCATGGAAATGGAAGCGCCTGTTGAAATAGAGGCAACGAACGAGCGAGGCAGCCGACGATTGAACAACGTCGTCGCCATCACCATCGCGCTGCTCGCCACCTTCATGGGCATCTGCAGAATCAAATCGGACAACGTGTTCCTCGCCATGCAGGAGGCGCAGGCGAACCGGATCGACAGCTACATGTGGTACCAGGCCCGGAACATCCGGCAGGATATCGCCGGCGCGGCGGCGGCTCAACTTGCGCTTCAGTCGCAGTCGGGAGCATCAAAGGCGGCTGCGACCTTCAAGGCGACCGAGGCGAAGGAGAACGCGAAAAAGCAACAGCAGCTTGAGGATGCCCAGGCCGCCGAAAAGCGGTATGACCATCTAGGCCTCCATCGGGAGCAACTTGACCTCGGCGAGGCCTCGATCGCGATTTCAATCGCAGTCCTGGCGATCACCTCGCTGACACAGAAGAAATGGCTCTACTACATGGCTCTCATTCCGGCGATTCTCGGCGTCGTAATGGGAATCGCCGGTTTCGCGAACTGGAACCTGAGATGGGATATGCTTGCTAGGTTTCTGGGAGCGTAGCGCCGAGGCGTTAGGCATTAGGATTTGGGGATTAGGTATTAGGTATTAGGTATTGGGTACTGGGTTTTGGGTACTGGGTTTTGGGTGTCGGACGTCAGTACCGCCCTCCGAAAGTTGATCCCCCTCTCCTGCTCCCTGCCTTGTCCTGAGTAGGCGCTCTGGCGCCGTATCGAAGGGGTGGGAGAGAGGGCAGGGGTGAGGTTATTCCTGGAACGGCTTCTCGAGGTGCGCCTTGCCTCACAGCTTCGAAGCGCCTCGGAATAAATCCACGAGGCTCAATACTTCAAGCAAGCTAAAGCGAGCTTTTTCAACCCATACCGAAGCCCACGAGGGGTTAGACTATATGCGCCGGTCCGTTCGTACTTCCCCTCCGGCATTCATCACCCACCCGATTGCCCTGAGTAGGCCCGGATGAATGGCCGGGCGTATCGAAGGGCTCATCCCCTCCCCCTGCGTCCCTTGGCACCTCCGCGTCCCTGCGTGAACTCCGGTCTTCTAACACCCGATACCTGATACCTGATACCTGATACCTTCCCTCACATCTGCCCCAGCATCTTATGGCACTGAGGGATCACCCTCACATCCCGAAGGATCTTACAGGCGATCTCCTGGAAGACAAGCACCTGTTCCGGCGAGGGCGCATCAACTCCATCCACCGGTGAGACCGGCTGCAAGACGAGGGGAATCGCGGGATCGATCTCGGCGATCATCCGGCAGGCGCATGTCAGTTCCTCAACGGTGGTCGAGGCGGCGAAAACGATCTTGACATAGAGGTCGGCAATCTTGGCGGCCTCAAGGAACGCCTTGTGCTCGGCGAGAACGCCCTCATCTCCAATGAGCTTGATGTCCATGCTCACGATGTCTATGTATGGCTGAATCCGCTTGAAGGCATCCGTGAGCGTCCCGTTCGTCTCCAGGCCGACTTTCAGCCCCTCAGCCTTCAGCCCTGTCGCCAGTGCGACTGCAAAATCCGACTGGTAAAGCGGCTCACCACCTGTCAGCATGATGGAGTGGTGCAGATTCCGGTTCGCGCACAATCCGACGATGGTTTGCACAAGGTTTTCAATGGTCAGGGGGTTTGGGAGGGTGGCAAAATCTCGGCGACCCGCCGTCCGCTCGACCTGGCAGGATTCGGCGTTCTCCCAGGCGTGGGACGTGTCGCAGTACGGGCATCGGAGGTTGCACCCGCACAGCCGAACGAAGACTTGCCGGTATCCCACCAGCAGCCCCTCGCCCTGAATGCCGGAGAAGATTTCATGGACGTAGCCGGTGGTTGGAGGGTACTGCGCTTGCATGTGTTATCCCAGTTTTGAACATCCAATATCATTGCTGTCCAAGGTGATTTGCTGGTTTCGATTTCCGGACTGCCCTCACCCCTCCCTCTCCCGCCAGGGAGCAGGAGAGGGGATCAGACCGTCGTCCTGAGATGAATTCTGGATTCATCGGGTTCGGCGTTGAATGACCCCTCGTCGTTAACTCGCACTCAAGGTTGAGCGTGGGATAAACGGTATTTCGGACAAATATGATCCAATATCGAATGTCCAAGATCGAAGATCGGCGCACTCGCGCCTCACTCCCAATACGACGCGGAGGAGGTGGGCGTTTCCCAGACCGTGACTTTGCTGATACCTTCGCCGATGGATGCCCGAAGCTTATGGAAAATGACTTTGGCGATAAGTTCCGCCGTGGGATTCTGCTCGGTAAACTCGGGAAGATCGTTCAGGTACGCATGGTCCATCGCGTCAACAATCTCGCAGAGAGCGCCCTTGAGTTCCCTGAAATCGACCGCCATCCCGAGGTCGTTGACCTCAGCGCCCTGGTAGGATGCCATCACCCGATAGGTGTGCCCGTGCAGGTTCTCGCACGATCCATGGTAGTTTCTTAGATTGTGCGCCGAATCGAACTGCGCTTCCACGTTCAGCTCGTACACTTAGTCCTCTCTTAGCGATGCCGCCAGCCGATCGCGCAACAACTGATTTACGAGCTGCGGATTGCCCCGACCCTGGGTGTATTTCATCACCTGGCCGACCAGGAATCCGAAGCTCTTCTCCTTGCCGCCGAGGAAATCCTGTACGATTCGCGGGTTTTCCGCGATCACCTGATCGATTACGGGGTAGAGTTCCGCATCGTTGGAGATTTGAACGATCCCCTTCTCCTTAACGATCTGATCCGGGGTCATACCGGTCTTGAACATCTCCTCAAAGACCGATTTCGCGATCTTGCCGCTGATCGTGCCGCTTTCGATCATCTTGAGCAGCGATGCCAGTCCCTCCGGCGTCACCTTTGCATCTGAAATCTCCATACCGGAAGCGTTCAGCAGCTTCATCAAGTCGCCCATCATCCAGTTGCTGATGGTCTTTGGATCATTGTAGTGCCGAATCGTCTCCTCGAAGAACTCGGCGAAAGCTCGCGTGTTTGTCAGAGACTCCGCATCGATCACGGATATTCCGTATTCTGAGACAAACCGATCCTTCTTCGCCTCGGGAAGCTCCGGGAGGGCGCTCCGCTGAGCCTCGATGTACTCAGGAGTAAAGCGCATGGGGATGAGGTCGGGATCGGGGAAATACCGGTATTCCTGCTCGACCTCCTTCACCCGCATGGTGAAGGTCTGGCCCTTGACCTCGTCCCATCGACGAGTTTCCTGGATAATCTTGCCGCCCTCGCGGATGACCTCGGTCTGCCGGGCGATTTCGTAATCGACTCCCCGATAAACCGCTCGGAAAGAGGCGAGGTTCTTCAATTCTGTCTTGGTGCCGAGCATCTCCGATCCCCTGGCGCGAACCGATATGTTCGGTTCTGCGCGCATGCTCCCCTCCTCCATCTTGCCGTCGTTGACGCCAAGATAGGTGAGGATCGCGCGCAGTCTAACCAGGTACTCTCTCGCTTCGTCGGCGGAGTGGATATCCGGCTCGGTGACGATTTCCATGAGTGGCACCCCGCCTCGATTGTAGTCAACCAAGCTTTCGTTGCCATATTCGACGTGGATCAGTTTGCCCGTGTCCTCTTCGAGATGGACACGGTTGATTCGGATCCGCTTGGTCTCGCCATCAACCGTGATGTCGATATATCCTCTGCGCCCAATCGGAAAATCATATTGAGAAATCTGGTAGTTCTTTGGAAGATCCGGATAGAAGTAGTTCTTCCTGTGGAAAATGCTGTAGTCGGAGACAGTACAATTGAGCGCGAGCGCCGCGCGCATCACGTACTCGACCGCCTTCCGATTCGGCACAGGGAGCGATCCGGGCAGGCCCAGGCAGACAGGGCACGTTCGACTGTTGGGTTCACCAGCGAATCCAACGGGGCAGTCGCAGAACATCTTGCTCTCCGTAAGCAGTTCGGCGTGTACTTCCAATCCTATAACCGGTTCGTAATCAGACATCTTCTTTCCTTAGGACTAACGTTGGACGAGAGGTCGCAAATGGGGTGAAGGATTGTTGGAGTAATGGAGTAATGATCCGGAATTCCCAACACTCCAATACTACTTTACTCCATCACTCCCCGACCAATGTCCGGTTTCTTTGTGTGAAAATCAGTATTCTGCTCGAAGGTGTAGCCGACCCTCAGCACCGTTTCTTCGTCGAAGGCCTTTCCCATGATGTGCAGGCCAATCGGCATGCCGTTATGGTAGCCGCAGGTCTGGGACATCGCCGGAATACCGGCAAGGTTGACAGGGATGGTGCACACGTCCGCCAGTTTCATCTGCATCGGATCATCAGTATTCTCTCCGATGGCAAACGCCGTGGTCGGCGATGTCGGGCTGATCAGAACGTCGAACTCCGCGAACGCCTGATCGTATGCCTGACGCACAAGCGTCCGTACCTTCTGAGCTTTCAGGTAATAAGCGTCGTAATAACCGGCGCTGAGAGCGTAGGTTCCGATCATGATCCGCTGCTTTACCTCCGGCCCGAAGCCTTCATCCCGGCTTTTGCTGAGCATGCTGATCACGTCCGTCTTGTGCCTGCTCCTGTGGCCATATCGCACGCCGTCATACCGGGCGAGGTTCGAGCTTGCCTCCGACGGGGCGATGATATAATAGGTCGGCAGAGTGTATTCCATGATCGGCATGGAAATCTCTTTGTACTCCGCGCCAAGCGATTCGAGCAGTTCCAGCGCATCCCAAACGGCCTTGGATACCTCCGGCGCAACGCCCTGCGCGAAGAACTCCCTCGGCACGCCGATTTTGAGACCCTTCACGTCGTTCCTCAAGTTGCCGGCGAAGTCCGGAACTGGAGTATCGATGGAGGTGGAGTCGAGTGGGTCCTTGCCGGAGATCGCCTGAAGGAGAATCGCCGCATCCCGGACATCCTTGGTCAGCGGGCCGATTTGGTCCAACGATGAGGCAAAGGCGATGAGTCCATATCGAGACACTCGGCCGTAAGTCGGCTTCATCCCAACAACCCCACAGAAAGAGGCCGGCTGCCGAATCGAGCCGCCCGTATCCGATCCAAGGGCGAGGATCGTTTCATCCGCCGCCACGGATGCCGCCGACCCGCCGCTCGATCCGCCCGGTACGCACTTAAGGTTCCAGGGATTGCTGGTCGGGAAGAACGCCGAGTTCTCAGTGGACGAACCCATCGCGAACTCGTCCATGTTGGTCTTTCCCACAATGATCGCTTTGTGGGCATGCAACCGCTCAACCACCGTGGCGTCGTAGGGTGGAATGTAGTTGTTCAGCATCTTTGAGGAGCATGTGGTGAGCACACACTCCGTACACATGTTGTCCTTGATCGCGATCGGAATGCCGGTCAACGGGCCGATCTTCTCGCCAAAAGAGATCGCCTCGTCCACTTCCGTTGCCGCCGTCAGCGCCTGATCGGCGATGATGGTGACGTACGAATGCACTTCACCCTCGACCGCGTTTATGCGCTCAAGCACCGAAGACGTGATCTCCCGGGCGCTAATCTCTCGGGAAACCAGCATATCGTGCAATTCATGAGCTGTAAGTTTGCTGAGGTCCAATTCTTCCCCATCCCTTTCACATTTCCACTACTTGCGGAACAATGAAGTACCCATCACGGCTGTCGGGCCCGTTGGATACCGCTGCTTCCACCGAAAGGCAAGTCCCTGCCACATCTTCCCTGAATACGTTCTGCACCGGCATGGAATGCGATGTCGGCTCAACGTTTTCAGTGTCCAGGCGCTGAAGCGCCTCAAAATTTTCCATTATCCTGTTAAGGTGAGCGGTGAGGCTGTCTTTCTCATCTTCGGTAAGTTCCAATCTGGCCAGCCATGCGACATGCTCAACTTCAGACTTGCTAAGCTTCATGTTCCGTCCTTAGGTGAAAAATCCAAGCCCGTCGCGGCCTGGTCTCAAAGTAATATTATATACTTAGGTCACTTCGGATGCAAACTAATCGAGTTTGGAGGAGTGAAAATCGTTAGTGGAAGAAACCGGGGAGAAGCATAAGGGATGAGAGCCGGAATATTGGGCGCCGAAACCCAGTTCCGGCTCCCAATATCCCAGCAAAAGTCAGGCTTAAAGGCCCTTCTGGACGTACGCAATACCGTAGCCGATATTGCTGCCGTTCAGCCAGGCAACGTCGGCACGGATATTGTCCGTTAGGTTCAAGCGAACGCCCGCATTAAAACCGGATTGCATGTCGAAGACGTTCTGGATTTTGACTTCGTTGACGTATTCAGCCATCAACTGAACGTGATCAGTCAGTCCGAAATTCGCGCCTGCGAAGAATCCGTTGTAGATTCCTGTGCCAATGCCTACGTATACGTGAGACTCAGGAATCGGTTTATCGGAGAAATCGTTGGTATGTTTGGTGAGGTTCTTCCCTACGACCGCGTAAAAACCCGGGTTCCCGTTGGCATTGAGAGAAGCCGTGGCGTCAACTACGCCGAAAGTCAGGGAAGGCGATGTAGTTCCCTCTTCTATAACCTGGTACTTGGCGTTGATGATCGTATTCGAGTTAGAACCGCCGCTACTGTTCGCCATCTGAGCCAGGTCTATTTCAAGTCCCGGTGTAGCGCCCAATTCAACGCCGAACACGGTCATGGAGATCGCGTTATTGTTGAATTGCACGTTGTGGACATTCACGTCGAACGATCCAACTGAGAGCACCGTGTCGTCCGGCGTAAAGATGTTTCCTGACGTGCTGAGAAAAGAATCAGCGGCCAGCAATGGTCCCGAGAAAATCGTTAGAGCAATGGCGCTAACAGTTACAGCTATCAAACATTTCTTCATTTACATACCCCTCTCTAATATACCGCGGTCCGTAAAGGCAGGACCCGGAAAAAGTGACTATTTGGTATCAAGCGTTACCCGATTCACTCGAAGCATCTCAGGAAACAGAGCGTAATTCCAAGCTCTCTCACCCAATTCGCCAAAGACAGCCTCAACTCCTCCTTTTGGCGCAAATCTGCTCATACAGGCAGAAAAAAGGGAATTACGAGAACAGCAACGCATCTGATCTCCGCAACCCCCGATTTCTCATTCGCGGTGGAAGTTTAGGGGCACTACTGGCCCAATTCAATCTTCTGAGTTACAAGGAGTTTCACATTGACGGTACCGCCGCCAGTCATCCCCGTACCACCCCCTGGAGACGGCATGCGCATACCCCCGCCCCTTCGACCGGGCATTGGAGGCATGGACGGTATTCCACGCTTCAATCCATTGCTTCCGCCAAATGGCATGCCGGGCATCCCCATTCCAGGCATCGGAGGCGGGCCGGGCATCCCCATGTCGCCGGGATCATCCTCCATGCCGGGAGGCCCTCCTATTCCGGGCGGCATTCCGGGAGGACCCGGGGCGCTGGGAAGACCGCCGGCATTACCGGAGCCGTTGGACCCTGTCGGCTGTTGAATCATGGACTGAATCTGACTTGCCACGCTCTGATCCACGTCCAAGTCCGCCTTCGCTATAGTTACTGACGAGATAACCTTCCCACTCTGATATGCGAAATATGTGGTTCTCTCGCCGGTAATATTCACTCTTTGCGTAAAATACCTGGAGAATGGAACGGTAATGTCACCGGAAAATGTGCTGGTAAACTTGGCGCACGGATAGCCATTCTCCCATTCCAATCCATCCAGCGTGCTGCTGGTGACCAGGTCAACGCCGTCGCCGGTCAGAACATCGGTGAACACTCTCTCATGCGATTGCCACGTGCTGCCTGTGCGAACGCTGTCAAGAGGCAAAAGCGGCAAGTCCATGCTCATTGCATTCCCTTGCTGGGAGGAATGGATTCGCGCCTTCACTCTGCCGGTACCGTCCTCAACAAGATAGATCGGTATGGGGTTCAATCCGGTAACAGGAGTTGCCCGGCCCACGTTAATGGCGCAGAGCGTTCCAGAAATCATCTCGCTTATCATTCCCTGCTCTGTATCTTCTACGGTCTTCTTGACCGCGCCCTCGGCCCCTTCGATTTCGCTCAATGCATCGGAGGACGCGGGAACTCCCTGAATGCTCTGAACTCCGACCGTGTACTTGAAGTTATACTTGGTAACGCTGTCCTTCTTCATACGATATCGCAGTTT
>Ga0326727_10019363_pt1 | contig 13698 bp, 10 predicted proteins | sample MB2enrmetagenome_FD_207643 | JGI IMG/M metagenome (GOLD analysis project Ga0326727, IMG submission 207643) | Lab enriched peat soil microbial communities from McLean, Ithaca, NY, United States - MB29MY | ecosystem: Environmental > Terrestrial > Soil > Wetlands > Peat | place: USA: New York... | reverse complement strand
GTTTCAGCCGCGGCGAAGCCTCCAGGGGTGATGCCGATGCCTTTGTAATGGAGCACGCCGGGGTTGGCGATGGACGCCTTGATCTTGGAGGTTTCGTCGGAGACCGTTGTGGCCAGCGAAGCCTGATTGCCCTTGAGGTCGGTGACGGTCGACTGGAGCGTGGTGACGGCGGCCGCGTTGTCAATGACTGCCTGGTTTTGCGCCGAAGCGGCGGCTGCCGCCTTGTCGGCCGCGGCTTGCGCATCGGCTGCCGCTTGCTGCGCCCTCCTCAGCTGCGCATCCTTCTCTGCCAAGTCGGTCTTCAGACTGTTGATCTGGCCTTCCAGTTCCTCGCGCAGAGACTGAATCTGCTCTTGGACCGTTGGAGCCGGAGGCGTCTTGGCCTTTGCAGGCGTTTTTGCCTTTGCTGCGGCAACGTGCTTCTTGGCAGGCGGTGTTGGCTCGCTGGCAAATGCGCATGAGGCAATTAAACTGGCTGCCAGAAGTGCTGCGGCAGCCGTATTGAGCTTGAAGTTCATTGGGCCTCTCTTTTTCCTCTCAGATCGGGTTAAATCGTGCCTGCGTCCGCTCGCAGAGCGAACGCCTTGCTCTCCCGCATTGCCGAAACCGTGTAAGAAGGCAGAATGCGTCTCCACCGGCCGTGCGGGAGGAAAACCGGAAGCCGGAAAAGAGTTCGCACACGCGGAGCTTTCCCTGCCTGCTTCCGTTTCCAAGACTCGCAGAGTTATATGAATATATGACGAATTCACATACTTTTAACAGAGTCTATTGATCGGCACTCAAGGGAGGAATTTACATGCTCTTAACATAGAAATCGCCGCCTTCATCCATGACTCCAGGCTGGAGGGCAAGGAAGCCATGCGAGGGCAAATTCACTTATCTTTCACGCCATTGCCGCCGTCCCTTGAGCTTAGAATACCCACCTGGCGGTGAGCGCCAGTTCGTGGTTGTAAGCATGGAATTGGCTGGTGGCGATTTGCATGGCTGCCCCAAAGGCCAGGCCGGGGCGGGACTTCGGATCGGAAGGGTGCAAGGCGCACTTGCCGATGATAATTCCAGGTGTGATGAACTCCTGGGTCTTGCTGTCGTTTGCGCCGCCCTTGTAGAAGGTGGCGTTGCTCTCGATCTCCGGCCAGAAGAGCTTGCCAATGCGGTACTGCGCCACGGCATTCCAGAGCACGGGGCGACCGGAGGACGTGATGGCGGGATTGCCGGTGGGCAGCGTAGCTCCGATGGTCGACTGTACATCGAAGTTCCCGAAGCCCTTGCCGCCTCCCAGGTTGGGCTGCACGCTGGAATTAGCCGAGCCGTTCTTGTAGCTGCCGGTGGGTACCGTAGTCAGCGCCCAGGCGCTAAGCGTGTAGCTGCCATGCTGCGCGTTGCCGGTAGCAATGCGGTACTTGGCCAGGAAAGAGAAGTCGCCGAAGCCGTCCTTGCTCGAGGCTGGGGCCGGCAGGTTGTGCTTGATGAAGGGCGGCAGATCGACGGCCAGCTCGGTGTTGGCCCAGGGAACCAGATTGAGGCCCTTGCTGTTGTCCAAATTCCATGTATTGGTGCGGGCGGGCGTGATCTGGCGGAGAAAGTCGGTGCGCGCCACCTGGATGAGTCCCGTATACGTCGTGATGACGGGGACCGCCCATGCGGGTTGTTTGGCTTGCGTTGCGGAAGTGCGGGCCAGCCACCGGTTGAAGAAACCGCTTGGAGCGGGAGTACCCGGCGAAGAGGGTACAGGGCCGCTTTGCGCGTACACACTGACCGTAGCCAGCAGGAAGAACAGGGAAAGGGGAAGCCTTCTCATGTCGGTCTACTGAGCATGAAGTGTCAAAGGAGGAACGGCAACCGTCGAACGGGCTAGTTTCTTCTCCATCCCAGGGTGGAGGCGCAGCCGCTTTGGTGCGCGCAAGAAGCGGCCGGCCTGGGTCGAATGCCTGAATAGCTATGGGTGGGCCGCTTGCGGCTGGTCCTTGTTTACTGGAGCACCGTGTCCGGCGCTGAGCAGGTTGGCCAGGATGCGATAGGCGCCAGGGACAAGCTCGGGAAGCTGGCGATAGAGCGCGTAGGCGACATAGACATAGGTTCCCTTGCCGACATGGGCAACCAGGAGGCCGCCTCGCTGCGGATCCTGGCCGGGGTCGGCTGTCTCGGTCAGGGCGGTATAGGCGGGATCCCACGAAGCGAGAAAGGAGTGGCCGCGCTCCTCTACCCAGCCGTCGAAGTCGGCGGAGGTGATGGCGTTGGGCCAGGCGAGCAGCGGATTTGTGGGGTCAAGCAGCTTGACGGGAGCAGTCTCATCCACCACGCGCTCCGGGGCGCGGCCCATGGAAAGCGGGAACGGGGCAGGGAAGTCGCCGCTCTGGTACTGGACGATCAGAGTCCCGCCGCGGCGGACAAACTGCTCAAGACAGGGCTGAGCGAGGGTTAACTCAGGGTGCACGGAGTAAGCCCGGATGCCGATCACGAGAATGTTCCACGTGGAAAACTCGTCCGAAACTATCTCTTGCGCGTTCAGAATGTGCGGCTTGATGCCCAGAGCCTCAATGGCCTCAGGAACCAAGTCGCCGCTGCCCATGATGTAGCCCACGCGCAGTCCCTGCGCCACCTTCACGTCCACCTTGCGCGTCTTCAACTCTGCTGTTTTGAATAGGTTGTAGGGGCGCAGGCCGGGGTAGCCTATGCTCTGCCAGCCCGACTTGTAAGCCTGGCCGGCGGAGTGGGCCGTTGCCTGAATGGTAAAGGCGGCTCCTGGCGTGGCGGCCAAGGTTCCGCGTGGCGTTACCTGGAATACGATCGGCTCCGTATCTCCGGCGCTGTCTCGATGAAACGTGGCAGAAACTGGCTCCGATCCCCAGCCCGGGGGCAATTCGAGCTCGACTGTACCCTCGGCTGTGGCCTGCGTATGGACGGTGACGCGGACGGGAAGCGCCGAGCCGTCAAGCGGCAGGATGCGCGCTTCCGGGTCGACGCGCACACCGATGGCGGGCGTAACCACCAGCGGCTCATAGATTCCTCCTGGCCCAAGAACCCGCTGCATGGTCTGCACCACCTGGCCAACCCGGATGGGAAGGCCATCGAAGGTAAATTCGGCCCACGCCACCAGCGGCCAGGGCGCAAAGGAGCGCTCGCGGTACTCAGGATGGGTCAGGCCGTAGTATGGCTGTTCCGTTGAGGGTCGAGTGAAATAGGGCTGGGTCGGCTTGGCGTTCTCCGGGACGCGGACCAGGAAGATGGGGTCGACGGTGGGCGCGGCGGGGTCGATGGCGCCGCTGGTGCTTTCGTTCTTCCACGGTTCGCCCGTTCGGCTTTCCAGCCAGACGCGATTGAGCCGCGTCTCCAGAGTGGCCTGCGCGGTGTGGACTCGGACGCGGAACTCCTCGCCTGGAGCCACGCTGGACGGCATCTCGTCGGCAGAGCCGCCCCGGAAAGGACCGCCGCCCGGGACAGTGTCGGACTTCGTGGTGGAGGCGATCAGGTCCAGGCCTAGGAATTCCTTGAGTGTGGACTGAATTTCATCGATCTTGGCGTCGAGTTCGAAGAGCAAGGAGGCTTTTGAATTGACATCGAGACTGCTCTTGGCGACCCGAGAGCGGAGGTCGAGGGTCTGCCTGTAAACCGAGGCCAGCTTGTGTGCCGCGAGATATCGATCGGCGAGTTCTACCTGATTCCTTCCCAGGTCTTGGACACGCTGAATGCCATCTGCGATCTGTTGCAGTTGTCCGGTAAGCCAATTGGGTGGGGTTCCGGTTGCGAGGCTTGCCAAGCCCTCGATCTTCGTATCGATATGCACCACGGGGTTAAAGAAAAGGCCACCGCGCTCCGGATAGAGGTTGGCTGGGGCTTTCGCGGCTGGAGCAACGGCCCACAGGTGATAGTGCGTCTCAGCGGGACCTCCGAGGGCTGGATTCGCTCCGCCGTTCTGCGATTTTTGCTGGCCCCAGCCCTCGCGGGCAATCTGCACATAGCTGCGTCCCAGCGCCGGGTCCAGCGTACCCACTGAGATAGTCACATCCGTCGAGGGAACGCCCTCGGTCCATTCGCCGGTCACGTAGTTCTTGAACCGTGCCGGCGCCCACTTGCCGGTGGCGTAGTCGAACATCTTTCCGTCCGTCACCGGTGCAAAAGGAACCATTGAGTACACAGCCAAAGGCTGCCAAGTCTGCATGTTGCCATTCAATTGTTCAGGAAAAACTTTAGGGTCGCCGGCCGCCTTGAAGGCCTCCTGCGCGATCTCGCCCGAGACCTGGTGATGACCGTGGCCGTCGGTAATGCCGCCGACAAAGGTGGAGACAATGATCTGCGGGCGCTCGTGCCGCACCGCTAGCACGGCGTCATAGAGCACGCGGTCATGGCCCCACTGGGCGAACGACTCCTCCTGAGTCTTCGAGAAGCCGAAGTCTACCTCCGTGCCCCAGAGCTGCTTGACGCCGTAGTATTCGTCTGCCTTCAACAGTTCGTTGGTGCGGATGAGGCCCAGCGCGTCGTAGCTGTCGGCGCTCATCGCGTTCTGGCCGCCCTCGCCGCGGGTCAGGGTCAGCAGCGTACAACGCGCACCCAGGCCACGGGAAAGGTACGTCAGCAGCGCGCCGTCCTCGTCGTCCGGATGAGCCACAATCATCAGCACGCTGGCGGTGGTTGAAAGCCGCTTCAGCGATTGCTCCAGTGCGGCCTGCCCGCGATCTTCGGCGATCGGCAGGGCAATGTCGCTGGGCTCGGGCAAGGGAACTGCCGCAAGCGCGGCGGCGGCTGCCGGCTGCGGGGCCGGCTGCTGGCCCGCCATGAGATGCCCGCTCGCAAAAACCAGGCCAACGAGGACCGCGCCCAGCGCCGATCCATAAACTCTGCGAACTCTGTCAGTGAGAACCATACTTCCCGTCAGTGTACAATCCGGTGAGCGCATTTGCCTCATGAGCCAGCTTCAACCCACCTCCGCAAGCAGCGAACCCCTCCAGCGCCGCATCGGCCTGCGCTCCGCCGTAGCCCTCAACATGCTGGAGATGATCGGCGTCGGCCCCTTCATCACCCTGCCTCTAGTGATTGCGGCTGCGGGTTACCGGCTCTCGGTGTGGGCGTGGGTGCTGGGCGCGGCCATCGCCGTGGCCGACGGGCTGGTGTGGGCCGAGCTGGGCGCGGCGTTCCCGCGCGCCGGAGGTTCCTATGCATTTCTCCGAGAGATTTACGGACCGCAGCGCGCGGGAAACTGGCTCAGCTTTCTCTACGTCTGGCAGGTAAGCTTCACCGCGCCGCTGGCTATCGCCTCAGGCTGCATTGGGCTGTCGAGTTTTCTCGCCTGGTTCTGGCCGGGCCTGGATGGAGCGCCATTTGCGGCGTTGCCGGCTTTGCAGTTTACAAACTTCGCCGCCGCCGGCGCCTGCCTGCTGGTGACGGCGCTGCTCTACCGCAACCTGAGCTCGATCACGCGGTTAGCCTGGGTGCTCTTTGCCGGGGTGCTGGCGGCCATTGCCGGCGTGATCGTCTCCGGCTTTGCCCATGCGGCGGCCACGGGCGGCTGGCGGATGCCCGCCGCTCCCGCGCTGTCTTGGTCCGTGGCCAGCCTGGGCCTGGCGCAGGCCACGCTGCTCACCACGTATTGCTATTGGGGTTACTACAACATCTGCTTCCTGGGCGGCGAGGTGCGGCGGCCGGAGCGAACCATTCCACGCGCCATTCTGCTTTCGCTGCTCTTTGTTGCGGCCTTTTATGTGGCCATGAACCTGGCCGCGCTGCCCTCCATGCGCGATGCCGCCGCCCATGCCGCCGAAAGCGCGATGGTGAGGGTGCAACTGGTGGCCGACATTGCGCGGTCGGCCTTCGGGCGCTGGGCCGGTTGGCTGATGGCCGCGCTGGTCATCTGGACGGCCTTCGGCTCGGTCTTCTCGCTGCTGCTGGGCTACTCGCGCGTGCCCTACGCCGCTGCCCGCGACGGCAACTACTTCCGCTTTCTGGCCGCGGTCCATCCCCGTTTAGGCATTCCCCACCGCTCCCTGGTTGCCCTGGGATTGGCGGCTGCCTGCTTCTGCTTCTTCTCGCTCACGCAAGTGATAACCATGCTGGTGATTACGCGCATCCTGCTTCAGTTCTCATTGCAGCACTTGGGCGTGATGCTGCTCAGGGCGCAGCGGCCGGAGCTGAAGCGCCCCTTCAGGATGCCGCTCTATCCCCTGGCGCCGCTGGTGGCGATGGCGGGCTTTGTCTTCATGCTGGTCAACCGCAGCCACGCGTTCGGCGGGCTGGGGGTGGCCGCGGGCATTGCATGCAGCGGAACATTGATTTATTTCTTCCGGGCAAGAAGGCTGGGGCAATGGCCGTTTGCCCGGACCGAGTAAGCCAGGCGCTCTTTGAACAGCTGAATCCACTTGGAAGAAACCTGGTCAATTCTTGTGACCAGCCGGGGCCCCAACGTGTCTAATGGGTACGACAGCAAATTCCCCTCGCGCGAGGTCAACCCATGCTCATCGGCAAGCCGCCCGACATCCCTTCTTCCGCCATCACCCCCAAGGACCAGTACCTGAACCGCCGCCGTTTTCTGCGCGGAGCCGTCTCCGGCGTGGTGGCCGCGAGTGCGGCAGCGCTGGGCGGGGAACGGCTGGCCGAGATTGTCTCTCCCAGCATCGGCGCGCTTGCCGGAACCAGGCTGGAGACGGTGAAAAGCCCGCTGACCACCACGGGCGAAGAGCTGACCAGCCTGAAGGACGTAACCACCTACAACAACTTCTATGAGTTCGGCGTGGACAAGGGCGAGCCGTCAATGAACGCGGGCGGCCTGCCCACGCGGCCCTGGACCGTTCGGGTGGATGGCAAGGTTAAGACTCCCAAGGTCTTCGATATCGACGCGCTGCTGAAGCTCCGCCCGCTTGAGGATCGCGTCTACCGCCATCGCTGCGTCGAGTCCTGGAGCATGGTCATTCCCTGGATCGGTTACTCGCTCTCGGAGTTCATCCGGCAGTGCGAGCCGCTTTCCAGCGCGAAGTATGTGCAGTTCCTCTCCTATTACGACAAGAGGGTTGAGAAGTGGGGCTCCGAGACCTCCATCTCCTGGCCCTACTCCGAGGGGCTGCGCATGGACGAAGCGATGAATACCCTCACTTTACTGACCTTCGGCCTCTATGGCGAGGTGCTGCCCAACCAGAATGGCGCGCCGCTGCGGATTGTGGTGCCCTGGAAGTACGGCTTCAAGTCCGCCAAGTCCATTGTGGGCGTGCGCTTCCTTGACAAGCAGCCGCCCACCACATGGAACGACCAGGCCCCCAGCGAATACGGCTTCTACTCGAACGTCAATCCCAACGTGGACCATCCCCGCTGGAGCCAGAAGACGGAGCGGCGGATAGGCCAGCCGTTTTACGCACAGCGCCGGACGACGCTCCTGTTCAACGGCTATGGCGATCAGGTTGCCTCGCTCTATAACGGCATGGACCTGCGCAAGTATTTCTGAAGCGGAGCTGACTCGCCCACTCCGCTAACCCCTGCACACCGGAAAGCCATGAAACGATCGACCCTCATTCTGCTCAAGATTCTCACCTGGCTGGCCTGCCTGTGGCCGCTGGGCAAGCTCGCCTGGGGCGCAGCGGCCAACAACTTGGGCGCGGACCCCACGGCTACGATTACCTTCGCCACCGGACTCGCTACGCTGAGGCTGCTGACGATTTCACTGGCGATCACTCCGCTGCGGAGGCTGTCGCCGCGCCTCAACTGGCTCATCAAGTTCAGGCGGCTGCTGGGGTTATTCGCCTTCTTCTATGCGTCGCTTCATCTTCTGACCTATATCGCGCTTTACGCGGGCTTCGATGTGAATTCGATGGCCGCCGATATTGCCAAGCGGCGCTTCATCACCGCCGGCGTTGCCGCGTGGCTCTTGCTGCTGCCGCTGGCGGCCACCTCCACCAACTGGGCCATTCGCAAGCTGGGCGGCAAGCGCTGGAACCGCCTGCACAAGCTGGTCTATGCGGCCGCTGTGTGCGGAGTGATTCACTATTGGTGGCAGGTGAAGCCGGGGGTGCTGACGCCGCTGACCATGACCATCCTTGTGGGCGTCCTGCTGCTGGCGCGGCCCGCGTGGACCATGCGACAGCGATTCGTCCAGAGCAGGAAGGCGGTTGCTGCGCGGGCAGCCGGCTAACTCTGCATGCCAGCCTTGGACCTATGCGCCACCGATTCGGAGCGCCTATTGGCTTTGAGGTTTATCCGGCGTTGCCGCGGCAAGCGACACCTGAAGATCGTCCACGTCATTCAGAACCACAAGCGGAATCTCCTTGTCTGCGTACATGCCAGCAGGGGCTTTTGCAGGTGCGGCTTGAGAGTTATCCTGGCCGGGCGCGGGCTCGGCGGCTTTCTGCTCCGCATCCTGTGCGCCGGACACCTGCAGGATGTACTTGCCTTCCGGGACATACTGCAATGTAAAACTGCCATCGTCGAAGATGGAAGTTTCGCGCGCCTTCTCCCGGTCGTCGGCGCAAAGCAGGCGCACCGTCCCCATCCCAAGAGCGTGCCCGTCGGCCAGGGCAGTGACGATTCCCGCAACGCTGTGCATTCCGGAGAGAGGAATCACGATGTCAGCGCCGGTGGCAGTCTCTCCGGCCCGCACTTTGACGGTGACTGCGTCCTGCTTGCGGAAGGTGTTGCCCAGGCAAACTCGCGGGGCGGTGTCTTGTGAGTCGGAGGGCATCAGGGCGCAGACGGCAAACTCTCCTGTAGGCAGATTCGTCACTTTGAAATGGCCGTGACTGTCGCTCACCGCGCGCGTCGACCAGCCATCGAAGAGAGGCAGGCCAACCTCGGCAAGGCCGGTCTTGCCGCTCTTCCGGTAGAGCTGAAAGTGCATTCCGATGGCCGGGCTGCCGTCATCGAAGGTTACCGTACCGGCGATCTCGGCGGCTCGCTCAATCTGCAGAGAGATCTCCGTGGTGCGGTGCACGCTGGCCGTCAATTCGACCAGGTGATCCTTCCACTGATCGATGGCGTCCAGATTGCGGTCCATGCCGGCGCTCCGTTTATCGAGCCGGGCAAAATCGAGGCCGGTCAAAGGATCCAGATAGCCTTCTTGGGTGGCGAAAGCATAATAGCGGCCGGGTTCGACGGCCTCCATGCGGAAACGCCCATTCAAATCGGTAATCGCTGTCTCGGTGGCCGGAAGCGGGCTGCCCTGGTCGCTGTTCTCATCCGTCTTGCTTGCATCTGCCTTCGCACTCGCCTTGGGCGCGGCTGAGAGGGTGACAGTGGCAAACCGCGCCGGCTTGCCCGTATCCGCGCACAGCACGATACCCGCTACCGCGCCCTTGGTGGGGTCGGGCTTTTTGGGCCGGTTATCGCAGCCGGTCAGCAGCAAGCAGGCGAGAGTTGGAGCCCACAGCAATCGCAGATGCGCCAAGACGAGCCTCCACAGGAATTCAGGGCTGAGGGAATTGTAGCGCCGCCTGAGCCACCGGATGAAAGCTCCTGCGGTGCAGCGGTGTCGGGCCAAGCAGTTCCAAGGCCGCCTTGTGCTCCGGGCAGGCGTAGCCCTTGTGCCGGGCAAGCCCATAGCCGGGGTACTCGCCGTCCAGTTCGACCAGCAGCCGGTCGCGATGCACCTTGGCCAGGACGCTGGCGGCGGCGATGGAGAGGCTAATTGCATCGCCCCGGATAACGGCCTGCTGAGGGCAATCCCAATCGATCGTGTCGCGGCCGTCGATGAGCAGGAAGTCCGGGCTCAGCGCCAACTGCTCCACGGCGTGGCGCATGGCCAGCACCGACGCCCGGCGGATGTTGATGCGGTCGATCGTCTCGGCATCGACGGAGGCGATGGCCCAGGCGACGGCGCTGGCGCGAATTTCCACGTCGAGTTGGTTGCGTTTCTTCTCAGAGAGCTTCTTCGAGTCGGTCAGGCCTGGCAGGCGGCAGCCTCTTGGAAGAATAACCGCGGCAGCCACGACCGGTCCAAAGAGCGGCCCGCGCCCCACCTCGTCGAGCCCGGCAATGCGCAGCGCTCCACGCTCACGCGCTGTATCCTCCAGCGTCCATCCACAAACGGTCTGCTCAATTGCCATGCTTCCGAGTATATCCAGCACGCGAAAGCACAGTGCCTGAAAAGCGCGGCTTGCTAGAGTTGCGCTCTTCGGTCCCGAAGCGTCTCCCGAATACTCTCGCGCATTTCAGGATCCTGACGTATCTTGACGCCAAGTCCTTTCAGGCCGCGAAGAATGCGGTTTGCCTCCGGCGTCTCAATACCCCAGAACAACTTCCATGGCATGCCATATGCATCAAGCAGAATCCCATATACGCCCTTCGATTTGTAAACGATGGCGTAGGAGGCTTGAAGGATCTCGGACATCGGAATCGAACGCTCAACCCAGTGGTTACCAAAGCTCACCCATGGGATCTTCGACCAGGTCAGCGTAGAGCGGTCACAATGCAGGCGCTCGCCGAAAGGCAGACAGTATCGGACGCCGAAGGCGAAAAACACAACCGCCACGACCAGAACGAACACTGTACCAAAAGCATTGAGCATAAAATCCGGAGAGCTCGGTCGCGAGTCCGCTAGAATCACCCAGATGCCCGGATTGCGCCCGTGCCCAACGCCCGAATAGAGCATAACTAGGGAACACGCAATCGCTAAGACGCCTAAGGAGTGCTGCGAGGTCCTGGAACGAAATGGGGTATCGCACTCGACATCGACCGAGTCCGCGGTGATCTGAATCCGGTAGTTGCTCGCGCGCATGGCTGTGGCCGGATTATAGCGCGCTCCGCTGCGCTGCTGGACTCAGCAAACTGCGTTTCGTCGCACAAACAACAACCCCGGCCGGAGCCGGGGTTGGGTGGAACTGATGGAGGCGGAGTTAGGCGCGAACCTTGCCGGTGGCGCGATCCACTTCTTTCAGGCGGGCGGCCTTGCCGCGCAGCCCGCGAAGATAAAACAGCTTGGCGCGGCGCACACGGTAACTGCGAACCTTCTCGATCTTGTCGATCACCTTCGAATTGAAGGGGAAGATGCGCTCCACGCCCTGGCCAAAGCTCATCTTGCGCACGGTGAAGGTGCCTTGGGGCCCTTTGTTGATGGCGATCACCAGACCTTCGAAGGCCTGCAACCGCTCCTTGTCGCCTTCCTTGATCTTCACCTGGACGCGAACCTGATCGCCGGGCACGAACTCCGGAAGGTCGGTGCGCTTGAGCTTCTCTGCCAAGCGCTGCATTACGGGATGAATTGACATTGTGTTTTCCTGCAGTTGGACTCAGAATCTCAAGCTTATCAGAAAAGCGGCTTGTGTGCCTAATCCGCCCTGGAGGGTGGTTTGCCTGATAGCATTTTCGTATGAATTTGACGCCGCTGGACAGAGTTGCTCGTACCGGATCGATGGTCGCTGCCGTCCTGATATCGAGCGCGGTTCTCAGCCTCCCCCGTGCCATGGCTCAGAATGGGAACCCGGCTCCACAGCCAGATTCCAATGCGGCGAAGGAGCCAGATCTCGCGCGCATCGACGAGGTGCTCAAGGGATTGCGGCGGGGCCGCTCCGTGGAGCAACTGGCGGTCTCCCCTGACGGCAAGCGGCTGGCATGGACGGAGCGGACCGGCGGAGGCGAGGAGATCAGCGTGGCCCCGCTGAGCGACCTGGCCAAAAGCGCGCGCGTGACAGCGGCTGCCAAGGCGGAGCAGCGCTGCCAGGAGAGCGAGATAGTTTGGGCGCCGGACTCAAAGGCGCTGGCGTTCTTTTCCGATTGCGCCAGGCCGGGCGAGCAGACCGATCTGTATTTGTCCCACTTGGAGTCGAGGCCGGCGGAGCGCTTGACCGCGCTGAAGGGATACGTGAAAGCCCCTGCTTTTTCGCCGGACGGAAGCAAAATTGCATTCCTGTATGTTGAGGGGGCGACGCGGCCGGCCGGGGCGCTGGCGGCGATGAAACCACCCGCCGGTGTGATCGGCGAAGACGGGGTTGAGATTCAGCGGGTTGCGTTTACATCGGTCCATCCTTCGAGTCCCCAGGCAAGAGACTCTGGGCGGCTTTATGGTTTCCTCACTCCGGCCAATCTGCATGTGTACGAGTTCGACTGGCGGCCAGACTCCAGGGGGTTGGCCTATGTTGCGGCGGATCCGCCAGGAGAGAACAACTGGTGGGTTGCCAAGCTTTATACGCAGGAATGGGACGGGACGGGCTTGGGCACCGGCTTGGGGAGGGCCATTCTAGCGCCCGCCGAGATTGCCGGCCCGCTGCACGGCTTGCAGATCGCGGTGCCAGGCTGGTCGCCGGACGGCAAGACGATCGCCTTTATCGGCGGGCTGATGAGCGACCAGGGCTCGACGGGAGGCGACGTATGGATCGTATCCTCCGATGGCGGCGCGCCGCGCAATCTGACTGCCGGGCAGCCAACTTCTTCGGTTTGGCTGGAGTGGGAGAACGACGAGAATCTCTTTGCGAGCGAGATTGCCGGCGGGAATTCGCGGTTGGTTCGCTACCACCTGGAGGGCGACCGGACCGGCGAGGGCGGGCGAGTCGAGTTTGGCTTGCCGATCTTCAGCATTCCGGGCAGCGTCGGCGACGGGCGGATGGAGATGAGCCTCTCCGCGACGGCAAATCGTTCGCTTTTCGTATTCCGGTCGAGCACTTTCGACCATGCGGAGGAGATCTATACGGCCAGACCGGGGAGTGTGAGCGGCGAGGAACTGTCGTTTTGGAGCCAGCTCTCGCACTTCAATAGCGGCGTGGAACCGGCCTGGGGCAAATCTGTATCGCTGAGCTGGAAGAGCGATAGCTTCGATGTTCAGGGCTGGCTGATGCTGCCCAGGGATTACGATCCTGCCAAGAAGTATCCGCTGATCGTCGAGGTGCATGGCGGCCCGGCCTGGGCTGAGGAGCCGCATTGGGGCGGGGGCGATGTGCTGAGCGCGGCGGCCTTTTCGGCGCTGGGTTACTTTGTCTTGCAGCCCAATCCGCGCGGCAGCTTTGGGAAGGGCGAGGAGTTCACCCTGGCTAACCGCAGGGACTTTGGCTATGGCGATCTGCGCGACATCCTGGCCGGGGTTGACGCAGTCGAAGCCCAGTACCCCGTTGACCCGAACCGCGTGGGCCTGATCGGCTGGAGCTACGGCGGGTTCATGACCATGTTTGCCGTGACCCAGACGCATAGGTTCAAGGCGGCTGTTGCAGGCGCCGGGATCTCGGACTGGCAGAGCTACTACGGCGAGAACTCGATTGACCAGTGGATGATTCCCTACTTTGGAGCTTCCGTTTACGACGATCCGGCGATATATGCAAAGAGCTCGGCCATTAATTTTATCAAGCAGGCGCGGACGCCCACGCTGGTGGTGGTGGGCGACCGGGACGGCGAGTGCCCCGCGCCGCAGTCCTTCGAGTTCTGGCACGCGCTCAGGAACCGGCATGTGCCTACGCAATTGGTGGTTTACCCCAATGAAGGACATGGGTTTGTTGACCCGGCGCACCGAGCGGATGTGATGGAGCGGGCGGTGGAATGGTTTCAGCGTTACATGCCGCCGGAATAGATGCTGCTCGCCATCGGCGCGCGCCTGCGTCTATGGAGGATGGGAAAGGAACCGATGCGCACAGCTTTCTGCCGGGAACCAGCCGCTCCTGATACACTTTTCTTTGGAGTTCCGGAGAGCGTATTGCGCCGGCAGGCTCGTGGAAGAGCGTAAGGCCGGGAGCCGGGCGTTTGGTCCTTTGACCCGATGGCCAAATGAGCGGATTCCACCGGCCGCAGGCTGGTATCGGACTTGTT
>Ga0326727_10019362_pt1 | contig 13698 bp, 8 predicted proteins | sample MB2enrmetagenome_FD_207643 | JGI IMG/M metagenome (GOLD analysis project Ga0326727, IMG submission 207643) | Lab enriched peat soil microbial communities from McLean, Ithaca, NY, United States - MB29MY | ecosystem: Environmental > Terrestrial > Soil > Wetlands > Peat | place: USA: New York... | reverse complement strand
GTAGAAGGACTCTTCGGTGCTCTGGCCGACCCAGTTGCGGATGATGTTGAGGCCGGCGTCGCGGTCGAGACGGAAGAAGGGCTCAAGGTGGGCGCGCGAGACGCGCTTGCGGAAGTCGTCCATGCCCCAGTTGCCGCCGCGCGCGGCGATGCGCACGCCGTTGACGCGAAGGACGAGGTAGGGCGCGGCGCGCAGGTCGGTGAGTGGCTCGATTGCGGGCGAGTTCTCCGCTCCGGGCTCCAGCGAGGAGACGTGCGAGCTGGCATTGGCGCGGCGCTCCTCCGGCATGGCAGCGAGTTCCGCGGCGGGGGTTGGGACCTCGAGCATCCCTTCGTGGCTGACATCGACGATGGGCGCGGATGCGCCGCGCGCGTTGGCTGGCGTGAACTCCACGCGGCGCAGATGGCCGGTGCTATCCAGCAGGCTCAGCTCGTAGCTGATCTCGCGGACGCCGAAGCGCACGGTCTTGGTGTCGGAGACGGCGCTGCCCGCCTGGAGGGACAGCTTTACGGTGTATAGCTCCGGGCTGCCATATCCATTGGGCCACCAGAGATGCGGGTGGTCGAGATTGAGTTGGGCGAACTCCGCCGGAGTGAGCTTGACGAGGCTGTTACCGGGTGGGAGGGTGATGCTCTTGCGGACTGTGATCTTTTCGATGGTGGCGACGAGCGTTGCTTCGACCGGGGCGGAGGAGAGGTTCGTGACCGGGACGGCGATCTCAACAGCGGCGCGCGAGGTGTCGTGGTTCCTGAATGTGGTGACGACCTGCGCGTCACCAAGCTTGAGCGCGCGCGTGATGCGCAGGGTGACGGGCTGCCAGATGCCGCTGTTACGGTCGCGCACGCCGGGGATCCAGTCCCAGCCTTCAGTGGCGACGAAGGTGGGGCCATCGAGCGCCAGGGCGCCGCCGTTCTCGCCGGGCCCGCCGAGGATGGACTGCTCCTGCGGGATGCCGGGGTGGGTGGGCGGCGAGATGCGCACGGCGAGAACGTTGGTCTGGCCGGGGTTGAGCGCGGAGGTGACATCGAAGCTGCCGCGCTGGAATGCGCCCTTCATCGTACCCAGGAGCTTGCCGTTCAGCCACACCGAGGCCGCGTAGTTGACCCCCTGAAAAGTGAGTTCGGCGTGGGCCGCAGCGGGGAGCGTGGACGCGGGCACGGTGAACTCATTGCGGTACCAGTAGTCCTGCTTGTTGAGCGACTCGGGGATGGCGAGATTGTTGAGGCCGTAGCCGGGGTCGGGATAGACGCCGTCGTCGACCATGGTGGTAAGAACGGTGCCGGGAACGGAGGCGCGCATCCAACCGGAAGCGTCGTACGCGGTCATGCTGATGTGTACGCCGTCGGCGTCGACCTTGGGGGCCTCGCGCATCGTCCAGCCATCGGAGAAGGTCCACTCTCCGGCGCCGGTTGGTTTAAGCGACGGGCCAACCGGCGGACGCTGGATGGCGACCGCGGGCGAGAAGGGCGCGCGCGAGGTAGGCATCGTGGCTGGGTCCTGCGGCGCGCGGTATCCCGCCTGGCCTCGTGTCTGCAGCGGCCAAGGCTTGGAGCCTTCCTCGAACATGATGGTGGAGAAGTCCGGGCGGGCCAGGTAGAGCTGATGCATCTCGCTCTCGGAGAGGGCGTGGCGCAGGAGGGTGAAGGACGCGATCTGCCCGCCAAAGTGGCGGCCGGGCGCGATTCCCGGGCCTGTGGTTGGGGCCATCTGCAGTAAGGGGCTGACGCTGCCGAGGACCAGGGTCCCCGATGCGGCGGGCTGACCGTCGATGTAGAGATGAAAGCGGCTGCCATCGAAGGAGGCGGCGAGCAGATGCCACCCGCCGGGGGTGAGGTTTGCGGGGCCGGTGAGCTGGTTGCCCTCGCCCATCCAGAGCGTGACCTTGCCCGCATCGACGGCGAGATAGCGCGCGTACTCGGCTGCGGGGCTGCCCACGCCGGCGACGAGTTGGAATGCAGCCACGGGTTCGGTGGTTTTGATCCAGCAGAAGAGCGACCAGGGCGAGTCGGCCAGCAGCACAGGGTCGCGCGCATCGGTGACGGGCACACGGAGGCCCAGGCCGTCGGCGAGGAAGCTGCCGTTGTAGGGGCCGAACTGTGGAGGGTCGGTGGGCGCGGGAGTGGAAGGAGGCTGCGCCGCGGCCACGATAGAGCATAGGGCCAGCGCGACGATTCCCATGCAGAGCGCGGCAACGATTCGGCGTGGCAATGCTGCTGCTGAACGCAGCGCGGCAACGACGCGACAAGGCGCAACCGCTGCGATGGAAGGCTGGGAGGCTGTTGTTTTCAGGGCAGAGAGATGGGCCGAGGGCAGCGTAAAACATTGTTGGATGAACATGAAGGAAGAGTAACGCTGTTGCCGCGAGAATGCACGGAGATAGCAATCGGGCCGCCCCTGGGCGCGCACGGAGGGCATGGGGATAAACTACTGGCATGCGGTGTGGTTCAACCGTTTGCAATCGGGAGGGTGGAAGCCGATGTCACACCTGAGCAGGACGGGAGTTTCGCTGGAAGAGGACCTGTTGCGAGAGTACGACCGGTTGATCGTCAAGCGCGGTTACAAGAACCGCTCCGAGGCAATCCGCGACCTGATCCGCGAGGCGCTGCTGGCGGAGACGGTGGATTCGAACAAGCCGGTGGTGGGGACCCTGACGCTGGTGTACGACCACCACATGCCGAACCTGGGGCAGAAGCTGACTGCGTTTCAGCACTCCGCGGGCGCCATGATCCTGGCGACGACGCACGTGCATCTGGACCACCAATACTGCCTGGAGGTGGTCATCATGAAGGGGCGAAGCAAGGAGCTGCAGGGGATTGCGGACCATATGCTGGCGCTGCGCGGGGTGGAATTGGGGAAGCTGGTGCTGACCAACTCCGGCAAAAGATTGAAGGTCGCGCATCCGCACACGCATCCGCACACGCATCCGCACGCGCATCCTCAGTAGCGTCGATTCACAGATGGCGTAGAGTTTCTCGCTCCCAATTAAATACGGGGATTCTTCCCCCCTCGGCTTCGCCCAGGGCTGCGTTCAGGGTCGGGATGACGGCGAAAGAGGGTGCTAACAGGGGTTGAGTTTCGGGACAACTTCGAGAGGCGCTCAGGCCGCGGCGATAGTACAGGTTCTATAATCGTGTTACTGAATCGGCGAATCTTGCGGGGGCGTCGCGTGCCGCACGGAGATGGAGCACACGCCTGCGGCGACATTGCTGGAAGTTGAGTTCACGCGAAAGAAGTTGCTGGAAAGACAGGCTATGCGATCGAGAGTCTTGAGTTTATTCAACGATGCGGCGAGCGGCGTACGCGGCAAGGTGCTCGGGATCTACGGGATCCTGCTGGCCTTCAACGTGGGCGCGTGGGTGTGGGCGGTGCTTGCCTCGCGCCACTATCCGCTGCTGCTGGGAACGGCGCTGCTGGCCTACAGCTTTGGCCTGCGCCACGCGGTGGATGCCGACCACATCGCGGCGATCGACAACGTGACGCGCAAGCTGATGCAGGAGGGCAAGCGGCCGGTTGCGGTGGGGTTCATGTTCTCGCTGGGGCACTCGACGGTGGTTATTCTGGGGTCGGCGGCGATTGCGGCCGCGGCGCTGGCGCTGCAACACCGCATGGACGGGGTGCGGGAGATCGGTGGCGTGGTGGGCACGCTGATCTCGGCGGTCTTTCTGCTGGGCATCGCAATGGTGAACCTGATCGTGCTGCGGTCCATCTATCGCGCGTTTGTGCGGGTGCGCGGCGGAGAGCCTTATGTGGATGAGGACTTCGACATGCTGCTGGCCGACCGCGGATTTCTGTCGCGGCTGTTTCGCCCCATGTTCCGGATCATCACGCGTAGTTGGCACATGTATCCGCTGGGCGTGCTGTTTGGCCTGGGCTTCGACACGGCCACCGAGATTGGGCTGCTGGGCATCTCGGCGGCGGAGGCCTCGAAGGGGCTGTCAATGTACTCCATCCTGGTCTTCCCGGTGCTGTTTGCCGCAGGGATGTCGCTGATCGACACGACGGACAACATCCTGATGCTGGGGGCGTATGGCTGGGCCTTCATCAAGCCGGTGCGCAAGCTCTACTACAACATGACGATCACGTTTGTGTCGGTGGTGGTGGCGATGGTGGTGGGAGGGATCGAGGCGCTGGGGCTGCTGGCCGGACACTTCCACCTGAGCGGGATGTTCTGGGACGCAGTGCGCCGGCTGAACAACAACTTCAGCGCGCTGGGCTACTTCATCATCGCGATCTTCGCGCTGAGCTGGGTGGTGTCCATCGCCATCTACAAATGGCGGCGCCTGGACGATCTGGAACTGGGTGCATGAGAGCGTGGCCGGCAGGGTATGATCAACAAAACAAATTGAAGTGACTGCAGTCACTGCGCCAGATCATGGGCATTGAATAGCTTAGAATTTGGGCTGCGCGGAGACAGGGATGTCCGATACAAATCGAATTTCTGACTCAGGCACTGGCGCGTCGGAGCCAGCGCTTCCGGGCGCTTTATATTCGCTTCCAGAGTCCTCAGCATCCCCGCCGAAGCCACCGCCCCACCGTGGGATCATTGCCATCGCGGTGATGTCCAGCGCCGTGCTGGAAGTGCTGGACACCTCGGTGGTCAACGTCAGCCTGCCCCATATCGCGGGCTCTCTCTCCTCCACGATAGAAGAGGCGACATGGGTGCTGACGTCCTATATCGTGGCCAACGCCATCATCCTGCCGATCACCGGATGGCTGGCCAACTACATGGGGCGCAAGCGGCTGTTGATGACCGTGGTGACTGGGTTCACGGTGTCCAGCATCCTGTGTGGGATGGCGCCGAACCTGCCCATGCTCATCTTTTTTCGCGTGCTGCAGGGAACCACGGGAGGAGGGCTACAGCCACTATCGCAGGCGGTGATGCTGGAAGAGTTCCCGGGCCGGGAGCGCGGCAAGGCGATGGCCTTCTGGGGCATGGGGATTGTGGCTGCACCTATCCTGGGCCCCACCATCGGCGGCTGGATCACCGATTCGTACTCCTGGCGCTGGGTCTTCTACATCAATGTCCCGGTCGGCATTCTCAGCCTGATCCTGATCTACCTGTTCGTTCATGATCCCCACTACATCCGGCGCGGGACGCTGCGCGCCGATCTGTGGGGACTGGGCATGCTGGCGCTGGGCATGGGCGCTTTGCAGATCATGCTGGACAAGGGGCAGGAAAAAGACTGGTTTGGCTCCGAGATGATCCGAGTGCTGGCCGTAATGGCCGTGGTCTTCCTCACTGCATTTGTGGTTCGTGAGCTTACCGTCAAGGACCCCATCGTCCACTTCCATCTGCTGCGATTCCGGTCCTTTGCCACCGGCATCGGTCTGGCGGGCGTACTCGGCTTTGTGCTCTATGGAGGCCTGATCCTGTTGCCGCTGTTCATGCAGACCCTGCTGGGATGGACGGCGGCCACGGCGGGCCTCTGGACCAGTCCGCGGGGGATTGGAACGGCCCTGTGCATGCCGTTGGTCGGCTATCTGCTGGGCAGGGGATGGGACGGGCGCCGGATGCTGGTATTCGGATTTGGCATCGCCGGCCTGTCGTTCTTCGGCTTCGCACACATGACGCTGCAATCCGGCACCTGGGACATCTTCTGGATCCAGATCACGCAGGGGGCAGCGATGGGACTGCTGTTTGTGCCCCTGACCACCTTGACCATGGCCTCCATTCCGCCGCAGGAGACAGGCTATGCCACCAGCCTCTACAGCGTGACGCGCAACATCGGGTCCAGCATGGGGATCTCCTTTGTGACCACCTGGATCACACGGCGCTCCCAGTTTCATCAATCCATTCTGGCGTCTCACATTACGGCTTCGAGCCGGATGAACCGGGAGGCGCTGGAGCAGATTACCGGCTTCCTGCAACACAGCGGCATCGACCGCGTAACGGCCAGGCACGAGGCCGGAGCGCTGATCTATCGGACGATGCAACAGCAGGCCGCGCTGCTGAGCTACGTGGACGTGTTTCACATCATGGGATATTTATTTCTGATGGTGATTCCGTTGGTCTTCCTCATGCGGCGGCCTCACCGGCAAACAGCAGCGTGAAGCCGCGCACTCAAGGACTGACCATCGCAGGAGCCGGCCCAGGGAGAGGCAAGAGTTGGCGCGGATCGAGCTGCGGCTGGCCGGGGGACGAGGAACAGATGTGCTGTCCGTCACTGAAAAGTCGCACGGAATGAGTGAATCATGATGTGATGCGGGGCAGTGTATGAGGAATGCCCGTCTCGAAGAGTACCGCCGCGCGATGCACCGTTCTCCCTCCGCGGCGAATGCCGTGCCCTCCCACAGAGTGACCCCAGGAACCGCTTGTGCGTTCAGAGGAGAGCCCTTATGAGCGCGATAGGCAGTGCGAGCCGACGGGATTTCCTGAAGGAGTGCCTCAGCGGCGCAGCGCTTCTGCGCGCAGGCGGGGCGATGGAACTGCTGGCGCCAGCCCAACCAGGCGCGCCTCCCGCGAAGTCCAAAGTTGTGGTCGCGCGCGACGAGTTGCTGCGCGGCACTGGCAGCTCGGTGGATTCGCGCCGGATGCTGGGCCTGCTGGACCGCGCCATGCAGACTCTCTTCGACCGCGACCATGCGAACGAGGCCTGGAGCAAGCTGGTCCGCCCCGGCGACAAGGTGGGAGTTAAGGTGAATGCGCTGGGAGGACGCGGGCTCTCCAGCAATCTGCAACTGGTCGAAGCCATCTGCGAGCGGTTGCAGGAGGCGGGAATCAAGGCCGGCGACATCGTGGTGTGGGACCACGACACGGACGAGCTGGAACGCGCCGGGTTCCATGTGACGACGGGCGGGAACGGCGTTCAGTGCTTCGGCACCGATCGCGTGGATTACGAACAGGAGCTGGTGGCGCATGGCAGCGTGGGCAGCCGGTTGTCCAGAATTCTCACCCAGCGCTCGAACGTCCTGATCAATGTCCCCGTGCTGAAAGACCACGACGGCGCGGGCGTGACCATCGCGATGAAGAACATGTATGGCGTCATTCACAACCCGAACAAGTACCACCCCGATGGCTGCAATCCGTACATTGCAGACCTGAACATGCTGCCCGAGATCCGAAGCAGGATGCGGCTGACCCTCTGCGACGCGACCACGGCGCAGTACGAGGGCGGACCGGGGTACAAGCCGGAGTACAGTTGGAAGCACAATGCGCTGCTCGTCTCGCAGGACCCGGTGGCGCTGGACTACACCGGCTGGCGAATTATCGAGCGCAAGCGGGCCGAAAAAGGATTGAAGACGCTGGAAGCCGAGGGCCGCGCGCCACGCTACATCGCGACCGCTGCCGATGCCCAGCATCAATTGGGCACAAACGATCCCAGGAGAATCACGGTTGCCGAGGTGTAGGCGCAGGTGGGATTGGGGGCAACATGGGGCATGAGTTCGAGGCGCAGGGCAACGTGAACCGCCGTTCGTTCCTGAAGTGCGCGCTGGCGTCGGGAGCGGCCCTGGGCGTCTGTGAATTCCCCCGGTCGCTCGCCGCCGTCCCCTTGCAGGCTGGTTCGCAGAAGCAGGACGATTCGCAGTTCACGGTTGAAGCCAAGTTCTACCAGAAACTCCAGAATAAGAAGATCAAGTGCAAGCTGTGTCCGCGCGAATGCACGGTGGGAGACCGCGAGCGCGGCTATTGCGGCGTGCGGGAGAACCGCGGAGGAACCTACTACTCACTGGTGCACTCGCGGGTGTGCGCCGCGCACGTCGATCCCATCGAGAAGAAGCCGCTGTTCCACTACCTGCCGGGGACGCTGGCCTTCTCGCTGGCCACGGCCGGCTGCAACGTGAACTGCAAATTCTGCCAGAACTGGGACATCTCCCAGGTGCGCCCAGAGCAGGTCCCCGCCGATTACATTCCACCGCGGCGGGTTGCCGATCTGGCGAAGCAGTATCGCTGTCCGACCATCGCCTACACCTACAGCGAGCCGGTGGTCTTCAGCGAGTTCCTGATGGATGCCGCCGATGCTGGGCACGCAGCAGGGATTCGCAGCGTGGTGGTGTCGAACGGCTACATGCAGGAGGAGTCGCTGAAGGCGGCGTACGGAAAGATGGACGCGGTGAAGATCGACCTGAAGGCCTTCACCGAGTCGTACTACAAGGACGTGGTGACCGGGCAGTTGAAGCCGGTGCTGGATTCGCTGGTCACGCTGCGCAAGATGGACAAGTGGACGGAGATCGTCTACCTGGTGGTGCCCACGCTGAACGACGATGACGCCGAATTCCAGGGCCTGGCGCGCTGGATCAAGACCAACCTGGGCGTGGATGTTCCGCTACACTTCACGCAGTTTCATCCGGAGTACCTGTTGAAGAACCTGCCCATCACTCCGGTGCCGACCCTGGAGCGGGCCAAGGCGATCGCCGACGCCGAGGGGCTGCACTATGTGTATATCGGCAATGTGCCGGGGCATCCGGCGCAGAACACCTACTGCCCGAAGTGCCGACGGATGCTGGTGGAACGCGTCGGGTTCACGGCCAGCCAGATGCTGATCCGCAACAATAGCTGCCCATTTTGCCGGAACCCGATTCCGGGGATCTGGCACACTTGAGGCGCAGAGGAGGTTGAGCAGATGAAGATCATGAGGCATTTCAACATCTATTGGCTGACAGCTTCACTGGTCGCGCCCCTGGTGCTTGTCGCGCTTCTGGCGATTGCGCCATGGCAGCACATCCGTGCCGCCGGCGCGCAGAAGGTCCGGCCGGCCGGGGTCGCGGGCAGCTTCTATCCGGCCGACCCAAAGGAGCTGACGGCGATGATCGACGACTTGCTGGCGCATGCGACGCCGCCGCCGATCCACGACCCCATCCTGGCCGTGGTTGCGCCGCACGCCGGGTATCAGTTCACCGGCCCGGTGGCCGCCACCGCATTTGCAGAGCTTAAGGGGCGCAAGTTTTCGCGTGTGGTTGTGATTGGGCCGACACACTACGTGCCCTTCGACTTCACCTCTATCTATGACGGCGATGCCTACACGACGCCGCTGGGGACGGTCCCCGTGGACAAAGTATTTGCCAGACAGCTGGTCAAGCTGAGCCCAACCCTGCAACTCTCCGGCATGGGGCACGATATCACGCCGGCCGGCGCGGAACATTCCATCGAGGTGGAGCTTCCGTGGCTGCAGCGGGTGTTGGGCAACTTCCAACTGGTGCCCATCGTCATGGGAGACCAGAGCTACGAGAGCAGCCGCGCGTTGGGCGTGGCCCTGGCCAAGCTGATCCAGGACAAAAATACGGTTGGCAGCACGCTGATCGTGGCCAGCTCCGACCTGTCGCACTATCACACCTACGACGAGGCCGAGACGATGGACCATAAGACGCTGAATGCGCTTGCGGCGTGGGACTACTTCAGCATGTCGCAAAACTTCCAGGAGCGGGTTTGGGAGGCATGCGGCGGCGCGCCCATTGTGGCCGCAATGATTGCCGCCGAGCGCATGGGGGCAAACCAGGCAATGGTGCTCAAGTACGGCAACTCAGGCGACACCTCGAGCGACCGCGCGCGCGTGGTCGGATACAGCGCGGACGTCTTCGTGAAGGCTGCAACCGGAAAGGCGGTGGAGACGCCATTTTCCCTGAGCGACCACGACAAGAGCGAGTTGCTGGCGCTGGCCCGCAAATCGGTTGAGCAGGCGGTCGAACAGAGGAAGGAGTATGAGCCGGCCGCAACCGCGAGCGAGGCGCTGAACCAGGACCGCGGCGCGTTTGTGACCCTGAGCGAAGGGGGACAACTGCGCGGGTGCATCGGCTATACCTCCGCGACCAAGCCTCTCTACCTGACGGTGCGCGACACGGCCACGCTGGCCGCCCTGCGCGACCCGCGCTTCCGTGCGGTGTCGGCCGCGGAGCTGCCGCTACTCGAATATGAGATCTCCGTGCTGTCGCCCCTGCGGCGTGTCATGGACCTGCAACAGATCAAAATTGGCCAGGACGGCTTGGTGATGAAGAATGGCGAGAACCAGGGTCTTTTTCTTCCCCAGGTCCCAGTGGAACAAAAGTGGGGCCTACAGAAGTATCTGCAAGAGCTTTGCGTGGAGAAGGCAAACATGCCCTCCAACTGCTGGCAGGATCCGAACACAGACATCTTTAAATTTACCGCGGTGGTATTCGGCGAACAGAAGCAGTAAGCCTTCATTCGACGGATTTGTTCTCCTCCACGCTTATGCGCACTGCAAGCAGGGCCGCGACCAGATTGATCGCCGCGCAGAGCCATGCGGTCTTCCAGAACCCAAACACGGGAATGAGATAACTGCTCACCAGGAGCGCGCCCGCGCATCCGCCCAGAAGATCGATGGCATAGAGCATACCCAGCCGCGATCGGCTGTTCCGGTCATGAAGGTAGATCTGGGTCGCGATGGGGAACTGATAGCCGCCCAGCATCCCCGAGAGAGCAGCCAAGGCAGGGAAGGCGAGTTGCGCCGCCAGCCATGTTGTTGCAACTCCCGAAATCCTGGCCAGCATGGCGACTGCAAAGATCAGCGCAGGCGCGGAGAGGGCGAGCAGGAATTGGGTCGATGCCATGACGCGGCAGGGTGAACGATCACTGACCGGTGTGCGGCGGATACTCAGCCAGCTTCCAAAGGCAATGCCTGCCATGCACAGGCCGATCAGGATTGCGAGCTGGTAGTAGACGTAGCCATAGATGGACTGGAAGGCCAGCAGCAGGAAGATCTGCAGGGCGATCAGGGTGAAGCCGGTTGCCGCCGCGCAATAGACTGCGGCGGAGCGGGCGCGTCTCTCGCGAGTGCCGACCGACGCCAGAATCGCCACCAGCAACAAAGGAACAACGACCGCAGCGACGACGCGCGAAAAACCGATGCGCGCCGCGCTGCGAAACCAGTCGGAATGGCCCTCCTTGAACTGCGTGCTCCACAACACAATGTCGAAGTAGTAGGCGATCGGCGCGAAATCGCGATTGACGGGCGTGGATGCCAGCGGCCGCAGTTGTTCGTCGATCTGCGCCATGCGGTCGGGCATCATGCGGAATGGGATGAGATATTCCCGAACATACTGCGTATGCATGTTCCGCTGCTGCAGCCTTGCGATCAGTGTCTGGGGACTGCCGGTTAGAACATCGGGCTGCATGGCGGCGAAGAAGTGGATGGTGTCGCCAGGGATGGCGACAACGTGGGGAAAGACCTGTTGCAGTGTGCGCCGAATGCAGCGCAGAAACTCCGCAAGGTCCGGGCTGATGGTCTCCTCCGACGACCGCAGTTGCAAGGCGAGCAGCCCGCCCGGCGCAAGGTGATCGCGCGCGGAACGAAAGAACTCGGCCGTGTAGAACCGGTTTAACTGCGCGGTCTGCGGATCGGGCACATCAAGAACAATCACGTCGAAGCGGTCGCCGGCCGTCCTGAGATAGTACCGGCCATCCGCGGTGTGCAGGTGGACTCGCGGGTCCGAGATGACAGGCGCGGCTTGCGCGGGGAAGAACTGGCGCGCCATGTCGATGAGCGCGGGGTCCAGTTCGACGTAGTCGATGCGCTGGACGGTGGGATGCTTCAGCGCCTCGACGATGCTGCCGTTCACTCCGCCGCCGATCATCAGAACGCGTTTGGGCGCCGGGCTCTCCAGCAGCGCATAATCCACCGCCTCTTCGGCGGCGTTCTGGTCTGGAGCATTGGCGAGGAGTACGCCGTTCTGATAGATGCTGCGCAGATTGCCCGTCCCGGTGACCGTCAGGTTGCCGTAGATGGAGTCGCGCGATCCCAGCAGGTGGAAGCCCTGCCACAGGCTCGCCTGCGAGGACCTGTTCAACGACGGTGCAACAAATGCAAGCAGGGGAATTGCGATGAGCGCCGCAGCCACAGTCAATGCAGCAAGCCGCCTGCGACTGGCGCGGAGCAGCAGCACCGCGGCCATGCACAGGTTGAGGATGGCCACGATGGTTGCAATCTGGAAGGAGTCGAGAAAGCGCAGCAATAAAATGCTGGCCACGATCCCACCCAGGCCGGAACCAACGGCCTCCAGCAGGTAAGCCGAGCTGGTAGCGACGCGGGCAGAGACGGCGCACTCCGCTTCGACCATCCGCGCCGCAACCACGAAGAGCGCCCCCGAGACAAAGCAGAACAGGCCCAGGCATGCCAGGGACGCAAGGAGCATCGGCAGCGGTCCAACCAACTCGCCCGGCACGGTTTGAAAGATGGTTTTCGAGGCGCGCAACGCCCATATCGTCGGCGGCAGGCTGACGGCGACCAGGCACTGGAGCGCGGCGACCGCGCGGCGAGGGTTGTTCGCGCCCAGTGCAACAGCGCTGCTCAGGATGCTGCCTGCAGCGGTCCAGAAAAGCCATGTGGCCAGCATGATCCCCAGCGAAATCTCGTTGCCGTTGAAGACGACGATGAGCTCCCGCATGAGAACGATCTGGGCGATGACCGCGCTGAACCCTATGAGCGTCAAAACCGCTCGTACGGCATAAAGGCGGGCAGGTTCGCGTTCTATCGTACCCACAGCGTCACCGGAGGCAGAGAGAGAAGGGGCGGAATAGGCTATAAGCCGCTGATTCTAAATGGTGTCCCCAACGGGACTCGAACCCGTGTTACCGCCGTGAAAGGGCTCTTTGAGGCATTCTAGCAGGGTTTGCCTGGGTTGTGCATAACTCGCCTATCTCCGCTATTGCCGCATGGTTACAGGCGATTTCATACTTGCTTCTGTTTGCGCTCATTTGCCCCCAAGTTCCAGTTCTATCGTTACCACAGCGTTACCGCGTTTCTGACCAGCAAAGATGGGGTGTTGAGCCGGGTGGGGCCTGAAATTCACTCTGGTGCGTAGGAATCATCACGAAAAGCCAAGCGGCGCGCCTACGGGCATCCTGGCGCGATTGTCGAGACATTTTGGAGCATCTTGGCTATCCCGGAGACGGCTAGCAAATCGCGTCTTCGTCTTTGTGGCCGGAGCGCCGGGTATCTGCCCAACGACCTGCCGCCGTGGTATGTGGTCTATTACCAGATGCAGCGCTGGCTGCGGGCGGGTTGTTTCGAGACGATGGTGAAAGACCTGCGTTCCTTGCTGCGCGAGTTCGCGGGGCGCAAAGCGCAGCCGACGGCGATGATCCCGGATAGTCGCACGCTGCAATCGACGCCGGAATCGGGGGCGCACGGCGGATACGACGGGGCCAAGCGGAGGAATGGATCGAAGGTGCATGCGGCGGTGGACATGCTGGGCCATCTGCTGGCTCTGCATGGAACCGCCGCCAGCGAGCAGGACCGCGCGCAGGTGGAGCGGCTGGCAGAGGAGGTGCAGCAGATCACCGGAGACCATGTGGCGTTGGCCTATGTCGATCAGGGATACACAGGCGAGGCCGCCGCAGACGCGGCCCAGAAACACGGCATCCAGCTGGAGGCGGTCAAGCATACGGAAGCCAAACGCGGCTTCGTCCTGCTGCCGCGCCACTGGGTGGTGGAGCGCAGCTTCGCTTGGGCCGGCGTTTCCGCCGTCTGGCCAGAGACTATGAACGCCTCTCCGCTACCCTCGCCGGCCTCCACTACTTCGTCTTTGCCTGCCTCATGCTTGGCAAACTCTTCAAGCTACTCAACGGAAGTTAATTACAGACTCTAATGATAGATAATATAGTTGTACGGATGGTGAGAATTGATATCGTTGAATTCACCTGTTTTGGTGACCGGGGGCGCAGGCTTCATCGGCTCCAATTTCGTGTTGCATTGGCTGGCCGAGCAACGGACACCGGCAACGGTTTTGGACAAGCTGTCGTACGCC
>Ga0326727_10019361_pt1 | contig 13699 bp, 5 predicted proteins | sample MB2enrmetagenome_FD_207643 | JGI IMG/M metagenome (GOLD analysis project Ga0326727, IMG submission 207643) | Lab enriched peat soil microbial communities from McLean, Ithaca, NY, United States - MB29MY | ecosystem: Environmental > Terrestrial > Soil > Wetlands > Peat | place: USA: New York... | reverse complement strand
CTGGCGGGCCAGTCCCTCGGCGAGGAGCAGAGCGGTGAAGGTCTTGCCGCTGCCGGCCGGCCCGTACAGCGCCAGTCTCAGAGCAGCTTTGAGCGACGTAGGTTTCGTGAATCCCGACATGGTGGTCTCCTTGGTTGGTTGCTATCGGGAATCTCACGCCTGCGGACGAAGGGCAAAGGTGCCGCGTCCGGTTTTGACGAACCGCGCGGCATCGCCCTTCGTGTCGATCTCGCGCAGGATGGCGCTGTAGAGTGTGGCCGCGGGGGTCTTGCCACCCGGCGAGCTCCAGTAGCCCGACGCGGCCATCCGACCGATCAATTCTTTGCAACCCATAGGCTTGCCTTCTTCGGCCAGAACCTTGGCGGCGGCATCAATGGCACTGGTCTTCTTGGTTCCTTCCGGTGGGCTGAACGCGGTGGCTACCTGCCGTTCGAGGTGACGCCGGATCCCCGAGCGCGGAGTATTCTGGCCGACATACCCGATGAAGTGTTCATGACGGGACCTTTGTTCCCGGAACGCCGATAAGCCGACGTTTTCATGATGGGACCGCAGATATGGCGGACTGCTACTTCCTCGGACTGGATCTCGGTCAGGCCAGCGAGCCCACGGCCCTGGCCGTCGTCGAACGCCCGGTCGTCCCGCCGGGCGCTGCACGCGATCTACGCCGACCCGTGCAATCACTGCGACATCTGCAGCGCTTTCCTCCAGGTACCCCTTACCCGGAAATCATCGCCACGGTTCGCCAGATGCTGCGGACAAGCCCGCTCATCGGCGCGACACTGATCGTCGATCGTACCGGCGTTGGACAAGCGGTGCTGAACCTGTTCACCGACGGACTGCGGAACCAGGCCACGTGCTCCTACCTGGCAGTCACCATCGGCTCCGGGACCGATCCCACCATCGGCGAAGGCGGCATTGAAGTGCCGTGAAAAGAACTGGTCGGCGTTCTGCACGTGTTGCTGCAGACCCGGCGCCTGCAGATTCCGCGCTCATTGCCCGATGCCGGACTTCTGGTCGATGAGATGATCAAGTTCAAGGCGGAGAGCTAACCCGATTCGCCAGTTTCGCGGCCGCCTCGCGCGGGAAGCCGAGAGAGGCGGCGCGCGGGTGGGATCCCAATCCAGACCAAGCTGACGCCGTCTTCGAGCAATTGGTGCTCATTAGCCACAGTTTGGGAGGACTGGTCTACAAATCGCTTGCTCACCGTGGTGGACCGGAAATTTGGCGCGGGCACCAGACCAGTGGCACAAACGTGCGCCGAAAATCCGCGCATTTATTCCCATTTCCCTTCCGGCTCCGAAATGCCGATAATCCGCGCAGAAAACTGCAGATCGCTGTGACAGGCAGCAGAGGTGGGTTGACTGATGCTCAAGACAGACGCTGTTTCGCGCTACATTGGTTGAACCAATTTTCTCAGCCTGTACTCCCTGTCAAGAGAACGCTGCGCCGGTGCAGTCTCAGCAGGTGGGCTATCGCATGGCAATGTAACTGGCGCGGCAAGAGGCCGTCCAGGCAGTAGACGGCGACGTCATCGACTTCGGCGACGTTGACCCTCTGCGTTTCCCTGCGCGAGCCAGTGACGACCACCATCGGAGAAGACCTCTTGAAGGCCGGCAGGGCTCGCAGGCTGCACCATCGGGCATATCCTTCGGCGAGAGATTCCGCGACAATAACCACTCCGAGATGGTCGTCATCCTCGGGCGCATGACCACCCATGCTCAATGAACCCTTTTCCCTCCGTAACCAGGCTGCCAGCGGCTTGGTTAGACTAAACCGATCCAGAAGGCGGCGAATACGATATCGCACAGGCCGCAGACGCGGCCCGGACGTGATGCGAATTGCCCGCAGAAGTACGCGACGCAGCGGGGGGGGCGTCACGCCCAAGGCCGGCGAAGCGGTCCTGAACCCGGGTCGTGCCCACACTTCCTCTACCCGATCCTTCGCACTGACCCCACCGACCGCGAGCCCCACGCATCGGAAGCGGGCCATTTCGCATCGGTCCCCTGGCATGCTCAATAGCACTTCGCTCAGCGCAACTTGCTCCCAACCATCTTGGCAAACTTGTTCGTACATCCTCTGCAGGATTTCGTCCCAAGGGCTTCCATCGCAGGTGGGCGACAAGGAACGACCCCGCACTGCTTCAGCCCGAAACACGGGGTAAACCTCTCGCCCTCGCTTGGCGGTGGCGACGCCACTTAGCGGCAGAGTAACAACACCGATGTTTCCAAAGGCGGCGAATTGCCAAACGATTTTGGTCGTTGCGCTCCGATCCAACTCGTCCCCGGCTCGGAGACACAGAAATAGATCGGTCAAGACCGTGGCAAAAACGCGCGCAGCAGTCACAATCGGCTTGTCAGTGACGCGAAAGACACGACACCCGTGTAGTGGAGGCGGACTCCCGCCCTCCCAGAGAACAGTGACAGACTGAATCGCTCTTCCTTGCTTGCGGATACTTGATAGCGTCTTCTTGACCAGGCGCGCCTCGTCCTTCTTCGCAAGAATGATTATTTCCATTTGCAGAGTATCGGGCGGCCTTCCCGGTATGAGCCGTTGTGTTGCATTGACTTTTAGTTCGGTTTCGGGCAATAGATTGCCGCCGCTGTTGGTGATTGCCTTGCGATATTCGTCGGCCATTTGTCGTGCGACGAGCCGATAGTCGAAGAGCCGCACCGTCCTGTCACGAGCCGCCTTCCCCATCCGTTGCCGTGCGGCGGGATCGTTCAAAAACTGCAAGATGGCTTCCGCCAGTGCGCCGGGATCCCGACCGGGAATGATTAATCCTGTCGACCCGGGTTCGATTATTTCCGGCATTCCCCCGCACTCCGTTCCGATAACCGGTATGCCACACGCCATCGGTTCCACGCAAGTATACGGGCAGTTGTCGTAATGGGACGGAACAACCGCCAGTTCTGAGTCCTGATAGAACTTCGGAATTTTTTCGAGCGGAAGCGCTTCGTGGAACCGGACGCGAGCGGGATCCAAATGAGCTGCATACACCGTCCGGAAGGAACAGACATCCCGCCCGACAAGATGAAACTCGACGTCCGGGTGCCGCTCGAGCACGGTAGGGATGGCCTCGAATAGGGTCGTCAGACCCTTGCGCACTTCAAACCGGCCGGCGAAGCACACGCGCGGAGGACCGGGCACACGTTCCGCGGGGCAGAATAAGTCGGTGTCGAGCGGGTTGGGGACCAGCGGGACCACTCGGTTCAGGCCGAAGAAGGTTCGCGTCCGGTCTGCCAATTCCCGACTGGGACTAGTGATGCGGTCGGCGTACTGTAAGGTCGCGCGTTCCAGCGCGTAGGCATCCTCGATGTCATCCTCGGTGAAAAAGTTCGCGCGCATGCAATTCAGGAGTGACCAGGGCGAATGGAGCTTGATAGCCTTTGCCCGCGGCCAGAATAGAACCGGCACCACTCCCTCGGCTCCGTGGTCGGGCAAATCGATCACATCAAACGGACCCCTGACGCGCTCCCAATCGAGCAGCTGCTTGTAGAGCCCGATGCTGTATAAGAGCATGTTGCGGGCGAAGCTGAGTTTACCTCGGCGGCTCAACGCCTCGAACGACCGTTTGTTGCCCCGAAGACGAGGCTGGATACGCACTACCTCCACCTGGCCGCCAAAATCATGGCGGATCGCAGGCCTGCCTTGTGAGATAACCGTTACGCGGTGACCTTCTCTAATCAGACCGTGCGCCAAGTTGTAGCAGTAGGTGGCCATTCCGCCGTAGGCGGTTTCCGGCGGGTATTCTCGACAGATGACGGCTATATTCAAGTGTCCGTCGCGAGGAGGAGGCGACGACGGAAGCTCACTCGGGGAGCACAATCCATCGATGCGGTCGAGAACTGATTGGGGTAAGCCGCCGGACCAGGTGGTGTGAAAACCCCTGACGCTGCGAAGCGCTTTGACGAGATCGGAACAAAACGCCAGGAGTGTTTCCACGGGGCAATCCTTTCCGGGCAGCCAGCTTTCTTGCCGCATTCCGAATCGCGCACGGCGCGATTTTGAGGATGATCCAAGGACACGTGCGAGCACACTCGATTTGCCTTACCCGTCCTCCTGGTCCGGGTTGATCCAAAAGGTTACTATGGCCTGCCGGAGCAGGTAGTGGAGCCAGGGCAGCTTTCTCAGGGTTCGGTTCATACGATCCGCGAGCAGGTAACGTAACGATTTTCTCCGCATCGTACCCGCGGGCGACCACTCCGAGTGAGCGCCTCCCAAAGCCGACCACAGACCGATCCGCTCGTGCTTCGGGAGCACATCCGATTGAAAGAAATGGCGCAGGATCCGGTGATGATTGCGGTACGGATGAGTACTCCGGACCAGCGACTCCGCGCGGTGGCGGTAATAGAACAAGTGTTCGGGAATGACGTCCAATTTTCGGCCGGCGTTGACCAGTTTCACGAATGTTTCCCAGTCTTCACAGGTGGAATCGCGGTCGGGCTCGTAGCCGTTGACTGCCCGCAGATCGGCCGTGCGAAAGATGGCGTTCGCGTCGCCGTAGACGTTGCGAAAGCTTCCCATGACGTGCGGCCCCGCCGTAGGCCGGTAGGCGTATGCGAACTTTCGACGATCCAGGTCGGACGTGGTGGCAAACGCGACATGATAACAAGCCATGGCACTGACGTCCGGATTACGGCCGAGCCCGCGAACGAAGGCGGCGACCATGTCCGGACGGGCGACGTTGTCCGCGTCGACGGGCAGGAAGAATTCCCCCGTGGCCTCCGCCAACGCCAGGTTGCGGGCGGCACTCAGGCCGCCATTAGCCTGGCTGAGGAAGCGAAATTGCGGATAGCGGCGCTGTTGTTCTTCGAAAACACGAATCGCCACCGGGCTCGTAGAGCCGTCATCGACAACCAGTACCTCAAGATTGGCATAGGTCTGTGCCGCCAAGGAAGCGAGGGCTTCTGGCAGGTATCGCGGCAGGTTGAAGTACGTGACCGCAACCGTGACCAGCGGATCCTGCTCGGCCAAGCGGATCGGGGGCGTGGCCGGATCGGCCGTCACGGCCGGTAGGATTTGTTCGCGGAGGAACTGGTGATACTGCGCGACGACCGCCTGGTGGTTCGCCGCGACGTGCATCACCTCCTTCGCGCGATCGAGCAAAGCCTGTCTTCGAGCCGGTGCCAGTTTTAAGTACTGATCCAGCCGGGTCGCTAGTGCCCGTGCCTCCGGTTCGAAGAGCAAGTCGCCGTGCAGCTCAGGGTCCGGCAACAATTCGGGAATGCCGCCGGTGCGCGACGCCAAAAACGGAATGCCGTGCGAAGCGCACTCGATGACCGTGTTCGGCGAGTTGTCCAGGAGGGACGGCATTACCGCCAACCGGGTGCCGTTACCGAGGTACTCCAGCGCCTGGTCGCGGTCGAACTTGCTTAGCACAGTCAGCTTGCGATCGCGGAGCTGCGTCTTTGCGAAGGCGACGGCGCTGTGGCCGCCGGGCAGCGGCGTGTCCTTTCCTAGAAGGGTCACCTTCAAGGATTTCGGAAGGCGTTGAACGGCGTCGACAAAAAGTTCCAGACCCTTGCGCGTTTCCAGCCGGCCGAAGAAGACGATTTCGTTGATACTTGCCGAGGGCCGGCAGCTAGCCTCCGCCGGCTCGGGAAAAACGTACGGGACAACTCGGGCTGTGTCCTTAATCTGCCAACCAATGGAACGGGCGTAATCGAGCATGTATTGACAGGGGGCGATCTGCAAGTCGGCATTTTCGAAGGCGTACCGCTCACAGTGATCCAGGAGAAGTTCGTCGACCTGAGTCATCCACGATAGATTCGCCTCCCGCAGCCACTGGCTAGAACTGTGGAGTTTGACGATCATGGAGACATCGCCAAACGCCAGGCCAGTTCGCTTGGCCTGAACCGGGCGAAACCCCAACGCTTGATAGTCCGCAAATTCCACCAGGCTAAATTGGTGCGCGCGATGAAGGGTTTCCAGGGCGTGGCGAACCCAGTCACTGCGGTCGAGGAAGAAGGCCGGATGGCAAGACGCTACCCGCGCCTCCGGCGGAATCTCACAAGCCTTGAGATGATGCAGGGAACAGTTCAGCCGCGCCAGGCGGCTAGTGGCTTCCTTCAGGTTTTTCGCTTCTCCAACCTCTCCACAATAGAGAACATGGACGCGCCACCCCTGCTTGCCCAGAAGGCCCGCCAGGTGCCAATTGCAACTGCCGATGCCTCCGTTCTGATAAAGGTAAGGCAATTCCGTGGTGACGATGCAGATCGAACGAAGCGCATTGTGAGGGGACGCAGCGTACAGGACGCGATCACAGGGCGCATGCGAATTGTCGGATGATTCGACGGAAGGTCGGACCGACGATAAGGGGGTCACGGCGATCTCCCGTATCGGGCAGGCATCGGGCTCGTCTTGCCCCCTATCATCGGCGCGCTTGCGGCTTGTGCGGTATGTATTGGGGTTCCGTCTCGCTCCTGAGAAGAACAAGATTCCGGGTTGCGCAAAATGGGTCGACACCGGAAAATCGGTAAGCCGGCCGGCCAAAAGGGCCCCGCGACGCATTTGCGTCGCCGGGCCCCTCAGAGTTTATCCCTGCAAGGCGCTCTCTGGCCTCCGTTACGTAGCGACCTGTTTGAAGACGTACTCGCCGGACGTGATCCCCGACACTTGCCAGTACGTGACGTTGGCGAATATGACGTCCAACACGTTGGTCTGGCCGTTGGCCACGGCCACCGACGCCACCGACGTCGGGTGGGGCGTGATGATCGGCGTGGCCGGGGTCGAGAGTGGGACTCCTTCCTTGTGCTCGTAGAGGCCGCCGGTGCTTTGCAACACGTAGTAGTCGTTGCCCGCCGCGTCGATGGCGACGGACAAGACGGCCATACCGGTTACTTCGGTCAGCGAGCCGACCACCCCGCGCCAGCCATACACCTGGTGATCGACGATCCCCGCGTTGTTGCGGTTGCTGACGATCAGGTCCGCCGTGTCCGACAGGTCTTGCGAAGCGCTGATGGCGTAGACATCGAGCGACGTGACGTTTAGCCAATGCGCTCCTGAACCCGGTACGACGTAGTGTTCCCAGACGCCGCCGTTGGTGTTGCCGCTGTCCAGGAAGGCGACGTAATCCGCTTCCACCGCGCTGGCCCCGGTTCCGTGCGCGCCGATGGACACGAACTTGACGTTGGCGGTAATCAAAGTCGGGCTGGCGGGCCTGGTCAGGTTGGCCTGCCAGAGTTCGTGATCCGAGAAGACCACGTCGACGACGCCGTTGAGGCCGGCCACGAAGGAAAGCGGCGTGTGGCCCATGGCGGACTCCTGCGCAAAGACGAGTTGCGTAGCGCCTTTGTTCGAGTAGGTCCACAAGGAGTCGTTGCCGGCGTACTCGACGGTCAAGTCGGCGTTCTTGTTGTTGTCGGTGCCGGCGCTGATGGCGATGGTGGGGGTGGCGACCACCTGTTGCAGCGGCAGGGCGAACGGCGGCGTGCGGTAGACCGTGCCGTTCTCGAACTGGATGTAGTCGAAGAGATTGCCGCTGCCGTCGGTAACCGAGCTGGTCGCTTTGACGCGGCCGAAGTTGATCACAAAGGACTGCTGCGCGGTGCTGTTGCCGTCGGGGTCCGTTACGGTGAAAGCGAACGAGGTCGTGACCCCGGTGGGCGCGGCGTCCGCGACATCGGTGTTCTGGAAGGTAACGAGACCATTGTCGATATCGCTTTGGGTGAAGGTCCCGCCGACACCCAGTGGAGCGCCGCTCTTGGCGAGGACGCCGTACAGAGGCAGTACCTTGACCGTATAGGTCAGTTGCGTGGCCGAGAGGTCGCTTTCGGTGGCCATTAACTGCGTCGGATCGATCGGTAGGGGCACGTTGCCCCCGGCCAGGTTTTCGAGGGCCACTGTGTAGCCCTTGTCGATCGACACGATCGGGATTAGCTCCGTCGTGAAAGTGGTAGCCGGGCTCGTGTAGGTGGTACCAACGCTGTTGGTCGCATAAGCAGCGAACGAATACGTGGTGTCTGGCGTCAGGCCACTTGCACCGCTGACGAACACACCCGTGGTACCGGTGGTCGTCAGGTTAATGACCCCGGTGCCGCCGATGTGCGGGTTGGCGTTGACCGAATTCACGGAATAGACCACGCCGCGGGCCGTGATTGTGGCGTTGCCATCGCTGGTCACGTCGCCGCCGAGGCTGGCGGTGGTCGCCGTTACGGAAGTGTCGGTCGGGTTGATCACCGTCGGCGCCGTCGGGGCGACTAGAGTCACGAAGGTGGTGACGGGGCTGGTGTACGTCGTGCCGACACCGTTCGTGGCGTAGGCGGCGAACGAATACATCGTGTCCGGCGTCAGCCCCGTGGCGCTGACGGTGAACACGCCGGTCGTGCCCCCGGTTGCCAGGTCGGTCACTCCGGCGCCGCCACGAACTGGGTCGGCGTTGACCGACGTTAAGGAATAGACCACGCCGCGGGCCGTGACGGAGGCGCTCCCGCCGTTCGTCACGTCGCCACCCAACGTAGCTGCCGTCTGAGTGATCGACGTATCGGTCGGGTCGATCACTGTCGGGGCCAGACCTACACCCGCATTGGTCAGGGAAAACAGGGCCTTGTCCGCTGCGGGACCAGCGTCCTCAGCCGTCACGTTATACGGACCGCCGGCAATACCATTGGCGGTGGCCGTCACGCTCGTCTGACCGTTGGCGTTGGTCACGGCCGGGCTGCTGAAGGTGGCGGACGCACCGCTGGCCGGGGCGAGGAAGACGATGGTGGCGCCGGGCAAGGGGTCGTGTGCGAAGTTCTCGGTCAGAGTGACCTGCAGCGGCAGTGCAAACGCCGTGTTGACATTGGCACTCTGCGGAGTGTTTGTAGCAGTCAGGGTGTAGCCCTGGCCCTCAAAGGCCCCCAGGTCAACCGTTACGTTGAAGATGCGCGGAGCGCCGCGCTGGTCCGTGGTAGTGCCTGTGGGGATGGCGGCGTTGCTACCGGCGTCAATGGCCGGGCTGCCCGGCAAGACAGCCATCGTCTGTGTGAGACCTCCGTAACTGCCGAGGACAGCCAGCATCGGATTGGAGGTGAGAGGCGTCGTTCCCGTGATGCCCGTGCCGGTCCCTAAGCTGAAGGAGGTAGGGATGATATTCGGGCCTGCCTCGTTGACCGTGGCCAGGCCGCTGGCCGACCCGTTGGTGTTGTTGAAGAGGCCACCGGTCGGGTCGGCCGCCGCACCCAAGATGGAATTCACGACCGTGACCGTGGCGTTGGCAGTGCTGCCGGTGGGCGTCGCACCGAAGGCGAGGTTGTACAGCTCGACACCGCCGGTGGCGAAACGAGTGAAGTTCGAAAAGTCGTTACCCGAAACGCTGTCGGCGGCAAGCGTGTCATCACTGAGGCTGAGGCTGCCATCAAGATTGAAGATCGCTCCGCCGGCGCCGCTGCCCGGGTCTAGGCTGCCCGGGCTATTATCGACACCCAAGCCGCCGTCGGCATCGTTGTTGGTGAAGGTTGAGTCGACGACTGTGACAGTGCCGTACATCGAGAAGACAGCACCGCCCAAGCCGTCACCGCCCTGTGCGTCAGGATGGGGGTTGGAGGTGGACCCGCCGCCGCCGCCGCCGAAGCCGCCGAAGCCGCCGCTGTTTCCGAAGCCGCCTCCACCGCCAAAGCCACCTGCGCCGCCGTACGCGAGGCCGCCGGAAGCGGCCCCACCGCCGCCGCCCACCCCGCCACCACCACCGGCAGCAGCGGAGCCGACGCCTACGGACCCACCCGAGCCAAAAGCACCGCCGGCGCCCCCGGTTCCCACGCCTGCGCCGCCGAAGACTAGGGCGCCCGCGCCGCCATCGCCTTTATTTGCGGATTTAAGACCGACGCTGCCGCCAAGGCTGCTCAGGCCGCCGCCATAGCCGCCGTTGCTGGCGCTTTCGCCCGGCGCGCTAAAACCGCCGCCGCCCCCGCCGTCGCCAGACGTATTGCCGGCTCCCCCGGCCCCGCCGCTGCCGCCGGGGAAGGCGCCGCCGAAGCCGGCGCCGTTGCCGGTTGTCGCATCCTGGCCCATGCCGCCGCCGCCACTGCCGAGCCCGCTCACGTTGCTGCTTCCACCCTGCGCGACGTTGTCCGTCAGGGTCACACCCGTGAGGGCGAGAGCACCCTGGTTGAATATCGCTCCACCGGCTCCGAGGCCGCCGCCACCCGTGTCGCTGTCGCCGCCCTTGGCAAAGCCATTTTCCAGCGTCAGGTTGTTCAGATTCAGCTGTCCCGCCGCCAGTCCGCTCAAGCCGCCGCTGACGTAGAAAAAGCGCAGGCTGTCCGCCGTGGTAAGGCCGAGCGACGGGTCGCGCTCCAGCACGGCGCCGTTACCGTTGATGGTGACAGCGCTGCTGATCGCCGGCAGGGCGTTAGGACCGTACCAGTAATTGTCAGCGGTGCTGTAAACGTATGTCTCCGCGATCAAGTTGATGGTGTCGATGTCGCCGGGCGTTCCCGTGACCTGCGCTTGTGCCTGAGGGGTCATCTGCGACAGCGTGAAGGTACCGTTGGACAACTCCAAGGCGTCGCGCAACGACAGCAGGGTGTCCGCGGTGCTCTCGGTGGTGGCGGTGGTGTTGACGTCGAGGGTGGCAACGCGGTCTTGCACGGCGCCGACGTCGCCGGGAGCGCCGTTGGGCCGGGCGAAGCCGCGCTGGTCGAAGGCGTTCGTCTCGGTCTGACCGGCATTGAGAGCAAAGCTGCCAGGGAGCAGAATCATCGTCTCGGTCGGGCCCCCATAGTTGCCCAGCGGCGAAAGGCCAACGTTTGCCATGCTGACGTCGACCTGGTTGCCGTTGTTATTCGTAAGACCGCCGCCGCCCGTGCCGATCAGGTTATGGCTGGAAATGCTATTGAAAGTCCCGTCGAGGTCGTCGGCCGTAGTGCTAGGGCTGGCGCCGTTGAAGTTGCCGGCCACGATGGTGCCATTTAGCGTGGCACCGCCGTCGTTCTCAATGCCGCCGCCGCTTCCGGGTCCACCCGTAGCCCGGTTGCCGGAAATGGTGCAATCGTTGACCGTCAGCGTCGGGGCGTCGTTGAGGATGGCGCCGCCATCAGTGGCGGTGTTGCCGGAGAAGGTGCTGTCGCCGACCTCTATGCTGGCGTCGCTGAGTATCCCGCCGCCATCAGTGGCGGTGTTGCCGGAGAAGGTGCTGTCGCTGACCATTGTCATGGTGTCGTTGAGGATGGCGCCGCCATCAGTGGCGGTGTTGCCGGAGAAGGTGCTGTCGTTGACCGTTAGCTTGTTGCCGTCGCTGAAGATGCCGCCGCCATCGGTAGCAGAGTTGCTGGAAACGGTGCACTTGCTGACCGTCAGGGTGCCGTGGTTGTTGATGCCGCCGCCGTCAGTACCGGTGCCGTTGGTGATCACCAAGCCAGACAGTGAGGCGGTCATGCCACCGCTGACTGTGAACACGGTGAACTGGCCACCGCCGTCGATGGTCACCGGGCCGGTGCCGAGGTCGTTCTGGATGGTCACGTTGGTGCTGATGGTCAGACCGGCGCTCGTCAGGTCGATGGTGCGGACATTTGCGGCGAAGTCAATGATCTCCCCGGAAAAGGCGCTGCTGGCCAGCGCCGCCCGCAACGTGCCGCTGCCCGAGTCGGCACCACTCGTGACCATGACGGTGGACGGTGTCAGCCGGTCCTCCAACTGCTCCAGGCGCAGCCCGCGGGCGGGTCGGCTTGTTGACTGCCGGCGGTACGGGACCCTGACAGCGCGTGTCCGCCGCCAGTGAAGGATGTTCCAGCTAGACATAGTTCGCCTCGCTTAGCCTATTTTCAAGGGTTCAATGGCGCAGTCTGTCCGCATACCGCGAGGTGTTTACCCTGCAGCATCGAGCTCCGCCCGGTTCTACTGGCTCTGCTAAAAGTTTCGCGACGGACGAAATGCATCTTCGATGCCGCACCGAGGACAGGAGGTATGATTTGACGCAATTCCAAATCGACCGTCAATTTCCATCGCGAAGACGGTTCCGCCAGTCACAGGCTCGCCGAATGAACAGCCGGACGCTCGCGAATTCCGCCCGCTCTTTGGCTCGATTCCGCACATCGCGCCAGTCCATATGGTGAAAAAAAAAGAGTTTCGTAGCGGGGTCGGCTCGTGAGAGTCACACGATCCCATGACAGCCTTGCTGGCCCGATGCGAACCGCGAGAGTCGATTCCGGGCAACTCAGAGGGGCTCGCCGCCGTGCTATTCGCCAGAGAATTCTGCACTTTACCGCGCGGATTATCGCCGTCTCGGGAGAGCGTCGTAGACCGCAGCACGGAAGACGGTCGGACGCGTTCATTGTCCGCGCTCGTGCGTATTGCGGCAGAGCACACCTGAGTTTCCGGTCGTCTCAATAGCTTGCAGCGAGCCTGACGTGCGTTATTGGTGGAACGGGTAACGGATGATCAGTTCACAAGCACCGTCAATGGCTCGCATTGCGGACATCTCATGTCCTTGATGGCAGCGACTTCGGTCGGAGTCAGTTGCCCGGGCGCCGACCGCGGACATGCAGACACTTTGTCAAGGGCACATGGCAGGTCACGCTTCCAAGCATGGTAGCTGGACTGCGCCCAGCCGATGATGCGCAGGATGAACCGGAGCGGCGGTACGCCGCGCGACCGCTCAATGGCCGCCACGAGTCTAACCTTGCCGGCTGAATTGGGAGTTCGACTGCAACTGAGCCGGAAGCCGAGGCATTTCCACAGGGCACCATCACCCGGAGCAGAGCCAGAAAGCGTTCAGCTCGTCGACGCGATACGAGCACTTGCTGTTGCACTCGGAGGTGATCCTGGTCGAGCACGTCCACGCTCACCAAGTCCGCGCGCTTGGCGGTCAACCAAGCGCGAGCGGTGGAGCGCGGAATGCCACGCAGGGCGCCATATTCGATGTTTCCGGTGGCTCGCACGAGATCGCGGCGACGATGGTCGTACGAGTTCCGCCGGCTTGTCTGGGAGTCCGTGACAGCATTTTCGAGGCGACGGCCGGCGCCGCGATCGTGAATCGACGACCGGGGAATTCAGTTGCCTTCGCGACACAGCTGTGGCGATAAACCGCGCACAAAACTGCAGGTTGCTGTGAGACACAGCACGGCGCATCCTCCAATCGGACCCAAAGAGTGCGCACCTGTCATCGTGGCACCGGCAAGCTGTCGATGCTCGAGACGCGTATGAGCGGCCGGCACTTCCAGATAAGGCGGCGGCCGAAGAGAGGCCGCTCATTGGACTCGCTGGCTATGACTATGCTAGAGTTCTTTATCGCGCCCTCAAAATTGAGGTGCGCGTCAGCTAACCCCGGTACCAGAGGAAGCAATGCGCCTTGAGCGGCTGCTAAATCGTGGGGGGGTGGCTTTCATCGTTATTGCGATTAGCAGCATCGGACTAAGTAAATCGGCAGGATATTACGGGACATTGCTCCGCGGCTTTGACGCCCAGTTCTACTATGCCGCGGCTCGATCCGCCGCGGTCTCCGGGGATTGGGATGTGACCGATGACTTGCCATTGTCGCCATGGCAAGCTCCCTTCCAGACCGAATATGGCACACCGCTGCGCCCCGATGGAGGGATCAAGAACGTCTTTCCCGTAGGCCTTTCTCTCGTGGAAGCAGGGCTCCTGGTACCCGCTCGTCTGTTTTCACATGCCTTCGGCATTGCGGATGAGCCGGCCGGCTATACGCCATTCGAAATCGGTTGGGTCGCGTTCGGGCTCTTGGTGATCACTGCGATCGGGCTTCAAGTGATGTATACGTTCG
>Ga0326727_10019359_pt1 | contig 13699 bp, 10 predicted proteins | sample MB2enrmetagenome_FD_207643 | JGI IMG/M metagenome (GOLD analysis project Ga0326727, IMG submission 207643) | Lab enriched peat soil microbial communities from McLean, Ithaca, NY, United States - MB29MY | ecosystem: Environmental > Terrestrial > Soil > Wetlands > Peat | place: USA: New York... | reverse complement strand
TCTCGGAAATGGTCGTGAGGTTACCTGACGAGTCGATCTTGCGAATGATATTGTTCGCGTCGGCGACATAAATGCTGCCATCGGGGCTGACCACCAAAGAGGACGGATTCTTGAACCTTCCGGTGTAACCGGTGGGCGTCGGACCACCGCAAGTACCGTCGCCATTGGCAGTGCCGCTGGTTTCGCCACCGCAGAACTGCCACATCTTGCCGGTAACGGGATCGATCTTGCGGATATCGCTGGCCGAATAGTCAATGGGATAAACGGTGCCATCGGGGCCAACCGCTATCGCGCGGGTGCCCGCAAGATAAGCTTGGTTGGCAATACAGCCGTCACCGTATTTGTCGTAGGATCCGCCACCGCCATTACAGGTCGAGGCGGAGGCGGAGCCGTAACCACCGGCGAAGTAAACCAGTTGGTTGGTTACCGGATCAACCTTTTTGACCCAGCTGACCGCATTAGCATTTTTCGATTGGCTGATGTAAACATTGCCAAAGGCGTCCACGGCAATGCCCGCGGGAGTGCCTGCCTGAGTATACAGCTGGTTTGACGTCGCCGGCATGGGCGTCGGGAAAGCAGACGCAGCCGGAGCAACAGGATCGGCGTACGTCCCGCCGCCGGCGATCACGGTGCTATTTTGTGCCGTGCTCACGCTCGGCAACAAGATAGGCGCTTGCGGTGTTTGGGCAAACATTGCGGGAGCAAAGAGCCCAATCATTAGTGTTAAAGCTAGAACCTGGAGAATCACAGTACAGCGCTGTGAACGCAATGCATTCCTCATCTTACCCACCTCGCTAAATTTTCAGCGGCCGCATTACGGAACGACCGGACCCGCAGAACCCCGACATCGAAACGACTCCTACAACAGAACCTTCTACTTCCGAAATTTGCGAATACGCGCTGCCACAGCAGTTTCGGAAATCTTGGGAGGCAACGATCCGCAGAAGCCCGTCTAGCTCTTCAGTTAACCCTCAGTTAACGACCGCGGATTATTCCGCATTCCACACCGAGCTTCTCAGCCGCCGCGTGTACAAAAGCGGGGATGATTAAGGATTCCTTAATTTTATCGGCTGATCATCCCGCCAATCCAAACGCCACACAAGTCCCTTGTCGGCTAGTAATTACTTAAGTAACCATGTCACTTTGGTGACTAGTTAAAACACTGAAAGGAAGTCACTACAAATAGCGATTAAACATACAACTTGCTTATTAACAGCAACTTGCAAATACGCCCGCGTGCGCCCGGCTCGCCGTGCAAAATTTTGGAAAGTCAAATTTCTTGTAATAGATAACAACTGAACTTGAATTTTTTCAGGGAATCTTAAGGTTCTGTGGAGCCTAAAACCGGCTTAAGGAGCGCTGGGCCTTAAGAAAAGACGCAGGAAACAGGGCTGGTACGCCCCGGATCATGGCAGTCGTAACGACCATGCAGCCACATTTAAAGATAGCGGTAACGGGCGCACCTTGGAGGGGGCGCAGATGGAAGTTGCTGGCAAATAGCGCCAGCCTATGAGCTGCGTTTCGCAAGTCGAGCCCGCCGGCGGGGGCGCCTAATTCCACTTCAGGGCGCTGCGTTGGCCTCAGAATACGGCGACATTCGGGGATTGGGGAGGTCGGCTTCGAGCAGCCAGGGCTTGCGTTCCGGCATTTGTGTCAGCAGGCGCCGGTTGTATTCGGGGCTCAAGTCGTGGGCCCATACGACTTTGGCATGCGGTAGATCGGCGTCGTTATAAACCCATTCGGCCGCGAAGGAATGATTCGTTTCGTACCGCACGAAGACCAGTTGCGGTCCCGGCTGCTGTTCCAGCCAGCGCAGCAGGGAGTGCCGGCGCAAGCTCCAGTCCGTTTTGTCGTTGGTCAGCGCGTACGAATCGGGCCAGCGGTCCGGAGCTTCCACATTCATCTTGCGCAGGACGACGCGGCTGGTCAAAGAAAGGGCACAGATCAAGGGAAAAAAGAAGACCAAGCCGCGCAAAGCGGGCCGCAGCCAATTGCCATTGCCCGACCGGAGAGTGGCCTCGGCCTTCCGCTGACGGCGTTGCCGCCGGGACATCTCTTCCCTGACCTTGGGCTGGCATTGCCACAAGCGCCGCAAACCCTCAGTCTGGAGAAACCAGACCAGAGCGGCAGCCGGCGCCGAATAATGCGGGAACCACCACTTGGTAACGAAGCCGATGGCCAGCAGGAAAAAGCTGGCGGCAATCGCCAGGCGGGGCCAGAAGTCGTCAAAAACCATCCATAGCAGGACAATCTGAACGATCACCAGCAGGTCGACCAGGGTGCGGGGAAGCACGCTCATCGCGTGCGAGCCGGCGATTACCCCGATCAGGCCGACGACGACGCCCATCTGCAGATAGCGGATCCAGCCGCGTCGCAGCAGGACCGGAATCACCAGGGGAAGGCTGAACAACACTCCACAATAAAACGACCACCAGTCGCCGAAGTTCGTCGCCGCGGCGCAGGGGAACACGTCCCGCTTCATCTGGTAGCGCTGTTGTTCGACATTCCCGTAGAAATCGGCCATGGCGAAATTGCTGTAGCCGATCTGGGGCCGGATGGACTGGAAGATGAAGCCCGGCACCTGCTGGTATTGGCGCTCATGCTCCGTATAAGGAGGCCGGAAAGCCGAGCCAGTCACGGCCCGGTTATAGACCATGGTCGCGGCCGCGCCCAGCAGCAATACGCTCGCCGCCGGAAGCACCAACCCCAGCCAGAAACGCCCGGAGGCGCGCCTTCCCTGCCACCAACTCCAGAAGATCACGACGGCACAGACGCCAACGGCCAGACAAGTGCCTTCCAGCGCCCGGCTGTTGACGAGAATCACCACTCCCAGGGCAGACCAGACGGCGCTCGGCCAAGATAGGCGCGCCCAAAGACGACGCAGCCCACCCAGAAACAACGCGCCGCCCAGGGCAGCCGCCATGCCACCCCAATAAGTCTGGCTCCAGTAGCTGAAGATGCCCCACTGCAGGGCGACCAGCAAACCGCCGGCCAGGCCCCACACCGGACCGACCCAGGCCTGCAGCATCCAGGCGACGGCAATACAGGTGAGCGCGGAACTCAGCCAGATCCCCACCGCCGGATGGTGAGTCAGCTTCTGGCCGAGGGCGAGAAACAGGCCCTGCGCCGGGAAGTACTTCGACGCATAAGTCGGCCGGACGAGCACATGCAGCGTGTCAAAGAACTCGGGGGCCGGAGGAGTAGGATTGGTCAGATGGCCATGGGCAAAGGTGTCCGATAGCAGCAGATAACTGAACTCATCGGGAATTCGCGGGATCGGCTCGTGCACCACTTCCGCCACCGCCAGGCAGCCCAGAAAGGTTGCCAATCCCAGGAGCGGTAAAGTAACGACCGGCTTTCCGGCCAGGCGACGGATGCCTTCGCATCCGGCCGGTTCCTGTCTCCCCTTTCGGCGCAGCCAAGCGACGCCGGCCAGGCCGGCGAGAATGACCAACAGCAGAAGAGCCAGTTGAAACGGGTCAACCATGATTCATGCGCCAAGGATGCGTTAGTTTTCGAGAGTGTAGCACATGGGTCTGAGGACTCGGCTGGCAAAGGCGTAATGCGGAGAACCAACGAATGCTCCTCCAGATTGGCTCCTCTGCAGTATTCTTATCCTCGTTACTTCAACCGAGGACCACAGCTGGCATGAGTAGAAAGGGCAACAAGGGACCCAGCATCGTTTCCCGTCCTGCGGAACATTCCCCGAAGACGGCGGCTTCGCCATCCGTCCCGGCGGAAACAACGACGGACCTGTCGTATGGCGCATGGATTCTGGGCAGTATCCTCGTACTGCTGGGGGGCACGCTGGTGCGGTTCATTCAACTGGGAGTGTCCGCCTTCGACCATGATGAAGGCGTCAACGCGCTGTTGACGTTGAAGCTGTTTCGTGAGGGCTTCTATGCCTACGATCCCGCAAAGTTTCATGGCCCGACGCTTTATTACTTCTCGCTGGTCGTCGCCGGCTTCAATAGCCTGCTGGGGCATCCCGAGGGCGTCACCGAAACGGCCATGCGTTGCGGCATCGCGCTGGTAGGAATCGCCATTTTGTGGCTGATCCTGCAACTGCGCCCTTGGCTGGGCGCCTGGGGAAGCCTGGGCTCGGCGGCCTTGATCGCGGTTTCGCCGGCTGCCGTTTACTTCAGCCGGTTTTACATTCACGAAATGCTCTTCGTGTTTTTCACCCTGGGGATCGTGACCGGCATTCTTTATTATGAGCAGACTTCGCGGCCGATTTGTCTGTGGCTGGCCGCGGTCTCCGCCGCTCTCCTCTTCGCCACCAAGGAAACCGCTTTCATTACCGTCGGCGTATTGGGATTGGCCTACGCCTGTACCGTGGGCTATCTGGCATGGCAGAGCCGAGGGCGACGTGAGGGAAAGAGCCGCCGCAAGGCGCGGGCTGCCCAACCGGAGAATCGCAATTTTCGCTGGCCGCTCCGTGATCTGATTGGCGCCGCCGTGGTATTTGTCGTCATTTATCTGGCCTTCTATTCCTCCTTCGGCCGCAATCTTCCGGGAATCGTCGACTCGTTCCGCACGTTTCGATTCTGGGCCAAGTCGGGTGTGTCCGAACAGCTGTCCGACAGCCCTTGGCTGTACTGCACCGCTCTGGTCAAAGAGGAACCGTCGATCAGCGTGCTGGGAATACTTGGCTTGGTGCTGGCCCTGGCGCGTTCCCGCAGCCGGTTTCCCGTGTTCTGCGGATTCTGGGCGCTGGGAATCCTGGCGGCATATTCGCTGATTCCCTATAAGACTCCCTGGTTGGCGCTCAATACGATCATTCCGTTGGCGCTGGTGGCCGGTTACGCGGTGGCCGAGGGCATCTCCCTGATGAAAAGCGGAATGGCCTGGCAGCGGGTTGCCGTTCCCGTGCTGCTGACGGCGGCGCTGGCGGTCTCCGCCCGTGAAGCCATCGATATCAGCTACGTCCGCTGGGATGATTCCAAGGTTTTCTATTGCAACCGGCGCACCATGCGGGACGTTGTCGATTTAACGAATACAATCATCGACATTTCCCATCATAACGGCCGGGGAAAAGCTTCGATCATCACTTGTACTTCCGACCAGATGATCTTTCCGCTCTCGTGGTCGCTGCGCGACTACTATAACGTCCATTTCTGGGAGCAGTTGACGCCCGATCAGACCGATATCCTGATGGTGCGCGCGTTGCAGGCGCCCGCAACTTTCCACATGCTGGCCGACCGCTTCGCCCCGGTCGGCTCTTACCTGCTGCGGCCTGGGGTAAGAGTCGTCGTGCTGGCCCGCATTCGGCGGTAGGCGGCTTCCCGGTTGCTTATCGGAAACCCCCGGCTGGCATCATGGAACTGCGAGAGCCAATGAACAAACGGAAGCCGAAGCCTCATTGCGGCAGGCGCTTGCCCTGCCGCCTTGTCCGCCCCACATCCATTGGGCCTTGGCCGAATTACTTCGCCAGGAGGGCAAACTGGTCAAAGCCCGCGCGGAATACTAGGAGGAACTGGCCGAACCATCCGAGAATCCCATCCCGGATGTCCCCCAGAAGATTGACGAACTGGATCGCTGGTTGCCGCCTCCTTTGAGCCGCTGATTGACGCGCCATGTTGCGTTTCCTATGATGAAAGATTGGACCTCGCGCAGGAACGCTGCCAGCACGCGCGCGGCGAATTCCGCTGGCGGGGACATCACCTATGCGCATCGCCTATCTCGACTGTTTCAGCGGCATCAGCGGCGACATGTTCCTGGGCGCCCTGGTGTCCGCCGGCGTGCCTATCGCCCGGCTGCGCGAAACCGTCGCCGCGCTGGACCTGGACGCACAACTGGAAGTCTCTTCGGTCATGCGCAGCGGCATCAGCTCGGTCAAAGTGGACGTCATTATCAGTGGCGAAAAGGAAGTGCCGCGGGAGGTGTACCCGGAGCAGGAACAACATCTCCATCACACCTTTGCCGGCCAGCACGAGCACAAACACCATCATGAGCATGACCACGAACATCCGCACCCTGCTGGCGCACCGGCCAGGCACGCTCAGGGACGCTCGTTAAGAAAGATTCGCGAGATCATCGCGCAAGCGCCGATCAGCGGCCCCGCTAAAGCTACGGCCATCGCCATCTTTGAAACCCTGGGCCGAGCCGAAGCGGGAATTCATAACGTGCCGCTGGAAGACATTCATTTCCACGAAGTCGGCTCTACGGACGCGCTGGTGGATATCACCTGCGCCGCCGTGGGCGCGGAGGCGTTGCAGGTGGACCAGTGGATTTGCTCCGCCGTGAACGTCGGCGGCGGCACGATCGAGTGCGCCCACGGGACATTCCCGGTGCCCGCGCCCGCCACCCTGGAAATACTGCGCGCCAGAAACGCTCCCGTGTTCTCCTCGGGCATCGAAAAGGAGCTGGCCACGCCTACCGGCGCGGCCATTGTCAGCGTGCTGGCTAGCAGCTTTGGAACTTTTCCGGCGATGAAGATCGAGCACATCGGATATGGCGCCGGCTATCGGGACATTTCCGGACATGCCAACGTGGTGCGCCTGACTGTGGGCGAGGCGGATTCCGCGTCGCCGGCCGCCGCCCTGCCCGCCAAGGATGCGGCCGCCGTGACGGTAATCGAGGTGAACCTGGACGATATTTCGTCGCAAGTGGTCGGCTACATCATTGAGCTCGTTCTGGCCGAAGGCGCATTTGACGTCTTTACCACGCCTATTCAGATGAAAAAGAGCCGCCCCGGCCTGCTGCTCACTGTGCTCTGCCGCCCTGAAGACACGGACCGCATGGCGTCCATTTTATTCAGCGAAACCACTACTCTTGGGGTTCGCATACGCCAGGAAACGCGCCAATGCCTTGACCGCCGCCACGTCAGTGTGCCGACGCCTTGGGGGCAAGTACGCATGAAGGTGGGCAGCATCGGGGATAACGTCACCAATTGCGCGCCGGAATACGAAGATTGCCGCCGCATCGCGGCGGAACACAAGATCCCCCTGAAGACCGTCTTGCAGGAAGCGGTCCGCTTATATCTGGAACGGCATCATGAGCAGCGATAAACCTAAATTCTTCATTACGACGCCCATTTACTACGTCAATGCGCGGCCCCATATCGGGCACACTTACACCACCGTGGTATGTGACGCGGTGGCGCGGCGTCAGCGCATGCTCGGTCAGGATGTCTTCTTTCTTACCGGCACCGACGAACACGGCCAAAAAATAGAGCGCTCGGCAGCGGCCGCCGGCAAAACGCCCCAGCAACTGGCCGACGAGGTTTCAGCCGGCTTCCGCGGGCTGTGGGACCGCATGGGCATTCGCTACGACGGCTTCATGCGAACGACCGATCCGCGCCATGAGGCCGGCGTGCAGGAAATGTTCCGCCGGTTGCGCGAAAAGGGTTTTATATACAAGGGCTCCTACACCGGCCAGTATTGCGTGTTTGACGAACTTTACGTCGGCGAAGGCGTCGAGGCCGGCGCGGCCTGCCCCGAGTGCGGCCGCCCCACGGAAACCGTCAGCGAACAGAATTATTTCTTCAAGCTGTCGGCGTTCGAGGACAAACTCTTACGGTTGTATGAGCAGCAGCCTGATCTTATCCGCCCGGAGACTCGCCGCAACGAGGTGATATCGTTCGTGCGTGGCGGCCTGCGCGACCTCAGCGTCAGCCGCGGCAATATCAAATGGGGCATCCCCGTCCCCGACGATTCCGAACAGGTGATGTACGTGTGGCTGGATGCACTGTGCACCTACATGACTGGCGTTGGCTGGCAGTGGAACATGAAGCAATGGGAACGTTACTGGCCCGCCCAGGTCCACATGATCGGCAAGGAAATTGTCCGGTTCCATTGCGTTTATTGGCCGGCCTTCCTGATGGCTGCCGGCCTGCCTTTGCCGGAACATATTGTCGCCCACGGCTGGTTGCTGTTCGAGCAGGATAAGATGTCCAAATCGAAGGGGAACATCGTCCGCTCGGAGACGATTCTCGAAGCCCTGGGCGCCGACGCGCTGCGCTATTTTCTGTTTCGTGAGATCGTCTTCGGCCAGGATGGCAACTTCAGTTTTGACGCCCTGGTGCAGCGGTATAACGCCGATCTCGCCAACGGGATCGGCAACCTCGCCAGCCGCACCCTGACGATGATTCTCAAGTATTTCAACGGCGAAATCCCGCATCCCTCGGGCGCCGCCGAACAGACCGCTTCCGAGGAAGCCATCCGCAGCCTGGTCGCGGAAACGATTACGAATTTCAGCACGCTTTGGGATGATTATCAGTTTTCCCGCGCGCTGGAAGCCGCCTGGGCTCTGGTCGCCAGGGTGGACAAATATATCGTCGAGAACTCCCCCTGGTCGCTGGCGGAAAAACCAGACCCGGACAGCCGCGCGCGTTTGGCCACAATCCTTTACACCACCGCGGAGGCATTGCGCGTGGTCACCGCGCTGGCGCATCCGGTGATTCCCGATTCCACAACCCGGATTTGGGCGCAGCTGGGGCAGGGCCAGCTGGACCAATTCGCCCTGCGCAGCCTCAAGTGGGGCCAACTCGTCCTCGGCGCCAAACTGGGCGCCATCGAACCGGTTTTCCCGCGCGCCGACAAAAGCACGGTGGAGAGAATGCAAGCCATGGAACAAACATCCGCAACCGCACCGCCAGCGCCATCCGCTGCCGCTCAACCCGCACCCGTCGCGCCGGAAACCCCGGCCGCCGGCGCTTCCCAGCCGGCCGCGACTCCCACCGCCGCGGCTGCCGCGCCGGAGAAAATCGGCATTGAGGATTTCGTCAGAGTCGAATTGCGCGTGGCCCAGATCAAAGTCGCCGAAAGGGTGAAGGGCGCCGACAAGCTATTGCGACTCGAGGTGGATCTCGGCGACCATACCCGCCAGATCGTCGCCGGCATCGCCGAAGCATATGCCCCCGAAACACTGATCGGGCGCAAAATCGTAATCGTCGCCAATCTGCAACCGCGCAAGCTCCGCGGCCTGATGAGCGAAGGCATGCTGCTGGCCGCTTCGCTGGAGGGCGGGAAACCCGTACTGGCCGGATTCCTGGAGGAAGTTCCCGTTGGGGCAAGGCTGAAGTGAAGGTTTCAAAGTTCCAAGGTTTCAAGGTTTGACGGGCAGGAAAGCCTTCGCCATCGTACGAGGCATCGTGACAAAAGAACAATGCCAATGGAGAACCAAAACTTTGAGCAGTCACGCAACCTTGAAACTTTGAAACTTGAAACCAATGTTTATTGACTCTCACTGCCACCTGGATGGTCCCAAATTCGCTGCCGACCGCGGCGAAGTGTTGCGGCGCGCGGCGGCGGCGGGCATCGAGGCGCTGTTGGCCATTGGCAACGGCGGTGGCCCGGGCACGTATGACTGCGGCGTTCAGGTGGTCGAGGAGTTCGACTCCAGCGCCGCCGGACCGCGCATCTATACCAGCATCGGCATTCATCCGCACGAGGCCAAGGTCGCGGACGAGGCGGCTTATCGCGAACTGGAAGTATTGGCGCGGCACCCCCGGGTTATCGCCTGGGGTGAAATCGGGCTGGACTACTGGTACGAGTTTTCGCCGCGCGAGATGCAGCGTTCGGTTTTCGTGCGCCAGATGGAGCTTGCCCGGGCTACCGCAAAGCCGATCGTTATTCACTGTCGCGGTTCCCGGCAGAACGTCAACGACGCCTGGGACGACGTCATTGGCCTGCTTAAGCTCAATTGGGCGGGGAATGGCCTGGGCGGCATCCTCCATTGCTTCACCGGCACGCTACAGCATATGCAAACCGCGCTGGATCTGGGATTCCTGATTTCCTTCGCGGGCAACGTGACGTTTCCCAGTGCGGAAGACATTCGCGCCGCTGCGCGCCAGGCGCCGCTGGACCGCATGCTGATCGAAACCGATTCGCCCTATCTGGCTCCGGTTCCCTATCGTGGCCGCCGCAACGAACCGGCATACGTGGCCGAGGTCGCCCAGTATATTGCCACCCTGCGCCAGAGCACCGTCGAAGAGATCGGGAAAGCCACAGCGGAGAATTTTAAAAGCTTCTTTGAGCTGGACAGGTAACTCTGAGTACCCGGGCTGCCAGCCCGCAATCCCCGTCCGGACGTCAATTCCACCCCCGACTCGAATAGTTTGCGCCTAATGCCTGTGGACCGTTACACTTAAGGCCATGCCGGAGAACTCCTTCGATGTCGTCAGCAAAGTGGACCTTCAGGAAGTGCAAAACGCAATGAACATCGCGCTCAAGGAAATTCACCAGCGCTTCGATTTGAAGGATTCCAAGTCCAATATCGTCATGGAAGGCAAGGACGCCATCATTCTGACCTCGGTCGACGATTTCAAACTGAAGGCGGTCAATGACGTTTTTCAGGCCAAACTGGTGAAGCGGGGCGTGCCGTTGAAGAATCTACAGTATGAGGCCATTGAGCCGGCGGCCGGTTCCACGGTACGGCAGCGGGTCAGGCTTCAGCAGGGCATCGATGTGGAGAAGGCCCGGGAAATCGTCAAGGTCATCAAGAATTCGAAGAAGAAAGTGCAAGCCTCGATCCAAGGCGATTTGGTGCGCGTCAGCGGGAAGGACCGCGACACGCTGCAGGAGATCATTGCCCTGCTCCGGCAGCACGATTTCGGTATCGAAATACAGTTTACAAATTACCGTACGGTATAGTCTGCCGTCGCATCCAGGATCCATTTTGATCAGTGCAGGTCTGGTGAACGCGAAAGAAGTCTTCGATCTGCTGCACGACGAGCTGGCCGCCATCGAGCAGGAGTTCGGCCGCGAAACGCAAGCGAATGTTCGCGCGATCGCGGAAATTGGCGAGTATTTGCGCGCCGGCGGCGGCAAGCGCATCCGCCCCATGCTGTTGCTGCTGGCTTCCCGGTTGTTCGCCCCCAAGGATGGAAAGCGGACCAGCGCCATTCGCCTGGGCGCCGTAGTGGAGATTATCCACACCGCCACCCTGGTTCACGACGACATTATTGACGATGCCCGGACCCGCCGCGGGCGTCCTTCCGCTAACACGCAGTGGGGCAACTCCAAGTGTGTGCTGGCCGGCGACTGGCTGTACATGGAAGCCTTCAAGGTGGCGTTGCAGGAGCGTAATTTCCGCGTACTGGACGTGCTCATCGACCTCACCCAGCAGATGGTGGAAGGCGAACTGTTGCAAATCGAGCGCCTGGGCCGCTGCGTGTCGCTGGACGAATATCTTGACGTTATCTTCCGCAAGACCGCGTGCCTGTTTTCCGTCTGCATGCGGCTCGGAGGCATCCTGGAAAAAGCCACGCCGGAGCAGGAAGAGAAGCTCGCCGAATACGGGCGCAACCTTGGCATGGCTTTCCAGATTGTGGATGACGTGCTCGACCTGACTGCCTCGGAGGACATCCTGGGCAAACCGGTGGCCACCGACCTGCGCGAAGGCAAAACCACCATGGCCATCATTGCCGTACTGGAGAAATGTTCCCCCAGCCAGCGCGCCATGATCGAGACGGTAATGCGCGAAGGCGCGTTCCACAGCGTCACCCATGAACAGATCCTGGCGCTGCTGAAACAGTATTCCGGAGTCGATGCGGCCATGAAGCAGGCCCGCGACTATGCCGCCCGCGCCACCCAGGCGATCCGCGCATTTCCCGATTCCGAAGCCAAGCGCGCCTTGCTCTGGGTGCCGGAGTTTGTGATCGGCCGGAAATCTTAGAATTTCACCGCAGAGGACGCGGAGGATGCAGAGGAGATTCAATAATTGAGAAACTGGGTATTTGAAGATCGTGAGTACCGTTCAACTTACGCGATTACTCAGTTATCCGATTACCGGATTGTTCGATTGAATGGTTTTCCTCTGCGTCCTCCGCGTCCTCTGCGGTGAAAAGTGGAGTCTCTGCGGGAGAGCAAATTCATGGCCCTCACCAAAGAAGTCGAAATCAAATTCCTGGTCGAAGACCTGCGCGCGCTGGAGCGGCGGCTCCGCAGCGCCGGGTTTCGCCGCATTACGCCGCGAACGCATGAGATTAACACGCTCTACGACACGCCGCGGCAGACTTTGCGCAAGCGCGGCGAGTTGTTGCGCATCCGCAAGTACGGCCGGCTCTGGATACTGACCCACAAGGGCAGGAGCGTCAGCGCGCGGCACAAAAGCCGCATCGAAACCGAAACGGAGATGGCCGATGGCGAAACCATGGCCGCCATCCTGCAGGCGCTCGGCTTTGCGCCTTCGTTTCGTTATGAGAAGTTTCGCAGCGAATGGACGGACGGGCAAGGGCAGGTGGTGATCGATGAAACCCCCATCGGCAACGTTTCGGAGATCGAGGGCAGACCGCGCTGGATCGATGCCACCGCCAGGCGGCTCGGCGTTTCGCGCGCCCAATACATTACCCAGAATTACGCCAGCATGTTCTTCGAGTGGAAGGCCCGCACCGGAAGCGCGGCGAAGGAAATGACATTCAAGGCCGTTGGACGAAAGGGCTCTCTTCCTTCAAAATGACGATTCTGTTTTACTCCCAGTGAAGGACGAGCGCTGCCGGGGCGCCGATAATGCCAGGCATGTCTCGCACCTCAACGAACTTTCATGCCGCAGTCTCCGTTTTGTCTTCGGCATGCTGATAGCCAAGAGCGGCATAATAAATTGCGCGATCGAAAAAGCGATCCACCAGGCGCACGAATTCCAGCTCACCGTACAGTTCCGGAACCCGCTCCCCTTGCGCGTGCGATTGCAGAAAGGACCAGAGATTTTCCTTGGTGATGATCAGCGCCCATACGAAGGTCGCCAACTCGACACCCTGTTGCGCGTAAGTTCTCCCGGCCTGCACGAAACGCTTTTCGATCTCCGTATCCGTTTTCGTCAAAAGCCAGTCGCCGAGATGGCGGTAAATACCGATGGTTGCCTGCCGCAACTCTTCTTCCGGAACGGGCAAGTAACCCGCTCTGCGCGCTGATTGCCGCAAGCGCTCAATCAACCCGCCGGCAAGCTCTTCGGCATGATCTTCAATCAGACGAACTAAACGAAGAGATAACATCTATCGTTAGTTGCGTTTGGCGGGAGGGAAGTTGTAAGGGGAGTCGTTGGCCGTTGGCCAGACAGGAACGCCAAGAACGCTAGCGACGCTGCGGAACCTTCCATTATTAACTTCCGGGGCAAGCTGCAAACTGTAAGTAGCGAAGCTTCACCCCTTACTGAAGAGAACCGGGATTCTTGCCTTCAGGCCAACGACCAAAGACCCACGGCCACCGACTTTCTCAGGCACCACAACACTTCTTATACTTTCTGCCGGATCCACAGGGACAGGGATCGTTGCGGCCGACTTTGGATGCGTTGCGGACGACCTGTTGTACCGGCCTGTAATCGCCGGTGCCGGCCATGCGGGCGTCCTGAAGTTCCTTCCGCTTGCGCCGTTGGAATTGCTCTTCCAGATCGTCCATGGAGGTGGAGATCCGCTGGCGCCGCTGGCCACCGCCATCCGCGCCGTCGCCGGGCACGGTTTCAACTGGGGCGGCTTCCCGCGGTTCGGGCGGCGCCGCGCGGCGAGGTTCTCCGTTGGCATCCACGATCTGCATCAGGTAGAGATAGCGCGTGGTTTCTTCCTGGAAGCGCAACATCATGGCCTCGAACATCTCGAAGGATTCGCGTTTATATTCCACCAGCGGGTCATGCTGGCCGTAGCCGCGCAAGCCAATGCCTTCCTTCAAGTGGTCCATGCTGAGCAGGTGATCTTTCCATTGCGAATCCAGCACGCTCAACATGATCCAGCGCTCGTGGTAGCGCATCTGGTCTGGACCGAGCA
>Ga0326727_10019358_pt1 | contig 13699 bp, 15 predicted proteins | sample MB2enrmetagenome_FD_207643 | JGI IMG/M metagenome (GOLD analysis project Ga0326727, IMG submission 207643) | Lab enriched peat soil microbial communities from McLean, Ithaca, NY, United States - MB29MY | ecosystem: Environmental > Terrestrial > Soil > Wetlands > Peat | place: USA: New York... | reverse complement strand
AGTAAGGAATGATAAATCCGGACTGGGAAGACCTGTACGATGAGATTATAAAATGACGACCTGACGTGTCAATATTAACAGACCAAAGTTTTCACAGTCGGTTAGATGTACATTTTGCTTGAATAGCAAAAGTATTTTGCCTGCGGGCTCAAGATTCCCGCGTTCGCTGGAACGACAGTGGGGGGTTATTTCCCGCACCCTGTTTCCCAGGTTTCCAGGCCGCAGGCATTGCAGGGGCCGAGGCGGCAATCGGGGGTGACTTCGGCCGCAAGCGCTTTGGAGTATTCGGCTTTAAGGAATTCCTGACTGACACCAACGTCAATAAACGCCCACGGCAGCAGTTCGTCCTGAGAACGTTCCCGCTGCGCGTAAAACTTTATGTCAAGTCCTTCTGCGACAAAAGCCTGCTCCCAGATTTCCCACTTGAACAGTTCATCCCAGGCATCGAAGACAGCGCCCATCTGCCAGGCGCGGTAAATAACCCGGCCTAAACGGCGGTCGCCCCGAGATAAGGCTGCCTCCAGTAAACTAACCTTAACGTTGCCCCAGGAGAGTCTGGTGCCCCGGCGCTGCAGCGCCGACCCCAAGATTTCGTGCTTCGCCGCCAGCTCGGCTTCGGTGTTTTGCCCGAACCACTGGAACGGCGTGTGCGTCTTGGGCACAAAAGTGGAAGCATTGACCCGGATTTGCGGGGTTTTGCCGGAACTCTTGCGCGCCTGGTCTCGGATTTTATCCACCAGCTGCCCGATGGCCTCGATATCCTCTTTGGTTTCGGTCGGCAGGCCGATCATGAAGTACAGTTTGACGCTCAGCCAGCCTTTCTGAAAGACTTCGGCGAAGGTGTCCAGAATTTCCGGTTCGGTGAGCTGTTTGTTAATGACCCGCCGCATACGGTCGCTGCCGGCTTCCGGCGCAAAGGTCAGACCCATCTTCTTGCGCGGCGATAAGGCCTCCATTAACTCTAGCGAAAAACTGTTCAGGTGAAGGCTAGGCAAAGACAAGGATAAATTCTGATTGTTTTTAGACAGTTTTCCTACCAGTTCGTCAATCCCCGGATAATCGCCGGAACTTAAAGAAACCAGAGAGACCTCGTCATAACCGCAGTTATTCAGGATTTCCCCGACCGCGGTTTCGATTTCACCCTGGGGACGCACGCGCATGGGGCGGTAAATCATGCCCGCCTGGCAGAAACGGCAGCCGCGGGTGCAGCCGCGCTGAATCTCGACGGCGCCGCGGTCATGGATGGTTTCGATGTAGGAAACGATGGGTTTGACGACCACCGCCGGCAGTGTTTTGACAATCCGTCTTTTGACGACCGGTTTGGCTTCCGGGACCGTCGGCGTAAAGCTTTTTAACATGCCGTCCGGCTGATATTCAACCTTGTACAGTCCGGGCACGTAGATGCCTTCGATTTTCGCCGCTGCGCGCAGTAGCTGCGATTTGGAGATTTTTTTAGCTTTCCAATCGCGGATTAACGGTAAAAGCTCCAATACCCCATCTTCGCCATCGCCGATGACAAAAAAGTCGAAGAAATCGGCAACCGGCTCCGGGTTGAGGACACAGGTGCCGCCGGCAATCACCAGCGGATGAGTTTCATTCCTTTCGGCGGTCAGGACCGGAATTTTAGAGAGGGCAAGGATTTCCAGCACGTTGGTATAGGTCATTTCGTGCCCCAGCGAGAAACCCAGCAGGTCGAATTCGGCGACCGGGTGTTTGGTTTCCAAGCTGAACAAGGGGATGTTGCTCGTTTTCAGTTCTGAAGCCATATCCGTCCAGGGCGGAAAGACCCGCTCGGCCAGGACATCCGGCTGGGCATTCAGCAGTTCGTAAAGAATCGGCAGCGCCATATTGGACATGCCGATTTCATAAACATCCGGATAAGAAAGCGCGATGCGCACCGGAATCTGGTTCCAGTCTTTGATAATACTGTTCCATTCCCCGCCGATATAACGGGCGGGTTTTTGGACTTTACGGAGAATGCCGTCGATATTAGTCAAGTTGTCCCCTTAGTTTTATATCACCCCGAGCCTTTCCGCGGAAGGACGAAGGGTCTCCGAGCCTATCTAGTAGTGATGGAGATTCTTCGTCCCGATTTCATCGGGGCTCAGAATGGCCGGTCATCAAGATTATATTTTATCCAACTCGGCCAAATTATAAACCAGGCCATCGGTGGCGGCGATGACCTTGCTGCCGGTTTTTTCCGTCAGCGCGGCGGCGACCGTTTCCGGTTTGGCTTTCCAGACACCCATCCCGAAATGGGTCAGGATGGTGGTTTTCGGTTTAATTTCTTTAATTAACTGCTCGGCATCCGGTTCCGAAAGGTGGTCCATGGGAGCGCCGGGACGGTCCGGAACAGTGCGTTTATGCATAAATGTCAGGTTCAGCATTAACAAATCGCCGCGGTAATAGCTGCCGAGCCCTTCGAAATAGCGGGTATCGGTGATATAGGCGATGGTATGTTTTTTAGTCTTGAAAATCAGGCCGTAATTCTCCACCATGTGCACGTGGCGCACCGGCGCGGTAAAGGAAACATTTCCCACGTTATAGGTCTTTCCGGCCTCCAGATATTCGATACTCTGCAAACTTTTCCGGAGGTAGCTGTGCAGGATGGAGTCCGTTTCCATCGCATCCCGGGGTGTGAAGAGGATGCCGCGCTTTTCAAATCCGCCGTCGGTCATCGCTTCGGTCATGACGTTGACATCCGCCGAATGGTCGAGGTGACGGTGGGAAACAATAATCGCGCTGAGTTCCTGAGGTTTTAATTTGCGTTTGGTGACCTGCACGATGCAGCCCGGGCCGGGGTCCATCAGGATTTGGGTGCCGTCAAAATTAAACCAGAGGCCGCCGGAGGCGAGCAATTGGCTGATAATCATGAAGCGGGCGCCGCCGGTGCCGAGAAAGGTGATTGTTTCCTGCGATTGATTTGCGTTATCCACGATGATTCTATGATAAGGGATAGGGCTCTTTTTTACAAACTATATGAGGATTTATAGAAATTTGTCATTCTCCTTAGCGAAGGTACCCGAAAAGACATTAGAAATTATTTTTATGTATTCCCGATCAGGTCGGTACGTTACGACTGCGGTCGTAAGTATTTCGCTTTAAGGCTCAAGAATGACAAACCAGGGAAAACAGCTTCAAGCAAAGCTTGAAGCTGTTTTTTTCATTGTCTTTGTCGGGCATGACCCGACAATCCAGAGATTTCGGACAGTCTCCAAAATTGGCGAAAGCGTTTACCTCAAAGCTCAACCCTGTTAATACGAAATAGAAATCTTGGCGATCAATGCGCTCGTGCTCTTTGACTTGTCCACAGAAGCCGATTAAAATATTAAACGGTAATTAAATATCCGGAGATGGGAAATGGAACAGATCTGGGCGCCGTGGCGCATTGGCTACATCCGCATGGAGAAGCCGCAAGGCTGTTTCCTCTGTGATTTGCCGAACGAAGACGACGATGAATCTAACCTGATTTTGTACCGCGGGAAATGGAATTTCATCATGATGAATAATTATCCCTACAATCCGGGGCATTTGCTGGTGGCGCCTTACCGGCACATCGCCCATCTGGATAAATTACCGAAGCGGGAACTCCACGAGCACATGGAATTGATTGCCAAATCGGTGACGGTGCTGAAAGCAACTTTTAAGCCGACCGGTTTTAACGTGGGAATGAACATCGGGGCGGTGGCCGGAGCCGGCCAGGCCGACCACATCCATACGCATATCGTGCCGCGTTGGCAGGGCGATACCAATTTCATGCCGGTCATCGGCGGGCTGCGTGTTATCCCCGAAGCGGTAGCGGACACTTATAACCAGTTGAAGGGCGGATTTGAAAAGTAAGCCGCGTTTGGATTGGCATGTAAATCCAGAACATTTAATTTCAAACAATTCCATACTTGTGAACGCAGATAAGATAGGACTCTATTTTTTATGATTGAAATCAAAAAACTGCCGTCGGAGAGATGGCAGGATTATCGAAAACTGCGGCTGGAAGCGCTACAAAATGATCCGGTCGCCTTCGGCAGTTCTTATGAGGAAGAAATTTCCCGGCCCGAAGAGTTCTGGCGCAACCGCATCGGCAGCATGCTGTTTGCGGTAGAAAACGATAGGCCCATCGGCATGGTCAGGTATGCATTTGAGACCCGTGTAAAAAATAAACACGTTGCCGGTATTTATGCGATGTGCGTCAACCGGGAATTCCGGAACCGGGGGATTGGTAAAAGATTAATGGACGGAGTGATTTCATTAATTGCGGAAAATAAAGACATCCGCAAAATCAGACTGGCGGTAACTCCGGAACAGCATTACGCATTGAAACTCTATGAAGCTTGCGGCTTCAAGCGCGCCGGCATCTTTAAAGATGAGTTATACAACGACGGCCGCTATTACGACGAAGTGCCGATGGAAAAGTTCATCTGAAACAGATAATAGCTTCAATATTCGTCCTTAATCATCTCACCTTGAAAAGCTCGAAAGCATCGTAGCCTTCCTGGAGAAAGGCCTGGATTTTATCCGGCGGTACGACTTTTGAAGTGCGGTAGAAAATCAGTTTTTTGCCGTCGTCTTCGGTGCTCAGACCGGTGTGCTGCTCGTAATATTGCAGTATGCCCGCATTGAACGTGTTCCGGACGGCGGCTTCATTCTCGCCGCGTAAAAGGTACTTTTTGGAAAACACCGGCGCGGTGTCAAAGTTGATATCTTTATACCCGAAAGCGCTTCCAATTTTATCGAACAGATTTTCCGGGCGCAACATAAAACGCGGCAGTTGCAGTTTATCGGATTCGAACACAAGCACGGTCTGAGTCCAGGTATGGGAGCTTTTGCCGCCGCCGGTGGTATATTTATAATCCATCACCGTTACAGGCACCAGATTAAACTTCCCCTGGAGGACGTTCGAAATCCGCCGACCGTAACCCTGCGAAAAGAGGTGGAATTCGCTGAGCTCGCCGATTTGCCCAGCGTCGCCTTTGGCAGCAAAAGTGAAACTTAACGCGGGTGCCAGTGCCTGCAGGGCTTTGGCTCTCTTTTTGCCCAAATACAAGGTAGTACCGTAAACGGCGATGAGCAGTACCGCAACGGCCAGAATAATCCACACAATCATTTTACACGGCTCCGTGATAATTAATTAAGTCTTGATATCGAATGTTATACTGGAGCACATGTGATTGTCAATCCTTCCGGCACGGGGCGCGGCGATAAAAGGCAAATAATTGCAAAACACCGGATTTACCGAAATATTTACATTATTATTAATATAAATATCCGGTTCTTTTAACGGTCTAAGTTAAGCATAAAAACCGGCCGGGCACTCATTCAAACTAAATTGGGCATCACCGCAGGTATTGTCCCAGGAAAAGCGGCCAGACCACAATCCCCAGGATGATTTTCCACCATACTAACTGAACGAACCCGATGGTAAACAACCACCCGAAAAACCAGATGACCCCGGCCAAAGCACCCGGGCGGTGTCCCCTGTGTTTCTCCATTTTTTACTCCTTTCTTTATTCAACTGCCGTAATTTTATGACATTTCTATCTGTGTTACAGTGCAGGCGGAGATTACCGATGGGTTGAATCCTTTGACTATCAGCCAGCCGGCCAGAACCATTTCCTGCACGGCGATGGGAAGCGCTAACACGACCTGAGGAGTTGACATCGGTCCGATAACACGAAACATGACAAATAACCCCGCTATCATGCACATTGCGGCGCCGGCAAGGCCCCAACCTGCCAACAACCGGGGCACAAGCCTTGTTTGATAGAAGATGTAGTAGTACATCAGCGCGCCCATGCAAAAAGCCAGCAGCGACCCGACATTGCCTGACCAATGATACCCTGCAAGTAATAACGCGCCCAGGGTCTGAAAATACAGTGAATCAGGAGCGCCGGCTTGAACGAAATCACGGCTTAAGGTAAGCAGTAACAACAAGCCGATGACACCGACAATATAGAACACTCCTTCGATAAGTCTGAAGCCAACGGCGCCGAGCGCCAGGCCTTCATTGTATTTTCTTAGCACCGGATACAGCGTAATGGCGATGCCGGCAATGGCCGCCGCGGCAATAAATGCCAGCAATGCGCCGGTTGTTACCTGGTTGCCCTGAGCAGAAATAGCCGTGAGATAATTCGAAACATTAACAGGCGTTAAAAACGGCGTGCTCAGTAAGGCGGCAGCCGTCGCAATTATGAATAATATTCCTGCGATTATTGCGGTTTTTTTGTATGTACCCATATTTTACTCCCTTAGTTTTGTTCCGGTATTTTTACATCCGGGCGGTATTCCAGAATGTCTCCCGGCTGACAATTCAGGTACTTGCAAATCGCTTCTAGTGTTGAGAATCGTATTGCCTTCACTTTACCCGTTTTCAGATTTGACATGTTGACGTTCGAGATTCCGACTTTTTCCGCCAAGTCGTTCATTTGCATTTTTCGGTCTGCGAGAACTCTATCCAAACGAATAATAATCGCCACTTATATCCCCTCATAAGGTCGAATCTACTTCTTCCTGCAAATAATTGCCGTACTGGAAAACCCCGGCCAGTATCAGAATCAGGATATCGGTCAGTAATAAAGTCAAATCAATTGAGTAACCCAGGCTCATGTTGGCGATTTGCAACGCTTTAATCACTTCCGGAGCGAATCTTGATGCGAAAATATTGACGGTCAATGAACCCACAATCAGCGTGCCGGCGATGACAGTTAAATTTTTGGAATTGCCCTTTTCAAACGGGTTGTCTTCGTAGACTATTTTCAGGATTCTTTTAACTTCGAATAAAATTACTGCGACCATCGCCGTACCGACGGTCAGCCATAAAAACAACGCCTGTAAAACAGGTTTAATCATGATATTCCCATTGATTTGCGGGTTTACCCGGAAAATGGATATGCCGTTTATCGAACCGCTAAACGATCCGAACAGGTTGGCCGGCAATATCAGGTCCTTGCCCGGGATAAAAATTAACACAAAATTAGCGAGCAGAAAGATGCCGAAAAGGGCTGCCGCCACCCCAAATAAAATGATGCTGACGTTTTTCAATACTTTAGCCAGCATTTTCATTTTCACCTGACCTGTTTTAACCATGTTTCACCTTCCTTAATTTGAATGTTACTCTTTGATTATAAACAGGTAACTTATCGTTTGTCAATAACTTTTTTATGTATTATGATAATTTATTTATGTTTCATGCGATAACTCTCGCCTCTCTATTCAGGAAGTTTTTAATTCCCTTTGGCTAAAATAATATTTACATCCCCCCGATATTCTGCTATTCTTGTCGCTATTAAGCACTGAACTGAAACGGGTTTTGCACTAACGCCAAAGGAGTGAACACAAAATGACTGCAGTCAACCGCATTTTCAAAGTGAAAGGTCAGCCTTTTTTCCCGCTGGGACGGCACCGCATTTATCTGGGCGGGTATGTAGCCCGGGATGCCGCTGAAATTGAGTCTTACATGCAGGCCTCCACTGCCTGCCTCGGCAATACCGTCAGCCATGCCATTTTCTGGGACGAAATCGAACCGGCAGAAGGTAAGTTCGATTTCTCCAACGTCGACACCTCAATCACCCTCGCCCGCAAATACAACTTGAAGATTATCTTTTTATGGTTCGCGACCTGGAAAAATGCGGTGATGGACTATGCCCCGGAATGGATGAAAGCGGACCCGCAGCGTTACCAGCGGGTAATCTGCCCGACAGGCAAAAGCATCTGGGTGCTTTCTTCACACTGCAAAGCCAACCTCGAAGCCGATAAAAAGGCTTTCGCCGCCCTTTGTAAGCACCTAAAGGATACCGACACCGAACTAACCGTTATCGGGCTGCAGGTGGAAAACGAGCCGGGCATCATCGGCAGCGAACGTGATTACAGCCCAGAGGGACAAGCGGAGTTCGATAGTCCCGTGCCCGCCAAATTAATGTCCGCCATGAAAGCCAAAGGCAAAGGAGAAGTGTACGAACTGTGGCAGCAGGCCGGCGGTAAACCGTCCGGCACCTGGCCGGAGGTTTTCGGGGTGGATGCCGGGGAGTGCATGACCGCCTGGAGTATTGCCTCCTTCATCAACGAAGTTGCCAAGGCCGGGAAAGCGGTCTACGACATCCCCACTTTCATCAACGCCTGGGGACAGGAGCAAAACTGGTGGCCGATTCCGGGCGAAGCATATCCCTCGGGCGGACCGGCGCATAAGGTGCTGGACATCTACAAATGGTTCGCCCCGTACATCGACACCATCTCCCTGGACAATTACAACGGCGACGCCAAGGGAAAAGAACTGGGCAACGTGAATTATGCCCGGGATGACAACCCCTTGTTTGTCATCGAATCCAACACCGGTTTAAATATGTTCCGCAATATCGCCGATTATAATGCCATCGGTTATTTTACCCATTACGAACAAAATGAGGACGGCTCGCTGTTTCCCGAAGAGAAGCGCCGGATTGACAATGTCCGGTGTGTGGCGGCGGTAATCCCGCTGCTGCTCAAATACCAGGGCACCGGCAAGGTCCAGGCCATCATAGAAGAAGAACCGGTCAAGAAACGTGGCCGGGCGCAGCGGCTGGACTTCGACAGCTACATGGGACTGGCGGAATTCAACGGTAATGAGCGCGGCGGCGGCCTGGTTTTCCAGGTCAGCCGGCACGAATTCTATTTTACCGGTGTCAACTACAAACTGATGCTGCGCCCCAAACCGGTGATGGGCCAGACGCCGGTGACCATGCTCGGCGGGGTTGACCTCACCCACGGCAATTTCTATAACTTTTTTGTCCGGGTCTGCGAAGGCCATTTCAATGCAGCGGGTGAATATGTGGCTGACCGGCGGCGCAACGGCGATGCCGCGCGCGGCGGGATTACAGTCGGCGGCCCCGATTGCGTGATGCAGCTCATCACCAGCGATTAAATTCACTATAGTTATCCTCTTCGAATAGTGAGAGAGCCGGGGTGACAGTGACATTAAGGAGCCTCAAATTGCCCTCATACTCCAGGGAAATTAATTTCGACAAAATTATCAATTGCCGCGACTTCGGCGGCTACCGGGCTGAAGGCGGCCGCACCGTCGCCTGGCGCCGGCTGTTCCGCAGCGGCTATGTCCATCCGATGACGGCACGCGACTTAAACCGGCTCAAAGAAGAACTTAGACTGACCTCGGTGATAAACCTCCGCCGCAATAAAGCAGGACAACAACAGGAGGTCAGCCAGCTGAATGATGCCGGAATACAATTTTTAAGCACCCCTTTTTTCAATTACCAGCAGGAAGAATTAAATAATGATTTCACGAACATGGGCGAAGCCTTTCTGTTCCGCATCCGGCATCAGGAATACGCCAAACCGATAATCGCGGCGCTGGAAACTATCGCCGACCCGAAAAATCTCCCCCTGTTATTTCACTGCGGCGCGGGCAAAGACCGGTCAGGTCTCCTGGCGGCTTTTACCTTGAGTGTCTTGGGTATGGCAGATTGCGATATCATCGCGGACTACACTTTGTCGACGCCTTACATGCGGGACCTGGTCGCCGGTATGATGAACGATCCCGGCACGCCGGAAGAAGTGAAAAATTTACCGGCTTACACCTGGGAAGCGACGGCAGCATCGATGGAAACGTTCCTGTCCGGTCTGAAACAGGAATTCGGTTCGGCGCGGGGATACATGGAGATTAACGGCGCGGATAAATCGTTGTTTGAACGGCTGGAAAAAGCGCTGCTGATTCAGAAAGATTGCATTGGATAAACACGAAAGCAAAATCGGGCTGAAGCGCGGTAATGTAAAAGTTGTCCGGCACCGACAGAGTGGGCAATTCTTTACAACACCGAAGCGGAAAAGCTCAAACAGTGTCTAGGCAATATCACAATTGACATACAGCATGTAGGCAGCACCGCAGTGCCCGGTCTGATATCAAAACCGATAATTGATGTTGCGATTGCATGCCAATCACGTAAAGATATTTTCTTGATCGTCAAGCGCCTGCTGGCAATCGGTTACATCGACTGGGGAGACCAGGGAGTGAGCGGCGGCTATTTAATGGTGAAGGAATCTGAACCTATAGTGCGTATTTTCCATTTCCATATTGTGGAAAAAGCCGATGTCCAATGGCGGAATTACATCATTTTCCGCGACTGCCTGCGCCGGAATGCGAAAACGCGAGAGGAATACGCCCGCTTAAAGAAAACGCTGGCCGAAAAATTCCCTGCCGACCGGGAAGCCTATACCAGCGGCAAAGAACAATTCATCAGGGCTGTTCTGAAAAATAATTAGCGTATTGATTTATAACCGCCCCCGACACCTTTCGGGGACAGCACGATTTGCCATAACTGGTTGCTTCTGGCCCGGAACGACCCGGCACAGGACAGCAGATAATATTTCCACATGCGGTGGAACCGCTCGTCGTATTTGGAACTTAATTTATCCCGGTTTTGCTCCAGATTGGCATACCAGGCCATTAAAGTTTTATCGTAATCGGCGCTGAAATTATGCCAGTCCTCCATCACAAATAGCCCCTCGATGGCCTCACCTAATTGTTTGATCGAAGGCAGCATACCGTTGGGAAAGATATATTTGTTAATCCACGGGTCGACGGATTTTACCGATTTATTGCCGCCGATGGTATGCAGCAAAAACAATCCGTCATCACCTAGGCAACGCCGGGCGATGGCCATGTAAGTGCGGTAATTCTTATAACCGACATGTTCAATCATTCCCACCGAGACAATCCGGTCGAATTTTTCATCAAGGTCGCGGTAATCCTGCAGTCTGATTTCCACCGGCAGGCCCGCACAGAGCGTTTTAGCCAGCTCCACCTGTTCTTTGGACACCGTGATGCCGGTTACTTTCGCCCCGTATTTTTCCGCCGCGTATTTGGCGAAACTGCCCCAGCCGCAGCCGATATCCAGCACTTTCATGCCGGGCTGCAGCCCGATTTTCCGGCAGATGAGGTCCAGTTTATTTTCCTGGGCAGCATCCAAATTCGTCGCATTGTGCCAGTAAGCGCAGCTGTAAACCAGGCGTTTGTCCAGCATGTTGATAAACAGTTCGTTGCCCAAATCGTAATGTTTTTCGCCGATTTGAAAAGCGCGGTTCCGCGATTGGCGGTTGAGCAGCCTGGCCAGCAGCATCTGATAGATTAAGGCCGGGTTCTTTTTAACCCCGTCCTGGATTCGGGCGCCGATGATTTTAAAGAAGAATTCGTCGAGCACGGCGCAATCCCACCAGCCCTCCATGTAGGATTCGCCCAGCCCGAGGTTGGCCTGCGATAAAACCGACTGGTAGAATTTTTCATTGTGAACCTGAATATCCCAGGGATTACGGCCGTTAATTATTATGCCCGCCGCAGTTAATAACTGGCACGCTGTAGCTTCAAATCTGTTAGTTTTCATGGCCGCTGCACTCCGTCAGTTTGTCTCAACCTGTTCGACCGTTACTTTGACCACGGCGTTGATTTTCATATTCCGAGACGCCATCATGGCCGTGGTTTTATCGAAAAGTTCGCCAGACGTGATGATTTCACCTTTACCCCAGACGCGGCAGCCTTTATGCGTGGCGGCATCGAGCCAGAGAATCGAGACCTGAGGATTTTCTTTGATGTTGGTGATAGTGCGCGGGGAACGGACATCGGCAAATACAACGTGCTCGTCATCGAGCACGCGAACCGAGCCTTTGGCCGAGACATTGGGTTTGCCGGTTTTACTGGCGGTGGCGACATAAGCCGGACGCATCGCCCCGATGACAGTTTTTGCTTCTTCGGTAAGTTTTGCCATGATAACCTCCCTTTTGTTCGCAGAATTGTCGTAGCGGTTTTATTTTACGCCAACAGGGATTTAACGACAAGTTTAGAAGCCAGTAATTCCTACAGCCCCGAAGGAATCGAAATACTAAACACCCTAAGTCCACAGACGAAGGGCAAAGTACTAGAGCGCAGTCGAGAGTATCGCCCTGCCTGCTAACTCCAATAAATACCAAATTATACATCAGCTCGTTAAGCTGGGTATATATTTGCCTGCGGTAAAGTACCGAAAATGGCTCTCCCACGTTCGCGGGAACGACATGTTAGTTACATCCCGTAAACCGACTTGAATTTATTGTTCAAATAATTAATCAGATCGGCGGGGTTAAAAGGTTTGCCGGTCGCGTGTTTAATAAGCTCGTACGGCGGGTAGAGACAACCATGCCGGTGGATATGTTCGTTGAGCCAGAGGCGCGGCACGGAAAATTGTCCCCGGCGGATGCTTTCGTCCAGAGAAATGATATCCCGGCGCATGGCGGCTTCGATTTGCGCTGCATAGGCAGAGCCGAAGGAATAGGTCGGGAAATAGCCAAATGAGCCCCAGGACCAGTGCACATCCTGTAATACCCCATGCGCATCGTCCGGCACATCCACGCCGAGATAGGATTGGTATTTCTTCCGCCAGACGTCAGGCAATTGCGCCGCGTCAAGGGCACCGTTGAGCAGGTCGCGCTCAATTTCAAAACGGATAATGATATGCAGATGGTAGGTGAATTCGTCGGCGGCGGTGCGGATTAACGAGGGTTCGACGCGGTTCACAAACCTGTAGAAATCATCAAAACCGATGCCGGCGGTTTCGCTCTTAAAAATATCCTGAAATTTCGAGTACCAATATTCCCAGAACGGGCGGCTGCGGGCGAGGTGGTTTTCGTAAAAACGACTCTGGCTTTCGTGGATGCTCATGCTGCCGGTGCTGCCGAGCGGCGTGCCGCGGTATTCGGGCAGCAGACCCTGCTCGTAGATGCCATGCCCCGATTCATGCACGGTGGAGAAAAGCGCATCCAGCGGGTCTTTCAAATGGAAAGCGGTGGTGATGCGGACATCACCGGTATCGATACGGTTGGTGAAAGGATGCTCGGAAACATCGAGCCGCCCGGCGTTATAATCGAATCCCAGCGCGGCGGAAACCTGCTGACTGAAAGCCCGCTGTTTTTCGATGTTAAAGGACGCGCCCTGAAACAAATCGCGGGGCAGTTTGTTCTTAACGGTTTTCAGTTTTTGGAGCAGGGGAATCAGGGCGGCTTTGAGCTGCGTGAACAGCGCATCGCACTTCACCGCGGTCAAGCCCTCTTCATACTTATCCAGCAGGGCATCATAAGGATTTTGCGCCCCGCCGAGATATTTAGCCTCTTCGCGCCCGGTAGCAATAATTTTCGCCAGGTTGGGGGCAAAGAACGCGTAATTACTCTCTCTTTTGGCTTTCTGCCAGACATCGAAAGATTCGCTGTAGAGCATGGCAGCCCGGACGACAAATTCATCCGGCAATTTGACGCCCCTTTCGTACTCGCGGCGCCATTCCCGCAGGTTGGCGGCTTCACCGGCGGAAAGTTTGCCGCTCTGCGCGATTTTTAAAAGCTCACCGAAGCGCGGTTCCGTGAGTTTCCGATGGTAAAGTTCAGCAGCAAACGAGACCATTTCGGCGCGGGAGGCAGAGCCGCTCGGCGGCATGTACACTTCCTGGTCCCAACTTGCCAGACTGCCGATGGCGTTGATGTGGCTTAATTCACGGGAGCGTTCGACGAGTTCCTGATAGGCCTGGGCCGGAGTGATGTTATTTGAACGTGAAGAATTCATGAAAAACCTCCTGTTAAAAACAGACAAGTTAAACGGGATTTGATGATTTAAAAGTAACAAAATTATAGCATAACAAACGAAGATTCAAGAATCAAGTGTCAGGCTTCAACCGTAATCCGTGGATTGAAATAGCTCTTT